>Ga0265327_10000924_pt1 | contig 42993 bp, 38 predicted proteins | sample 41621metaG_FD_202089 | JGI IMG/M metagenome (GOLD analysis project Ga0265327, IMG submission 202089) | Rhizosphere microbial communities from Carex aquatilis grown in University of Washington, Seatle, WA, United States - 4-16-21 metaG | ecosystem: Host-associated > Plants > Roots > Rhizosphere... | reverse complement strand
CCCCGTAAATATGGGACCGGCTTCAATTCAAACCCTTATTGGGTTGCCCCTCTCCCCCAATAAGGGTATGCGATATTCTGAAAATCGCCCTTTTCCATTCACAATCCAATCAATATAGTTACGCAGCGTAATTGTTCCTGCGCTGCATCAACGTACTCGAATCGTCGTCATTTCGTCCTGCGCCGGTACGGCCGTTATATGAAGTCCCCTACTCCCACCACCAGCAGTTCCCGCGTCTACCGCGGTGCCACGGCTGAAGACCGGCGCCAACAGCGCCACGAGCGCCTTCTGGAGGCCGCCTTCGAGAGCTTCGCCCGGCATGGCATCACGCGCACCACGATGCGCGACATCTGCGCCGTGGCCCGCCTGACGGACCGCTACTTCTACGAGTCCTTCCGCAACACGGACGACGCCTTCGACGCCGTGTACCAGTGGCAGAAGGGCCAGTTGATGGCGCGCCTGACCGGCGCCATGCAGGAAGCGCCGCGCAGCCTGATGGAGCTGGCCAGAGCCGGGCTGCGGGCGTTTTACGAGTTCATGAAGGAAGACCCGCGCCGGGCGCAGGTGCTGCTGATCGACGCGTTCAGCGCCAACCAGCAGACGCTGGCCAAGTCACGCGCGGCCATGAGCCAGTACGCCACCCTGGTCAACCAACTGGCGCAAGAGCTCTACCCCCACATGCGGCAGCAGGACTTCAACATCGAGATGATGACCTCGGGCTTGCTGGGCATGACGCTGCAAGTGGGCATCAACTGGGCGCAAGGCGGCTACCAGCAGCCCATTGAAGAGGTGCTGGCGTACAACCTGTATGCCTGGCAGGGCCTGGAGGCCTGGATCGGGCGGATGATTTCAGACGCCAAGGAAAAAGACCTGCGCCGGCGCGCCACGGACCCCAAACCCGGCGAGTTCGGTGTACCGCCCGGCCTGACCAACGATTGAGCCCCACGCGGCCCCAAGAAAAGGCCCCCGAGCTTCTTGATGGAGGCTGCGGGGGCTTTTCTTTTGGCCGCCCATTCCATACCGCCCTGTTTGCGCCGCATTAAATGGTGGGTTCAGAGGCCACGCCACCACCTGTGGCCCCAAGCCTGGGCACGCCGGCCAAGCCCAGGATTAACGGACATCGACAAATAATCGGCGAGATCACAAACCAAAACACCTGCGCCAGCCGTGTGCATGCGCCTGAAGTTTTGAATGCGCAGATATTCTTATTGATCTGATGAAACACTTCACCAGATCAGGACGCAGACATCCCAACGCTGGCGCACGCAGCCCGCGGATCACGCCAAAGAGGCGCCTTCCCCCTGGGAAGAGAGCCACTGGTGCAGCCCGGACCACGCGTAAATATTATGGTCCACCAGAATATCAACCGGGGTATCAAACTGCCGTTGAGACCAGACGGTGGCGGTGTGAATCACCATGCCGACAAAACCACCCACCACCAACTCCACATCCAGCGGGATGCTGAGTTTCGGGTAGCGCGCGCTGAAGCGCCCGCGCAGCAGGTCAGCATATTGACTGACACGTGCATTCAGATTATGTGGATTGGTCAGGCCGGTGGTCACGGCATCCACCAGCAGAATTTGAGCACGGCGCGCGTCTTCCTTGATATATTCAAAAAAGGCTGTCAAGCCCGCCCGGGTTTGCAATATCGGGTCATCGGCTTGTTGCGCGACCTGCGTCATGATGCGCGCCGCCACGTCAGCCGATAATTGTCTGTGAACGGCCAGGAATATCTCGTCAAGCGTCGCAAAATGCTCGTAGAAATACCGGTCATTCAAACGGGCCTGCGCGCAGATCAGGCGCATGGTGCTGTTGCGCCAACCTTGTCGCCCGAAGACGTCAAGCGCGGCCTCGATCAGCCGCTCGCGCCGCTGGGCCGCACGCTCAACGGCAGAGGCCCCGCCGTAGCGGCGTGCGGTGTTCACAACAAGAGGGTCGTCGGACTGCTGGGTCATGGCGGGCTCGGGAGGCATGGGCCGCATCTTAGAGAGGATCACCCAATCGGGCGACCCTCATTAAACCCAGCGGGAACAATGTCCGCCAGTTGGCCCGTCAGTTAGCCCAGTGGCGCTTCATGAACTCGGCCTGGCGGTCCAGCGCCTTGACGGAGCTGGGCATCAGGCTGGCATGCGCCTGGAACACGTGCCAGCGCTTGAGGTAGATCTCCAGCTCGGACGTGCGCCCTGCGGCGGTGGCAGCCTCGACCGCCCAGACGGCGTTGTCGTAGAGCACCTCGTCGTCACCGACCTGGATCAGCGAGGGGGGCAGCCTGGACAGGTCCTGCTCAAGCGGATTCGCCAAGGGGTGGTCGGCTGGCACCTTCAGGGCCCGCTCGACGTCCTCGCCCCAAGCCAGACGGATCATCGGGTCGCGCGACTCGCGCTCTTTGTGCGTCGAATGGGGCAGCGGGTGCAGGCTGAACGCGGGCGACATCATCACCAGTGAAGCGGGGCCCGGCATGCCGGCCTTCATCGCGGCAATGGCGGTCATGAAGGTCAGGTTGCCACCGGCCGAGTCGCCGGCGATGGCGATGCGGCTGGGGTCGAAGCCCTCTTTCAACAACTGGCGGTAGCAGGCCACGCAGTCGTCCAGTTGCGCCGGGAAGGGCGCTTCGGGGGCCAGGCGGTAATGCGGCACCAGCACCAGCGCGTCGGTCAGGGCCGACAGGCGGCGCGTGATGCTGCGGTGGGTGCGCGGGCTGCCCGCCACAAAGGCACCACCGTGCAGGTACAAGATGGCGTGACGCGGCTTTTTCGACTGCCCCTTGGGCGTGATGCGCTCCACGGGGATGTGGTCGATGCGATCGGCCTTCACCTGTGCACGACCGTCTTGCGGCATCAGCGCCGAGCCGATGGCCAGCGAAGCCCGCTGCACCGCAAACGGCCAGGGCGGCCCCAGGAAGGGCTTGAGGCTGACGCGCAAGGCGATGCGCATCGCCGCGGCAACCAGCGACTCCTGCAAACCAGCGGGGGGCTGGTAGCGGCGGATGACCGGGTGGGCCTGTGCCTGTTGGGCACCTGAATCGATGTTGGCAGCCGACATTGGTGAACTCCTGTCAAAGCGACAAAGCCGGACGCACAGGCCCGGCTTGATGGATCTCAGATCACGCCGGGCCGATCAGCCCAGCATGCCCTTTTTGGCGAAGAAGGTGGTCATGGGTTGGTACCAGGAGCCGCACACGCGCACCAGCAGGTCCAGAAACTTGGCGTCCGGGCCCACCACCACGCGGCGCTTGTTGCCCTCCACGGCACGCAGGATCTGCAGCGCGGCGCTCTCGGCGCTGGTGGTGTTGAGCAGCTTGTCGAACTTGTCCTTGGCGGCCTGCGCGCTGCCACCGGTCTTGGCCGTGATGCTGTGGTCCATCTTGGCGTCGCGGGCGATGTTGGTGCGGATGCCGCCCGGGTGCACGCAGGTGGCGCTCACGCCGCAGTTCTCGATGTCCAGCTCCTGGCGCAGCGCTTCCGTAAAGCCGCGCACGGCGAACTTGCTGGCGTTGTAGGTGCCTTGCGTGGGCAGGGCCAGCAAGCCGAACAGGCTGGAGGTGTTGATGACATGGCCTTCACCGGCCTTCTTCAGGTGCGGCAGGAAGGCTTGCGTGCCCCACACCACGCCCCAGAAGTTGATGCCCATGATCCACTCGAAGTCCTTCGGGCTCACGGTGTCCAGGAAGGCACCCAGGGCCACGCCGGCATTGTTGAAGACCAGGTTGACCTTGCCATGATCGGCCGCAGCCTGATCGGCCCAGGCCGTCACGGCTTCGCGATCGGCCACATTGACCTTGGCCGTGGTGACCTTGACGCCCAGCTTGCTGGCCATCTGCGCCGTTTCCGCCAGACCGACTTCATTGACATCGCTCAGCGCCAGATGGCAACCACGCCGCGCCAGCTCCAGTGCCAGCGTGCGGCCCATGCCCGAAGCGGCGCCGGTGATGGCCGCCACCTTGTTCTTGAAGTTTTTCATGTCTCTGCTCGGTCCGTTTTGTCGTCGTCAGGAAAAGAAAGCGCCTGCGTGGCCTGTTTGCCCCACTCAAGTGAAGGTCCTTGCGTCAAACCGGGCATTCACCACATTGGCGTTGTCACGAACGTAGGGCAAGATGCCGCCTTGCTTGGCGCAAGTTTGCTGAACCATTGCCTCATCAAACCCGTTATTTTGACAATGGTCAATTTCAGAAATAGTATTTGACAATGCCCGTTTCCAGAAATAGGGTTATCCCTGAAACACCCTCCACTCCGGGGACTACCGGGCGGCGTTATGGCGGCATCGACCCCGAAGAACGCCAGCGCCAGCGCAAGGCCAAGCTGATCGAGGCGGGGCTGGTGGTGTTTGGCGAGCAGGGTTATCACAACTCGACCGTGCGGGACGTGTGCAAGCAGGCGCAACTGACCTCGCGCTACTTCTACGAGAACTTCGATGGCATGGAGGCGCTGTTCAAGGCCGTGTACACCTCGGTGAACCGCGAGCTGATGCAGACCACCATCATGTCGCTGGCGAGCTGCCAGCCTGACCCCGAGAAGCTGGCCGAGGCGGCCTTGCGCAACTTCCTGGAGTTCATCCGCCAGGACCCGCACCGCGCCCGCGTGGCCCTGATCGACGCGCTCAATGTGGGCGAAGGCATGAACATGCTGGCCGACAAGGCCTCGCAGGATTTCGCCCACCTGATCGCCGGCTTCATGCACCAGATGTTCCCCAAGCTGGACGCCCAGGGCAGGCTCAACTTCAAGATGCTGGCCAATGGCCTGGTGGGCGCCAACACGCGCATCGCCACACAATGGGTGGCCGACCGCTGCAAGGCCCCGCTCGAAGACGTGCTGGCCAATACCCTGACCCTGTTCAAGGCCTGCATCGGCTACGCGCGCACGCTGGAAGCCGAGCTCAAGGACTGAAGCCCCGGACGTGGCACCCGGATACGCCACGGGGCAGCCAGAGCCGCCCCGTGTGGGTGTCAAGCTGATGCGTTCATCAGCTCAAATCAGGCCTCAACCTTCTTCGGAAGGCGAGCTGCACTCGGCTTCAGCCGGCGTGGCAGCGCAACGCACCTTCTTGATCACCTTCAGGCCCTGCTTGTTGTAGACGCCCTTGCCTGCGATGTCGATGCGCGACTCGCGCAGGATGGCGCTGTACTTCTTGACGTGATCCGGCGCGACCTCGATCCAGGTCCCGGCGGGGATGCTGGCGTCGGCGTTCTGGATCAGCTTCATGGCGCGGTCGAACTCGGAGACCCAATGGTCACGCGACTTCTCGCCAAAGCCAGCGGGGAACTTGGCCTGGTTGAGCACGACCTGATACGTCAGGATCATCAAGGGGAAGCGGGCAATGCCCCCCTTGGCGCCCAGGCCCTTGCTCAACTCCAGCGGCTTGTAGGCCAGCGTGGGCGCGGCGATCATGTCCACCTCGCCACCATTGAACTTGGCCGACAGGTTGTTGATGTCAGCGGCCACGGGCTTGCCGCCCACGCGCTGGATCATCATGGCCTGAGCCTGGTCATACTCCAGCGCGGCGATCTTCTTGCCAGCCAGGGCCTCGACCGAGTCGATGGCCCGGTTGTTGACCATCGGGTAAGCGGCGCCCAGCGGGAAGATGCCACCGATTTCATAGTTGCCCTCCACCATCAGCTTGGCAGCCTGGGGCGAAGAGAAGGTCTGCACAACCTTGCGCACAACCTCGTAGCTGGCGGGTAAGTCCACCTTGCCATCACGCACCACGGTGGTGGCGCCCAGTGTGTCGATCGACCCGGCCACGCCATTGAACTGGCGGGTGCGGAAAGCCGTGGCCATCAGGGCATCGCATTTGCCGGCGCGGAACTCGTCCACCGCCACAGCCTCGTTGACGTAGGCCTTGAGCTCGACCGTCACGCCGTTCTTCTGCATGGCCACGGCATAGTCCTTGGCCATGTTGAAGGCATCACCGCTGGCACCAATGATGTCGAACACGCACATCGTGTTGGCAGCCTGGGCAGACAGGGCGACTGCGCTCAGCGCCAGGGCGGCGCCAACGTGCTTGACAGCCTTTGCTTGGAATTTCATCTATCTCTCCTGTGTAGGGGGGACGGCCGCACGGCCGCAGTGGTTGCATCAGGCCTGGTTCAGGTCGACGCCGGCGGATGCTAGGGGCCACCCTGGCAGCGATGTAACGACTTACATTCGCTTGCAGCAAAGACGCTGCGCCGCAGGCCACGTGCCCATCGGGCAATCCAGGCATCCTCCCAGGGCCAGGCGGGGCATCACGGCCGAACCACTCCGTTACACAAGTGACGGGCCTCGCCGTGTTTGATACCTCGGGTGTTCGCCCCACAACACACGATGCAATAATTCTCGATCACGCCCCGCATCACATGGACAACGCACCTCAACAGAACCGCAACGACAATTTGCAGATGCTGCGCTTCTTCGCTGCGGCGTTTGTCTTGCTGACCCACATCACCTTCTACATCCACGAGCGGGTCGACAGCACCATCGGGGTCTGGCACGTGGGAGAGGTGGGCGTCCCCATCTTCTTTGTCATCAGCGGCTTCGTGATGCACCTGTCGGCGGCCCGGATCCCACTGAACAGTGACGGCGCGAGGATCTTCATGCACAGGCGCGTCTCGCGCATCTTTCCCCTGTACTGGTTGATCACCATCGTGAAACTGTGCATCGCGTTTGCGGTACCCGCCGCGATCCTGCACAACGCCCCGGACCTGCTTCACAGCCTGGGCTCACTGGTGCTGTTCCCGATGTTCAACAGCGAGGGGCAGATCCGCCCCATCCATGGGGTCGCTTGGACCTTGCTGCACGAGATGCTGTTCTATTACATCTTCGCGCTGGCCATGGTGTTGCGCCGCTCGCCCTATGTGTTCAGCTCGGTGCTCATCACCGGCATGTGGGCCGCCGGCCTGTTCATCCAGCCAGAATCTGCCCTCGCCTATGTGTGCACAGACCGCATCAACCTGATGTTCGTGGCGGGCATGAGCCTGTCGGCCTGGATCAAGTCCGGACGCGCGATCCCCCGTGCGCTGGGGCTGTTGATGCTGGCGGTGGCCTTTGCTTCGTTGCAGGGTATGGACGGGGCCGTCTTTGCCTTCATCCACGGCTACAACATCGATGCCGCGCTGATCGTGATGGCCGCCATGGCGCTGAGCCTCAATGCCCTGCCCCCGCTCAAGCGCCTGCTGGTCTCGCTGGGCGACAGTTCTTACTCGCTGTACATGCTGCACCCCATCCTGGCGCCGGCCATCTGCGTGCTCCTGCTGAAGCTGAAGATCAGCTCGCCCTACATCATCGTTCCTGTTGCGTTCGTGGCATGCGTCACAGCAGCCAACTTGCTGTACAGGTATATTGAAAACCCCCTCAATGAACTGGCCAAACGGCATCTGGGCAAGGTGTTCCTGAAGTCCCGCCCAAGCCACGTGGCCGCCAAAGGAAGCTGATGGCTGACACTCTGACCCGCATCCTGCAAGGGGCACTGGCTTGTGCGCTGATGGGCTCGACGGCCCTGTCCCAGGCTGCGGATTGCGACAAGGGCAAGAACTGCCTGTTCGTGATTGGCAACTCCCTGACTCGCCATGGCCCTTCATCAGCGATTGGCTGGCAAGGTGAATGGGGCATGGCCGCCAGCGCCGCCGACAAGGACTACGTGGCGCAATTGCTGAAACTGTTGAACCAGGATGCGGCCGGCGCATCATGGGCTGCACACAAGGAAGACGGCGGCGAACTGGAACGCCACCCGGCCCTCTATCACGTTGCGGACGAGACAAGCCGCCTGGCCCGCCAATCGGCTCTTGTGGTGGTGGAGGTCGGCGACAACGTGGACACCGGCAAGACGCCCCTGCCCATGTTTGCCCAAGCCTACTCGCAAAGTCTCGAGGCCTTGAAGCCTGAAGCCGGCGTACTGGCTTGCGTGAGCACCTGGTGGCCCTCGGCTGAAAAAGACCAGCTCATCAAGGAGCGCTGCGAAAAGGCCGGAGGGGTGTTCGTGGACATCTCCAGCATCGCCCGATCACCCAAGAGCATCGCGCGCAATGAGCGCACGATTGCGCATGACGGCGTGGGCGCTCACCCCGGGGACGCCGGCATGAAGGCGATCGCCAACAAGATCTTCACCGTGGCGGGGCCACGCCCAAGCGCGGACAAGGCGGCGCAGCCCGTTAAGACACCGGGCAAGAAGCAGCCCTGACAGGCGTCAGGCTCGCGCTCATTTCGTACCGGGCGCAGGCTTGCGCCCAGGCACCGCGCTCTTGCTCGCATACGTCACCTGATGCTCGGCCAGGTAGTCCCGGATCATCTGCCGCACCACCTGCGATGGCGTGAGGTCCTGGCTGGCGCACAAGGCCTCGAATGCGGCCTTCTTGTCAGGGTCGATCAGCAGCGTCAGGCGAGCGGTTTTGGATTCCATGATGGCGCGCAGGGGTAAGTCAAAAGCATTGTAGGAGCCCGCTCACGCACGGCGCAGGCTTTGGGCGATGTGGGCAAAAGCGGCTTCCAGCTGGCTCCAGGCCGCATCCGGCAAGCCGGCCGGACGGGGCGAGGCGCTGCTGGCCGGCAAGGCCTCATGCAAATGCCCCTTGCAGGCGAACACGGTGGCGTTGTCCGCCTCGGGCTCGACCACGACATGCACCTCGCCCTTGAAGGCCGCGTGAACGCGGGCCACGTAGGTGTCGAAGTGCGGGTGCCTGTAATGCAGGTTGACCACCAGGATGCCGCCGGGCTGCAAGGCCTCGTAGCAGTGCTCGTAAAAGCGCTGCGAGCACAGCCTGGCCGGGATGCCACTGACCTCGAAGCCGTCCACCAGCAGCACGTCGTACTGTTTGGGCGGGCGCCGCACGAACAGCGCGCCGTCCCCCTGCAGCACCTTGAAGCGGCTGTCGTCCTGAGGGATCAGGAAGGCATCGCGCAGCGCCACCACATGGGGGTTGATCTCCACCACCACGAGGCGGGCGCGAGGCAGGTAGCGGTAGCAGAACTTGGCCATCGAGCCGCCGCCCAGCCCGATCATGGCGATGTTGTCGGGCCTAGGGTTGAACAGCAGGAAGCCCATCATCGTGCGGGTGTACTCCAGCACCAGGGCGTCGGGCTGCATCAGGTTCATGCTGCTTTGGATGGCCGAGATCGAGAAGTACAAGGACTTGGATCCCAAGGTCTCCGAGACAAAGGGTTTGACGAACTCGTCGGGGTCGGTGGTGTCAGGCATCCGGATTCAGGCTATACAACTTTAATTCGCCTTTGATTATCATCACATTAACATGTAATGTGATCAATTGATCAACGCAAGTTGACAAGCCATCCAAGCTTGAACGACGGCCAGCGGCCACCACCGCGAGACAAATCGTCCGAAGTGACGATCGTGATTCAGCGCCCGTTGCTCTAGCGTGTGACCCTCACCACCACGACGGGCTGCATGATGAGCGAGCATCCTTCCACAGGCGCCTCCGGGTGCCCCATGAGCACGCCCGACGCGGGTGGCGGCCAGCGGCACCGCCGCCTCCTGGGCCTGTGGCGCAACCCCTCTGTTCGACGCGAGATCGCCGCCCTCGACGCCCAGCGCGACTGCCAGCGCATCGTGCACCTGCTGACGGCCTATGAGTTCCCCGCCGACATCCAGCGCGCCACCGAGCTGGCCCTGTTCCACACCTATGGCAGCCAGTCGATCTCCGCGCTGCTGGACCGCACCGGCCAGTTCAGCAAGCTGGGCCAGAAGCGCTACGACGACACGCGCCTGCTGATCGCCCAGTTCATGGAAAGCGGCTGGGCATCCGACCCGGGCCAGCGCTCGATCGCGCAGATGAACCACATCCACGCGCACTACCGCATCGACAACGAGGACTTCCTCTTCGTGCTGTGGACTTTCATCGACTTCCCCTTGCGCTGGCTGGACGCGTTTGGCTGGCGCCGCGTCACCGCGCACGAGCGCCAGGCCTGGTTCCATTACTGGGTGGAGATTGGCCGGCGCATGCGGCTGCAGCACATCCCCGGCAGCCCGGAAGCCTTCGATGCCTTCGTGCAGGCCTACGAGGCCCGCCAGCTGCACCACACGCCCGCCAACGAACGCGTGGCCCAGGCAACCATCGCCATCATGGCGGCCTGGCTGCCCAAGCCCTTGCGTGGCGCGGTCGCCCCGGTGGTCCGTACGCTGGTGCCAGCTCGTTTACTGCCAGCCATCGGCATGCACGCCCCGTCGCCTGTGCTCAAGGCCTTGGTCCACGGGGCGCTGAAACTGCGGGCGCTGGCCAAGCGCGGGTTGCCGTGGGAGGCTTACCCCACCATGCTGGCGAACACGCGCAACCGCACCTACCCGGGCCAGTGCTACCGCATCGAGGAACTGGGGCCACCATTTGCGCACCGACCTCAGGCCGGCAGCGAGGATCAGGGTGAGCTTGAGGGTGAAGCGCAGGCCCAGGTCAAGCGGGCAGGTTGACCCTGCCGCTCAGGTGCAAAGCACCAAGGGTCAGACCTTCACACCCGCCTGCATGGCCTGCTGGTCCGCGTGGTAGCTGCTGCGCACCATGGCGCCCACGGCAGCGTGCGTGAAGCCCATCTTGCGGGCTTCTTCCTCGAACATCTTGAAGGTGTCCGGGTGCACATAACGGCGCACCGGCAGGTGGTGGCCTGAAGGCGCCAGGTACTGGCCGATGGTGATCATGTCGATGTCGTGCGCGCGCATGTCGCGCATCACCTGCAGGATCTCTTCGTCGGTTTCACCCAGGCCGACCATGATGCCGCTCTTGGTCGGGATATCCGGGTGCAGGGCCTTGAACTTCTTGAGCAGGTTCAGGCTGAACGCGTAGTCGCTGCCCGGGCGCGCTTCCTTGTACAGGCGCGGCGCGGTTTCCAGGTTGTGGTTCATCACATCGGGCGGGGCGGCCTTGAGGATCTCCAGGGCACGCTCGTCGCGGCCGCGGAAGTCAGGCACCAGGATCTCGATGCGCGTGGCGGGCGATTGCTCGCGGATCTGCTTGATGCACTCCACGAAGTGGCCGGCACCGCCGTCACGCAGGTCATCGCGGTCCACGCTGGTGATGACCACGTACTTGAGCTTGAGGGCGGCAATCGTCTTGGCCAGGTTGGCCGGCTCGTTCACGTCCAGCGGGTCAGGGCGGCCGTGGCCCACGTCGCAGAAGGGGCAACGGCGCGTGCACTTGTCGCCCATGATCATGAAGGTGGCCGTGCCGTGGCCAAAGCACTCGCCGATATTGGGGCAGGAGGCCTCTTCGCACACCGTGTGCAGCTTGTGCTCGCGCAGGATGCTCTTGATCTCGTAGAAGCGTGTGCTGGGCGAGCCTGCCTTGACGCGGATCCACTCGGGCTTGCGCAGCACTTCTTCCGCGGGCACCACCTTGATGGGGATGCGGGCCGTCTTGGCCTGGGCTTTTTGCTTGGCGGAAGGGTCGTAGGCGGGCGCGGGGGCCTGGGTCAGGCCTTGTGCAGGATCAGCGGGGGTGTTTTCTGTGGACATGGCAAGGCTTGATTTCAACGCCCGGCTTTTGGCCGGGCCATCTGCCACTTTAGCCGATTGGGGCCCGCGACGGGCGAAAGCCCCGGTGTGGAAAGCCGCAGGCCGGTGAATCAAGCACAAGGATGGCGCACGTGGGGGCGCCTCTGCGGGCACCCACCGTGTGCTCAGGGCGCCAGCCGAAGGTCGAGCTGATGCGCCTGCACGGCCGCGACTTCATCCCAACCCACGTCCACACCGATGCTGGCCAGGTCCACGGTGCGCAAGCCCTGGTAGCCGCAGGGGTTGATGCGGCCGTAGGGGCTCAGGTCCATGGCCACATTGAGCGCCATGCCGTGGTACGTGCAGTGCCGGCTGACCTTGATGCCCAGGGCGGCGATCTTGCCCAGGCCCTTGAAGGGGTCGCGCGGGTCAGCGGGGGTGCTGAGCGCAGCGTGGGCAAAAGGGTCGTCCAGCCGCACGTAGATGCCCGGCGCGCCAGCCACGCGGTGCCCCGTCACCCCAAAGTGCGCCAGGGTGCGGATGATGGCTTCTTCCAGCCGGTACACATACTCCTTGACGAAGTAACCGCGGCGCTGGAGGTTGAGCAGCGGGTAGGCCACGACCTGACCCGGTCCGTGGTAGGTCACCTGCCCGCCCCGGTTGGTCTGCACCACGGGGATGTGGTCGGGGCCTTCGGGGTTGAACAGCACGTGGTCGGCCTTGCCGGCCAGGCCTTGCGTGAAGGTGGGCGGATGCTGGCATACCCAGATTTCATCGGGGGTGTCGGCGGTGCGGGTGTCGGTGAAGGCCTGCATGGCCGCCATCGTGGGGGCGTAGGGCACCAGGCCCAGGTTCTGGATGATCGTGCTCACAGGCGCATTTTGACACCCCAGCCCCCAACCACGCCGGAAAGCGGGCGCCGCTCAGGCCATGCCCACGCGCTGGAACAACTGCCCCGGCAACCGGGCGACCTGCCCCATCAACTCCAGCTCCAGCAGGCGGGCGCCCAGGTCGGCCGCCCCCCAGCCCGTGCGAGCCGACAGCGCCTCCTGGCTGACCGGGTCATAGCCCATGGCGGCCAGGATGGGATCCTCGCCTGAGGCGACCGATGCGGCCTGGTCCTGGCAGGTGTTGGCTTCGGCAGAGGACACGTTTGCCGCAGCGCCCAAGGCAGAGCCCTCCAGGTGCAGCTCTTCCAGCACATCCTGCGCGGTCTCCACCAGCTTGGCACCTTGCTTGATCAAGGCGTGGCAACCGCGCGCATGCGGCGAGTGGATGGAGCCGGGGATCGCGAGCACCTCGCGCCCCATCTCGGCCGCCAGGCGCGCCGTGATCAGGGAGCCGGACTGCACGGCCGCCTCCACCACCAGCGTGCCGCGCGTCAAGGCAGCGACCACGCGGTTGCGCTTGGGGAAATTGGCCTGCAGGGGCTGCGTGCCCAAGGTGAACTCGCTGAGCAGCAGGCCTTGCTCGGCCAGGCGGTGGGCCAGGGCCTGGTGGGCCTTGGGGTAGACGCGGTCCAGGCCCGTGCCCACCACCGCGATGGTGCTGCCCAGGCCGCCGTCCAGCGCACCTTCATGGGCGGCGCCATCCACGCCCAGCGCCAGGCCCGAGACCACGGTCACGCCGGCCTGGCTCAAGGCCTTGGCAAAAGCGTAGGCGTTGTCTCGCCCTTGCGGGCTGGGGTGGCGGCTGCCCACCACGGCCACCGCTGGGCGCGCGAGCAGGTCCAGCCGGCCTTGGGCAAACAGCAGCAGGGGCGGGTCCGCCGCCTGCAGCAGCATCTGGGGGTAGGCGGGATCAGCCAGACTCAGCACCTGCCTCGCCATGCGGCCGCTGGCCAGTTGCGGCGACTGCGCCAGCCACGCCAGGGTGGCCTCCACCTGCTCGTCCAGGCCTTCGGGCTCCTTGCCCAGCGCGGTGCGCTCGCGTTTGCTCACCAGGGCCACCAGCGCCGCTTCGGGTGCGGCAAACACGGCCTGGGGCGAGCCCAGTGCGGCCAGCAATTTGCGCGCACTGCCCGGCCCGACGTGCGGCGTCAGCACCAGGCGCAGCCAGGCTCGCAACTCTGCCCGCGCCATGTCCTCCCGTTCCATTTTCTTGATCCGTATGCAAAACAGTAAACAAAAGGGCAGATTGGGAAACCCAAATCTGCCCTTATTTCGCCCTTGAGGCACGGCGGCACCAGGGCCGCTGAAGCTCAGGCCACCGAGGGCCTGAGTCCGCCCATCAGGGTTGCGTGAAACGGTCGCCCGGCTTGACCGGGTCCTTGACGTTGAGGATCAAGGCGTAGGACACGCGGTCGAACACGCGGAACACGAACAGCAGGCCATGGCGCTCGTCAGGCAGGTTCATCACGGCCCTGTCATCGCTGGTCTTGTCGCGCATGGTGACACCCGCACGCCACAGCGCCAGCACATGGCCACGCTCCATGCCGTCCTTGGCACCCTTGTTGAGCGCCACGATCTGGCTTTGGCCAGCGGTCAGGGCATCACCGTAGATCGACACGATCTGGCCAGACAAATCCTGGGCCGGCGCGTGCGGCACCATGTTGGTGTACTCACGCGGGGGCACCGGGGCCAGGCGATCGCCCACGGCAGATTCCTGGCGCAGGCTGGTGATGGTGAAGGTGGAGGGGATGACCACCTGGCCGCCATCCGCACCGGTGCCTTCGGCGCCGTCGCGGGTCATGGTGGCCGTGCCAACATACTGCGCTTCATAGCCCAGCACCTCACGGGTGGCCGGGTCGCGCAGGGGCTTGGGTTCGCGGAACAGGCGCCAGTCACGGCGGCCGCCCAGGTCACCGCGCACGTAGGCGGTTTCACCACGCGACAGCACGACACGGCCCTCCTGGGTGGCCACCACGCGGGGCGCCTGCAGCAACTCTTCGCTGGTGTCGAACACCACGGCTTCGTTGAAGAAGGGCTCCAGCAGGTGCACGCGCACGCTGCTGATGGCGTCGTCCAGGCTGCCTTCACGCACGCGCGGCGACAGCTTGACGGTACCGTTGGCCCCCACCACCGGCTCGCCCACACGCAGGCGGGCGCGGCCATTGCTCTTGTCCAGGTACAGCATCTGCCCCGGGAAGATCAGGTGCGGGTTGCGGATCTGCTGCATGTTCATGCCCCACAGCTCGGGCCAGCGCCAGGGGGTCTTGAGGAACAGGCTGGAGATGTCCCACAGCGTGTCGCCGCGCTTGACGGTGTAGGTGTCGGGCGCGTTGGGCGACAGCTCGGACAGCGGCACACCGGCTTCGGCCACCTTGGCCGCCGTGGCTTTTTGTTGTGGGGTGATGGGGTAGTTGGGGAAACCTTCGGCCTGGGCAGCCGTGGCCAAACTACCTGCCAACACGCCCAGCGCGGCAAGCGCCGATACACTCAGGGCACGGGTCCGACTCACAAGGGCGGGGCCGCCTGCCTGCGTGAACCGAGCCATACAGGACAGCGATCGCTGGGTCATGAATACAGTCTCCAATTACCGTTCAAAGAGATTCCCGCAGACAGGGATACCTCATATTCGGCAAAATCTGGTCAATGATCATTTGATTCTGCCCGCAAAAGCTGCGCAGTCGCAACGAAAATTGCCCCGTGTTACCGGTGGTTGCCGGCCCATTGCTGATTCAGCCGTTGCGCCGCTTCCACAACGATATTGTTGATATCCCTCGCTGAGACAAGAGTAGACCATGGCCCTGCTGCCCATCCTGACCTACCCCGACAACCGCCTGCACACGGTGGCCAAGCCTGTTGCCCAGGTAGACGATCGCATCCGCCAGCTGGTCGATGACATGCTGGAGACCATGTACGACGCCAAGGGCGTGGGTCTGGCGGCCACCCAGGTGGACGTGCACGAACGCGTGGTCGTCATCGACACCAGCGAAGAGCGCAACAAGCCCCTGGTGCTGATCAACCCCGAGATTTTCTGGGCCAGCAAGGAGATGCTGGTGTGGGAAGAAGGCTGCCTGTCCGTGCCAGCCATCTACGACAAGGTCGAGCGCCATGTGCGCGTGAAGGTGCGTGCGCTCAACCGCGACGGCCAGACCTTCGAGCTGGAAACCGACGAGGACCTGCTGTCGGTGTGCGTGCAGCATGAACTCGACCACCTGCTGGGCAAGGTGTTCGTGGAATACCTCTCGCCGCTCAAGCGCAACCGCATCAAGGCCAAGATGCAGAAGAAGGCCCGTGAAGAACGCACGACTGCATGAGCATGAGCAAGCTCAAAGTCGCGTTCGCCGGCACGCCTGAATTCGCCAGCGAAGCCCTGCGCGCCATCCTGGCTGCGGGCTTTGAGGTGCCGCTGGTGCTGACCCAGCCTGACCGCCCCGCTGGCCGCGGCATGAAGCTGCAGGCCTCGCCTGTCAAGCAACTGGCCCAGCAGCACGGCATCACGGTGGCTCAACCCCACAGCCTGAAGCTGGACGGCAAGTACCCTGACGAGGCCAAGGCCGCACACGAGGCCCTGCTGGCCGCCGCACCCGACGTGCTGGTGGTGGCCGCCTATGGCCTGATCCTGCCGCAGTGGACATTGGACTTGCCCCGCCTGGGCTGCCTCAACATCCACGGCTCGCTGCTGCCACGCTGGCGGGGTGCCGCCCCCATCCACCGCGCCATCGAGGCCGGCGATGCCGAAACAGGCATCACCATCATGCAGATGGACGCGGGCCTGGACACGGGCGACATGCTGCTGATCGAGAAGGTCGCCATCCAACCCGAGGACACCACCGCTACGCTGCATGACCGGCTGGCCGCGCTCGGCGGGCGCCTGATTGTCGAGGCACTGGAATGCGCCGCCTGCAATGGCCTGAAGCCCACGCCTCAGCCCACAGAGGGCGTGAACTACGCGCACAAGATCGAGAAGGCCGAAGCCGCCATCGACTGGTCGCTGCCCGCCGCCCAGATCGCGCGCCGTGTGCGCGCCTTCGACCCCTTCCCCGGCACAACCTTCCAGTGGCCCGGCGAAGAAGGCTTGGCCGCCCCCATCAAGGACACCATCAAGCTGTGGGCCGCAGACCTGGTGCCGGACGCCAGCGGCACGCCCGGCCAGATCCTGCAGGCACAAGGCGACACCCTGGTGGTGGCCTGCGGCCAGCAGGCCCTGGCCTTGCGCGCATTGCAAAAACCGGGTGGCAAGCGCATTTCTGCACGTGATTTCCTGCAAAACGCAAGGACCATACCGGCTTCCCTGGCTTGAACTTTCCGGCCGGGCACCCATCTAAAAGGCTGCCACCATGAGGTGGTGTGTTTCCATTCGCGGGTCAGGAGGCCCGACAAGATGTTCAACATGATGAAAACCGCCATCCTGATGGCGGCGATCACTGCCCTGTTCATGGCCATCGGCGGCATGATCGGTGGCCGTACCGGCATGATGCTGGCCTTGGTCGTGGCCCTGGGCATGAACTTCTTCAGCTACTGGTTCAGTGACCAGATGGTGCTCAAGATGTACAACGCCCGCGAGGTGGACGAGACCTCCGCGCCGCGTTTTTACGCCATGGTCAAGGAGCTGGCCCAGCGCGCCCAGCTGCCCATGCCCCGCGTCTACCTGATCGACGAGGCCGCGCCCAACGCCTTTGCCACGGGCCGCAACCCCGAGCATGCCGCCGTGGCCGCCACCACCGGCATCATCAATGTGCTGACCGACCGCGAACTGCGCGGCGTGATGGCGCACGAGCTGGCCCACGTCAAACACCGCGACATCCTCATCAGCACCATCAGCGCCACCATGGCCGGTGCGATCTCCATGCTGGCCAACTTTGCCGCCTTCTTTGGTGGCCGTGATTCGGAAGGCCGCCCCGCCAACCCGATCGCCGGCATCGCCGTGGCCATCCTGGCACCGCTGGCCGCCAGCCTGATCCAGATGGCGATCAGCCGGGCTCGCGAGTTCGAGGCCGACCGAGGCGGCGCCGAGATCAGCGGCGACCCACAAGCCCTGGCCAGCGCGCTGGAGAAGATCCACCGCTATGCCCAAGGCATCCCGCTGGAAACCGCCGAGGCCCATCCGGAGACGGCCCAGATGATGATCATGAACCCGCTGTCCGGCGGCGGGCTGCGCAGCCTGTTCTCCACGCACCCGGCTACCGAAGAGCGTGTGGCGCGCCTGATGGCCATGGTCCGTTGAACATTCAATCGTTACGCAGCATGACAATGGGTGTGACACTCTTCACGTCCGGTGCCACCCTGGCACGGTCTTGGGGCACCACCCCCTGATTTGAGGGTCAAGCCCGACAGCACCCGTCCGATACACCGACAACGCGCTCCGCCTCGCAGGCGGGCAGCGCCATGTCAAGGACCCTGGATGCTGATCGACATTCGCAAGACCGAAGAAGAATCGCAATGGCTGCACCGCTGTGCCTGGGCCATGCTTGCCATCGGCTTGCTGCTCAGTGGCGTAGCTTGGTGGCGTGCCAGTGACCGCATCCAGAAAACCGCCGATGCTGCTTTTGCCCAGCAGACCGGTGACGTCACCGAACACCTCACCCAGTTGCGCGACCACTACCTGGACGTGTTGCGCAGCTTTCAGGCCATGTACCTGGTGGACCACAAGGTCAGCCGCACCAATTTCCACCAGCACTTCCTCAATCTGAGCGTCTCGGCGGACTACCCCGCCTTCATGGCCATCCAGTACGCGCAGACGGTCACGCACGCCGACCGGGCCGCCTTCGAGGCTGCCATCCGCGCCGATCGCAGCATGGACGCAGGCGGCTACCCAGGTTACGAGATCCTGCCGCCGGGCCAGCGCGCCCAATACCTGCCGGTGGTCTACAACGAGCCCATGGCGCCCAACCACACCGTACTGGGCTACGACATGGCCTTCGAGGCCACGCGCCGCGAGGTGATGGAGCGCGCCCGCGACAGCGGCCTGGCCCAGGTGTCCCCCCCCTTGCATATGCTGCAGGACCGGGGCGACAACCTGGGCGTGCTGGTGCGCCTGCCCGTCTACAAGCCTGGTGCCCGAGTGAACGACACCGCCAGCCGCCGTGACGCCTTCGTGGGGTTGATCAGCGGCGTCATCCGCGCGTCGACCCTGATGAAGCAGGTCGCCAGCAGCAAGGACTGGCACAAGCTGCATTGGGTGGTCAGCGACATCGGGCCCAGGCCGGATACGGCGCAAGCCGATGCGCAACAGCTGTTCGACAGCGCGCAGCACATGAACCAGGGTTACCGCCGCACGAGCGAGATCGACCCGGCAGACCAGCGCAGCACCCAGATTGAATGGGGCGGGCGCCAATGGCAGATGAGCTTCGTGCGCGAACCCGTCCGCGCCATGACCCAGGCCTACCCACTGGCCCTGCTGCTGGGCGGCATCTTTGCGTCGGTCGGCCTGTGGTGGGCCATCCGCAATGCGGCCAACCGGCATGCACTGGCCGCCGCCATGGCGCTGGAGCTCAGCCAGAAGGCGCTGGACAGCGAGCGCCGTTTGCGGGCCTTGCTGGACAACACCGTGGACGGCATCCTGACGCTGAACCCCTCGGGCAAGATCCTCAGCGTGAACCGCGCGATCTGCCTGATCTTCGGCCAGAGCGAGGCCGACATGGTCGGCCAGCACATGGGCATGCTGCTGCCCGCCGCCAGTGCGCACCCACAGCAAGGCGTGGACGCCTTCCTGCAGGCCCAAGCCGTCGGCATCGATGGTGTGGGGCGCCGCGTCGAAGGCGTGAGAGCCTCGGGCACACGGTTTCCGGTGGACATGGCCGTCAGCAGCATGGCGCTCAACGGCCAGACCCAGTTCATCGTTGTGCTGCGCGATCTCTCGGCACAGGAGTCCGCCGAGAAAGCCATCCGCGAAGCCCAGCGCCAGCTCAATGAAGTCGACGAGATGCGCCGCGTGATCGTGCACAACGCACCCTACGCGATCTTCGTGCTCAACACGCAGGGCGTGATCCAGACGGTCAACCCCGCCGGAGAGAAGATGCTGGGCGTCAAGGCGCAGGATCTGGTCGGGCGCTGCACGGCCCGCCGCTTCTTCGATGCCGACCAGGTGGCCGACCGCGCCCGCTTGCTGGCCTTGCGCCTGAATGAACCCGTGCGGGAGCTGGATGTGCTCACCCACCTGGCCCACGAATCGCCCGGCCTGCCCAGCGAGTGGACCATGCGCCGCGACGATGGCAGCTTCCTGGTGGCCGAGATCACCGTCACGGAACTGAGCAACGAGTACGGCCTGCTCAGCGGCTACCTGGCCATGGCCTACGACGTCACCTCGCGTCACGATGCCGAGAACCAGTTGCAGCACATGGCCCAGCATGACGCGCTGACCTCGCTGCCCAACCGCAACATGCTGCAAGAGCAGCTCAAGGCCTGCATGAACCAGGCCGAGCGTTACGGCCGCCACATGGCCATGATGTTCCTGGATGTGGACCGCTTCAAGAAGATCAATGACGGCCTGGGGCACAACGTGGGCGACAGCGTGCTCATCGAGATCGCCCGCCGCCTGCGCACCGGCATGCGCACCTCGGACATCGTGGCCCGCCTGGGTGGTGACGAGTTCGTGATCCTGCTGCCGCAGATCGCGGCCGTGGAAGACGGCGAGCGCGTGGCCCAGAAGGTGCTGGACCTGTTTACCGACCCGCTGCGCATCGGCGCCCACGAACTGCGTGTCACGCCCAGCATCGGCCTGGCCATCTACCCGGAGCACGGTGCCGACACCGTCACGCTTATGCGCCACGCGGACCTGGCCATGTACCAGGCCAAGAACAATGGCCGCAACCGCGTGCAGGTCTACAGCGACAAGATGCAGGCCCCGTCGGCCGAAACGCTGGTGCTGGAGAACGACCTGTACAAGGCGCTGGAGCGCGACGAGTTGCGCCTGCACTTCCAGCCTCAGTTCGACTGCGCCACCGGCCGCATCAGCGGCGCCGAGGCCCTGCTGCGCTGGGAGCACGGCGGCAAGCTGGTGCCGCCATCCGACTTCATCCCGATGGCCGAAGAAACGGGCCTCATCGTGGCCATGGGCGAGTGGGTGCTGCGCCGCGCCTGCATCATGGCGCAGCAATGGCGTGAGCGCTCGGGCTGGCCACTGCGCGTGGCCGTGAACCTGTCGGCCGTGCAGCTGGATCAGGCCGACATCCCTGGCCTGGTGGCGCAGGTGCTGAAAGAAACAGGCCTGCCACCCACGGCGCTGGAGCTGGAGATCACCGAAAGCGTGGTGGTGCGCGAATCACTGCGCGCCGCCGACATCCTGACGCAGTTGCGTGCAGTGGGCGTGAGCATCGCCATCGACGATTTTGGCGTCGGGTACTCCAGCTTCGCCTACCTGCGCGAGCTGCCCGTGGACCGCCTCAAGATCGACCGCAGCTTCCTGTCGTCCATCCCCTCGTCGCCCGGCGACAGCCGCCTGGTGGCCGCCCTGATTGCCATGGGGCACAGGCTGGAAGTGGGCATCGTGGCCGAAGGTGTCGAAACCCCCGAGCAAGCGGCCTTCCTGGTCACACATGGCTGCGACGAGGCCCAGGGCTACCACCTGGGCCGCCCGATGAACGAGGCCGCGTTCGAGGCCCTGCTGATGGAGCACAGCCGCGAACAGGCGCTCAAGCCTGCACCCACACCCGAGCCCCAGCCTGTGGCGACCGAGGCCAAGCCCGCCGACCCCGATCTGGCGCCTGCAGACCCGACGCTGATCGTCTGATCTTCCGAGCATCCTGAGTGCCGTCGGCGCGGCGTGGCATCTCTACAATGCCGCACCGCACCCGCGTGGCCCTGCCATGCCTGATGCCGACGCCGACATGACCGCCATCCTCGCTTCCAACGCCAAGCCCCTCACCTCGCTTCTGGACGACAGCCGCACGGCCGCCGCCCTGCTGGTGCTGCACCTCCTGATCTGGACAGCCCTGCCGCTGCTGGTTTCGCGCAACCTGCCGCTGGACGTGGTCGAGGCCCTGGCCTGGGGCCGCGAGTGGCAATGGGGCTATTACAAGCACCCGCCGCTGTCGGGCTGGCTGGCCGAGATGGCGCGCCTGGGGCCCTCGAACTGGAGCTTGTTCCTGCTGGCGCAACTCATGGTGACAGGCGGCATGGCGGCCAGTTGGGCACTCGGGCGCGAGCTGCTGGGCACGCGCCTGGCCACGCTGGGCCTGATGGCCACGGAGGGCATCCACTACTTCAACATGTCCAGCACCGAGTTCAACGCCAATGTGGTGCTGTTCCCGCTGTGGGCGGGCGCCTCGCTGTGCGGCTGGCGCGCGCTGCGCAGTGGCAAGCTGGGCTGGTGGATGGCGCTGGGCTTGTGCTGCGGGCTGGGCACATTGGGCAAGTATGTGTTCCTGCTGCTGCCGGCCTGCCTGGTGCTCTACACCTGGATCAACCCGGTGGCACGCCAGGCCTGGCGAACCGCCGGCCCCTGGGCCGCCGCCGCGGTGTTCCTGCTGGTGATCGCGCCGCATCTGAAGTGGGCCATCGATCACGACTGGGCCACGCTGCACTACGCCCTTGGCCGCGGCCACAGCGATGAACTGGCGCAACAAGGCAGCTGGCGTCAGGAGTTCATCCACTTCGTGCTCGCCCAGGCCCTGACCTTGCTGCCAGCCTGGGGCCTGTTGCGCACCCTGGGTGCCAGCCGGCCCACACAGCGCCCTGCGCACGAGCGCGGGCTCTTGTTCACGTTGGCCCTGGCCCCCTTGCTGCTGATCATGCTGGCGGCCACCTTGGCACAGGCCCAGATGCTGCACATGTGGGCCTCGCCCTTCTTCCTGTGTGCGGTGCCACTGTGGCTGGCCTGGCGCCAACCGGCCGCGCTGAACACATCGCGCTTCACCTGGGCTTGGTCAACCTGGATGCTGATCACGGTGGTCATCTTCGCCAGCACCGCCTTGCTGGGCCCGCAAAAGAAGCACAAGCTGGACCGCACCAGCTACCCGGGCCAGGAGATCGCCGCCATCCTGACGGCCAAATGGCACACCCAGACCGGGCGGCCTCTGTCCATCGTGGCGGGGGAAGAGTTCGTGGCCGGCACGGTGGCGCACTACAGCGCTGACCGTCCCTCGGTGTTCTACGACGCCGATTTCAGCGAATCACTGTGGTTGCGCCCCGAGCAGGTCACCCAGCAAGGCGCGGTGTTCGTGTGGCCGCTCAGCCGCGGTGAGGTTGACGTGACCACACTGCCCATGGACAGCCGCGAGCAGGTGGCCCCTTTGCTGGCGCGCTACCCCCGCCTTCAAATCCAGCCCACCTTGCTGGTGAACACACACTGGATGGGCAAGCCCTATACCGTGGCGGTGGCCTGGGCGATCCTGCCGCCCTCACCGCCGGCTCAGAACTTCTCGGCGCGGTAGACGTAGGGGCTGCGCAGGGTGCCAAATGTCATGCGCGCGCTGGGGTCCTTGTCGTAGCTGCTCGAACAGGATGTGGTCCCGAGATAACCGCTCACCGCATTCAGGGGTGCGCCAGCGGTGCTGGTGGCGGTCACGCAATTGTTGTCGCTGGCCCCCAGCTTGATCGCGACGTTGGACGCCACACTCGCACTGAGCATCACCGAGCCAACGCCATTGGACAAGGTGGTGCTGGCGTTCTTCGCGGTGGGCCTGGGCAAGGCGCTGGACGCGATCGTGCCCGTATTGAAATTGATGGCCGTGCACACGTCATCGGTATTGGTGACGAAGGCCGAGCCGTTCCAGTACTGGGCCGTGAGTTGCATGGACGCGGGCGACACCGACGTGGCCTGCCCGTCGGACAGTTTCAAGACGCCGTAGCGCAGCTTGGTGGCGGCCGAGTCGCACGAGGTGGTCCCCGCGGCCGCCACGCCATTGCATGTCGTGATGTTGGCGTCACTCGATGTCACCCGCACCACGAAGGACTCGTAGCTGGGCGGCGCGGCCGACACCGAAGACAGCCCGGCTGGCCGTGTTGACGTGACCGAGGCGGCGCTCAGCGCGTATTCACCGCCACTGGCCGTGCCGTGTGTCAGGTCGCTGGCCCAGGTAGGCGCCGTGATCGTGAGCGGGTTGATCGTGGCGGCACCGCTGTTCAACTGCGAGAAGGTGAAGGTCGGCTTGTTGGGCGCACTCGCGGTCAAGCGGGTCATGCGGTTGCCCAGGGCATTGATGGCATCGATGGTCACGCCATAAGTCAGCGGCTGACCAAAGTAGGTGAACTTGCTATTGCACGCCGGCGTGATCGTGTGCACGGCCGTGTAGTGGTGCGCGATGAAGCTGGGGGTGGTGGCGCTGGCCGTGTTGGCAATGTTGCAGCCATACTTGCCACTGGACAACACGTTCGAAGACGATGCGGGGACGCAGTCACTGCCAGCGACATCACCCGACCCCGAATTGGCCACGTAGGTGGTGTCCGTGACGGCGCCGGCCGGAATGGTCAGCGGGCCGAAGTCGGTGTAGTTGAAGCTGTTGCCGCTGGCCACCCCGGACACAGCCGCACCGAAGCTGCCGCTGAACGAGCCCCCTGCAATGACCACTGATTTCCAATCGGTCATGCCGGTTGTCGTGAGGGCTGGTGTCCCGGTATAGGCCGTTGTGGTCGTGCCCCCGTTGTTGACGGCCGTCGCCGTCATCGTGTAGTTGCTGCCAGCGGCCTGGGTGGCCCCGCTCGCAGGGGTGGACGAGATGGCAAACGACGCGGGCCGAATGGTGAACGAGTCGATCGAACAGCTCGTTGCAGACACACCCTGACTCGAGTTGTAGCCATAAATGCGCACCTTGGCTTTGGCAACCGCCTGTGACGCCGTGAAGGTGTAGGTCTTGCGGCCGTGCTCTGACCCGGTCCAGTTGTAGGACATGCTGGTGCCACCGCCATAGGCGCCAACCCCACTCGTGCCATTGGTCACGCCACTGACCTGGTTGGCGTCGCCGATGGAGCCGCAGTTGCCACCTGACTTGGTCCAATCGACGAAATCAACGTAAGACTGGCCCGATGCGTAGACCGTGCCGTAAGGAAACCCCGCGTTCACGCTGCTCTGGATGGTGGTGTTGTCGGTCATGTACACGCCCGCCAGCACATCCAGGCTGAAGGCAATGCCGGCGACCTTTGTATAAATCTGGGTTGCGGCTGGCACGCTCGTCGGAAAGGTCGTGCCGGATTCAGTCGCATCCAGGTAAGCACTCTTCACCCCCAAGGACGCGCACCCTGCGAATACAAACGGCACCATCAGCATGGCGATGAGCACGCGCACCATGCGACGTTGAGCAAAATGGGCTGCGGCGCTTGCGAGCATCGATTTCATGATGTCATCTCCGGGTTCGCATGAGGCAATACCTTGTCATGAGAAGGCCTGACCAGACCGCTCATGGGTACTGCACAATCATCTCGACCTGACGCTCAACGTAGCTGACATTGAGTGTCGTGGTATTGGGGCAAGCCCCGCCTGAAGGCTGATTACAAGCGGTTGCCGTGATTTTGTACAGGGGCGCCTTGGAACTGTCACAGGTCACCGTGACGGTGATGCCCGTCAAAGAGGCCGCGGTGGCAGGCAAGGTGTTGGAGGTGGACGCCGCACACGATGGCCCGCCCTGCGTGACCTGGTAGGCACCCCACTCCAGGCCGCTGCGGGCAGCAAGGAGCACACGGGCCCCTTGAATGTCTGCCGCCGACCCCAGCTGCTGCATGGGCACGAAGCTCGCCGCAAAAGCCCCCAGCCCAGCCAGCACGACCAGGATGATGATGGCGGTGATGAGCGCAAAACCGCTTTGCTGCCTTGGCTTCATGGTGTGTTGTCCACGTGAATCTCGCGCATCAGCGTGACGCTGTCCACCCCGGAGCTGTCAGTCAGCGTCAGCGACACGATCAGCACACCGAAGGTCTGCGCCGATGCCGGGTAGCTGACACTGCAGCCGGCATTGGTCGCCATGATGGCTGACGAGCCGCCCCCCGTTGCCGCCGCCGCCGCGGCAGAGGGCGTGCCATACAGGCCATAGTTCCAGTAGCGCTTCATCGTGCCCTTGCTCGGTGAGATCGTGCACGCGTAGATCACGGCCTTGGTGCTGCCCGGCACGACTTGAAAGCGCGACGTGGAAGGCCCAGGAAAGCCGAACACATTGAGCCCTGTGGCGCCCGCGGTCAGGGTGGCCAGGCTGCCCGCCAGGCTGGTCACCCGGCTGATGTTGCAGTTCGTCAGCGAGGCACAGGCATAAGCGTTGTACTGGCTGGTGATGTCGTTGTTGTTGGTGTTGTTCAAGACGATGTAATCGCCCACCGCCATGGCCGGGTTGCTGGGCATCGGGCTGGTGATGGTGAGCTGGCAGTTGGCCGGGGTGACCAGACACGTCGTCAAGCCGGCGAAAAAGCCGGTGCCTGTGGTGAACGCCCCGCCCCCGCTGGTGGCGATGTATTCGATGTAGCAGGTCCCGGACACACACGAACCGACGTTGCCGGCCGAATCGGAAATCCGAAGGCTGTTGGGCACGCCGTGGCGCAACTCCCGGGTCAGGCGACGCAAGGCGAGATCGGCCGTATCGGTGAGCTCGGCGCGCCGGGCCGAGTCGAAATAGCCTTTCACGGGCCCCATGATGATCTGTGCCACGATGCCCGCCAGGATGCCGGTCAGCACCATGGCCATGATCATCTCGATCAGCGTGAAGCCCGCTTGACGCGAGCTTGGTCGGGTGGAGGGGCGAGCGTTGATCATGGCGAAATCATCGGTGCGGGGGACCAACGGGTGCGGTAGGTATCCAGGCGCAAACTCTCGCTGCCGTAGTAGACCGTGACGGTCACCCGCAAGACGTTCATCGTCGCCGCCGTGGCGTTGGAGGTGACGCCCCACAGGCTTTCAGGCGTCAAGGCCACGGTGGCCCAGTAGCCGACCGGTGCACCCGTCGTGCTGCCCGTCAGGTCGGGCATGGCCGTGCTGGCAGAACCCAGCGTCAACAAGCTGCAGCTGCCTGCACTCGGCCCTGCGTTGCTGCAGTAGTTGCCCAGGTTGTTGAAATTGCTGCGGGGCGACACACCGGCGGTCGGGTAGCCGAATTGCTGGTAGGCCCCGGCAGGCGTGCACTGCGCCGTGGTCGTGGCCGTGGGGTTGGTGTTGCTCACCGGGTCACAGGCACTGAAGGGCATCTGGTCGATCTCGTCCAGCAGCCCCTCAGCGATGGTCTGCATCTGCTTTCGGATCATCGGGTCGGCGCTGTGCAAGACACCGATGTCCAGCATGGACACCACGCCGGCCAGGGCCGTGCCCACCACCAGGGTGAAGATGATCAACTCGATGAGCGACACGCCGCGTTGAGGCTTGCGCACAGGTGGCGCGCGCCCTGGTGTCGGGTCCATGCTCGGTTCAATGGACATAACCACTCTCCGCCTCCACCGTGAACGTCGAGGACTGGCTGACGCTGGCGTCCGTCATGGTGATCGTGGCAGGCGCCCCCATCACGGGGCGGCCCTCGGCATCGAAGTCGAGCAACACCACCGGGCTCAGCGTGACGTTTTTGGGCGCCGTGATGACGTTCGAGCCGGATGGCAACAACAAGGTGCTGGCACAGGTGCCATTGACATGGCTGACGGGCAGGCCTCGGTCCGAGGTCACGGTGACGGTGCTGGCCGCGATGCTCACGCAGACATGCCGGCGCTGGGCCACGGCGATCTTGCGCGCGTAGTCGATGGTGGCCATGACCTGGTCCTTGTAGCCTGACGACTGCAGCGCCATGACCTGGGTCAGTTTGGGCAAGGCAAAGAAGGCCATGATGCCAATCAGGCTCATGACCGTCACGAGCTCCACCAAGGTGAACCCGCCTTCAACCCTTGACTGCAAACCTTTCACGGAGCCGCTCCATCAAGTAATCAATGACCCAAGTCCGCCTTTGAAAGGATGTCAAACCGGAACTGTTGCTGATTGTGGAAAAAGTGGCAAAAACGCAAGCGCCAAATAAGCAGGGGATCACCACCCAGACCTGCGCCAGAAGGACCGAAGCCACCAGAACCAGAACGCACACTGGTTTGGTGGCTTGCAGACGCCGGGCTAGCCCGATCAGTTGATGGTGCGTAAGCCCGTGAAGGTCGCCGTCTTGGTGGCGTCGGTGTCATCAACGAGCGTGCAGGTCACGGCCGTACCAGGGGGCGAGGCAATGGCCGCGGACGTCACCGTGTAGCCCGTCAAGGGGGTCTGCATCAGGTTGCTCACGTCGGTGCAATTGGTGATGGCCACGCATTTGCCTGCCGCGGCCACTTGGCCGTTGGCCGCGCAACCGGAGTAATTGATGGACATGGCGCTGTTGGCCGAACCCGCCATGCCTTTGACGGCGGCGGTCTTGGCATCGCCGCTCAAGTCGATGAACTTGGGCAGGGCTGTGGCAGCCAGGATACCCAGGATGACGATGACCACGATCAATTCGATCATGGTGAAACCAGTCTGCGTGCGCTTCATGAGCATGACCTCCAACGGTGAGATGCGGCCTGCGCCCCCACGGACGCCCGGTCCACACAGGTGAATATGCTTCCCTTGCCTCTATTTCGGCGCACACCCGTGATACTTGAGGCCGTTACATCTTCATGTGAAAAAGCCACCAAACCGGAACGCATCCTGGTTTGGTGGCCTGACCGGGCCGAGCAGCCTCGATCAGTTGATCGTGCGGATGCCCGTGAAGGTCGCCGTCTTCGTGGCGTCGCTGGAGTCAGCCAGCGTGCAGGTCACAGCGGTGCCGGGGGGCGAGGCAATGGCCGCGGCGGTCACGGTGTAGCCCGTCAACGGGGTCTGCATCAGGTTGCTCACGTCGGTGCAATTGGTGATGGCCACGCACTTGCCGGCAGCGGCGACCTGGCTGTTGGCGGCGCAACCTGCGTAATTGATGGACATGGCGCTGTTGGCCGAGCCCGCCATGCCCTTGACGGCGGCGGTCTTGGCGTCGCCGCTCAAGTCGATGAACTTGGGCAGCGCGGTCGCGGCCAGGATACCCAGGATGACGATGACCACGATCAATTCGATCATGGTGAAGCCGGATTGATTGCGTTTCATATCAATTACCTCGTAGATTGGCAAAGACCATTTCATGGCGCCGGTCGTGCAAGCCAGCGTTATCACAAATGCACGGTTGAACATCTTTTCGTCACGATCCAGCCTGGCTTTAGCCTTGCTGAAAAATTCTTTTAAATCACGGATTGCCCGCAGAAATACCCGAGAACTGCAAGGTGTTGCCGGAGCTGATCTGGGTCACCGTGCAATTGCCCGTGCTGCCATTGGTGGTGGTCAGATCCGTGTGCGAGATGGTGTATTCGGTGGCGTCGATCGGTTGCACCAGCACGGCCACGATGTCATCGCAATAGCGCACCGTCTTGCACTTGTCGGCATTGGCGCCGCTGGTCGAGTTGGATGTCGCAGAGCAGCCGCCATAGTTCACCGTCATGGCCCCCGTCACCGTGGCCGTGATGCCCTTGAGCGCCGCGGACTTGGCGTCGCCCGACAGGTCCAGGAACTTGGGCAAGGCCACCGCGGCCAGGATGCCGAGGATGACAATGACCACGATCAACTCGATCATCGTGAAGCCAAGTTGACGTCGCTTCATGGCAGTCAGTCTGTTGGTTTGTCTGGCGCCTGTGGGCTGATGACAAAACAATGTATCGATCATTTGTGCACCATTTCACGCGAATTGAGCATGCTCTGGCTCCTTGATCAGTGCTTCATGGCCGCGCTGCCCAGGTTCCACATCGGCAGGAACACGCCCAGCGCCAGAATCAGGACCAGGCCGCCCATGAACACGATCAGGATGGGCTCGATCTGCTGCGACAGGGTCTTGAGCGAGTACTGCACCTCTTCGGTGTAGAGCTCGCCGACCTCTTCAAGCAACTCGTCGACCATGCCGGTTTCTTCACCAATGGCGATCATCTGCAGCACCATGGGCGTGAAGATGCCGGTGCTGGCAGCCGCACGGGCCAGGGTCTCGCCGCGCATGATGTGGTCGCGCATCTGATCGATCTGCTGCGTCAAATAGGCGTTGTCTGCCGTTTGCGCCACACCAATCAGCGCCCGCTCCAGGGGCACCCCGCTTTTCAAGGACAGGGCAAAGGCCCGGGTGAAACGCGCCAGCGCAGCCTTGGTGACGATGTTGCCCACCACGGGCATGCGCAGCACCAGCCGATCCCAGACCAGCTTGCCTTCCGGCGTCTTGCTCCAGTAGCGCCAGCCAAAGAAGCTCGCCACGAAAAGCCCCAGGATGGTCCAGCCGTGCTGGATCGTGAAATTGGAGGTCGCCACCAGGATCTTGGTGGGCAGGGGCAATTCAGACCCCAGCGACTTGAACACGTTGGCAAAGGCCGGGATCACCATGATGTTGATCACACCCAGGGCGCCCACCATGGCCATGACCACGAAGCTGGGGTAGCGCGTGGCCGACTTCACCTGCTGGCGCATGAAGAGCTCGAAACCAATGTGCTCGGACAGCCGCAGGAAAATCTCTTCCAGGCGGCCAGACGCCTCGCCCACCTTGACCATGGCCACGAAAAAACCATCGAACACCTTGGGGTGCTGGGCCATGCAGGCCGACAGCTCGACCCCGCCTTCCAGGTTGCGGCGCAGGTCCAGCAGCACATCCTTGAGCGTGGGGTTCTGCGTGGTTTCCTGCAGGCCCGCCAAGGCCCGCAGGATCGGCACGCCTGCCTTGAACAGCGTGTAGAGCTGCTTGGCAAACATCATCACGTCCATGGGCAAGATCTTGGGCTTCATGAACTCCGGCGTGGCCATGGCCCCGCTGGCGGCGCTGCCCGCATTGCTTGCGGTAACAGGGCCGTCTGGCGTGATCTTGAGCGGCACCAGGCCTTTGGCCTGAAGGTCACTGGCCAGCGACGAGGCTGATGCCGCGTCCTGCGTGCCCTGTATCGTGCCGTGCGGCCCCTTGGCCACATAGTTGAACCGACTCATTCATCGACCTCGGCACTGACACGCATGGCTTCATCGACCGTGGTGCGGCCCTGCACCACCAGCCTGGCCGCATCACGGCGCAAGGTGTGCCCGGCCATGTGCGTGCGGGCAGCCTTGGCGAACACGCCCGGCTCAGGGTGGTTGAGCGCATCGATCAGGCCCAGGTTCATCTCCAGGAACTCGTACACACCAGAGCGGCCTTTGAAGCCCGAGTGGTTGCAGTCGGGGCAACCCTTGCCAAACTTGTAGGTGGCGTTGTCGGCCTCCGCGCCCAGCAGGCTGCGCAGCCAGGTGTGCTCTTGAGGTGTCGGCTCATGCGACACAGCACAGGCCTGGCACAAGGTGCGCACCAGGCGCTGCGCCACCACCAGCTGCAGCGAGAGCGCCACCATCCAGCGTGGCACGCCCATGTCGATCAGGCGGGCGGGCGTCGAGGCCGCGTCATTGGTGTGCAAGGTGGACAAGACCAGGTGGCCGGTCATGGCCGCACGCAGGCCGATCTCGGCCGTGGCCTTGTCGCGGATTTCGCCCACCAGGATCACGTCCGGGTCCTGACGCAAGGCGGCGCGCAGCACGCGGTCAAAGCCCAGGTCGATCTTCTCCATCACCTGCACCTGGTTCAGGCCGGGCAGGCGGTATTCCACCGGGTCTTCCACGGTGATGATCTTGCGCTCGGTGCTGTTCAAGGCGTTGAGCGCGCCATACAAGGTCGTGGTCTTGCCGCTACCGGTCGGGCCGGTGACCAGGATCATGCCGCTGGGCTTGTCGATGGCGCGACGCAGCGCAGCCAGCATCGGCTGCGGCATCTTCATCTTGTCCAGATCCAGCATGCCCGAGCTCTGACTGAGCAAACGCATCACCACGGATTCGCCGTACTGCGCGGGCATCGTCGAGATACGGATGTCCACCGTGCCGTCCTTGAGGCGCACGGCAAAGCGGCCGTCCTGCGGCAAGCGTTTCTCCGAGATGTCCAGGCCCGACATCAGCTTCAGGCGAAGCGCCACCGCGCTGGAGATCTTGGCATCGGCTTCGGTCTGCACATGCAGCACACCGTCGATGCGAAAACGGATGCGCAGCTGCTTTTCCTGCGGCTCGATGTGGATGTCGGACGCGCGCAGGCGCAGCGCCTGCTCGAACACCGAGTACAGCAGGCGCACCACGGGCGCGTCTTCATTGCTGGTCGAGTCCACGCCCAGCAGGTCGCCCAGGTCGGATTCGGTGCCGGCCAGCTCGGTGGTCAGCTCGCGTGCGAGGCCTTCGATCTCTTCGGTGCTGTGGTAGACCCGGTCCAGCGCGGCGTTGAGGTGCGTCTCGGTGATGACGGCCAGGTCGATGCTGCGCTTGAGCAGGCGGCCGATCTCGTCGAACGCGTAGATGTCGGTCGGGTCGGCCATGCCCACCATCAGGCCGCTGGGGGGGTCGTCCAGCACGATGGCGTGCATGCGTCGGGCATGGGCCTCGGGCAGCAACTGCGCCAGCTCGGGCCGCAAAGGGAAATGCGCCAGGTCGATATAGGGCGCGCGCAACTGGCGCGCCACGGCCTTGGCGATCTGGGCTTCGGTGATCCAGCCGTGGTCAACCAGCACCTGGCCGAGCTTGCGGCCACTGCCGCGCTGCTCCCCCAGGGCCTGGTTCAACTGCTCTTCGGTGACCAGCTTGTCCTGGACAAGCAAGTCCCCCAGCCTGAATTTCTGTGGGCGTGACATGGTGCTGCCCCTTTAGTTGGACGCGGTTTCCTGATCAAGCAGCGGCGTCGCGGGCACGACCGGGCTTGCGCCGGGGTTGTCATCCGTGATCACGGTGGGCTTGATCAGGATGACCAGCTCGCGCTTGACGTTGCTGCTGGACTTGTAGCGAAACAGGTTGCCCACCACAGGGGCGTCGCTCAAGACCGGCAAGCCCGCTGTGCTGTTGCTGCCCGACTGCTGCATCAGGCCACCGATGGCCACGATCTGGCCATCGCGCACGCGCACCATGCTGTCGGTCTCGTTGATTGAAATCGCCACACCGGGCACCTGGTATGTGCCCGCATCGCCCAGTGTCAGCGACAGGTTCTTGGTGGTGGCCACGCTGATGGCCGGGTGCACATGCAACATCACCGTGCCGGTGTCGTCGATCTGAGGGGTGACGTCCAGCGAGATGCCGCTGAAATAGGTCTTGGTGCCCACCGTCGGCGAGTTCACGGTGTTGCCGTTGCCCGAGGTCGTGACGTTGTTGGTCACCGAGGTCACAAAGGTGTCGTCGCTGCCCACCTTCAGCACGGCCTTCTGGTTGTTGAGCGCGGCAATGCGAGGGCTGGAGAGCACCTGCACATTGCCCTGCGTTTCCAGGAAGGACAGCAAGGCGGCAAAGTTGGGCGTCTGGATGGCCAGGCCATAGAAGCCCTTGCCCGCGGCCGAGGAGCTCACGCCGGTGCCCGGTGTGACCGACACATTGCTGTTGCTCAGCAAGGTACTGGTCAAGGTGGTGCCGGGCGCCATGTTGATCAGGCCGGCATGGCCGTCAATGCCTTGCGAGCGGAAGGCGCCCCAGTTGATGCCCGTCTCCGAGCCCTTGGACAACTGCACCTCGACGATCTTGGCTTCCAGCATGACCTGGCGCTCGATGGTGACCTGCACAGCACGCAGGTACTCCGTGACCTGGCGCAATTCTGCCGGCGTCGCCCGCACCAGGATCACGCCGGCACCGGGGTTCATCGTCACGCTGCGGCCATCCTTGCTGCCGATCATCGAGGTCAGCGAATCGCTCACATCCTTCCAGAAATCGGCATCCGAGGTCGTGCGCACCGATGAGGTCAGGCTGTTACCGCCAGAGCCCGATGCACCAGGGGTCGTGCTTGTGCCTGTTGTCGAGCCGCTGCCCGCATTGGCTCCTGAGGCATTGGCCTGCGCCGCCGAAGAGATGCTCAGCTCGGACGAGCCCACGCGGCGCCCAGGCAGGTAGTTGATGCGGTAAAGGCGCGTCTGAACCGTGTTCGAGGAGATGAACACGCGGTTGCCCGTGATGCGGTAGTCGTAGCCATACATCTCGCGCAGGGTGTCCAGCGCTTCGTGCATGGTCGTGTTCCTCAAGGTCAGGCTGATCGCGCCAGACAGATCGGGCGGCACCAGCATGTTGTAGTTGCTGCCTGAGCCAATCTGCGCGAAGACCTGGGCGGCCGGCGCATTGCGCACCGCGATGTCGAAACGGGTCTCGCCAGGGCGTGTGCTGGGTACGCCTCCAGCGGGCGGCCGCGCCTGCAACTCCGATTGCATCTGGCGCAGGCTCAGGCTGGTGCTCATGCGGCCCGCCAGCGCAAACGAGTCAGCACCTCCAGCCTGGTCATCCATATTGGCGGCATAGGTGCTCCCCCAGCCGGCCATGCTCAAGCCCAAAACCAAGGCGCGCTGGATTGTGTGCAATGACTTCATTTCTTGTCCTTTCGTCCGCGCTTGGCGGCACGGGCCGGCGCCCTGCTTTGATCGATCACGTCTGGCAGCTTCAGCCGCCGGGCACCTGCCGGGCCCTTGAGTTCCACGGTGTCATGCGTGATGGACACGACGGTCATGCCGCGCACCTTGTCACCCACCTTGACGACCTCATCGCCCACCACAGCGACGCCCTCACCATTGCCCAGGTTGATGCGGATCCCGGTAAGGGCCAGCGCCTTGGCCTCGGCAGCCGCCTCGGCGGCCGCTGCACTTGCCGCGGAGGCGGCCGCTACTGCCGCCGCTGCCGCAGCGGCATCATCGGCAGACGCACCGCCGCCGCCCAACTGACGGGCCAACACGCCGGGTGGCGGCTTGGTCGGGTCCCCCACGCCACGCAGATCCGGCTCACCGGAGACCGCCGCCAAGGGCAGCAGGGCCATCAGCCCCAGCAACACATTCACGCAGCCGCGCGCAGGGTGTCTCATGGCGAGATCTCCAGGGCATCCCGATCAGGGCTAAAGGTGTGAACCTGCAGCGTCAAGATCACCGTCCCGATGTCGTTGGTCTTGAGGGTCAGGTTGTCCCACAACAGCTTGCGGGGCAAAGCCTCCACACTGCGCAGCCAGGTCAGGACTTCAATGAAACTGCCCGACACCGCCACTTCCATGCTCTGTCGGTACAACATCGATTGGGACAGGGCCACGCCTGGCACGGGCGCAAACTTCACGTCTTCGGGCGGCAAGGTTCGCATGTTCACCAACTGCAGGCGCCCGTTCTGAACCAGCAAGCCTTCCAGCAGGCTGCGCATCTCGCGCGCCGAAATCAACATGGCCTGCTGTTGGGCCAGGGCCTGCTTGCTGCGCTCGATGCGCTCCTTGATGCGCGTGATCTCCTGCTTGGCCTCGGCCTCCTTGAGGGCCATGTCCTGCTTGCGGCGCTGGGTCTCGAGCACCAGTGCATCGCGGTCCATATTGGCCGCCTTGCTGCGTTTGCTGGCCTCGTTGAACTGGCGGAACGAAGGGGTCATCAAGACCGAATCGAGCAAGAACCAGATCATGGCCACCACCGCCACGATGATCAGGCGGCGCTCGTTGAGCAGGCGCGCATCAAACAAGCGACGGCCCTGCCGCCAGCGCGTCTGGATCAAGGGCACCATGGAGCGAAACAGTGCTGTCATTTCCCGTGCGCCTCTTTGTTCGCTTCCTCGGCAACCCGACGCACGGCCCGCAGCGCGGCTTCGCGTGTGGTCGTATCGCCCTGGTCCTTGCGGATGCCCTTGAGGGTGAACTGCACGACGCCATCCGTCATGCCGCCGCCGGCCTCCATGGCGTTCATTTCAAGCTGGGCAAAACGACGCCCCTTGAAACGCTCTTCAACCCCCAGCTTCTGCAGGTAGTTGGGCAGGGCGGACACGTTGACGGTTCGCCCCGTCAACACGATGTCGCTGCCATCGCCAAACACGCTCAAGCCTGTGATCCACACGCCCGGATAGGTCTGACGGCCCAAGGCCATCAGGTAGTCCGAGTAGCCTTGCGAGGCCCAGATCATGCTGCCTTGCAGGGCATCCTGCACCTGGCGCTGCTGGGCTTCCTTCTGACGCAGGCTCTCCAGCTCTTTCACCGTCGGCGAAGCGGGGTTCGCCGCAGCGGCCATGCGCAAGACATTGATTTCCTGCTCGATGCCCGCAGCACGCATGTTGAGGGTGCTCGCAGCGGCCCGCAGCCCCAGCCCCGTCACCAGCCCCAGGCCCAACACGCCTGCGGCCACGCGCACGCCCAACAAGGCACCCCACGGCGGGGCCTGGCCCAGCACGCTGTTGGGGTCCAGCAGTTGCAGCTGCATCCGTTCGGCAAAATTGGGATGCGCCCTCAGCGCAGCACCCAGCACACACAGCTCGCTGAAGTTGGGGCTTTGCGCCACGATGTCCGCCCGCTCGCCCAGCTGGTCCAGGTCGAACCACAGGCGCAGATCCAGTGCGGTCAAAGGCACGTAAATCAGCTCGGAGAGCATCTCCAGCGCGCCCTCGCCGCAGCCCGGCGGCAAGGCCACCGTCATGGCCGAGAGATGGACCTGGCTGTGCATGCGCTCGAAGGTGTCGACCGTGCGCAGGATTTCCAGCGCAGCCCGGCTGAGCGCCGCACCACGCGTTTCGTCATCGCCCGTCACGGCAGACAGCGTCACCTCGATGTGGCGCGCCATCAGCAACTCGCCTTTGAGCGTGATGACCAACATGCCGTGCGTCTCGCCAAACACCATCAGCGCGTGGGCCTTCTCGCCGTCTTCGGCCAGCCCACACAGGTTGCGCAGGGCCGTTTCAGGCACATCCAGCGCGGTCCAGCTCAGGCCCAGGTCGTCGGCGGCCAGCTCCACCGTCGTGTAGTCCACGCGGGGCACCAGAAAGCTCATCACGGCGCTGTTGCTGCGCAAGGTGCTTTGGGGCACCCCCAGCACGTCCAGCACGGCATCTTCAACCGGGAAGTCGACCTGCTCCTTGAGGTGCCAGCGCATGGCGTCGCGCCAATCCGCTTGCGGCACATCGGGCGTGTCGGTGGCGAGCATGCGGTAGTGCTGGCGGCTGAGCACGCCCACCAGCGAGCAGCCCCGCAGCCGCTTGGCGGCCTGCAGGGCGCGCAGGCCGGCGCCGACGCCTTCGGCCTCGCCCTGCCACAGCCAGTTCACGCACGGCCGCCCCTCGGGGGTGTACACCACTTGCGCAGCGTGCACGGCCGATCCCTCCTGGATCGTGGTGACCCATTGCGAACCATCATGTGACTGGCGTCGAAAAAGCATTCCGCACTCCGAGACTCTTACATCGGAATGCTGACAGAAGGGATTCCACCAAGTGGAAGGAATAAAGGCGGGTTCGTGTCGTATTTCTCGGAAGCTGGTTCCGAGGAACGAACCCGCTCAGCTCAGCAGGCGCGCAGGGTCGGCGTCGAGCTTGGCCAGCGCCTCGCGCGTGGCCCGGGTGGTCAGCGGCTCGTCCTCGACCGGCACGAGCAAGCCGGCCTGCAGGAAGGCAGCCAGGCGGTGCAACTGGAACAGCACGCCGCGGCCATTGGGCGACACAAACAGGATCAGCTGCTTTTGCAGCCCCTGCCAGGCCAGCTGGACCGATTCGGTCTGCCCGCGGTAGTCCAGCTTGAACCAGGCACCGACCTGCAGATCACGGGCCCAACCCAGCATGGCGGGCGTCGGCATCGTGCCGCCTTCTGCCACGATCTCCAGGTTATCACTCTCATGTCCAGACAAGTCACGCAATGTCTGCTCATCCAGCTCGATGTCACCGATATCGGGCAACACGTCAGAAAGGGACTCCAGGCGGTCGGTGACCGCCTTCAGGTGCGCCGCCGACAAGGCCGCCGAGCGGGCCGAGAAGGCCGCCGCCAGGGCCGTGTTGAGCGACTGGATGTGTTCGTCCTGCTTGTCGACGGCCACGCCGGAGCGGGCCATGCCTTCACGCACGGTTTTCAGCAAGGGTGGCAGGCGCATCAGCACGTCGGCACGCTCTTCACGCGAGGTCTTGGCACTGGCCGACCAGATCAAATCGGCCGCCGCCTTCTTGAGGGCGCGGGTTTCATCGCTGGACTGGCTGGTCTGCACGGCGTTGTGCGCCAGCACGTCGGCCCAGACCTTGAACAGGAACTCGCGCACGCCTTCGTGCACGGGCACGCCGTCGAGCATCTTGCGCAGCTCGATGGTGTACTGGATGGCGTAAGTCTCACGCTGCTCGACCTGCTGCGCCAGCGAAACCCCCTTGCGGCTGGCCTCGTTGTGCTCGCGGAAATAGCTCTCCAGAAAGCGCTCGAACTCCGTCAGCACCGTCTGGAACACGCGCCGGCCGGTATCGGGATAGGCCTCCACCACCTGCACGATGCGCTTGATTTCGCGGTGCAAGGCGTCGTCGTGCTCTTGCGCGCCAGACACGAAACCCATCACGCAGGCGCCCATGCGGTCGATCAGCACGCGCGCGGGGTGGCTGGTGGTGGCGAAAAAGTCGGGTTCACCAACGGCCACGCGCAACACGGGCATCTGCAGGCGGGCAAACCACACGCGGATGCTGGCGGGCAGCCGCTCTTCCTGCAGGATGGACTGGAACAACAAGGCCACGATCTCGATCGTGGCGCGCTCCACCGGGGTGGAGGCAGCCTGCTTCAGCGCCTGCTTGCTGTGCTGCAACTCCTGCAACAAGGCCGCCGGCGTGCCGGTGGGCAAGCCCTGCTGGCTGTCCACATGGTGGCGCACCACCTGGTCCACCGCCGCAATGGCCTGCCCCAGCGAGGGGCTGAGCGCCACGGGCGCCTGCACGGGCGCGGTTGGCGCAAACCCCGGCACCTGGCGCGACACCACCTGGTTGAGCTTGCTGAGCACCACCTGCTGCTGCGCGGAGGCGCGCATGCCCGGGGTCTCGGTCAGCATGTGGGTCTCGTCGTAGGCCTGCCCCAGAGGCTGCAGACCGCTGTTGCCAGCCGGCGCCGCGGGGGCGCGTGCCGCCCCGGGCCTGTTGGCTACACCTGGGCTCTGGATGGGCGCGCCCAAGCCACCAGGCGCGGTTGCGCGAGCCTGGCCACTGTCACGTGTGCGTTTGATGAAGGGGCGCAGGTCGATTTCAGGCCGCACCCCGTGGTCCAGCAGCACCCGGTTGGCGTGGTGGTAGGCCTCCTGGGCCCAGTGCGACACCTCGTTTTGCAACACCGTCTGCAAGGTCGCCCAGTGCGCGATCGTCATGCCAGCCGCCAGCCAACCCTCGACCACACCTTTGGCCAGCCACTGGGGCGCCAGCACATCCACCTGGCCATTGGCGGTGTCCACCTGTCCACCCACGGCCTGCAGGCGCGCGTTGAGGTCGGTGTACTCTTGGCCCGTCAGGTCCGACACGGCTTGCGACAGACGCGAGGCCGTGAGGTCGCGGTCCATCTCGCTGTCGTCAACCAGGCTCAGGGGGATGTCGATCTTGGGCTCGCCGTTGCCAAGCGGCCGCAAGCTGACCGGGCGCCCGGTGCGCAGATCGCGCAGGGCGTCGTGGATGCGTTTGTCGATTTCGGCCTGCCATGTGGCCGTGGCCCGGGGCAGATCCAGCACCACGTCCTGGCGGCGCTGGCGCAACGTGGCCTCGGCCGACTGCATGGACAGCATCCGAGCGCCCTCCAGCGACGCCTGCACCAGGGCACCAACGCCTTTGGCCAGAGACTCCAGAAAGCAGACGCGGGCCGTCAGCGCCAGCGCTCGGTGTGAACCAACAGTCATGGATGTGGCAGTAGTTCAGCCGACCGGGTGACAGCCTTCCCGGCCAAGCTGGATTGATTCAATACTGCCAAAGACTCTACACCACCGCGCCAGCGTGCGGATCGTTGGGATCGAGGTCTTTTTTACCCGTTTTAATCAGATCATCGCGTTTAACGCCCAGCCACATCGCGATGGCCGCGGCCACGAAGACCGAGGAGTAGATGCCGAACAGGATGCCGATGGTCAATGCCAGGGCAAAGTAGTGCAGCGTCGGGCCGCCGAAGATCAGCATGGCCAGCACCATCATTTCGGTACAGCCGTGGGTGATGATCGTGCGGCTCATGGTGCTGGTGATGGCGTGGTCGATCACCTCGGGCGTGCTGAGCTTGCGCATGCGGCGGAAGGTTTCACGGATCCGGTCGAAGATCACCACCGATTCGTTCACCGAGTAGCCCAGCACCGCCAGCACCGCCGCCAGCACCGAGAGCGAGAACTCCCACTGGAAAAAGGCGAAGAAGCCCAGGATGATGATGACGTCGTGCAGGTTGGCGATGATGGCCGCGACCGAGAACTTCCACTCGAAGCGCATGGCCAGGTAGATCATGATGCCCAGCACCGTCACGCCCAGCGCCAGGGCGCCGTCATGGGCCAGTTCGTCACCGACCTGCGGGCCGACGAATTCACTGCGTTGCAGGTTCACGGGCTTGGCGGCACCGGCCTGGCAGACCTGGGCGGGGCCCTTGTCGGCGTCCTGCGTGGTGACCTGGCCACCCTCGGCCGCACACAGCGCACCGAAGACCTTGTTGACCACTTCGCCTTGCTTCATGCCGCCGCGCAGAGGCAGGCGGATCAGCACATCACGCGATGAGCCGAAGTTCTGGACCTGCACCTCGCCGTAGTTGAGCTTGTCGATGGCGGTGCGCACCTTGACCAGGTCGGCGCTCTGGGCGTACTGCACCTCGATCAGCGAACCGCCGGTGAACTCGATGGACAGATGCAGGCCACGCGTCACCAGGAAGAAGACGGCGGCCGCAAAGGTCAGGAACGAGATCGCGTTGAAGATCAACGCGTGGCGCATGAAGGGGATGTCGCGCTTGATGCGGAAGAATTCCATGTTGTGTGCTCCCTCTTATTCCTGAGCTTTCCAGACCTGCCCGATGGACACGCTCTTGAGCTTCTTTTGACGGCCATACCAGAGGTTGACCAGACCGCGCGAGAAGAACACAGCGGAGAACATCGACGTCAGGATGCCCAGGCAGTGCACCACGGCAAAGCCCTTGACCGGGCCGGAGCCGAAGGCCAGCAGGGACAGGCCTGCGATCAGCGTGGTCACGTTGGAGTCCAGAATCGTGGCCCAGGCATGCTCGTAACCGGCCGCGATCGCCGACTGCGGCGCCGAGCCGTTGCGCAACTCTTCGCGCACGCGCTCGTTGATCAGCACGTTCGAGTCAATGGCCATGCCCAGGGTCAGGGCGATGGCGGCGATACCCGGCAGCGTCAGCGTGGCTTGCAGCATGGACAGCACGGCCACCAGCAGCAGCAGGTTGACCGACAGCGCGATGGTCGAGAACACACCGAACAGCATGTAGTAAAAGACCATGAACACCGTGATCGCGGCAAAGCCGTAGATCAGGCTGTTGAAGCCCTGGGCGATGTTCTCGGCGCCCAGGCTGGGGCCGACGGTGCGCTCTTCGATGATCTCCATGGGCGCAGCCAGCGAACCGGCGCGCAGCAGCAGCGCGGTGTCATTGGCTTCTTCGGTGCTCATGCGGCCGGAGATCTGCACGCGGCCACCACCGATTTCGCCACGGATCACGGGGGCCGTCACGACCTCGCCCTTGCCCTTCTCGAACAGGAGGATGGCCATGCGCTTGCCCACGTTTTCGCGGGTGATGTCACGGAAGATGCGCGCGCCACGGGCGTCCAGCGTCAGGTGCACGGCGGCTTCGTGGTTCTCGTCGAAACCGGCTTGCGCATCGGTCAGGTTGTCACCCGTCAGGATGACCTGGCGCTTGACGATGACGGGCAGGCCGCCACGCTCCAGATAACGCTCGTCGCCGAAGGGCACGGCACCCGCACCGCTCAGCGCGGCTTGCGCCTCGGTGCTGTCATCGACCATGCGCACTTCCAGTGTGGCGGTGCGGCCGATGATGTCCTTGGCCTTGGCGGTGTCCTGCACGCCGGGCAACTGCACCACGACGCGGTCCGCGCCCTGCTGCTGGATCACGGGCTCGGCCACGCCCAGTTCGTTGATCCGGTTGTGCAGGGTGGTGATGTTCTGCTTGATGGCCTGATCCTGGATGGCGCGCTCGGACTTGGGGGTCAGCTTGCCGACCAGGGTCAGGTCGCCGGACTCGTCGGTGCCATCGGTCCAGACCAGGTCGAGCAGACCATCGTTCAGCACGGGGCGGGCGGCCTTGCGACCGGCCTCGTCACGCAAGCGCACGATGACGGACTGGCCGTCACGGCGGATGCCGCTGTGGCGGATGTCCTTGTCGCGCAACAGCGAGCGCATGTCGCCGGTGATGCTTTCGAGCTTTTGCGTGAGCGCCGCCTTCATGTCCACCTGCATCAGGAAGTGCACGCCACCGCGCAGGTCCAGGCCGAGGTACATGGGCTGGGCATGCAGGGCACGCAGCCACGAGGGCGAGCGCGACAGCAGGTTCAGCGCCACGATGTAATGCGGGTCGGTGGCATCGGGGTTGAAGGCGCGCGTGATGATGTCGCGGGCCTTGAGCTGGGTGTCCGTGTCATTGAAACGGGCACGCACCGAGCTGCCGTCGAATTCGACGAAGTCAGCCGACAAACCGCCCTGCGTGAGCGCCGCCTTGACCTTGTCCACCGCCTCGGTATTGAGCTTGACCGTGGCCTTGCCACTGGAGAGCTGCACGGCCGGCGCTTCACCGAAGAAGTTGGGCAGGGTGTAGATCAAGCCGATGAACAAGGCCACGGCGATGATCAGGTATTTCCACCAGGAATAGCGGTTCATGAGGTCCTCTAGAGGCGACGGCGTGTCGGTCTTCTTGTTTACTTGTAGGTGCCCTTGGGCAGGACCTGAACAATGGCCACGCGCTGCAGTTGCAGCTCCACGCCATTGGCCACTTCCACGCTGACAAAGGTTTCACCGATCTTGGTGATCTTGCCGATCACGCCACCTTGCGTGACCACTTCATCGCCCTTGGCCAGGGCGTCGAGCATGGCCTTGGTCTCTTTCTGGCGCTTCATCTGCGGGCGGATCATGACGAAGTACAGGACCACGAACATGAGGACCAGGGGCAGAAAGCTCATCAAACCACCCTGCGCACCAGCGGCGGGGGCAGCGGCCTGGGCATAGGCTTCGGAAATAAACACGGCAATATCCTTCAAACAAAGGGCCGAGGCACCTCACTCGACAGAGTGACGGGCGCGCCGGCCAAAACCGATCGATTGTATGCCGCGGGCGTGACATCTCACCCGGGGGCTTACCGCTGGCCGCTACAGCAGCGGCCAGCAGGGGTTACAGCACGTACTTGACCAGCGGGTGGGCGGTCAGGCCGCGGTAGATGTTGTCCAGCTGGGTGCGGCTGGTGGCCGTGACCGTGATGGTCAGGCCCAGGTAATTGCCGCTGCTGCTGGGGCGACGCTGGATGGTGCTGGCGTCAAAAACCGGATCGAGCTCGCGCACGATGGCAACCACGGCATCCACAAAGGTTTCCTGGTGCGCGCCCATCACCTTGATCGGGAAAGCACAGGGGTATTCAATGAGCGACTGCTCGGGCGGGATGTACGGGTTGGCGGGGGTGTGATCTGGCTGACTCATGTCGGCCTCCTTCTTCTACAAAATCCGGTGCGAAACGACTTACTGGATGCCCAGGCGAACGGCATCCCACATGCGGCCCAACCAGCCTGCGCTGGGGACAGGCTCCAGGGCCTGCAAGGGCAGCGTCTGCCAGGGCTGGCTGCCCAGGGTGATCGTCAAGGTGCCCACGGTCTGCCCCAGGGTCAAGGGCGCCATCAGGGGGTCATTGCGCGTCAAACTGGTCTGAACGGTGCGGCCCTGGCCGCGTGGCACCACCACCAGCACGGGGTGGGTGGCACCCAGGCGCACCGTGCTGGACTGGCCCTTCCAGACCCGAGCGGTGGCCACGCTCTGGTTGGCGTCGAACAACTTGACCACATCAAACGCACTGTAGCC
>Ga0265327_10000923_pt1 | contig 43037 bp, 38 predicted proteins | sample 41621metaG_FD_202089 | JGI IMG/M metagenome (GOLD analysis project Ga0265327, IMG submission 202089) | Rhizosphere microbial communities from Carex aquatilis grown in University of Washington, Seatle, WA, United States - 4-16-21 metaG | ecosystem: Host-associated > Plants > Roots > Rhizosphere... | reverse complement strand
CTGATATATCACAACTGCAGACGATAACGATTACTGTGGCGGAGGACTGGCCGGCACCTTTTGCCAACCACCCTGGCATTGCGGCACATAAGGGTAGTAACCGGCAGGGTTATCGCAATGGTACCAATATTGCGCTGCAGGTGCAGGCGGCGGACGCAACGGTGCTGTACTGGTCACATTCGCATCCGGGTCAGGCTGCTGCACATATTGTTGAGGCTGCGGAGGCTGTTGAATCACCACCACAGGCGGTTGATAAGGATCAGGATAAGGGCGTATCGGTGCTGGGTACGGATACCACACACCACCTGCGATCCACCACCAGGTATAACGTCCTCCATTCCAGCCGTGATACCAGCGCCCTGCGCGCCAGCGAGCGAAATCCCTATCGTGGAAATGGTGGATATCACCCGCCCAGCGGTCATGCCTGCCATATGGCTCTGCCAGTGCATCGCACTGTGCAAAAACTGCAAGTAACGGAACAGTGAGCAATGTTGCGAGCGCAATTCTTGAAAACTTAGTCATAGATGCATTCCTCCAAATCCTGTCTTATCACCAAATCTTAGTCTGTCCTATCATGATTCATGCATCGCCTAAGGCTTGTAGTCTGGTGGCGGTGGTGGATATGCAGACGACGCGGGTGGAGGCGGTGGAGGTGCATAGCTGGTTGGTGGCGGTGCGCTAGGGGCTGGCGGCTGTTGCGTCAGACTACCCGACACCCGCACGCGCTCGCCTTTGGAATACATACACTGCGTATAGGCATTGTCGTAGCGGCGCTGCGTTACATCAGCAGAATACTGCGACTCATTGGAACCAACCGCGACACCACCCACTGCTCCGACGCCGGCACCGACTGCGGCACCATGACCGCCACCTGCAATCGCGCCCACCACTGCACCTAAAGCAGTGCCGAGTACCGCAGTACGCGCCATACTGTCATTGCCGGCTTCATTGGCCGTTTTGCCGCCTATTTGCGATTGTGCGAATTGCTTGCAGGTCGCGTCATCCGCCTGGAACTGGTCGAAGCTTTTCCCGGTACCCGGCAAAGCCATGGAACTAGGGCCATTCGGTACTGAAGCGCAAGCAGTTAACAATACCGGCAGCATGACTGCCATTTTCTTTAAATTATTCATAATCAGACTCCTTTTATCTCTTCACTTATTTCTCAGGTGGCGTAGGCACAACGGCCTTCCATCCACCTGGGCATTCTTTGACATAAGGGTAATATCCGTCAGGGTTATCACAGTGATACCAGCTATTACTCGCCTGTGGTGGAGGTGCTGACTGTGTTGGCGCTGACTGCGGCTGCTCTACATACACCGGCGGCTGTGGCTGAGGCACCACTACTACTTGAGGGGGGTATGGGTAGGGATAGTACGGATAAGGGGCGTAGTAAGGGTATGGATAGTAGGGGTGATAAGGCGCCCCAAAGTAAAATTCCACACCACCGTGGCCGTGACCCCAGCGGTCGGCCATGGCAGTTCCGCTGATGGATAATCCGGCCATCAACATCAAACCACATAACAATCCAGACTTTCTCATGATCTTCTCCTTGCAATCTCGTTGCGCTAAATGTGCAACGTCTATATGTCCATTGGACAGCAGAGAAGTATCGAAATTTTGTCTAATCAGGTTATTTTTGTAACGGGTTGTATCTTAATTAAGAAATCGGCAGCTCAAGTGTGACCAGCAGCCCCAGATCCTTGGAACCCATATTCTTGAGTTTGATGGAACCATGATGCTTTTCGGCGATGATACGTGCAATAGTCAGCCCCAAGCCAGTACCGCCGGAATTTCTTGAACGCGAGCTCTCCAGCCTATTGAATGGCCTGAACACGGCTTCTATCTGGTCCGGCGGGATACCTGCGCCACCATCAATGATGCTGATAATGGCTTTGTCGTGCTCTTGCTTGACTGAAATATGCGCGAACTTGCCATATTTGATCGCGTTATCCAACAGGTTAGCGATACAGCGTCGCAGCGCATGCGGTGATGCCCGCAAAGGACGACCGATCTTACCGCTCAAAGTCACTTCCTGGCCACTGTCAGTAGCATCGTTGCATAAGGTTTCTACAAGGGAATCCAGATCGACAAGATCAAAAGAGGGGTAATCCGCACTCATGGTGCGCGCAAACTCCAGCCCTTCTTTCACCAGGTCCTGTGTCGCAGTCAGATCTTCAACCAGCTTGTTACGTAGAGTTTCGTCATCTACTTTTTCCAATCGCAGTCTAAGGCGCGTCAACGGCGTTTGTAGATCGTGTGCGATCGCGGCAAGCATGATGGTTCGTTCTTCAATATAACTGCGTATGCTGCTCTGCATGCTGTTGAAGGCTACCGATGCTTCTCTTACTTCAGTCGAACCCTCCCCTACCGCGATTGCCGGATGATCGATATTACGTGACAGTGCATGTGCAGCTTGCGCCAGTTTACGCAACGGTTTAGTCGCCATATGCGCAACCATCAGCGCAAGCAGTGTAAGTGCGGACAAGAATAGCGCCAGGTTTTTAAAAAAGCCGCCGCCAAAAGGTGGAGGTGGGCGATTGCGATGCGACACATCCACTCTGACGGAAGTACCATCCTTTAATTTAGCCAGTACGATCTCGCAACGTATCGGGTCATCCATTCCCGGACTCAGAGCCGGACCCGGACCAGGGCCACGATCATATTTTCGAACCGGACAATCCGCACCCTCTCCCTGTAGTACGGTGATATCTCTATTATTACCCAGGGTCGCTCTAAGTTCAGTGGTCACAACAGAATCAGGCACTTTGCCTATCACTGCGATAGAGGGATTGAGATCAACACGCATCCCATATTCGCGGGCTATGGCAACGATGGCGGAATTCGCGGAGTCAGGGGTCTCATCCAGCAGGCGAATGATCTGCACCACGCGCTCCACCGTCCGCTGTGCACGCGTTTGTTCATCGAAATCCCGTCTTTCGTAAGACGCCAGCAACATCACCAATGCGCCAGAGATCACAGTACCGCCGACCAGGATCAGAAACACTCTTGCCGTCATCGACCCGAAAAAAGATTTGATCATTGATAATCAACCGTGACGGGTGTGGTCAAAATATACCCTTCGTTTCTGACTGTTTTGATGATGTTGGGCGACTTGGAATCCAATTCTATTTTTTGTCTGACACGACTGATCTGCAGGTCTATAGAGCGATCGAATGGACCTGCATCACGACCATGCATCAGATCCATCAATTGATCTCGATTCAATACGCGATTGGGTCTATCAAGGAATATCTTCAGCAGCCTGAACTCCGCTCCAGAGATGGATACCACTACCCCTCGCGGATTAATCAGGTGGCGCGAGATAATGTCCAGCTGCCATCCCGAAAACCGCATTTTCACAGGCTCGGTGGCCACCGCTTCGCCTGCCGCCGTCGCCTGGGTACGTCGTAATACGCTACGTATCCTGGACAACAACTCCAAAGGCTCGAACGGTTTGCAAACATAATCGTCTGCACCTGTTTCCAAGCCTACAATACGATCGATGGAACTGCTTTTTGCCGTCAGCATGATCACCGGCAAGTTGGACTCGGTACGTAATTCACGGCACAACTCAATGCCATTGGTCCCCGGCAGATTCAGATCCAGCACCAGCAGGTCTATACGCTCGGATTGAAGTAGTTGTTGCATCTCCGGGCCATTCGCCGCCTGGAATGCATGCAGCCCGTTTCCTTCAAGAAAATCCGAGAGCAATGACCGGATGTCGCTATCGTCATCAACGATCAGAATATTGGTCTGACGTTGCGTGTCCCTGATATCGTTCACGTGCATATCCTATCGTTTTGCAAATGCGTACAAACTATGACAGAAAAATCATCCCAGAAATTATCCTTGTTCCTGCTGATGGTGATGATGCTGGAAAGATGCGTCAAATATCTGGCGCTGCTCCGTGGTCAGATGCGAATAGAATTCCTTGGTTGCTTCCACGCGAGCTTCCATTTTTTGCAGTCTAGCCTGCTTGAAGGCCAACATCTTTTCCATGCGTTCAGGTGCGGGTAATTTGGCTGTCTCAGACCATGACGATCTTGCAGACTGGTCGTCTGTAGGGCGTATCTTGCCGAGAAATGCAGTCCAATCGGCTTCCTGGGTTGAAGTCAGTTGCAACTTGTCGTGCAGCGCAGAGGCGCGCTTATCAAAGAACTCTGTGCGTTTTGCCTTGTCCCAATGCCCATGCTGACATGCCTCATTGGCAAATACAGGTTTGGCTACAATAAAACCAGCCAGTGCGACGACCACCAATGCGATGACGGAATATTTCTCTAACCTGCTAAATCTTTGGGTATTCATGATTTAAAACCTCCTAAATGATTTATAAGCCAGTGGTGCGCTTAGTGGAGGTGATTAAAACAGAGCAACGTATCGGTCATTTATCAAAAACCGGCGTTTTTGTATCAAGTTGTATCCCTTGATTTTACATAGACTCTTAAGTAAACCGTTAAAACGCAGGCTTCACCTCAGCATTATCATAACGCTCGACTCCCGAAAGCAATTCGTTCTTTGCCACCTCGAGACCGCCCCAACCGTTAATCTTGACCCACTTACCTTTGTCCAGGTCTTTATAGTGTTCAAAGAAATGCGAGATCATGTTCAAGCGCCATTCCGACACATCCTCATAGGTATGCAAGTGCCCATAAAGGCCGCACACCTTAGGGATAGGCACCGCCAATACTTTAGCATCCTGCCCCGCTTCATCTTCCATCAGCAATACGCCTAGCGGACGGCAGCGCACTACTACGCCCGGTATCAACGGCACGGGGGTGATCACCAACACATCCACAGGATCGCCATCATCGGCCAAGGTATGTGGCACATAGCCATAGTTGGTGGGATATTGCATCGCAGTACCCATGAACCTATCGACGAAGATCGCGCCGCTCTCCTTATCTACTTCGTATTTCACCGGATCGCCCTGCATCGGGATCTCGATGACAACATTGAAATCGTTGGGCAGATCCTTGCCTGCGGAAACCTGATTCAAAGACATTTGATACCTTTCTTCATTAATATAATTCTTTTCAGGCTAACTGCCTTCGCCATCGCCATGATTGTTATTTGCGCCCAGCTTATCCATCACCGCAAATACCAGGCCGGAAAGCAGGAAGATCACCTGGATGCCGACTTTCCATGCAATCTCCTGATTGCTCATGGCACCCACATGCATAAAGACTTTCAATAATTCAATACCGGATATGGCGATGATTGAACCGATCAGTTTCATTTTCAGATCGGCAAAATCTACATGCCCCATCCATTCCGGACGGTCCTCGTGATCGCCGGTATCCATCTTGGAGACGAAATTCTCATATCCGGCAAAAATGATGATGATCAATAGATTGGCTACCAGTACCAGATCCACCAGCGACAATATCGCCACCACCACACTTTCCTCAGTGTCGGTAGCAGCATGCACCAGATGCATGAACTCTACTCCGAAATGCCACAAAAGGACGATCACCGCACCCACTAACCCAAGATAAAAAGGCGCCAGCAGCCAGCGGCTGGCAAACAGTATTTTTTCCAACCAATTTTCGAAATCAGGCATCGTTACCTTTTTGTCCAGGGGTTAAGCCAATCTCACAAAGTTAAGCCAAATTCTCAAATACGTCGCTCTTGGCATTGTAACCAACCAGCTCACCCGTACCGATATCGAAATACCAGCCATGCAAAGTCAGGTCGCCGCTATCCACCCGTGCTTTCAGCCAGGGGAAAGTCAGCAGATTCTCCAGCGATACCAGTATGGATTCCTCTTCGCAAGCACTCAGCTGTTGCGCCGCAGTAGCATCCGGCAACTCTGCCAATACGCGTTCCTTGGCTCTCTTCGAGATATTCACCCAGCCTGGGACAAACTCGCCGGTGGTGCCATTCATCAAGGCGTGGATGCCTCCGCATTGGCTGTGCCCAAGCACGATAATGTTCTCTACCTTGAGCGTGCATACGGCAAACTCCAAAGCGGTACTCACCCCATGCAAACCCGAGCCTTTTTCATAAGGCGGTACCAGGTTAGCCACATTACGCACCACGAACAGATCGCCCGGTTCACAGTCTGTGATGATGGCGGGATCGACTCTGGAATCCGAACATGCGATCACCAAAGTAGTAGGACTTTGCCCGCGCTTGAGTTCGCCGAACAATTGCTGATCTTTGCCGAAATAACTTTTACGAAAACGCTTGAAACCTGTCACCAGTTGTTTGATATCTGTCATTTTGCACCTTATGCCTTGTTATGTCGTTGTATTTACACCACCACATCGCGCCCGGTCAGTTGCCGCATTGCCTGGCGGTATTTTTCACTGGTCTTGGCAGCGACATCTGCGGGTAATGCCGGCGCCGGCGGCTGCTTGTTCCAACCGCAGGCTTCCAGCCAGTCGCGCACATACTGCTTGTCAAAACTGGGCGGGTTGCTGCCCACTTTATACTGTTCCGCAGGCCAGAAACGAGATGAATCAGGCGTCAGCGCCTCGTCTATCAATACCAGATTGCCCACCTTATCCAGCCCGAACTCGAACTTGGTATCGGCAATGATGATACCTTTGGTCAAGGCGAATTCGGCGGCGGCCTGATACAAGGCAATAGCGGTATCGCGCACCTTTGCTGCCAACTCCGCGCCGACCAGCTGCTCAGTCTGGGCGAAGGTGATGTTCTCGTCATGCGTGCCCAGTTCGGCCTTGGTTGAAGGCGTGAAAATAGGCTCTGGCAGCCTGGAGGCTTCCTGTAAACCAGTAGGCAGCGCGATGCCGCACACCGTGCCAGCCTTCTTATACTCCTTCCACCCCGACCCCACCAGATAACCGCGCACGACTGCCTCGATAGGCAATGGCGTCAGCTTCTTCACTACAATGGCGCGCTCGCCCAGTTGGGCCTTTTCCGCCGGGTCGCTTACCAAGCTATCAGGGTTGATACCGGTAAGATGATTAGGAATGATGTGTGCCAGTTTATCGAACCAGAAATTGGCGATCTGCGTCAGTACCGCACCTTTGCCCACGATAGGTGTGGGCAGGATGACGTCGAAAGCAGACAGGCGGTCAGTGGTGATGATCAGCATCTTATCCGCGTCAATATCGTAAATATCGCGCACCTTGCCTTGGTTGATGAGCTTCAGGCTTTTAACACTGGATTGCAGTAAGGGCTGGGGCATTGCGTTCTCTAATATATGGCTAGCTGCGAATTATCCCCTTTAGTAGGGGTTGTGAAAAGCCGATAGGGTTAATACTCGCCCAAAGGACGAGATAGTTACTGCCCTGCGCCCTCATCGCCATCAAGATCCAGCGCACCCTCTTTGAATACGCGGCTGGCAAGAATGTCTTCGGCTTCCAGTGTCATCAGGTCTAGCTTGCTCAGACTTTTGCTACGGTTGCCGAACAAGCGGTTGGCCTGGCGCAGACGCGCCCGGTCGAGCGCATTGCGTATCGAGCGGGCATTGGCGAAGTGGCCTAGCTTCATGCGCAGCGGGATATATTCGGCAAATGCTTTTTCGCCTTCAGCGCTGAAACGGTAGTTCTGCGCAGCCAGCATCAATTTGGCGATAGCCAGCAACTCATCAACTTCGTAATCCGGGAAGTCGATATGATGGGCGATGCGCGAACGCATGCCCTGGTTGCTGCTGAAGAATTTATCCATACGATCCTTATAGCCCGCCAGTATCACCACCAGATCGTCGCGATTGTTCTCCATCACCTGCAGCAGTATCTCTATCGCTTCGGCGCCGTAGTCGCGTTCGTTTTCCGGCTTGTACAGATAATATGCTTCATCGATGAACAGCACACCGCCCATGGCTTTTTTGATGACTTCCTTGGTCTTGGGCGCAGTATGGCCGATGTACTGCCCCACCAGGTCGTCGCGCGTGACGGAAACCAGATGGCCTTCGCGCACATAACCCAGCCGGTGCAATATCTCCGCCATGCGCAACGCCACCGTGGTTTTGCCGGTACCGGGGTTGCCGGTGAAGCACATGTGCAGTGTGGGTGTTTCTGAAGTCAGCGCGAACTGCTTGCGCAGCCTGTCCACCAGCAGCAATGCCGCAATCTCGCGGATGCGCGTCTTCACCGGCACCAGGCCGATCAGCTCGCGGTCCAGCTTATCCAGCACCTCTTGGATATTGGAAGCCTGAAACTCAGCTTCGAGATCGACGGAGGCGCCGTCTTCTAATGGGTTTTTGGGTTCGCTCATGCTAAATCACCACATCGCTAGTCGCATTAGTGCGAAGACAAGGCGGAAGGCCGAAGACAGTACGATTAGTACGGCAAGGCCTGACAACGCAGTATTCGCGCTAATGCGGCTGGCGACCGTCAGTAGCGCTCACTCTCTGGTTTGTCGGTGGCATATGAGTGGACGGTATAGCGGATGTTGCGCCCACTCGTTTCCTGCCGTACCAAGCCGAACCCAGGCTCATTCTTGGGACGGTTGACGATATACGACATACGTGGCGATTCCACCCCGCGCGTGCTGTCGAACGCCATCACCCGGATGTAGTGATTAGGGAAAGTCTTGCGGCAGTTGTTGATCTCCATCAGAATGCCGGCCGGATCTTTCAGGTCGAACATCGGTGGGCCGAACATTTCCCAATAGGTATTACGCGGATGCGGGTCGTCGGTATATTCCACACTCACCGCCCAGCCGTTATTCAAGGCATATTTGATCTGTGCAGTGATCTGTTTATCGGTCAAATCAGGCAGGAATGAAAACTGTCCCTGCGTGACTCGGTTATTAGGGTTGTTGGTCATCATAATCGTTTCTCCTCATTCAATACCGGGAATACCGGGATTAGAAGCTGGTGGTTGGGGTTGGCACGAAGTCCGGGGTATCGGTGGATTCGTAGTTGAAGCTAATGTCTTTCCACGTATCCAACGCTGCTTTGAGCGGACTACAGGTCTTCGCCGCATCTTCCAGGATCTTCGGGCCTTCCGTCAGGTAGTCGCGGCCTTCGTTACGCGCCATGATCATCGCCTCCAGCGCCACACGGTTTGCCACTGCACCCGCCTGTATCCCTTGCGGGTGGCCGATGGTACCGCCACCGAACTGCATCACCACATCTTCGCCCAGGTAGTGCAATAGCTGATGCATCTGACCGGCATGGATGCCGCCTGAAGCCACAGGCATCACCTTGTTCAGTGAAGCCCAGTCCTGTTCGAAGAACAAACCGTGTTCCAGACTCATCGGGTTGTGGGTCTCGCGCAGCACATCGTAGAAACCCTTGATCATCAGCGGATCGCCTTCCAGCTTGCCCACCACGGTTCCGGCGTGGATATGATCCACCCCTGCCATGCGCATCCATTTACAGATCACGCGGAAATTCATGCCGTGATTCTTCTGGCGAGAATAGGTGGAGTTACCTGCACGGTGCAAATGCAGGATCATGTCATTCTTGCGCGCCCACTTGGCCATGCTTTGGATCGCGGTATAACCGATCACCAGGTCTATCATCACAATCACAGAACCCAGATCCTTGGCGAATTCGGCGCGTTCGTACATGTCTTCCATGGTGCCTGCGGTAACGTTGAGGTAGTGACCTTTGACCTCGCCGGTGGCCGCAGATGCCTTGTTGACGGCTTCCATGCAATACAGGAAGCGGTCACGCCAATGCATGAAAGGTTGCGAGTTGATGTTCTCGTCATCTTTCATGAAGTCTAGGCCCCCTTTCAGGCCTTCATACACCACGCGCCCATAATTGCGGCCTGACAAACCCAGTTTCGGCTTGGTAGTAGCACCGAGCAGCGGACGACCAAACTTATCCAGGCGTTCGCGTTCAACCACGATACCGGTCGCCGGCCCCTGGAAAGTCTTGAGGTAGGCCACAGGAATGCGCATGTCTTCCAGACGCAATGCCTTGACTGCCTTGAATCCGAATACGTTACCGATGATGGACGCAGTCAGATTGGCGATGGAGCCGCCTTCGAACAGATCCAGATCATAGGCGATATAGGCGAAGTATTGCTGTTCGGTCTTGGTGCCGGGGCCGGTGTTGGGCACGGCTTCACACTTATAGGCTTTAGCGCGATAGAGCTCGCATGCAGTCAGACGGTCAGTCCACACCACGGTCCAGGTAGCGGTGGAAGACTCGCCGGCCACTGCGGCGGCGCACTCTTCAGGGTCTACTCCTTCCTGCGGGGTAATGCGGAACAGCGCGACCAGGTCTGTATCCTTGACCTTGTAATCGGGCTCCCAATACCCCATTTTCTTGTATGCCAGTACGCCGGATTTATATCGTTCGGCGCCTTCTTTCATGGTTTGACTCATCGCGCATCTCCTCGAATTCAAAAATTGAATTTAGTTATTAAGTTACTTTTATAGTGCTGGCCAAACTATAGCGACAATAATATATAAGTAAAAATCAATAGTTTTTATTAAGATGATAATATTTTACTTATAGTAGAACTTCTCCAAAGGATCGGCCATGCTGCATTTAACTTTGCGTCAGCTACGTGTATTCGAGGCAGTTGCCAGCAGCCTCAGTTACTCGCGTGCAGCCGAGTCGCTATTTCTCACGCAACCCGCAGTTTCCATGCAGATCAAACAACTGGAAGAAGTCACCGGTGTGAACCTGTTCGAGCAGTTAGGTAAAAAGATCTACCTGACGGAAGCGGGCAACGAGTTTCATCACTATAGTCGCAATATTCTGCAACAACTACAGGATGCAGAAAATATGCTGACCGAACTTAAAGGCTTGGGCAGCAAACTTACCATCAGCGTCGCCAGCACAGCGAGCTATATCGTGCCCAAACTGCTCGCCGCATTTTGCCAGCTACACCCGCAGACCAAAGCCAGCATGAATGTCACCAATCGCGAGACTCTGTTAAACCAAATGGCGCACAACGAGGTAGGACTAGCCATCATGGGACAACCGCCCGAAAAACTGAAACTGGAAGCGACTTCATTCATGCAGAATCAGCTGGTCGTCATCGCGCCTATCCATCACCCGCTAGCGGAGGAACGCGATATTTCTCTAAACCGTTTGCAGCAGGAGACATTTTTGATCCGCGAACAAGGCTCTGGGACGCGCGTCGCGATGGAAAGATTCTTCGCCGAGCAGGGGATCAAACTCACCACGGGTACTGAAATGAGCACCAACGAAGCTATCAAACAGGCTGCGCAGGCAGGCATGGGGTTGGGCATCATATCGCTGGATGCCGCCGCACTTGAGATCGAAAGCGGGCGGCTGCGGGTGCTCAATGTACAGGCATTCCCCATTATGCGGCATTGGTATATTGTGCATCGAAGGGGCAAAAAACTATCCAGTACCGAAAAAGCTTTCAAATCGTTTTTGATTCAGGAAACAGGTCCTGCCTAGCCCATAAAACGCTGCCGGGGAAACGCGCTTTGCTTGACATCACTTGCCTTTGTACTTTAGAGTAGAAGGTCTACAGTGTTTTGTAAAAACACCACAGAATTCACCAAAGAATTCTATAGATTTACCAATTTCTTTCATAATCATTATTTTTCGGAGGATGTATCGTGGCACTAACTCAAATGGCATTAGACTCACTGGATTTCGACGGCACCATCGCATTGGCTACCAAAGTAGCTCCTCACGTTGACATCCTTGAAATCGGCACCCCATGCATCAAGCATAACGGCATCAAGTTACTTGAAGCACTGAAGGCAAAATTCCCAAAGAACAAGATCCTGGTTGACCTGAAGACCATGGATGCAGGTTTCTATGAAGCTGAGCCATTCTACAAAGCTGGCGCTGACATCGTTACCGTTCTGGGCGTTGCTGATCTGGGCACCATCAAGGGCGTGATCGATGTTGCTAACAAGTACGGCAAAGAAGCTCAAGTTGACTTGATCAACGTGATCGACAAAACTGCTCGTACCAAGGAAGTGGTCAAGCTGGGCGCGCACATCATCGGCGTGCACACCGGTCTGGATGCACAAGCTGCTGGTGGTACCCCATTCGTTGACCTGGCTGCTATCGCTGCGCTGAACACCGGCGTAAAGATCTCTGTAGCTGGCGGCGTAAAGGCTGCAACCACCAAGCAAGTTAAAGATGCTGGCGCTGCTATCATTGTTGCTGGCGCTGCCATCTACGGTGCTGCTGACCCTGCTGCTGCTGCTGCTGAAATCACCGCCTTGGCACACTAAGTTTTAAGATACACACTAAACTAATCCACCATTTCGGTTCAAAGTTGTACCGACTTGGTGGATTTTTTATGTTTGAATTTAATTTTTTTATGGTTTAAATTTAGTTTTTTATCATTAATAACTTAATAATCAGGACTTTAAAAGGTGACCACTATGCATGAGAAAGTAATCCTAGACAAAATTTCTAGCGTTCTTCAGGCCACTGACGAAAAGCTAGTGGAAGGGCTGGTAGCTGAAGTTGAGAGAGCTGGCCGTATCTTCTTGACCGGTGCAGGACGTTCCGGTCTGGTTTCGCGTTTCTTCGCCATGCGCCTGATGCACTGCGGCTATCAAGTAAGCATGGTCGGCGAGATCGTGACCAGAAGCATCGTCTCCGGCGATCTGCTGATCGTCGTTTCAGGCTCAGGCGGCACAGAATCCCTGCTGCCATTCGTCAAGAAAGCAAAATCCGTAGGCGCCAGAGTTGCTATCGTGTCGATGAAGGGTAAATCGCCGATGGCCGAACTGGCAGATCTGGTCTGTCAAATGGGTAGCCAGGATGAATACAGTTTTGTCACTGTTCAAGGCATGCCCATGGGTACAGTGTTCGAATTATCAACACTGATATTCCTGGAAGCCATCATCTCCCGTATCGTGCTGGCCAAAGGTTTGGATGACGACAAGATGCGCGCACTTCACGCCAACCTTGAATAATCATCAGTACCTAGTAGTCAATAAAAAAGCGGCCATAGGCCGCTTTTTTATTGACTCAGTTGCACAACTCAATGCATGAGTCTCATTTGACAATCGCAGCCAATTCACCTTTCTTGTATCTCTCCGCCATGGTGTCGCAGGAAACAGGATCGATCTTGCTGGCCTGACCGGCACTACCAAAGGCCTCGAATCTGGCTTTACAGATGCTTTGCATTGCAACTGTCGCAGCCTTCAGATACTTGCGCGGATCAAAATCTTTGGGGTTCTCGGCCATATATTTTCTGATCGCGCCGGTTGAGGCCATGCGCAGGTCGGTATCTATATTGACTTTGCGCACGCCGTGTTTAATCCCCTTGACTATTTCTTCCACTGGCACGCCATAGGTCTCGCCCATCTTCCCGCCAAATTCGTTGATGATCTTGAGCCAGTCCTGCGGCACGGAAGAAGAGCCATGCATCACCAGATGGGTGTTGGGTATACGCGCATGGATTTCTTTGATGCGTTGGATAGACAGGGTATCGCCGGTAGGCGGACTGGTGAATTTGTAGGCGCCATGCGAGGTTCCGATGGCAATCGCCAGCGCGTCCACGCCGGTCTTTTTGACGAAATCGGCGGCTTCTTCCGGGTCGGTCAGCAATTGCGAATGATCCAGCTTACCCTCTGCGCCATGCCCATCTTCTTCGCCCGCCATGCCCGATACCAATGAGCCCAGCACCCCCAGTTCGCCTTCGACCGACACGCCTATGGTGTGCGCGATATCCACTACGGTTTTGGTGACTTGCACGTTGTAATCGTAGCTGGAAGGGGTTTTACCATCCTCTTTCAACGATCCATCCATCATCACCGAAGTAAACCCCGAGCGCATGGATTGTATGCATATCGCCGGAGAAGCGCCGTGGTCCTGATGCATCACCACCGGAATATGCGGGTAAGCTTCCACTGCTGCCAGTATCAGGTGACGCAAGAACGGCTCTCCGGCATATTTGCGTGCACCTGCAGAGCCTTGCATGATGACCGGGCTATTGGTCTCATCTGCCGCCTGCATGATGGCGTGTATCTGTTCCATATTATTGACATTGAACGCGGGCAGTCCATAGCTGTTTTCTGCCGCGTGATCCAGTAACTGCCTCAGTGATACCAATGCCATGATAAGCTCCTTATTTACCGCACAATATTTAGATCAAAGCGCTATTCTAACCGCCAACTTTGACAATTTTCAGTGTGTTCGTTCCACCCGCCTGGCCAATCGGTTCGCCGATGGTGAGCAGCATCAGATCACCGTTCTTCACTGCACCACGCGTACGCAACTCATCTTCTGCGGCCTGCAGCACAAAATCCCTGTCTTTGCTCTCCTCTTCAAAAGGGAAAGGATAAACGCCGCGATATAACGTAAGTTTACGCCGCGTTTCTTTTTCCGGGGTAAGTGCATAGATAGGCGGCAGGGTATTGGCACGTGACATCCATTTTACGGTAGAGCCCGACTGCGTCAGCGAGGCGATGGCAGTGACATTGAGCCTATCCGCAGTATAGATGGCTGCCATGGCGATGGCTTCATCGGCGCGCTCTATATGTTCGCTCTCCGGACGCCTGATGGAACGATTATCGAAATCTTTTTCCGCTTGCAGACAGACACGATCCAATGCCGCCACGGTTTCCACCGGATAGTTTCCCACTGCCGACTCCGCCGACAACATCACTGCGTCAGTGCCATCCAGCACTGCGTTTGCCACATCAGATACCTCTGCACGCGTTGGGATGGGGCTTGAGATCATGGATTCCATCATCTGCGTGGCAGTGATCACCAGTTTATTCCTCATGCGCGCCTCACGGATCATGCGCTTTTGCAGGCCGGGGACGGCCGCATCGCCGACCTCCACGCCCAGATCGCCGCGTGCCACCATGATGGCATCCGACGCATCAATGATCTCTTCCAGTGCCAGCACTGCCTCCGCACGCTCGATCTTGGCGACGATGCTGGCATAACCGCCTGCCTTACGAACCAGGCGTCGGGCCAGTTCGATGTCTGCTGCATTGCGCGGGAAAGACACGGCCAAATAATCCGCCTCCATCGCTGCCGCAGTCTTGATATCTTCGCGGTCCTTTTCGGTAAGCGCAGCCGCAGACAAGCCGCCGCCCTGACGATTGATGCCCTTGTTGTTGGAAAGCACCCCGCTCTGGTTCACGGTGCAGAAAATCTCATCGCCGCGCACATCATCCACTGTCATCACCATGCGTCCGTCATCCAGCACCAGCACCGCCCCTGCCTCGACGTCATCAGTCAGCATTCTATAGTCCAGCCCCACGCGTTCCTGATTGCCGAGCTTGCAATTGGCATCGAGGATGAATTTGTCGCCGGCGTTCAACATGATCTTGCCGTTTTCGAATTTGCCTATGCGAATCTTGGGGCCCTGCATGTCGCACAACACCCCGATAGGCCGACGCAGACCTGCCGCGATCTCACGTACCAGGTTGGCCGTCTGGATATGATCTTCTGCCTTGCCATGTGAAAAGTTGAGTCGTACTACATCTACACCCGCTGCGATCATGCGCTCCAATACTTCTCGACTGCTGGAGGCAGGACCTATGGTGGCAACGATCTTTGTTTTGCGACGTATCATCTGATATCAATTCCGGAGTAATGGCCTGAAGTAATGACTAAGAGGGCCTAAAATGAAGCGCTTGAATTAGGAGTATTAAAATTTCAGGCCTTCGCACGTTGCTCCAGGATTTCGACTGCTGGTAGTTTCTTGCCTTCCAGAAATTCCAGGAATGCCCCGCCGCCGGTGGAGATGTAGGATATTTTATCGCCGATGTCGTATTTGGCGATAGCGGCTAATGTGTCTCCTCCGCCTGCAATGGAAAATGCCGAGCTGTCAGCAATCGCCTGGCTCAGGGATTTAGTTCCCGCACCGAACTGCTCATGTTCGAATACCCCGACCGGACCATTCCATACGATGGTTCCGGCTTTTTTCAGGTAGGCCGCATAAGTCTTGGCAGTTTCCGGACCGATATCGAAAATCATGTCATCATCAGCGATATCTTCCACTTTTTTCACCACGGCAGGTTCCTTGGCATCGCATTTCTTGCCTACCACCACGTCTGTTGGTATTGGAATATCCCTGCCTTTGGCTTTGGCCGCAGCGATCAACCGCTTGGCCTCCGGTACCAGATCATCTTCGCACAAAGACTTACCGATGTTATAACCGGCAGCTTTAATGAAGGTATTGGCAATACCGCCACCGACGATCAACTGATCCACGATATGCGATAACGATTCCAGGACCGTCAGCTTGCTTGATACCTTGGAACCGCCGACGATAGCCACCATGGGGCGTTTCGGATTGTCCAGCGCCTTGCCGAGGGCTTCCAGCTCTGCCACCAGCAGCGGGCCGGCACACGCTATCGGCGCATATTTCGCCACGCCGTGAGTTGACGCCTGTGCACGATGGGCGGTACCAAACGCGTCCATCACAAAGATATCGCATATCTGCGCCATTTCCCAGGACAGGCGGTCTTCGTTATTATTTTCACCGATGTTGAAACGTACATTTTCCAGTATGCCAACTTCGCCTTCCTTTAATTCATCCAGATTTTTCCTGCCATTGCCCAGCCAGTCCTGATACAACTTGACCTCGCACCGGGTCTTATCAAAATAGTCCAGGCTGTGTCTCACCCGTTCGATCTCCGCGGCGGAATAAAGTGCGTCCTTCATCTCATTGACCAGGTCGTAAAGCGCGCGCATCAGCAGCACTGAAGTCTTGACCTGATTGCTCAGCAGATTGCCAAGGTGATCGGCGATCGGCTTCAGGCTATCTTTATCGTCATACCGACCTTCAGTCGGCCCTTCTTTCGGGCGCCCCAGATGCGACATCAGAAAAACTTTTGCCCCTGCATCCATGGCAAATTTAATCGTAGGTAGCGAGGCTCGAATACGTGAATCGTCGGCCACACTGCCATCCTCGTTCTGCGGAACATTGAGATCTTCTCTTATCAGAACGCGCTTACCCTTCAAGTCCAAGTCGGTCATTCTTATTACTGACATGCTCGCTCTCCCTTTATAAAGAGGTCGGTAGCCGTAACGGCCTCCGCCTCCAACTCCCCCATAAATCCTTTACATGGCGATATGCCTCGCCAGACGCATCATGTTGCAGGTATAGCCATACTCGTTGTCATACCAGGCCACTACCTTGACGAAGGTGGGGTCGAGTGCGATGCCAGCATCTGCGTCGAATACAGATGGGCAGGTCTCTCCACGAAAGTCGGTAGACACCACTTTTTCATTGGTATAGCCCAGCACGCCCTTGAGCGAGCCTTCGGATGCCGTTTTCATCGCCGAACAAATTTGTTCGTATGTGGCTTCTTTATTGAGTTCTACGGTCAGGTCGACCACCGATACATCTGAAGTCGGGATGCGGAATGCCATACCGGTAAGCTTCTTGTTCAATTCAGGAATAACTTTTCCCACAGCCTTGGCAGCACCGGTAGAGGAAGGGATGATGTTTTCGAGTATACCGCGACCACCTCGCCAATCCTTGTTGGATGGCCCATCCACGGTTTTTTGTGTGGCGGTGGCAGCATGTACCGTGGTCATCAAGCCGCGCTTGATACCAAAGCTATCATGCAGAACCTTGGCCACTGGCGCCAGCGCATTGGTGGTACAGGAGGCGGCAGAAACAATCGCCTCGCCCTTGTAACTGGCATGGTTGACGCCGTAGACAAACATCGGCGTGTCATCCTTACTGGGTGCGGACTGCACCACTTTCTTGGCACCAGCATCTATGTGTTTCTGGCAGGTTTCCAGCGTGAGGAAAAAACCCGTACATTCCATGATGACGTCTGCACCGACCTCGTTCCATTTCAGATTGGCAGGATCTTTTTCTGCAGTCAGGCGTATGCTTTTGCCGTTGACGATCAGGTTATTGCCACTCACTGAAACTTTGCCCTTGAACCGCCCATGCACCGAGTCGTGCATCAGTAAATAAGCCAGATATTCCGGCTCCAGAAGATCGTTGATCGCCACAATCTCGAACTCGGGGAAATCCTGAAATGCCGCACGGAATACCATGCGCCCGATACGACCAAAACCATTGATGCCCACTTTTATCGTCATTGCCACTTCCTCCAAAAAACAATAAAGGGAGTCCCAACATGCGGACTCCCTTATCCAGACATACTGCCTAGAACTAGTGCCCATATCCAGAGCCTAGATCCAATGCCTACATCTAAAACCCAGACCCCAGCACAAACTTACATAATAGATTTTACGGTGTTGACTACATTCTCCACGGTAAAACCGAAGTGTTTCATCAACACGCCGCCGGGAGCAGATTCACCAAATGTATCTATACCGACAGCTGCGCCATCCAGACCGATATACTTGCGCCAGAAGTCGGTCACACCAGCCTCGATGGATACACGCTTCACGCCTTTGGTCAGCACGCTATCCTTGTACGCTTGATCCTGGCGATCGAACACACTGGTCGAAGGCATGGATACCACGCGCGTTTTGGTGCCGGCACCATTCAGTTCCGCCGCAGCCTTGATCGCCAGATCCAGTTCAGAGCCAGTAGCGATCAGAATCACATCCGCCTTACCGGAAACATCAGACAGCACATAGCCACCCTTACGGATACCTGCAATCTGAGCATCGTTACGTGCGCTGAACGAAGTGTTCTGACGGCTTAATACCAAGCTGCTGGGGCCATCTTTACGCTCAACTGCCATCACCCATGCCACCGCGGTTTCAGTGGAATCGGCTGGACGCCAGACATCCATGCGTGGAATATAACGCAAGCCGGAAGTGGTTTCTATCGGTTGGTGGGTAGGGCCGTCTTCGCCCTGGCCGATCGAATCGTGGGTGAGCACGTAGATCACGCGTTGCTTCATCAATGCCGCCATACGCATACCGTTACGCATATAGTCGGAGAACTGATGGAAGGTACCGCCGAATGGCAGGATACCGCCATGCAATGCCAGACCGTTCATGATGGCCGCCATACCGAATTCACGCACCCCGTAGGAGATGTAATTGCCGGGCTGTTTGCCGCTCACATGTTTGAAGCTGGGGGCACTGGTCAGGTTGGAGCCGGTAAGGTCTGCTGAACCGCCAACGAATTCTGGCAGGATAGGAGCGAGCGCAGTGATTGCGTTCTGCGATGCCTTACGCGTTGCGATCACTTCAGCTTTGTCGTTCACAGCCTTGATCATGGCATCGGTAGTTGCTTTCCAGCCAGATGGCAAGTCGCCTGCCATACGACGCTTGAATTCAGCCGCTTCTGCCGGATAAGCCTTGGCATAGGCTGCAAATTTGGCATCCCATTCGCTTTCCAGCTTCGCACCTTTGGCTTTTGCATCCCAACCGGCGTAGACGTCAGCCGGAATCTCGAATGGAGGATACTTCCAGCCTATGGCTTCACGAACCAGGGCTACTTCGGCTTCGCCCAGCGCTGCGCCGTGGCAGTCGTGAGAACCGGCTTTGTTGGGGGAACCTTTGCCGATAATGGTCTTACAGCAGATCAGTGAAGGTTTGTCGGTGACTTTTTGCGCAGCCTTGAGTGCTTTGTCAATCGCGTCGGAATCATGTCCATCCACTGATTGCACATGCCAGCCGTATGCTTCGAAACGCTTGGCAGTGTCGTCGGTATACCAGCCTTCGATGTGACCATCGATGGAGATGCCGTTGTCATCCCAGAACGCGATCAGCTTGCCCAGACCCCAAGTACCGGCCAGTGCGCAAGACTCATGAGAAACGCCTTCCATCATGCAGCCGTCGCCCAGGAAACAGTAGGTATAGTGATTAACAATGTCATGGCCTGGCTTGTTGAATTGATCGGCCAGCAGTTTTTCAGCCATGGCAAAACCAACTGCGTTGGAGATGCCTTGTCCCAATGGACCGGTGGTGGTTTCTACGCCAGGTGCGTAGCCGTATTCCGGGTGACCCGCGCACTTGGAATGCAATTGACGGAAAGTCTTGATCTCATCCATCGGCAAGTCGTAGCCGGTGAGATGCAGCAAGGAATAAATCAGCATGGAACCATGGCCATTAGACAAGATGAAACGGTCACGGTCAGCCCAATGCGGGTTCTTTGGATTATGGCGCAGGTTGTGATTCCACAATACCTCGGCGATCTCCGCCATGCCCATAGGGGCGCCAGGGTGACCAGAGTTGGCCTTTTGCACTGCATCCATGGATAGTGCGCGGATTGCATTTGCTAAATCTGTACGAGTTGCCATCATCTTGTTCCTATCAAAAATTGAGCAAAAAAGCCCCGAGCTTTCTCCAAAACTCTGCGGGGGAATCAGCATCGGATTATTACTTAAAACAGTCTGTTTGGGCAATAGCTACTATAAGGAAAGGGTTTATTCATTTGCACCTATCCAGCTTTGCCAGGGTTCAAATAATTGCGTATTACCAGCGGCCACTGCCGAGCATTTACCGCAAGCATCCGTCCAGAATTCATCATTGCCCATGGTCGTTGCCTGGCCGCCAGCTTCCTTTAGAATCAGCAAGCCAGCCGCATAATCCCACAGGTGTTGCCCTCCATGCAGGTATAGATCGAAACGGCCGGCGGCCAGATAGCACCATTCCAACGCCGATGCTCCAAAATTACGTTGCGAGTAGTATGGGGGCTTAGTCGCCAATGCAACTGCCAATTTCTTTGGTAATCTTTTGAAATCGATCGCCCCCACACCATCTTGCATGCTGGGGGCATAATTCGCAGCAGGCAAACGCATGCCATTGAGAAAGGCCCCATCACCTGCGCTGGCGTAAAACATCTCGTTCAAGGCAGGAGCATAGACCACGCCCAAGCTGGGTTTGCCTTGCTGCAGCAAAGCCACGGATATACAGAAATACGGCAAGCCACCGGCAAAATTGGAAGTGCCGTCTATCGGATCTACACACCACAACGCCTCCAACCCGGCATCCCAACAAGCCTGTTGCTGCTCGGGCGGCATTTCTTCACCAAGTACCGGCGCGGAGACTATATTTTGTAATCGGCTTTGCAGCGCCGATTGCGCGGCAATATCGGCCTCAGTCAGCACGCTACCATCATCTTTTTGTTGCCGCGCCACTTTCAAAAAGTACGGCATCACCACTTCATCTCCGACCTGACGTACCGCCTCGACTAATTTCTCAATCAGACTCTCCATTTGATAGAACACCCTATGCTGGCGATCTGCTCTCGCGGCCCATGCCCTGTCTGGGCGACCTGCTTCATTGCTGCGTACAAGTCACGGCGTGCGCCTTCAGGTGCAGTTTCCTTGCGTGATTCGTCGAAACGACCGCGATATTGCAATTCAAGCTTGTTATTGAAACCGAAGAAATCCGGCGTGCATACTGCGTCGTAAGACTTGGCGACTTGCTGCGTTTCATCCAGAACATAGGGGAAAGTAAAACCGAATTCGTTTGAGACCTCCTGCATACGCTGGAAATTATCATCCGGATAGTTCACCACATCATTAGACTGGATGGCGATGGCGTTGATGCCCAATGCCTGCAATTCACGTACCGTGTCTACCAGCCTTGGGCGTATGGCTTTCACATACGGACAATGGTTACAGATGAACATCACCAGCAAACCTTTGCTTCCCATTGCCGAAGCCAGACTCCAAATCTTGCCATCCACTCCAGGCAATTTGAAATCAGGCGCTTTCCAACCGAAATTGCACACTGGAGGATTAAGACTCACCATCGCTTTTACTCCTTCATTTATCGTTACAATAGCTAAATTTTAACATCAGCTTTGCTCATTCCATGCCCCAGTATTTCTATGCCTAAATCCCGCTTTCATTGCCCGGCCAAACTAGCCGTTGGCGCTATCGTCAATCTACCTGAGAACGCCGCGCATCATGCGACCAAGGTATTACGCATGCAAGTGGATGATGTGCTTACTGTTTTTAACGGCGATGGGGCCGATTACCGCGCGCACATTCTGCGCATCAATAAGAACGAAGTCGCGATCAAGATCATGGACGCACAAACCGTTGTATGCGAATCGCCATTGCATGTGACTTTGGCGCAAGCAATTTCCAGCGGGGAACGTATGGAGTTTACCCTGCAAAAAGCTGTAGAACTAGGCGTGGCGCAGATCCAGCCCATCGCTGCCGAACGCAGTGTGGTGAAACTCACCGGCGAGCGCGCTGCTAAACGCCGGGAGCATTGGCAAAACGTGGTGATCTCGGCCTGTGAACAATCCGGACGCGCATTCATTCCAGAAGTTGCACCCAACTTAAATTTGGCAGACTGGCTCAGCCGGCCTAACGAATTCGCCATGAAACTATTACTGTCACCCAATGCCGACCAGACCTTGCATCAATTACCAAAGCCGCAAGGCAAAATCTGCTTGCTGATCGGTTGCGAGGGTGGCCTGTCTGAACAGGAACAACAAAACGCATTGCTGTGCGGCTTTGTCCCGGTCAGATTGGGCGCCAGGGTGCTCAGAACGGAAACCGCAGCCATGGCAGCACTGGCAGCGATGCAAACACTTTGGGGAGATTTCTAGCAAAATGTTGCATTAAAAGCATAAATTGTATAAATTAATGCTTTTAATGCAGATTTAAGGGGTAGGCAATGTCTATAGGTCAGGCGATACGCAAACGGCGCAAATCCTTAAACCTGACTTTGCAGGAACTCGCCATGCGCGTGGCCGCAGATAGCGGTAATCTGTCACGCATAGAGCGTGGCTTGCAAGGCGTCTCGGAAGCCATGCTGCACAAACTCTGTGCAGCGCTTGATTGCACGCCCGCATTTCTTTACGCTCACGCAGACACATCTAACAACGCTTCACAATCTTCCACTCATACCGATACCTTGCAACCGCACGAATTCGTCAACTGGTTTCGCTCGGTTGCGCCTTATATCCATGCCTTTGGTGGCCGTACTTTCGTCATCGCTTTTGGCGGTGAAGTGGTGGATGACAAGCAATTCATTGCGCTGTCACATGACCTCAACCTGTTGGCAAGCCTGGAAGTCAGACTGGTTCTGGTGCATGGTGCCCGTCCGCAGATCGAACACCGGTTGCGGCGCGCGAAATTGAATACCAGCTATGTGAATGGTTTACGGGTAACAGACGAAGAAGCGATGGAATCGGTCAAGGAAGCCAACGGTGCGATCCGCGTCGAGATCGAAGCACAACTGTCGATGGGCCTGGTCAACTCCCCCATGGCAGGCTCCGACATTCGTGTTGCCAGTGGTAACTTTGTGACGGCTAAACCATTGGGCGTATTGAACGGAATAGACCTGCAGCATACTGGTGAAGTACGCAAGGTAGATGCAATTGGGATCCAGAAGCGCCTGGACGACGACGAACTGGTACTACTCTCACCCATAGGCTATTCCCCCACCGGTGAAGCATTCAATCTCACGCTCGAAGACGTGGCGGTGAGCGCTGCAGTCGCACTGGATGCCGACAAACTGATCTTCCTGATGGATACCTCCGGTATCTACGACGCACACGATCAATTGCTGCATGAGATGACCGCCAGTGAAGCAGAACAATTCCTGCGTGAAACGCAGAATCCGGCAGGCGATGTCAGTTATTACCTGCCAGCTGCCATCCGCGCTTGTAACCATGGCGTGGCACGCACACATTTGATCAGCCGTCATACCGACGGCGCCATTTTGCAGGAGCTATTCACACATAGCGGCATAGGCACCATGATCACCGAAGCACCTCTGGAAACCATGCGTAGTGCTACCATTGCCGATGTCGGTAGTATCCTGCAATTGATAGAACCATTAGAGACAGAAGGCATTCTGGTGCGGCGTGGACGTGAACGCATCGAAATGGAAATTGGCTACTTCTTTGTCATGGAACACGACAACCGCGTGATCGGCTGCGCCGCACTTTATCCCTTCGATAATAGCCGTCAGGCAGAACTTGCGTGCATGGCAGTACATCCTTCGTTTCGCGGCAACGGACGCGGCGAGAGGCTTTTGCATTACTGTGAAGAACAGGCCAGACTCCGCCGCTTCAAGACTCTGTTCGTACTCACCACGCGCACTGCACACTGGTTCATTGAGCGCGGATTTGCAGAAGGCAAAGTCGAATCACTACCTTCTTCCCGTCAACAGATGTATAACTACCAGCGACAATCCAAGGTATTCATCAAGAATATATAGCGAACGCCATGAGCGATCTTATCCATCCCCAGCCACGCGCCTCCATCATCATGATTGCGCGCGAGCGTCATGCGCTGACGGAATCAGCGCTGGAATATATAAATCGCAATACCGCACAACCTTACCGTCTCATCTATACCGATGGCCAGACACCGGACTGGCTCTGGCAACGCCTTGAGCAACGTGCTTCGGAATGGGGGCTGGAACTGATGCGCCAGCATGAGCCCTTATGGCCCCAGACATTAAGGAACCGAGTGCTGGATTCGATCACTACCGATTATGTGGTGTTAATAGATAACGATGTACTGGTTTCCCCCGGCTGGCTTGAAAAGTTGATCGCTTGTGCAGATGAGACCAATGCCGGAATCGTGGGCCCTTTGTATCTATGGGGCGATGGCGTCAAACCGCCCCTCATACATATGGCAGGGGGCTACCTTGAAAAAACCACCACTGCAGCAGGCGACATTCTCAAGCAATACCATCCTTACGAGAATGCAGAGTATGGAAAGGTCGTTGCAGAGTTATCGCGAAAAGAATGCGATAACGTTGAGTTTCACTGCATGCTGATCAGAACATCGGTTCTAAAACAAATGGGAGGGTTCGACGAAAGCATACTGAATGTGCACGAGCATGTAGACACCTGTCTCGCTGCGAAAAAATTGGGCTGGACTACTTATATCGAGCCCGCGGCGCAAGTAAATTTCCTGCATTTCGCGCCCTACAGACTGGGAGATATCGCCATGCTGCGCTGGCGCTGGGCGGATGCCAGTACCGAAACAAGTATCAAAGCATTCTGCAACAAATGGCACGTGCTCAATCATCCGGACACCTTCGACAATATGCGCCATTTTGTCAGCAATGTGCTATCCGGCGGCATAGACCCAATCGGGAGATTCGTACCGGGCGTCCGTGATTACAATATGCCTATGCGGCGCGAAGAGCTCCAGCAAACGCGTTCCGGTATGCTGGATATGGCAGCCGAACAAGGATATAGCCCCCAAGAGCTAGCTATTCTGAGCAATGGCTATCGGCTTGCCCAATCGGTGACTGACGGCGGCTACCGCCCATGTGGTCGGCCCTTCGTCAATCATCTGGTCGGCGTTGCCAGCGTGTTGATACGTTACGGCTTCAAGATTGACCTGGTGCTGACTGGCTTGCTGCATACGTTTTATAGCCACGGCCCGTCGCATCCCGATGGTGCGGACGCCGCAGTGGAAGCGGTCAGCACGCTACTCGGTGGCACCGACAGCGCCGTTGAGAAGCGCGTGCGAAGCTATACTCTGAGGAATGGTAATTTCACTGAATTTCTGACCAAACCGATGCCAGAACTGCTTATCTCCGAGGCGGAGATATTTATGCTTGCCGCGGCGATCTCGATTGAGATCAACCTCAGCGGTGAGATACGTTATTCCAGCAGAAGCGATGCACTTTCTGCAGAGTTCAATCACGTACTCGCTCAGGCCTGCGACTTGCTGGGAGTGAGTGGCTTGTCGGCCACCTTCAATCAAATAGACAGGTCAGCCTCTGTGCCGGCTGAACTCAATACCAAACTCAATCAAAGCTACCGCTTGCTCAGCGATAAAAAGAATGCCGTTTCCATGTCCAACAACCTGCTAACCGCCAAGCATAGACTCACTGCAAACCAGTCCGGCCTGAAGTAATTGCAGGCAACTTTATCTCTAGCTCTTGAAATTCTTGTAAGTATCCTTATCTTGTGATCAAGGCCGTAAGGCCGCAAGGCATTTTGATCAACTCGTTATGAAAGGAATTACAAATGGCTAACGTATCTCTTTACGACATTTATCAAACCCGCCGTCTTGATCCATTCGCAGACGCATTTAAAGATTTTTTCCGTCCGGTACGCATTGATGGCGCAGCCGACATCCAACTCAAAATGGATGTGAAGGAAGACGACAACAACTATACCGTCCATGCCGAAATTCCGGGCGTGGCAAAAGACGATATCCAGGTCACCATAGATGGTAATCAGGTTTCTATCAGCGCAGAAGTGAAAAAAGAAAACGAAGTAAAAGAAGGCGAAGCCGCGCTGCTTACAGAACGCTACTACGGCAAAGTTTCACGTAGTTTCACAGTTTCCAGCGACATCGATGAATCTGCATCGCAAGCGAAATACGACAACGGCGTGCTGGAGCTAGTGCTGCCGAAAAAAGCTGCGACTGCAAGTAAACGAATCACAGTCAACTAAGTTTTTGTTTGGCATTTTGTAGTCTCCTCCCTCAGCGGCCTCTTCCCCGGGCCGCTTTTTTTATTCTGCAACGCCTCCGGTTACATCATTCGGGTATATACCTGCCATTGAATACCAAACGTCAAGGGAACTCATACCTAGGCTGATGTCAAATATCCTGAAAAATTAAGCCCTTCCAATACCTCTGAAATATAACGTTACAACACACATAAATACCGAAATATTATTTATACAATCTCGTGATATATAAAGAGGCATTAATTATACAAACGGGTGATATATAAACGTATCATCTTATTCTTGATGAATATATTTATACATTTTAGGGAAGTTTTTTATGGCCTTGCAACAAGAACAACGACCATCCGCACTCACTACCAAGTCTGGGGGGAAACCATACTCATACATTGTCAAATGGGTATTAGCCGTTCTGATCATTGCCGGTATCGCATGGATAGTCGTCACTCACAGACAGCAAGATGACCAGAAACAGGCAGATGCAAAATCCCAACTAGCCAACAGGCCGATGCCGGTATTAGTGGCAAAAGCGGAACAACGTGACGTCAATGTCTATCTGAATGCATTAGGTACCGTGACACCGCGCAATACCATCACCGTAAAAGCACGCGTTGACGGTCAATTGCTGAATGTTTATTTCCGCGAAGGGCAAATGGTCAAGTCCGGCGATTTACTGGCGCAGATCGACCCGCGTCCTTTTGAAGTGCAATTGGGACAGGCAGAAGGGCAGTTAACCAAGGACAAGGCGTTACTGGATAATGCCCTGATAGATGCGGAGCGCTACAAGACCCTGCTCGCACAGGATTCCATCTCCAAGCAACAGGCCGATACGCAGCAATCTCTGGTCAACCAGTATCGTGGTGCCATCGCGGTAGACCAGGCGACTGTGGATAGTGCCAAGCTGCAACTTTCGTATTGCCGCATCACCGCCCCCATGAGCGGGCGCGTCGGCTTACGCCAGGTGGATCCAGGCAACATGATACATAGTGCCGACACCACAGGTATCGTCACCATCACCCAGTTACAGCCGATCACAGCTTTATTCAGTATCCCGGAAGATGACCTGCCCGCAGTTGTAAAGCGCGAAAAAACGGTGGACACAGTCGCTGTAGATGCATATGACCGCGCTCAAAAGATCAAGCTGGCAAGCGGCAGCCTGCTCACTACAGATAACCAGATAGATACCACCACCGGCAGCATCAAATTACGGGCAGTGTTCAAGAACGAAAGCGAGACTTTATTCCCCAACCAGTTCGTCAATATCAAATTGCTGGTGGATGTAGATCAGGCCGCGACCGTGATTCCGCAATCCGCATTGCAGCGCGGCAAGAACGGAGACTATGTTTATGCCGTCAATCAGGACCAGACTGTGACGTTGAAACCGGTCACCGCTGGTGATGTAGATGGTGAATTCGTGTCGATCAAAAAAGGGCTTGAACCCGGCGAAATACTAGTCGTGGATGGTGCGGATAAATTGCGGGACGGCGCCAAAGTCAAAGTGACAACGCCTGATGCCGCGCAAAAAGGCACGCCCGACAAGAGCAAAAAACGAGGCCATTCCAAGGAGGGGTGGCAGCAAAAACAGAGCGCGGAATGAGTTTGACATGAATCCATCCCGCCTTTTTATTCTGCGTCCGGTAGCGACTTCGCTACTGATGCTGGCTATTCTGCTATCCGGCTTGCTGGCTTACCGTATGCTGCCGCTTTCGGCATTGCCTGAAGTCGATTACCCGACCATACAGGTGGTCACGCTTTATCCCGGTGCCAGCCCGGATGTGATCACCTCCACCATCACCGCCCCTCTGGAACGACAGTTCGGGCAGATGCCGGGGCTGAACCAGATGTCATCCACCAGTTCGGGTGGCGCATCGGTGATCACGCTGCAATTCAATCTTTCGTTAAGCCTGGATGTCGCCGAGCAGCAAGTGCAGGCAGCCATCAACGCGGGCAACAACTTTTTGCCTACCGACCTGCCAACACCTCCCATCTATAGCAAGGTCAACCCCGCAGATACGCCGATCCTGACTGTGGCACTTTCTTCCAAGTCACTGCCGCTGACCACGGTGGAAGATCTGGCCGATACCCGGCTGGCACAGAAAATCTCGCAATTATCCGGAGTCGGCCTGGTCACGATCAGCGGCGGCCAGCGCCCGGCAGTACGCATTCAAGCCAACCCGAAAGCGTTGGCGGCTTACGGTATCACGCTGGAAGATCTGCGGACTTCGATCACCAACGCCAATCTGACCGAAGCAAAAGGCAGTTTCGATGGCCCATCGCGCGCATCCACCATCGACGCCAATGACCAGGTCAGAACGCCTGAGGAATATCAGCGACTGGTGGTGGCTTATCGCAACGGAGCACCTATCCGCTTGAGTGATGTGGCCAGCGTGGTTTCGGCGGCAGAGAACATCCGTCTTGCTGCCTGGGCCAATCGTGAACCTGCCGTAATATTGAACATTCAACGCCAACCAGGCGCCAATGTCATCGAAGTGGCTGACCGCGTCAAAGCGCTGTTGCCGCAATTGCAGGTTTCTATCCCCGGGGCGGTCGATGTCACCCTGCTCACCGACCGCACCACCACCATCCGTGCTTCGGTCAAGGATGTGCAATTCGAGTTGCTGCTTTCGGTGGCGCTGGTGGTGATGGTGATCTTCCTGTTCCTGCGCAACATCCCGGCAACCATCATCCCCAGTTTTGCCGTGCCGCTATCATTAGTGGGAACTTTTGGTGTGATGTACCTGATGGATTTCAGCATCAATAACCTGACCCTGATGGCGCTCACCATCGCCACCGGTTTTGTGGTGGATGACGCAGTGGTGATGATCGAGAACATCTCGCGCTACATCGAGCAGGGCGATACCCCACTGGAAGCCGCGCTCAAGGGCTCCAAACAGATCGGGTTCACCATCATCTCGCTGACACTCTCACTCATTGCGGTACTGATACCGCTACTGTTCATGGGCGACGTGGTGGGACGCCTGTTCAGGGAGTTCGCCATCACGCTAGCCGTTGCCATCCTGATCTCGGCAGTGGTCTCGCTGACGCTGACGCCCATGATGTGCGCAAAATTGCTACGCCATAAACCGGATTCGGAGCAAACATGGTTCTACCGGGCTGCAGGCGGATTCATCGACAGACTGACCACGTTTTACGGAAAATTGCTGACGCACGTGCTCAACCATCAATGGTTAACGCTGCTGGTGGCGTTAGGTACCTTGTTATTGACCATCGCCTTGTACATCATGATTCCCAAAGGCTTCTTCCCGATACAGGATACCGGCGTGATCCAGGGCATCACCGAAGCACCACAATCGGTTTCCTTTGCGGCAATGGCTGAGCGCCAACAAGCTTTAGTCGACGTGATCCTCAAGGATCCGGCAGTGGAAAGTCTGTCCTCGTTCATCGGTGTTGACGGCACCAATACCACGCTCAATAGCGGGCGCTTGCTGATCAATCTCAAACCCAAAGCGAAACGTGCCGATAACATACAAGCGGTGATGAAGCATTTGCAGCAAGATGTAGCCGAAGTCAGCGGCATCACGCTGTATATGCAACCGGTGCAGGATCTGACCATTGAAGATCATGTCAGCCGTAACCAATACCAGTTCATCATGGAAGATGCTGACCCGCAGATACTGGAGAACGGCGTGCATGCTTTGCTCAAGCTCCTGCGGCAATCGCCTGCGCTGAAAGATACCGCCAGTGATATTCAGGATAAAGGCTTGCAAGCCTATCTGGAAATAGACCGCGATACAGCTGGACGATTGGGCATCACCACCGCAGCGGTCGATAACGCGCTATATAATGCTTTCGGCCAGCGCCTGATCTCCAATATCTTTACCCAATCCAACCAGTACCGAGTGGTATTGGAGGTTGCACCAGAGTTTAGCCAGGGACTGGATGCGCTGAACGGGATCTATGTCACCTCGCTCAATAGTGACGGCTCCAGCGGCGGCCAGGTACCGCTGAACACGGTCGCCAAGATCAGCGCACGCGAAACACCTTTACTCATCAATCACTTCGGGCAATTCCCGGCAGCGAATATCTCATTCAATCTCGGCGCGGGGGCTTCACTCAGCGATGCAGTTAAAGCCATACAGAATGCCCAGCAGGAGGTCGCGCTACCGCAAAGTACACGGCTGGTATTCCAGGGTGCCGCCACTGCCTTTCAGGCCTCGTTGAGTAATCAGTTATTGCTGATTCTGGCAGCGGTGGTGACCATGTATATCGTGCTCGGCGTGTTATATGAAAGTTATGTACACCCAGTCACCATCCTTTCCACGCTGCCTTCCGCCGGCGTGGGCGCACTGCTGGCACTCATGCTGTCGGGCAACGATCTGGGTATCGTCGGCATCATCGGTATCATCCTGCTGATCGGTATTGTCAAAAAGAACGCCATCATGATGATCGATTTCGCGCTTGAGGCACAACGCGACGAGGGCAAGCCCCCGCGCGAGGCAATCTATGAGGCTTGCATGCTGCGATTACGGCCCATTCTGATGACCACCATGGCATCGCTGTTAGGCGCACTGCCGTTGATGCTGGGCACCGGTGTGGGCTCCGAGTTACGTCATCCTCTGGGCTTGACTATGGTAGGCGGTCTGATCGTAAGCCAGGCTTTAACGCTATTCACTACCCCCGTCATCTATTTGCTGTTCGACGACATTGCCAAACGCGTGTCGGCTAAAGTCAAAGCGATCCATTGAAGGCACGCAACGTGAGCGAATTCTAAGTGAATTTTTCAGCCATCTTCGTTAATCGCCCGGTCGCTACCAGCCTGCTGACGCTGGCGATCACGCTTGCAGGTGCCGTGGCCTTCAACCTGTTGCCGGTTTCCGCATTGCCGCAAGTAGATTTTCCGACCATTTCGATAGAAGCATCGTTGCCCGGGGCCAGCCCTGAAACCATGGCCACTGCAGTTGCAACCCCGCTGGAAAGATCGCTCGGGCGCATTGCCGGGGTTAATGAAATGACCTCTTCCAGTTCGCAGGGTTCGACCCGGATCATTCTGCAATTCGACCTTGAACGTAACATCAATGGTGCTGCACGCGATGTAGAAGCCGCCATCAATGCGGCACACAGCTTGTTGCCGACAGGCTTGCCGACCAACCCGACCTATCACAAGGTCAACCCGGCCGATGCCCCCATCATGATCATCGCGCTGACTTCGGATATTCTTCCCCAAGGCAAACTCTACGATGCGGCATCGACCGTCATGGCGCAAAAGCTGTCCCAGGTCAAAGGTGTAGGCCAGGTCAGCATAGGCGGTAGCTCGCTACCCGCGGTGCGGGTCGAGCTCAACCCGGATGCACTGAATAAATACGGCATCCCCTTGGCCACGGTCAGCAGCGCCATCTCGTCCACGAACGCGAACCGCCCTAAAGGCATCATTGAAGACGGCGACCGGCAATGGCAGATATCCGCCAACGATCAGGCGCATACAGCGAAAGAGTACATGCCGTTGATCATTTCCTACCATGATGGTGCGCCGGTGCGGCTTGCTGATGTCGCGGATGTGGTGGATTCGGTGCAGGATGTGCGTAACGAAGGCTTGGCGAACGGCAAGCCCGCAGTGCTGATCCAGATACGCCGTCAGCCGGGTGCCAATATCATCGGGACCATAGATCGCATTCGCGCCGCATTACCGCAACTGAATTCCTCCATCTCGGGAGCGATCGACGTCACTATCGTCAGCGACCGCTCGCCCACCATCCGCGCGTCTGTACACGATGTGGAACATTCATTGGCGATCTCTATCGGCCTGGTGATCATGGTCGTTTTCCTGTTTTTACGTAATCCGCGCGCATCCATCATTCCGGCTGTGGCAGTACCGGTGTCACTGGTCGGCACTTTCGGCGTGATGTATTTATGCGGTTATAGTCTGGATAACCTGTCGCTGATGGCGCTCACCGTAGCCACGGGATTTGTCGTGGACGATGCCATCGTGGTACTGGAAAACGTTTCGCGTCATATCGAAAACGGCGAAACGCCTTTGCAGGCAACGCTCAAAGGTGCGCGCGAAGTGGCATTCACTGTCGTATCCATGAGCGTCTCTCTGGTGGCGGTATTTCTGCCGTTGTTATTGATGGGCGGGATTGTCGGCCGGTTATTGCGCGAGTTTGCCGTAACGCTGTCAGTGGCAGTTGCAGTATCCCTGGTGGTGTCGTTGACTGCCACACCGATGATGTGCGCCCACCTGCTCAAACACAAGCATGAGGACGCAAAACCGGGGCGTTTTGCGCTCTGGGGCGAGCGCGTTTTCAATGCCTTGCTGCAAGCTTATAAATACACCCTGGATGTAGTGTTGCGACATAGCCGTCTCACCATGCTGGTGTTACTGGCGACAGTGTGCCTCAATGTCTATTTGTATATTATCGTTCCCAAAGGGTTCTTCCCGCAGCAGGATACGGGTCGGATCTCAGGAATGATCCAGGCCGATCAGAGCATCTCATTTCAGGCCATGCAAAAAAAGCTGGCTGATTTTATAGCCATTACCCGGCGCGACCCGGCGGTCGCCAACGTGGTGGGCTTCATCGGCGGCGGTGCGCGTAACGGCGGCTTTATATTCATCATTCTCAAGCCGCAATCCGAGCGTAAGGTCTCCGCTGATCTCGTCATCAATAGATTGCGTCCCAAGCTGAACAAAGAACCCGGTGCCAATCTATACCTGCAAACCGATCAGGATATCCGCATGGGAGGCCGGGCAGGTAATGCACAATACCAGTACACCTTGCAAGGAGACGACCTGAAGGAACTGCAAGACTGGGAGCCGCGTATACGCGAAGCGATCACTAAACTTCCATTGGTCACGGATGTGAGCGGAGACAAGCAGGATCAAGGCCTGCAGACACTACTCACCATCGATCGTGATGCAGCTGCCCGTCTGGGTGTCACGGTTAAAATGATAGACTCGGTGCTGAACGGCGCTTTTGGTCAGCGCCAGGTCTCCACCATTTACGCGCCACTCAATCAATATTATGTGATCATGGAAGTCGCGCCGCAGTATTGGCAGAATCCGGAATCGCTGCGCAGTATCTATATCGTGACAGCGAATGGGGCACAAGTGCCGCTATCGGCGATCAGCCACTTTGAACCCAGCACTGCGCCTCTGGGTGTCAATCATCAAGGCCAGTTTGCCGCTTCGACCATTTCATTCAATCTCAGACCAGGCGTTTCGCTGTCGCAGGCGACCGTCGCCATTGATAACACTTTTGCCAGTATAGGCGTACCGAGCTCGATACGTGGCAGCTTTCAGGGCACCGCCAAAGTATTCCAGGCTTCTCTTGATAATCAGCCCTATCTCATCCTGGCTGCGCTGCTGACGGTCTATATCGTCCTTGGGATATTGTATGAGAGTTATATCCACCCGCTGACCATACTTTCCACATTGCCCTCTGCCGGGATAGGCGCATTACTGGCACTACTGGCCTTTCATGGAGAGTTCAACATCATGGCCATGATAGGCGTGATCCTGCTGATAGGCATCGTCAAAAAGAACGCCATTATGATGATCGACTTTGCCATCGACGCCGAACGCAGTCGTAATATCAGCCCTAGGGAAGCGATCTATGAAGCGTGCCAGATACGCTTCCGCCCCATCATCATGACCACGATGGCAGCATTATTAGGCGCGCTGCCGTTAGCATTGGGCTTAGGCGAGGGTTATGAGTTACGGCAACCCCTGGGGATATCTATTGTCGGAGGACTTATAGTGAGTCAGTTGCTGACGCTATACACCACACCGGTGGTTTACCTTTATCTTGATCGTTTCAGTATCTGGTTCAGCCGTCGGTTTGGACGGAGCGCAAAGCAACCTATTGAAAGTTTGGCGACCTAGTGATGACTAAGGAAATAAGGAGTAGTTGTATGAGAGCATTTAACCGGACTTTGCATGCAGCACTTTTGAGCGCGTGCTTGTTGTCTGCATGTACGGTGGGGCCGGATTATGTGAAGCCGACCATGGACGTGCCCGCTGCATTCAAGGAACAGCAAGGCTGGAAGACAGCGCAACCACAGGATGAACTGCCGCGCGGTAAATGGTGGGAGGTTTTTGGCGATAGCACGTTAAATCAATTAATCGAGCAAGTCGAAGTGTCCAACCAGAATCTGCGTGCCGTTGAAGCGCAATACCGTCAGGCGCAAGCTTTGGCGCAACAGGCAGGGGCGGCATATTATCCTGCCGTCACCGGCGGCGTGTCCGCCACGCGCAGCCGTCCTTCCGGCAGCAATTCGAGCACTTTCAATCCAAGAACCACCACTACTTACAACCTGAATGTCGGCGTGAGCTGGGAAGCCGACCTGTGGGGCAGCATCCGCCGCTCGGTAGAAGCCGGCACCGCCAATGCAGAAGCAAGCGCCGCCGATATTGAATCAGCCAAATTGAGCGCACAGGCAGAACTGGCACAGGATTATTTCTTGCTGCGTATCGCAGATGCCAGGAAAACACTGCTTGAGGATACCGTGGCGGCCTACGAGAAATCGCTACAGCTCACGCAAAATCAATACAACGTGGGCGTCGCAGCGCGCGCAGATGTAGTCACGGCAGATACCCAGCTTAAATCTGCAAAAGCGCAGGCCGTGGATGTAGGTGTGCAACGCGCGCAACTTGAGCATGCCATCGCCATCCTCATCGGCAAAGCGCCTGCTGAATTTTCTATTGCTCCTCTCACTTCCAGATTCGAATTATTGCCGCCGCCCATTCCGCTGGGCGTACCTTCGCAATTGCTGGAGCGTCGTCCGGACATTGCCGCAGCGGAACGCCGGGCGGCCTCGGCTAACGCCAAGATCGGCGTGGCGGAAGCCGCTTTTTATCCTGACCTGACGCTGTCCGCCGAGGCAGGATTACAGAGTTCCAGTTTAGCCAAATGGCTGAGCCTGCCTTCCCGTTTCTGGACGCTGGGGCCCGCTCTGGCGCAAAGCATTTTTGACGGAGGATTGCGCAAGGCGCAATCTGCGCAGGCGGTCGCGGTTTACGACCAGGACGTGGCAACCTATCGTCAAACCATACTTGGCGGATTCCAGGAAGTGGAAGATAACCTGGCCGCATTACGTATCTTGGAGCAAGAAGCAGCATTACAGGATGACGCGGTAAAGTCCGCAAGGGAATCAGTGCAAATCACGACCAATCAATACAAGGCAGGGATCGTCAATTTCCTGAATGTAGTCAATGTCGAAACCATAGCGCTGGATAATGAGCGAACCGCACTCACCATTCAAAGCAATCGGCTTTCTGCAGCGGTACTGCTGATCAAAGCGCTGGGTGGCGGCTGGAACGCCAGCGAACTTAACACGCCCAAGGGGTAAATAAGCAGCGTGTAGTGCCGCCCTGTTATTTGAGCTGATGCAATTCCAGCTTGCGTAGTTTTGGTGACAGCTTGGCTGTTGTCGCCACCACCAGCAAGGTCATCACGCCGCCAAACACTACGGATGGCACAAGCCCCAGCAAGCGCGCGGCCACGCCGGACTCGAATGCGCCCAGCTCATTCGAAGAACCGATGAAAATGCCGTTGATCGCTGCTACCCGCCCACGCATGGCATCCGGAGTGGTGAGCTGATAGATGGTGGTACGCACCACTACGGAAAGACCATCGAACACACCGGAAAACAACAGCAAAATACCCGCCATCCAGAAGTTCGTCGTCACCCCGAAGGCGATAATACACAAGCCAAAACCTGACACTGAACCCAATAGCCAATGCCCGGCATGGCGATTGATGGAGTGCCGCGACAGGTAGGCACCGGTCAGCAGCGCACCTATCGCCGGCGCGGCGCGTAATATACCCAGGCCTTCCGGCCCAAAGTGATAGATATCATGGATGAATGCGGGCAGCATGGAAACCGCTCCGCCAAACAACACAGCGAACATGTCCAGCGACATCGCTGCCAGCAATATCTGGTTACTCATTACAAAGCGCAAGCCATCTCCTATGCTGGAGAGTACCGATGCGCTTTCAGCCGGTGGCGGTTCTTCGATGCGTAATGTGAGAAGTGCGATCACCGCAGCTACTGCCAGCGCCAGCGCCACGCAATAGGTCGTGGTTTTACCTGCCCATCCAACCAGCACGCCGCCCAGCGCCGGCCCTACCACCAAACCTATCTGAAACACCGAGCTGCCAAGACCGGAGCCTCGTGCATATTGTTCCCGCGGCAGGATTAGGGCAAACAAAGCACTGTACGATGGTCCGATGAAAGCGCGCGCCACGCCGGTCAACATAATGGAAGCATAGATCCATAATGTCGCATCGCCCGGTAGCCAACCAACGGAAACGGCGATTAGAGCAAATGTATTCAATGCCAGCATCAGACAGGCGCCGATGGCGAACAAGCGGCGCGAATAGTGGTCTACTGCATGCCCGGCAAACAAGGCGCAACAGAAATATGGGATAACTTCTGCCAGCCCCACCAACCCCAGTGCCAGAGGATCATGTGTCAATTCATAGATATGCCAGCCCACAGTCACCGACACCATCTGGTAGGAGAACACGATAAGCATGCGGAAAATCAACAGCTTGATAAAAGCAGGACTGAGCAAGGGAGAAGCAGACATATCGGATTAAATCAATTCAAGGTATTAACTCAAGTGCAGGATGACAGTATACCGGATGCTTGCCGGGAAACATGTTACACAACCATGGGATAATGTTCTGGCATGAATATTCAGACGCTGAATTCTATTAACGACATCTCTGCAGATGAGTGGGATAGTCTGAACACAGATGACAACCCGTTCACCTGCCACGCTTTTCTTTGGGCGGCAGAAAAGCATGGCGCGACCATCGCCAGTCTGGGCTGGTATCCATGTCATCTGATACTGCGCGAGAAAAGCGGCACATTGCTGGGCGCCCTGCCCGTATTTTTACGTACGCATTCCTTTGGCGATTTTTCACATGACTGGCCGTGGGCATCGGCATATGACAGATTGGGGTTGCACTATTACCCCAAGCTGGTGAGCGGTAACCCCTATACGCCGAGCAGTGGTGTCAGATTTCTGGTGACGAAACATGCTGACCGTGAAATTATCGTCAAAGTACTACTGCAAGCGGTATTGCAGCAAGTACAGAAACTGCAAGCTTCATGCTGGCAGTGCCTGTATTTGCGCAGTGACGATCTCGCTTCGCTTAAGCAGGAAGGATTGCTTATCCGGCATGGCACACAATTCCATTGGCATAATCGCGGCTACCGGCATTTCGATGATTTTTTGGCGACTTTCACTGCCGACAAACGCAAAAAGGCCAAGCGTGAAAGAAGGCGCATCGCTGAACAAGGGTTGACCATCAGTGTAAGGCATGGTGATGAAATAGAGCCTGCGTTGTGGAGTTCTATCCACACCCATTACCGCGAGACTTTTTTCCGCTACGGCAACCACCCTGCTTTCAGTCGTGATTTCTTCGAGGAGATCGGGGCTACGCTGCATCAGCGTTTGGTATTTTTTCTGGCTTTTGATGGAGACAAACATGTCGCCACCGCCATTTGTTACCGTGACCGGGAAACGCTATACGGCAGGCATTGGGGTGCCGATGCCAACTATCACAGCCTGCATTTCGAACTTTGCTTCTATCAGGGCATAGACTATTGCATCAGCCACAGTCTGCAACGTTTCGAGCCCGGCGCACAAGGTGAACATAAGCTAAGCCGTGGCTTTGAGCCAGCTGACACATGGTCTGCATTCTGGATAGCTGAGGATCGCATGCGCGCACCCATTGCTGATTTTTTACAAAGAGAAAGTCAGGCGGTTGCCAACTATCAGGATGAAATGAACGAACACTCGCCGTTCAAGAATTGACCATCAGAGTTGTGTTGCTTGCCGTTCGCCTTTTTTGGTCACCCGTTTGCAACCAGTGATCATCGCGCGAATAAGATTATCTTTATGTACGATACTCTCGGCAACAACCCCAGTCACATGCAACACGATCAATCCCAGCCAGGTCCAGGCAGCATAAAGGTGAATTGTTTGCAGCAATTCCGGCTGATCGAACAACCAGCCGTCATTAAACACCAACCAACCGGAGGTTACCGTAACCAGCCCGATCACTAACATCAAATAGATTGCCATCGAACCTGCGGGGTTATGGCCTATATAACGCTTGGCATTGCCATGCAATTCCGAAATGATATGTTTGATGGCCTTGACGGGATCCCACGGGAAGGTGCGAAAACAGGCGTAACCGGTTTTGGTAAACCCCCACACGATACGAGCCACCAACAGTGCCCCCACTGTATAGCCTGCTCGTATGTGTGTCACACGCTCCCATTCGGAAGCGTGCGTATAAAACGCCACTGAGAAGGCAATCACCAATGACCAGTGGAATATCCTGACGAACGGATCCCAAACGTATTGCATTAATACCTCTCGAAACCCATACCTTGATTATTTCTTGGGAGTAGCGTCTTTAACCGTGATCAGGTAAGTAATAAAGTTAGCCTTTTCCTGGGCAGTACAATCGCTACCGGTAATGTCGTTGCAGTGCTCAACGAACTTGTCTTCCACTTTTTCCAGATCAGTGAAACGCTTCGCGTTAACTGCTGGTGCCAGCGGGCGAATCATCTTGCCGGTAATGATGTGCTTGCCGTTATCAGCAGGGTTTGCGGTATGGCAGGAAGCGCATGAGACCTTGCGACCTTTCATGCCGATCTGACGATTGAAAAAGACCTTGCCATCTTCTGCTGAAGGGGTAAAGCCTTTGTCTATGCCTTTGGCGATACCAGTATATTTGTCGGCCAGCTTCTGCGCAGTGGCAACATCTGCGTTTGCATTCAGTACTGTCATGCTAAGTAACGCTACAAGAATGAAACTTATTTTCGTCATGTAAATCTCCTGATATCGTAAATTAAAAACTGCAATTCATTATGCTTAACGCACTTACAAGCAGGCTAATTCAAGCTGGCTTCACTTATAAGCTGTCCTAGCTACAAGTTAGCTTAACCACACGATATCCGGTTCTGGCCTGGATATCCTAGCTTGAACGTCCCTAATGACATTGTGACTCATTAGAACACCTGCACGCAAACAAATCTTTGATGAAGATCAAATTAAGTATATTTGCAGCATGCTACCAAGGCAGGGGGCTGGTCTCATGGAAGAAGCCACCATTCGGTCCATTTTCATCCAATGTTGCCAGATAAACACTGGTCTTGTAACTATCTGCGATCTCCATGGGAGCACTGGAACCGCCAAGTTCAGTCTTCACCCATCCAGGATGAGCGGAGTTAACTTTAATCGGGGTATCACGCAGTTCATGCGCCAGATGCACGGTATATGCATTCAGCGCTGTCTTGGAAGCATTATAGGCAAACGCCTTGGCAGGGTCTATGGGTGACTTGGGCATGCTATGCAGCGTTAGCGATCCCAATATGCTCGACAGATTAACGATACGACCTGCGGTGGCCTTTTTGATCAGTGGAAGCAAGGTCTGGGTTAGCGCGATGACGTCAAAGAAATTGGTCTGAAAAGTTTGCTTGAGCACATCGGCACTTACTGAACTAGCATTTTCCTTGCCAAAAAGTTGTTCATCGGCCATGCCAGCATTGTTCACCAGAATATCAAGCTTGCCGAAATTCTTTTCCAGATATGCATATGCGGCGGCGGCGGAATCACTCTTGTTTGCATCGTAGATGATGTGTTCGGCTTTGACTCCGAATGTTTCCAGTTGCTTGACAGCGGCCTGGCCTTTGGCAACATCTCGTGCCCCCACAACCACGGTGATACCCAGCTCGCCCAAACGTCTTGCTGTTTCAAAACCAATGCCCCGATTTGCGCCCGTTATAAAAGCCACTTTGTTTTGATTCGTTTCCATTTTATTACTCCCTTATCTAATTTATTTACTGAACGGTAAATAAATACTAATAGCCGCCCAAAAAGTTGTCAACTATTTTTTTACCTTACGGTATAATAATTAAATCAAATAAAAATTTTGTATCTGATGGACACGACAGAATTAAAAAGGCAGCGCGGCAGGCCCTCGAATTTCAACCGTGATGAAGCGCTTGAAAAAGCACTCCATGTATTCTGGGCACGCGGTTACGAAGGTGCTTCCATGACAGAGCTGACCGAAGCTCTCGGCATCAACCGCCCCAGTATTTATGCTGCTTTCGGCAACAAGGAAGAGCTGTTTCGCAAAGCTTTGGGGAAATATCTGTCGGGGCCGGTAGCGTATGTCGCTGAAGCGATGAAGCAGCCTACTGCCAAGCAAAGTATCGCGATGTTCCTGACCAGATCTGCAGATGTTTTGACTAGCCCAAGCAATCCACGCGGTTGCATGGTAGTGCAAGGCGCTTTGTCCTGCGGACAGGGCTCTGAATTGATACACCAGGAATTGATCGCTCACAGACAGGACTATGAAAAAACGATCCGCCAACGTCTGGAGCTGGCGAAAACCCAGTCGGAATTACCGCAGGACTTTGATAGCTCGGTGATGGCCAAATATATCACCACTATCCACCAGGGCATGTCGGTGCAAGCCACCAGTGGCGCTAGTAAAGAACAGTTATTGGCTATTGTCGAACTGGTGCTGAAAGACTGGCCCTGACACATTTAAAACAAACACTCGTGAGCATTTAAACACCCAGCATCTCCGCCGCATGTTTACGCGTGGTCGCAGTGATCTCCACTCCACCCAACATGCGCGCAACTTCTTCTACCCGTTCAGCTGCGTCCAGGGCAGCGATATGGCTCAAAGTCTGCTCGTTTTGCGTGGATTTGCTGACTCGCAAGTGCTGCTTACCTTGTGCCGCAACCTGCGGCAAATGGGTGATCACCAGCACTTGACGCGATTGCCCCAGCCGTTCCAGCAACTGACCGACGATCTCCGCCACACCCCCGCCTATGCCTACATCCACTTCGTCGAAAATCATGGTGGGCGTAGCCCCCTGCTGCGCCGTGACTACCCTCAGAGCCAGACTGATACGCGACAACTCGCCGCCGGAAGCGACTTTATTCAATGCTTTCGGCTCCATGCCCGCATGACCTGCAACTACAAACTCAATTTGTTCCAGTCCATTCGCAGTGCCTTGCTCCAGGGGGTGCAGCACGATTTCCAGCTTGCCCCCGGACAGTGCCAAGCGCTGCATTTCGGTAGTGACCTGCACACTCAAACTGGATGCGGCTTTTAGCCTGATGGCGCTCAATTGCGTGGCTAGTTGCCGATACTGCTGCAGGGCGGCAGATTCTTGTTGCACTAACTTACCATCATCGCCCATGTCATCCAGCTCGCCGATACGGTTCTGCCATTTCTGCAATAATTCGGGCAACTCTTCCGGACGCATGCGGTATTTGCGCGCCGCGGTATGTATCGCCTGAATTCGGCTCTCCACTTCGTGCAAACGCTCTGGGTCCAGTTCTGCGCGATTCAGGTATTTATTCAGGAAGCGATCGGCTTCTTCCAGCTGTATCATTCCAGATTCCAGATTATCCAGCGCCTCCTGTATGCTGGCATCGTATTCCAGCAACTCTTGCAGCTTGTGCTGAGTCAGCAGCAATTGTGGCAGTGCAGCAAATTCACCTTCGGCCAACAGTTCGCGGCATGCTTCGCTACCGGAGATCAAGCTGGCTGCATGCGCTAAACGACTATGCTCCTGCTGCAGAGTCTCCCATTCTTCAACTGAGACATTTAGCTGGGTGAGTTCGCGTACCTGATCGCGTAATTCGGCAAACTCTTCGGCATAAGCGCTTGCGTTGCGTTCCATCTCTACCCGGCGTTCAAACAGGCTGCGCCAGCTCTTGTAGGCTGCTGCCACTTGCAAACCAAGCGGTGCGGCAGCGGCAAAGTCGTCAAGCAGCACCCGTTGCGAAGCTGATTTCAGTAGGGAATGATGAGCGTGCTGGCTGTATATATCCACCAGCAGGTCACCCGCTTCGCGCAGCTGTTGCATGGTGGCAGTGGAGCCATTGATAAAGCCACGGCTACGACCATCGGCATACAGGATGCGGCGCAACAAGCAGGTATTAGCGTCTGCCAACTCACTATCGGCCAGCCATGCTTGCAATTCGGGTAGATTCGTCACATCGAATTCGGCACTGATCTCTGCGCGCTCGCAACCGTTGCGCACCACTCCGGATTCTCCACGCTCACCCAGAGCGAGTGACAGTGCGTCAATGAGGATGGATTTACCCGCGCCCGTTTCTCCGGTAAGTACAGTCAGACCGGAATCGAATTCCAGCTCCAGCCGGTCGACGATGACAAAGTCTTTGATGGAAAGAGAACGTAGCAAAATCTACCTCGATGTTTAGGGATTATTAGCCCCAGTGCAGTTTCTCGCGTAATACTTTGTAATGATTATGATCAGCGGGATGCAGGAAAGTCACCGTCAATTCATGTCGCTTCACATGCACGATATCACCCAGCTCCAGCTCCATATAGGGCAGGCCATCCACCTGAATACGCGCATTCTCGCCACGGCTGAAACGTATATCCACCTGACTGGTATTGTGGATGATGATGGGGCGACTGGTCAGGCTATGCGGGCAGATGGGAACGATGGTGATAGCGTCCAGCGCAGGATGTAATACCGGTCCGCCCGCGGAAAGTGCATAGGCCGTGCTGCCGGTCGGCGTTGCTACCACCAGACCATCGGTACGCTGGCGTGTCAGGGGCTGACCGTCTATGGTCATCTCCAACTCGATCAGTCTGGCAGTTGCTCCCTTGCTCACTACCACATCATTGATCGCCCTGCCCTTGCTCACCATCACGCCATTGCGTTCCACATCGGCGCATAACATGATGCGTTGTTCCAGCGTATATTGTCCGGCGATGATGCGTTCCATGCTGGACAGCATCAGGTCAGAAGAGATATCCGTCAAAAAGCCGAAAGTCCCTCGATTGACCCCTACCAGAGGAATGCCGAAATTGCCCAAGGCGCGCGCGGCAGTGAGCATGGTGCCGTCACCACCGATGACAACGGCCAGCT
>Ga0265327_10000922_pt1 | contig 43082 bp, 41 predicted proteins | sample 41621metaG_FD_202089 | JGI IMG/M metagenome (GOLD analysis project Ga0265327, IMG submission 202089) | Rhizosphere microbial communities from Carex aquatilis grown in University of Washington, Seatle, WA, United States - 4-16-21 metaG | ecosystem: Host-associated > Plants > Roots > Rhizosphere... | reverse complement strand
GTAAACATACTCGGTCTTAAATATCCGTTTGCAATCCTTGCAACGAAAGCGAGCATGGCCGCTTTGTGTGCCGTAGCGAACAACTTCAGTGCTATTGCAATATTTGCAGGGGACAATTTGATAAGCCATTGTGGTTATACTGCGCAATGTGAGAGAATTTTATGCTTGGATTATACTCGATAAATCAATAAAACCCACCGCCGGAATTCTGGAACAACCAAGAATTTAATGCAACAGGAGACAACTATGCTCGCCGAACGTGTGACCATACAAACCGACGCCGAAGGCAATCTTACCGGATTACCGAAATTGCCGCCGAATAGCCAGTTCGAGGTGATTTTTTTATTTCTGGATCAAGCATTGAACACTGGCTTGCAACAACCCTTCACCACGTCTTCTGACAGCCAAGCTGGCGGCTGGAAAGTATCGCCTAAAATCGCGGGCAAAGGCAAAATATTAGGCGATATTATTTCGCCGATAATACCGGAAAGCGATTGGGAGGCACTGCGTTGATTGTCCTTGACACTCATATCTGGGCGGATTTAATTATTCGTGGCCCGTCCGCGCTTCCCGCTGGCATTGCGGCGGCGTTGGCCGCTGAGTCGCAGGTAGGCGTGTCGGCGTGTCGGCTATTTCTAGCTTTGAGGTCATCTATTTGGTCAAACTTAGGCGTATTGAGCTTCCCTTGCCGACTCAGGAATGGTTGCGCGAGGCGCTGGCTCCATCGGGCATCGAAAGCCTTTCGATCACCGCCGAGATTGCCGCCGCCTCCGCCGAATTGCCCGAATACCATAAAGATCCGGCAGATCGCATAATCATCGCCACCGCGCTGGCCTATAATGCCAAGCTGGCCAGCGTGGACGGCCTGTTTCCGCTGTATTCTGAATTGGCAGGCCGCTTGTTATCCTAATAATTAACGGACTATAACGAACGCAAACCAACTATCCCGATAAAAACCCATGCAAGACATCCAATCCTACATCCTCGCCGTCGGCGAGCAGGCCCGCGCCGCCTCCCGCCTGATTGGCCGCGCCGACACCGCCGCGAAAAACCGCGCTTTAAACGCCATCGCCGCCAGCCTTGAAGCCGACGCGGCGGCACTCATCGTCGAAAACGCCAAAGACTTGGAGGCGGGCCGCGCCAAGGGCTTGGACGCGGCGATGCTGGACCGGCTGGCGATCACCGCGAAAAGCGTCAAATCCATGGCTGACGGGCTGCGCGAAGTCGCCGCGCTGGCCGACCCGGTCGGTGAAATCACCGGCTTGGCTTACCGGCCTTCCGGCATCCAGGTCGGCAAAATGCGCGTGCCGCTGGGCGTCATCGGCATCATTTACGAATCCCGCCCGAATGTGACGGCGGACGCGGCGGCTTTGTGCTTGAAGTCGGGCAACGCCTGCATCCTGCGCGGCGGCTCCGAGTCCATCCATTCCAACCGCGCCATCGCCGCTATTGTCCGCGCCGGGCTGGCCGAGGCCGGGCTGCCGGCGGACGCGGTGCAGTTGATCGACACCACCGACCGCGCGGCGGTCGGGGAGTTGCTGCGGCTGGACAAGCATGTGGATGTGATCGTGCCGCGTGGCGGCAAGGGGCTGATCGAGCGCATCATGGCGGAGTCGCGCATCCCGGTCATCAAGCATTTGGATGGCATCTGCCATGTCTATATCGACGACAAAGCCGACCACGACAAGGCCATCCGCATCGCGATGAACGCCAAGACGCATCGCTACGGCGTCTGCAACGCCATGGAAACTTTGCTGGTGGCGGAAGCGATTGCCGCCGACATCTTGCCGGCACTAGGCGGCTTGCTGCGGGAGAAAGGCGTGGAATTACGCGGCTGCGCGAAGACGCTGGCGCTGTTGCCCGAGGCCACGGCGGCAACAGAGGAGGATTGGGACACGGAATATCTGGCGGCGATTCTGTCCATTCGGGTCGTCGCCGGTTTGGACGAGGCGCTGGAGCATATCCACCGCCACAGCTCGCAGCACACCGAGGCCATCGTGACTGAGGACTACACCCGCGCCCGGCGCTTTTTGCGCGAGGTGGATTCGAGTTCGGTGATGGTCAATGCCTCCACCCGCTTCGCCGACGGCTTTGAATACGGCCTGGGCGCGGAGATCGGCATCAGCACCGACAAGCTGCACGCCCGCGGCCCCGTCGGCTTGGAAGGGCTGACCACGCAGAAATTCGTGGTGCTCGGAGACGGGCAGATACGCGGCTGATCCTGCGCCATATCCCTCTCCGCAGAAGCGCCGTTTAACCGCGACAGCGCCCTAAAAGCGCTCCCCTTGGGCCGGGAAATCGGGCTTTCCCACTTCCCGGCCAACACTTTCAGGGTTTTAAAATAAAAGCAATTCTTGCGCCATAGAAAGCTTGATTCCCCTGCGTTAAAAATCGCTTCATTCTCGCCCCACCCATTTGTCGCCTTAGCCCGACAGATTCAAAATAGTGCCCGCCGCACCGCCTCCTATTGCAAAAAAATCTTTGTATGTCAATTAGTAAGCATACGGAGTGAAGTTTGTTCCAAAGATTAAAGACAGAGCGTTTTACTTGGTTTATATTTACCCTGTTTTCCAATGGGAAACAGACCATTCGCCAAGAGACGGAAGGGCTTCGCCTGCCAGCCGCCGTGCCGCAGGGAGCTTGCCCGCATCAAAACAATAATGAAATCCACGATAGGATCGTAGAATGAAAGCAGAACCAATCCTCCAAGGGGTAATGTCCGCGCCCACGGACGCCAAGGGTTTTCTCCGACGCACCGTCGCTTATGTATTAGACCAGTACGCCACCGCATTAGGCCTGCTGGGCATGCTGGCGGCCGTCATTTATATGATTCTCATGCTCGACTTGCAGGCCCAAGAAGGCGGCACGGCGGCGGTGAACCTTGGCGCACAGCAGCGCATGCTGGTGCAGCGCGGCGAATTTCTCACGCTCAAGCTAGTCTCGGCCACGTCCCACGCCGAACGCCAGCAAATCCGCCAAGACATGTTGCAGATGTTGACCATCCTTGAAAGTCAACACGCCTATCTGCGCGACGGTGACCGCCTGATCCGGCAAGGCCCGCGCCTGTCGGCCACGCCCGGCACCTTGGCGGACGATTTGCGCCCGATTTTCTTCGAGCCGCTGAATCTGAACGGCGACATGATGTCCTATATCTCAGCGCTCAAGGGAATCTTGTCCCAGCCTATCGACGAAATCAGCGCAGACAGCAAGAACGTCAAAGTCATTTTGTCGCAAAAGACCGAAAATATTCTCATCAACCTGGATAAGGTGGTCAGCTTCTATCAATACGAAGCCGACACCCGCTTGAAGAACACGCAAAACCTGCAATCCGTCTCGCTGGCGCTGATTCTGGCCGCGCTGTTTTTGGGAGGATCGGTGATTCTGCGTCCGCTAGTCATGCGTCTGAAGGACAGTATGGCCGGGCTGCAAACCCAGAAAGACTTCTCCGACAACGTCGTCAACACCGCCCAGGCTTTGATCGTCGGCGTCGACCGGGCCGGACATATCGCTTTGTTCAACCGCTACGCGCAGGAAATCACCGGCTGGCAAGAAGAGGAAGTGTTGGGCCAGCATTTTTTTGAGCGCTTCTTTCCCGCCGACGAGCGCGCCAAGCTGGAGCCTATTTTCCGAGGCATGATGAGCGGCGAGATCGGCGACGAAAGCGGCTTGGAAACGCGCCTGCTGATTCGCAGCGACGAATTGGTGGACGTGGTCTGGCACAACACAGTCATTCTCGATCCGGGAACCCGCGAGCCGATGCTGTTCCTGGCGACCGGCGACGACATCACCGAGCGCAAGCTGGCGGAAAGCCAACTGCAACAAACGTTGAAAGAACTGGGCAACCTCAGCTCCCGCCTACAAGGCGAAATCAACCTCGCCGCGACCCTGCAACGCTCTCTGTTGCCCAACCCGGCCATTAACCTGCCGGGCTCGCAAGGTCTTGCGACGCTGATCACCTCCAGCGAAGTCGGCGGCGACTATTACGACTACTTCCAGGTGGGCGGCTACCAGTCGGTGTTTCTGATCGGCGACGTGTCGGGCCACGGCGTGGCCGCAGGCACCATGGTGAGCGCGGCCAAGGGCGGCCTCTACCCGCTGATCTCGGAAGGCGTCACCCGCCCGTCGGAAATCCTGCGTTCCTTGAACGCGACCATGTTGGTCACGGCGCACCAATCCTTGCTGATGACCATGAGCTGCATCAGCCTCGACAGCCGCACCGGGCACTTGCGCTTCGCCAATGCCGGCCACGTATTCCCGTACCTGCGCCGGCGCGGCAGCGACGAGTGGGTGATGGTGGAAGGCTCCGTCGGCCTGCCGCTGGGTAAAAGCGTCGACGTCGACTATCTGGCGGTCGAGCAAGAGTTGCAACTCGACATCGGCGACCGCCTGTTCCTGTTCACCGACGGACTGGTGGAAGAAGAATCGCCCTTGGGCGAGCCGTTCGGCTATGACCGCCTGGAACATTTGCTGCGCGAACACGCCCACTCCGACGCGGGGGTGTTGCACCAGGCCATCCTCGACGCCTTGCGCAGCCATTGCGGCCGTGACGGCTTCGACGACGACGTGACCCTGGCGGTGTTCGATCACTCCGACCGCGTCGAAGTGCAGTCCATCGCCGACACCTCCGACCAGCTCATCCGCATCAGTGAAGCGCTTTACCGCGGCCAGCGCGACCGTTTCACCTCGCCGATCTCGCGCCAACTGGTGGTGTTCCTGTCCGAAGGCGAGTTCTACGACCTGCTGCCGCGTCTGGCCGAAGACGGCATCCGCCGCGTCGTCCCGCGCGACGATGCGTTTTACCATCGCCTGGGCTGGGACAAAATACTCGGCCAGCACCGCTTCTCCACGGACGACGACCTGCACAGCCTGACCCCGGACCGCATGGACGAACGCCAGTTCCAACTGACCCACAGCGACGAAAAACTGTTCTTGATGGAAGAAACCCGCGCCTGGCTGGATGAATTGGGCGTGTTGAGCGAAGACCACCTGGACGCGGTGCTGCTGGTGATGGACGAAATGATTGAAAACAGCCTGTACGGCGCGCCCCGCGACGGCCAAAGCCGGCCGTATTACGAAAAGGGGCTGACCCGCGCGCTGGAACCGCACGAAGCCTTGCGCATCGACTTGACGGTCAGTGCGGAAACCATCGGCCTGATGGTGACGGACAACTGGGGCACGCTGACGCCTTCGGTCTATCTCGACCATCTGACCCACACCTTGAAATCCGGCGTCGAGGCCGGCATCGGCGGGGCCGGCCTGTATCTGATGTGGCGCATGTCCGACTATTTGCAAATCCGCGTCATGCCCAATCGGCGCACCCAGATCACCACGCTGTGGGACTTGAACAGGCCGTTGACCGTGGGCCTGCGCACCGGCTTCCAGTTCCTCTATCACAATGAATTCAACGAGGTGGTGACCCATGTCGCTGGCTAACACACTCATCATCACTCCCCTGGCCGGCGAGGATGGCGCTTACGCCTACGACTTCGCCGGTTCCATCGACGCCCACTCCGGCTATGTCCTGGAAGGCTTGGCCCTACTCCCCGAAAGCGCCCGCGTCAGCTTGGACTTCAAACAAGTGGAGCGGGTCAATTCGATGGGCTTGTCGCTATTGCTGAAGCTGTTCGAGCAATGGGAGCGGCGCGGCATCCGCGTCGAGGTGTCCAACCTCAACCGCATGGTCGGCATGCTGTTCAAAATCACCGGCCTTGGCCGCTTCGTCAAAGGCGGCGAAGCGGCGGCGGCCGCCCAAGCCAAGCCGCAGGTCGAAATCGTCAGCTCGGTACAAGCGCCGGCCCAGCCTGCGCGGCCGCCGTCCAGCGAAGCGCCGCCCAGCCACCACGGCCGCTTGAGTTTCATCGCCAGCATGCAAACCGGTGCCCAGTTGAGTGGCTGGTATCTGCTCAACACCTACTTGCAGCGGCGCTTGCAACACGCCATCCACCTGGAGCAACTGCCGGCCGGGCACGACATCACCCACGAAAACGTCGATTTGCTATTCGCCAAGCCATTCGAGGCCTGCGCGATGATCTCGCGGCGCGACTACGTCCCCCTGCTGCGGCCCGTGGGCGAGGCGGACGAAGTGGTCATTGTCATGCGCGCCGACGACGCACGGGCTTTGAACGCGCTGTCCGCGCCGCAGGTCGTGACCGCGTCCCAAGGCAGCTTCGTCTATTTGCTAGGCCGCTTTCTGTGCGACGAGCACGGCCTAGACTCCTCCACCTTCCAATACAGCTTTGCCGGCAATGAAATCAAAGCCCTGCAAATGCTGCTGAAAGGCCAGGCGGACTTGCTGTTCATGCTGAAAAAGACTTACTACGGCCTGTCGGGGCTGACGCGCAAATCCACCCGCGTCGTGGACGAGAGCGACACCCAGTTCGCCTTCCATTTGTTCTGCATCCACAACCGCGTCGCCGAGCTGCGCGAGCCGCTGGTGAAGACCTTGACCGACATGAGCGAGGACGAACAAGGCAGAGGGGTGCTTAAAGACATCCAGATCGAAGGCTGGTGCGCACCGGAAGAAGGCGATGTCCGCATGTTGCTGGAAATCTTCCAGCGCTACTCGTCAAACGCTTGACCGCAGGCAAGCCTTAAGGAAAACAAGGATGTTTTCCTGCGCTTGCGCAAACGCCCCGCCTAGGCGCGGGCGTTCATTCAAAGCGGAGCCAATGGCTGGCCCAAGACGGGATCGCATCCCTGCAATAGGCATGGAAGTTGTCGGAAAAACTGCAATAGTTCAAGCCCTGGCTGGCGGCCAGCACGGCGAGGCTCCCCCTTGAAAACAGGCTAATATGCCCATTACGCGGCGCGGCATACCACCAATCGAGACCTTGCCCGCGGTTAATATAGCCATCGGACAGCAGTGTGCTGAACAGCACGACCCCGTCATCGACCAGCAAGGCGGATAAATTGGCGGCCAAGGCCCACACATCCGGGACATGCTCAAACACTTCAAAAGCCGTGATTAAATCGAATTTCCCCAACGCCTCAAAATCATTGTCCACGTCCACGAACGGATCATAAGACACGGACTGCCAACCGTTTTGGCGCAGCCGTTCGCTTAACAAGCCCTGCCCGCCGCCATAGTCCAAGTGGCGGATCGACGAACCCCGCGCACCCAACAGCGACTGCAAATAATCCGCATTCTCCAGGGGGCGCTTTTGGACATATTCAGGATCGACGCGCACATACTCGCTGTTGTAAATGCGCGTCGCAAACGCTTCCAGCGTCCAATGAGCAAATTCCGGCGCGAAGCAAAACCCGCATTCGTCGCACAAAAAGTAAGCGACCGGGACGCCCGCCACCGGCAGCGGGCCATCCGGCAACTCCAGGCAGGTCTTGTTGAAATCGAGAGAATCCAACGGGGCGCAGTCTCCGCCGCAAATCGGGCAAGCGAGTGGTTCAATCATAGCGGCATCGCCTATTAGGCAAACAATACAGGGGACGGGAACGGGAAATGGCGGTCGATTAACCGCCTTTGCGGATTAAAAAACACAAGACCCCAGCCTCCTCCTCGCGGTTCAGCAGGCCATGGCCGGCCTGCTCGACAAACACGCCGAAATCCAGCACGGCGGCAGGGTCAGTGGCCAGCACCCGCACGACTTGCCCCGGCTCCACGGCTTGCAAAGCCTTTTTCAGGCGCAGCAAGGGCAAAGGGCACATGAGTCCGCGGGCGTCCACCTCGAAATCGAATTCCAACATCGTCACCATTTCAGTCTCCCGACATACAATATTGGCAACGATTCTATCAAAAGCGAACCCACAACGAACCGCGATGGATTATTTACCGATTTTTTTCCAACTCACCGGCCAGCCCTGCCTGGTCGTCGGCGGCGGCGAAGTCGCCGCGCGCAAAATCGCCACACTGCGCCAGGCCGGCGGCAAGATCACGGTGGCATCCCCCAGGCTAGTCGAATCCTTGCGCGAACTGCGCGATCAAGGCCAGATTCGATGGCTGGAAAAGACCTTCGACGCCGCCGATGTCGAAGGCTTCAAGCTGGTGATTGCCGCCACCGCCGACCGCGCGGTCAATGCAAGCGTCTTCCACTCCGCGCAAGCCCGCGACCTGCCGGTCAACGTCGTCGACTGCCCCGAATTATGCAGCTTCATCTTTCCGGCCATCATCGACCGCTCGCCCATCGTCGCCGCCATTTCCACAGGCGGCGCGTCGCCGGTGCTGGCGCGGCTGCTGCGCGCCAAACTGGAAGCCTTGATCCCGCCCGGCTACGGCGGCTTGGCCCGGCTGGCCGAGCGCTTCCGCCTGCAAGCCAAGCAAGCCATCGCCGACGGCGACAAACGCCGCCGCTTTTGGGAAGACACACTGCAAAGCGAAGTCGCCGACCTCGCCTTGGCCGGGCGCGAAGAAGACGCCGCCCGGTTGCTGGAACAGCGCTTGAACGAACCGGACCAGCCCAAAACCGGCATGGTGTTCCTGGTCGGGGCCGGCCCGGGCGATCCGGACTTGCTGACGCTGCGGGCGCTGAGGGTCATGCAAGAGGCCGACGTGGTGGTCTACGACCGGCTGGTGTCGCCGGAGATCTTAAGGCTGGTGCGCAAGGACGCCGAGAAAATCTACGCCGGCAAGCAAAGCAGTAATCACTCCCTGCCGCAGGAGCAAATCAACCGGCTGCTGGCCGACCTCGCCAAGGTCGGCCGGCGCGTCGTGCGGCTGAAAGGCGGCGACCCGTTCATCTTCGGGCGCGGCGGCGAGGAGATCGAAACCTTGATGGCCGAGGGCATCCATTTCCAAGTCGTCCCCGGCATCACCGCCGCGTCCGGCTGCGCCGCCTACGCCGGCATCCCGCTGACCCACCGCGACTATGCCCAATCTGTCGCCTTCGTCACCGGCCATCTCAAAGACGGCTCCATCGACCTGGAATGGGACAAGCTGGCGGTTGCCAACCAGACCCTGGTCATTTACATGGGCCTGCAAGGCTTGGATCAAATCTGCGCGGGTTTGATCCGCCACGGCTGCCCGCCCGACCTGCCCGCCGCGCTGATCCAGCAAGGCACCACCCGCCACCAAAAAGTGCTGACCGGCACCCTGGCCAACCTGGCGGCCATCGTCGCCCAGGCCGACGTAAAAGCCCCCACCCTGGTCATCGTCGGCGAAGTCGTGCGGCTGCATGAGAAGCTGGCTTGGTTTGGAGCGGGCTAATTTTCAATTAAGAGATAACATCCCTCCAAGGGATGTTATCTCTATATTCAACTATCGACACAAACTGAAATGAGTCCCGTTGGATGGGCAAACGCTAGAGCTGTTTGCCCGCCTTACGCTGGCTATTCTCCCTTGACAAATTCATGCCGCTCTGTTCACACTTTCTCCGCTCCCAAGCCCTCTCAACAACTGGACAACCCTCTGCTCAACCTATCCAACTCAAGGAAATCTCGCCATGAACTTGAAAAAACTGTCTCTAGCCGTTTTCGCCTGCCTTGCTGCCCCGGCGGCTTGGGCCGATTTAACCGGCATTACTTCGGTCACGCTCGATTCCTACTCAACCCAAATCACCATCCTTGGCAACAATCTCGCCAGCACCGGTTCCACGATTGTCACCTTAGGCGGCGCTCGGCTCTCCACCGTCTCGCAAGCCAGCAACAAAGTGGTCGCGCAATGTCCCGGCAGCCCGTCTTATTGCCAGCCCGGTGACTACTTATTGACCCTTAACACCCAAACCAACGACGCCATCCCCGTGCCGGTGGGTGAAGAGGATTGGTATCTGACCATAGGCGCAGTCGGCCCGACAGGCCCGCAAGGCCCCGCAGGGGCGAAAGGCGCGACGGGGGCTACCGGTGCGACTGGCCCCCCGCAGGGCCTGTGGGCGCGACTGGCCCCACCGGCCCGATTGGCCTCACCGGCGCGACCGGGGCCACTGGCCCGGCTGGCCCAACCGGCCCGCAAGGCCCCACGCCACCGGTATGCACGGGCGTGGGCAAGGCTTTGCAATACGATGGCACTAATTGGCAATGCGTGAGCAATACTACGCCGATTTATGCGACATTTATAGGTTATCAATATCCTGGAACAAACTACCCTATTAATGGAGGAACCTTCTTGTTCGGTGCTCCTGGCGTCGATACTAGTTCGAGCTAAGTACTCATGCAAAATAAATATTATATTCAAATCCAATTTTTGGAATGATATGGCTTAAGCTGCTCTTCAGGCTCGCAAACGATTCAAACGCACTTAATGGCAGCCATTCGTATTTTATTTTGCGCCACACTATCTCGATGAGGTTCAGCTCCGGCGAATACGCTGGCAAATAATACAAATATAGATTCCTCGCCTCCCATTCTTCAAGCTTCGCCAAAACCACCCTTGCCGTATGGATTGTGGCGTTGTCGAGAACCACCACCGTGAATTTCGTTGTCGTCTTGCTGAATTCCTCCAAAAAGTCAACGACATTGGCGCTGGCTATGTTTTCGCTGGCAATCTCAGCGTGAAGGGCTCCTTTCATTAGAGAATACATGCCCATCACATTGATTCTGCCTCCTTCGCGGCATGGCACCTGTATGATGCTTCCCCTGTCTTGCCAGGCATAGGGAATATATGGGGTTCTGCCAAAACCACTTTGATCCATGTAGAACAAGTCAATCTCACCCTTGACGGCAGCCTCCATGTGCTCGACAAACTCTTGTTCGCATTGGCGAAACCCGTCTTCGTCCCGTTGCCCGGCGAGACTGGCGCGAACCCTTTTCCAAGCTTTCCCTTTGCGCTTGAGCAAGCGCTTGAGCGTGTCCCGGCTTATCTTCTTGCCAAGCGTCTTCTCAATTTTCCCCAGCAATCCGCTGGTGCTTCTGGGTTTCTCCGCCAGCCATTCAAGGATCTGCTTTTCCTCCTCCTCGCCCACGCTCTTTTTTCGTCCACGGCCTTCGTTTTCCAGGAGCCCATCCAGGCCACGCTCATGCCACTGGTCTATCCATCTCGATACGGTAACACGATGGCATTCCACGATTGCGCTGATCTCGTCAATCGTGTAACCTCGGGCACTCAACAAGCTGGCTTGGGCTCGCTTTTTGGTGGGTGCGTTCAAGTCGCCAGCCATTACGGCGGTCAACTCATCTAGCTGTTGTCCGCTCAACTCGGCAGCAAATTTATTCTTTGATGTCATAAACGGCACTTACATATGCTCGCATCCGCACCGCTTACATTGAAGACCCTGATTATATTTTTATTATTCTCTCACTCAAACACCGCGTTTACTCAACCAGAAACAAAGACACTGGGCTAATGGATGGCATCATGGAAGTGGTTGCCTATAACGTCTATGATCTAAAATTTCTATCATCAAAAGACATTAGCTACAATCCTGCGCTAGGAACAGGACAAATTCAGATTCGTGATATTCACTACGTTGAACTCCAGCAGAGAACCGCCTGGGAGTTCTGCCAATTGCTTGACCGTAAATATCTTCATTCGACACGCCGATCATTCCAACAATGGCTAGCACTGGCAAAGCGAAATGCTTGGATAAAAGCCGATGACTGAGCAAACCATCATTTTAGGGGATTCAATCGCCGAACTGAAAAAACTTGACTCGGGAGTCTTTGATCTAGTCATCGCCGATCCCCCATACAATCTAGGGAAAGATTACGGAAACAACCACGATATTAGAGGCTTTAAAGAATATATCGGCTTTTCAAAGGAATGGCTCAAAGAAGCACACAGATTGCTTCAGCTTCAAGGAACACTTTATGTTTTCATGGGCTTTAGATTCATCTCTTATCTCTATGACATACTTGATCGAGATCTAGGCATGTTCTTTAATAGCTGGATTGTGTGGCACTATACCCAAGGCATAGGCAAGACCAAGGGGTTTTTGCCACGCCACGCCACGCCACGCCACGCCACGCCACGCCACGCCACGCCACGACGATATTTTAATGTTCACAAAATCGAAAGAATTTATTTTTAATTTAGATGCCATTCGGGTGCCTCAAAAATATTATCGAGAGCGTAATAACATGCGGGAAGCTAATCCGGGCGATGTCTGGGAGTTTTCCCACGTCCACTACTGCAACGAGAATCGGCAGAATCACCCAACCCAAAAACCTGAAGGCTTGATCGAACGCATGGTTTTAGCTTCAAGCAACGAGAATTCACGAGTACTTGATCCATTCCTTGGGAGTGGAACCACGCTAAGAGTGTGTCAACAGCTTAATAGACTCGGCCTAGGGATAGAATTAAACCCTGAGTACGTGCAAATGTCATGTGAACGCCTAGATAAGAAATTCTCTGGATTTGACAGTGTTGATCCAAGAATGGAAAGGGTTCCATTTGATTTACGCAACAATTCAGTCAGAAAACAATACCTTGAAAATCACAGACACTGGTTCCTAAGCAATCACGAGAATGCGATCAGTGATTTTGAGAAAGCTGTGGAAGCCACTTATCCGAAACAGACATATAAAACAGAGCAAATGACTCTATTTGAACCAAACGAAAATAACAAAGCCAACGGATAACATCCGGGCGCATTGATCCAGCCAATATCTCAATGCCAAGTTTCACCGCCTTCCGCAACGCACTGAAAACCGCCATCGCCAAGGCCTGCGGCGACTAACAAAGCGCAAAAACCCGCAAATATGCTATCCTCATGCCGTGTCAGGCTACCCGTCGTCGCGTAACTCGTGGATATATTGCTGATTTTTCTATTGATTGTGCTGAACGGCATTTTCGCCATGTCGGAAATCGCCTTGATTTCGTCGCGCAAGACCCGCTTGCAACATTGGGCCGACGAAGGCCGGGCCGGCGCGGCGACCGCGCTGAAAATGGCCAACGAGCCATCCCATTTCCTGTCCACCGTGCAGGTGGGCATCACCCTGATCGGGGTGTTGAACGGTGCCATCGGCGAATCCGCCATCGCCGACCGCCTGCAATCGCAACTCGAAACCATCCCCGAGCTGGCCCCTTACAGCAAGCCGGTGTCGGTCGCGCTGATGGTGTTGATCGTCACCTACTTCTCTTTGATCGTCGGCGAGTTGGTGCCCAAGCGCCTGGCCATGCGCAACCCGGAGCCTATCGCCTCGTTCTTCGCCGGGCCGATGCGCGTGCTGTCCATCGTCGCCTTTCCGCTGGTGAAATTGTTGAGCCTGTCCACCGAACTGGTGCTCAAGCTGTTTGGCCGCAAAAAAGGCAAGGAGCCCTCCATCACCGAGGAGGAAATCCAGGTGCTGATGGAGCAAGGCACCGAGGAAGGCGTGTTCGAGCGCTCCGAGCACGAATTGGTCTCGAACATTTTCCGCCTCGACGACAAGGCCATCGCCTCGGTGATGACGCCGCGCAAAGACATTTTCTTCCTGGATCTCGACGACCCGTTCGAGGAAAACCGCGACAAGCTGGCGCGCAGCCATTACTCGCGCCTGCCCTTGTGCCGGGGCGGCTTCGACCAAATCTTGGGCATCGTCCGCGCCAAGGATCTGTTGAGCAGCCAAATGCGCAACGAAACTATCGACCTGCCCAGCCTGGTCAAGCCGCCGCTCTACGTGCTGGCCGACATTTCGCTGATGCGTTTTTTGGAAGAGTGCAAAAAAACCCGGGTGCATTTCGCCCTGGTGGTTGACGAATATGGCGAGGTCGAGGGCCTGGTGACCTTGAACGATGTCATGGAGGCCATCGTCGGCGACCTTGCCTCGGAAGAGTTGCTGGAAGAGCCGTTCATGGTGCAGCGCGAGGACGGCTCCTGGCTGATCGACGGCATCATGCCGGTGGACAAGTTCAAGGACTTGTTTGAGGTGGACGGCTTGCTGGACGAGGCCAAGGGCAATTTCCACACCGTCGGCGGCTTCGTCATGCTGCACCTGGGCCGGGTGCCTGCCGCCGCCGACTGGTTCGAGTGGGAAGGGCTGCGCATCGAGGTGGTGGACATGGACAAGAACCGGGTGGACAAGCTCTTGGTTTCCCGGCTTTGATTATTTAGCGGCCTGGTCGACCGGGAAAGTCCATTCCACGCACAAGCCGCCTTTCGCCCGGTTGCGGGCGCCGATCTTGCCGCCGTGGGCTTCGATAGCCCGGCGGGCTATCGACAGCCCCAAGCCCACGCCGCCGGCCGGGCCGGTGCCGCGAAAAAAGGGCTTGAAAATAGCCGACAACTGATCCTCGGGCACGCCCGGCCCTTGATCCGACACGCGCAGGCGCAGCGCCCCCCGGTCTTCGTCGAACTTGGCGTCGACCGTGACCACGCTGTCCGCCGGGGTATGCTGGATCGCGTTGCGAATGACGTTTTCGGTGGCGCGCCGGATCAACTCCGCCCGCCCCCGGACGAAGACCACTTCGGAAAAATCATATTCGACGCGCACGCCTTTGGCCTCGGCCTCGAAGCGGGCGTCTGCGACGATGTCGGCCAGCAGCGCGGCCATGTCTACCGTCTCCTCCTTCAGGCCCGGCACGCGGGCTTCCAGGCGGGACAGAGTCAACAGCTCGCCAACCAGCGCATCCAGGCGCTCCGCCTCCCGCTCCATCCGCTCCAAGCTCGTGTCCATCTTGTCCGGCTGCTGCCGGGCCAAGCCAATCGCCGCCTGCATGCGGGCCAAGGGGGAGCGCAGCTCGTGGGAGACGTCGTGCAATAGCCGCCGTTGCGCGTCCACCAAGCCGCCCACCCGCTTGGCCATGTGGTCGAAGCTTTGCCCCAAAGCGGACAATTCGTCCCGCCGCCGCCCCATCGCCGACCCGACCCGCGTGTCCAGCTTGCCCTCCGCGAGCGCGTCGAAGGCGATGCGCAGCGTGCGGATCGGCCCGGCCAAATACCAAGCCAGCCAGGCGCTGAATAGCAGGCTGGCTAAAACGCCCGCCCCGGCGAGGATGAGCAGCGGCGGCGGCGGGCCAGGCGGAGGCTCGGAGTCCGGGGGCAAGCCTGCCGACGGCGACGGTGGCTTGCCGCCAATCGGGCCGACAGGCGTGAACAGCAAATAGGCGTGACCGTCTTCGGCGGCGACCAGCCTAGCCCCCAAGCCCGCCGTCTCGGCGTTGAGGCGGGCTTGCGCCAGCGCGGCGGGCGGCGGCTCGCGGCCTAAAATCTCCTGGCCCGACTCGTCCACCGCATAAATCGGCGGCACCGCCACCTCTTGCCTATCCACCAGCAGCTCGCGCAAAGCGGCCAAGCCACCATGCAGCAAAACGGCCTGCGCGGCGTCCAGGAAAGGGTCTTCGTGCCGGTGCGAGGCCCAAGGCGGCGCTTGCTCATCCAAAGCTTGATGCCGCAACCAAACGGCCGCGCCGGCACCCATCCCGGCCGCCAGTTGGGCCAGCCAGAACGCAAAGAAAATTTTCCAGAACAAGCGGCCCATAGGCTTACTCCTTCACTAATTGATAACCTTTGCCGCGCACGGTGACAATCAAGGCCGCCCCGGCCCGCGCCAAGCTCAACTTCTGGCGGAGGCTGCTGACATGCACGTCGACGCCGCGGTCAAAACGCGCCAACGGGCGGCCCAGGCCTTGTTCGGACAGCTCGCTCTTGTTGACCACCCGGCCGGCATTGCGCGCCAAAAGCTCCAGCAGGCTGAATTCCGTGCTAGTCAAATCCAGCGGCCGGCCGTCCCAGGTCGCGCGGCGCGTGGCAGGATAGACCACCAGCGCCCCCACCGCCACCGCTTCGGCCACCCCCTCGGCCGACCGCTTTGCGCCTTGCGTGCGGCGGAGAATGGCGCGAATCCTCGCCACCAACTCCCGGGGTGTGCAAGGCTTGGGCACATAGTCGTCGGCGCCGAGTTCCAGCCCAGTGACACGATCCAAATCGTCGCCTTTGGCGGTCAGCATCAGCACCGGCACGCGGCTGTGCATGCGGATGCGCCCTAGCGCCTCGATGCCGTCCATGCGCGGCATCATCACATCCAGCACGACCAGCGCATACTGGCCCGACAACGCCGCCGCCACGCCGGCCGCGCCGTCGTGCGCCAAAGCCACGGCAAAACCCTCCTCCTCCAAATAATCCTGCAACAGTTCGGCGAGTTCGACATCGTCGTCCACCAACAACAGCTTCATCGCGTTTCCCGTTCTCGCTTCGTAAGAGCAAGATCATAGCCGAGCCGGAGGCTTTACGCAGATTTACATTTCCCTAGCCCTGCTTTACACGGCCTTCCGCCAAACTATCTCTCAAGCAACGTAGCGGACGCATACGCCCAGCCCCCCACTTAACCGCAGGAGAACCACCGCCATGACCCCGTTTTCAACCCGGCTCCGCCGCACCCTGCCCAGCCTAGTGCTGGCCCTGCCCCTCGCCCTGCACGCCGCGCCGCCTGTGGACGGCCCGGACGGCGGGCCCGGCGGCCCGCCGCCGCATCCGGAGAAGCTCTTCGACGCCGAGCACTTGCCACCCCATCTGCAGGCATTGAACCTCAACGAAGCCCAGCGCGCCCAGCTCGGCGAATTATTCAAAGCCCAAGGCTCGAACCTGCGCGACAAGCTAGAGGCGGGGAAAAAAGCCCATGACGAGCTGCGCCGCCTGTCGCTGTCAGCCGACTATAGCGAAGACAAAGCCAAGGCGCTGGCCGACAATGGCGCGCAGACGCTGGCGGCGGCAGCGCTGGCCCATGCCCGGCTCGACCAGGCCATCTATCAATTGCTCACGCCGGCGCAGCAGCGGCAATGGCTGGCGCAAACCGAACGCAGGGAAGCGCCCTGCCCGCCCAAGTGACAGCCCCGGCCGGCGCAAACCCGGTTTCGCCCAAGCGGGCGGGTTTGCCCATGATATGCCCATTTTCCACCGTAATAGGTTTCCCATGTCCAATTTACTATTAGCCTTGCTCATGCTCGGCATTAGCGTCTATGTCTGCTGCCATTACGACGCGAGCGCCAATCCGGACGACCCGCAATGGGCCGAGGATGAAAACTTCAGCGCCTGAAGGCCCTGGCTTGAGCCATGCACGCCCCCGCTTGCCAGCCAGCGCCTTCCCACTGGAAATACCGCCTCACCGGCAGCCGATCCGGGCAGCCGCCTTTGAGCAACAGTTGCTGGGCATCGTCGTGGATGGGATCGCGCTGCAAACGGCCGCGAAACGCCCGGTTGACCAGATGATCCCTGCGGATGCTCACAAAGCCATAAGGGGCCAGCCGGGCCTGCCAATCCTTGAGCGGGCCGGCGACGCCGTGCAAGTCCTCGCAGCCGAGCAAATGCACGCGCAAAGTGTCGTCGCTGTCCGGCGAAGTACACACGTATAAAATTTCCGCTTGCGGATCGACATATTCGACAGCCCAGAATTTTTCGCCATAAGCATCGGCCAGCCGGTGCTTGATTTCGATAGTGCGCGGCAGGCTGGCCGGTTCGACCAGGCCGGGCGGAGGCGGAGGCACCCGCGCCAACGCCCTCGCCACCTTGGCGTCGTCCAAAGGCTTGAGCAGGAAATCGGCCGGGTCGACCGCAAAGGCTTCCGCCCCGTATTCCCGGTAAGCGGTCGTAAACACAATCCACGGCGGCTCGTCCAGGTTGTTGATCTCGCAGGCCAAATCCATGCCTTCCCGACGGCTGCCGGTCTCCAGGTTAATGTCGAGAAAGACGCCGTCGACCCCGCCTTGACGAATCAAACGCCAGCCCTCCCCCGGAGTTTCAGCGTCGATATCCCCGTGCTTGCGCCGCAGAATATCCTTCAATTCATCGCGGGCCAAAAATTCATCTTCGATCAAAATAACGCGCTGTTTACGGATCATCGGTCTACTCCTTAGGCAAGGTCAAAACCACTTCAGTGCCGCCGCCCGGCGTGCTGGCAATCGCCAAAGCGGCCCGGCCATGGAAAGCCAAAGCCAAACTGCTGGCCAATTGATGCAAAGCGGAGCCGTTGCCATGGGGCGAGTCCACGCACTCCTTGCCCAGCTTTGCCAGACGCTCCAAGGGGATGCCGCAACCATTGTCGGCAACGCGCAAAGCCAGGCAATCGCCGCGATCCTCGGCAGCCACGCGCAGCACAAATTCTCCTCGGCTCCCCGGCATGCCATGGATTAAAGCGTTTTCGGCCAAGGTCGTCAGGCTACGCGGCGGCAAATGGCAATCCAGCAGGGCGGCGGCAATGTCGCCGGGCTGGTAATGGAATTTCTCACCAAAGCGCAATTGCTGGAAATCCAGATAACGCTTCAATTGCTCCAGCTCCTCCCGCAAAGGAATCGTATTCGCGCTGGCAGACCGGCGGGTAGTCTCGAAAAAATCCGCCAGCTTGACCACAAACTCCCGCGCCTTGTCGGGGTCCCGGCGGATCAGCGCACGGATGGCACTCAAAGTATTGTTGAGGAAGTGCGGCTCAATCTGCGCGTGCAAAGCGCGCAGCTCGGCCTTTTCTTTCAAGGACTGCGCTTCCTGCTCGCGCAATTCGGCATCATGCTTGAGCAGATGGGCCTCTTGCTGGCGTTGCTCGGCTTCGCGGATGCGCAAATCGGCCTCTTGCTCGCGCCATTGCGCCTCGCGCAATTCATTTTTCAGCCTGTCGTGATCCAAATCCCGCATCACCCAGATGAATAACACGCAGCCCAGGCAATTCACCACCGCCACCGGGAAAACGATATCCATGCTCAACACAACGGCCCAATCGTAAGGCTTGGGAATGCACAAAATAAACAGCCGGTGCAACGCCGTGCCAAACAAAGCCACGATGAAAGCGCCCTCGGGCGTCGTCGCCCCGTGCGGACGGCGACGGCGAGCCCAACCGGCAAAAATGCCCAGCATCAAGGTGGCGAAACCACTGGCAAAGCCTGCGAACCCGCCCAGCCAATAACGCTCGGCACCCGCGACCACGCCCGCGCCAAAGCCCACCCAAGGGCCGCCGATCAAGCCCGCCGCCAAAACCAAGGTGTCGCGGAAGCCCACCACCGCCTGGTTTTCTTTCAATGCCACAGCAGGCCATTTTTCCACGGCCACACCCTGGCCGACGTTCACCACGACGCCGCTGTGCGTGGCGAGAATGGCCAGGCCGCCGAACGCCAACATCATCGTCAAGCGGTGCCGCCAAGAAGTCTCCGTTCCACGCAGCGCATCCCGCACCCGCTGCAAGCGGATGCAAACGAAGGCCGCGACCACCACGACGCACACTTTAGGCAGCAATAGCGCGGTGTAATCGAGCCAATGGAACAGCAAAGTCAGTTCTGAAGAATCCACGTCGCACCGCTTGGGTTTGTTGGCGATGAGCCATTTTACTGCACGCCCCCGGCCGGCGGCCTGGTATTTGGCCGGTCAAACACCGCATTCCACCGGGCAGTTGCCTATATTCGCCGCCCCAGGCCAGACAGGGCCGCCGTCTTTGCGGATGATTCGATCCGGCCGTGCGCGATACGACCGCCAGCAAGTCCCAGAGCCAATCACTCACCACCCAACACGGAGAATCCCCATGCAGACAACCAAAACGCTTTGCGCCATCATTTTCCTGGCAAGCCTAGCCTCAGGCTGCGCCAGCACGTCCGGTTCACATAAATTAGTCACTGGGCCTTTAAACCAATCGCAGTCCAGCCAATTCACGGATTTAGCGATTAAAGTGCAAGCTGCCGCCAACCTGCCAACAGACCTATTGACGCCAACGGAAACGGAGAGAATGACCAAGCGCATCGCCAACAACATCAGCAAAGAAAGCCCCAGCCGCTTTAACCATATCAATTCATCCACACCTAGCCCGAACACCCTGCAAGCTTCGGTTGTCGTCAAACGTTATGACGAAGGCAGCGCTTTTGCGCGGGCCATGCTGGCCGGGCTAGGACAAATGCATATTGACGCGGATGTGATTTTGGCGGATACGTCCAGCAATACCCCATTGGCAAAATATGAAGTCTCGAAGACCTTCGGCTGGGGCGGAATTTATGGTGCCGTCACCTCGATTAAAGATGTGGAGGAAGGGTTTTGCAAAGCCGTCGCCGATTCGATTCTAGGCAAAGACTAGACCGGGTTAGCGTTATCCAAAACCCCCGTGATTTCAGGAGCAGACCGATGAACGCTGTGCTCGCTTGTATACTGGCTGTAATTGTTTACTCATTGTTTCACTTTGTGCTTAAATGCATTCAGGAATCACGCTTGGCTTATATCCAAACGTATCCATTCCATCGAGAATTGGCACGGAAGTTCAGCCAACACTATCCCCATCTAAGCAAGCCGGAATTGGAACAAGTTCAAAATGGCTTGCGCGTTTACTTTAAGCTGCGCTTGAAGCACGGACAGGCGATTGCGATGCCATCGCGGGCCGTGGATGTGCTGTGGCATGAATTCATTGTGTTCACCCAGGATTATCAGGCGTTTTGCCACAAGGCTTTTGGCGAGTTTTTGCATCATCGGCCATTTAGCAGCATGCAATCGCCTACGGATGTCCAATTCGCCATGGATAATGTTTGGCGGCACAGTTGTGAGCGGGAGAATATCAATCCGGTCATCCCGCAGCGCTTGCCGCTGTTATTCAGGCTGGATAGTGAACTCAGGATACCGGATAGCTTTGCTTATTCCATCGAGCAGGGCGTTTATCCAAAACTGCGGAGTTACATCAGCCCCGACGCCTTGAGCCAGGGCATCGCCGAGCGTTATCGCCAAGCGCAAGCCAACCGACGCTGGCCGGCGGAAATTGAGCAACTGGCCACTATCCTCAAGCAATACCTGCTGGACGATACCTATTGCAAAAACCAAGGCGGCACGGCCCTCACGCCGCTGGCCGATAGCTTATTGGCAAAAGAGGATTTGGCTGCTGCGATATTCGGCAATAAGGAACTGGCGCGCAAACGCCTGCAAGAGGCTAAAAAACTGCCTGATCCGGCGAGTTGCGCCTGATGAAAATCAACCTCCAGTTGCTCGGCCAACGATCATGAACTGTCGGGCAACGGCGGTATTGTTGCCCGGCACTTCGAAGAGAATAGCAGGTGAAAATAGACTTATCCAATCTACAGGATTTTCACGGTTTGAAAAAACTTATGTTTACGCATCAAGAAATAAGACATCGGATGGCTTCCAGCCACGAGCATAATTGTCGGCTCGCCGCAACCATTCTTGGATGCGTTGCTCTGGCAAAACAGAGATACCCCAGTATTCTACGAAAAGCGCATCTTCCATCCTGGCGGCAGCATTACGAATTTCTGTCTCAATGAGCTTTATCGCTCGTGCTATATAAATTCCGCCGTTGTCGTCATTCGCTGGGTTCGCCACGCTACCAGCTGAGAACAAATCCCGCGCTTGGTGGCATAATACGCCGTGGTAAGTCAGCAAATACAACACGACGTCGTCGTACTTGTTTTTCGAACGACCGGATTCAACGATGCGAGGACAAAGCAAAACTGCTTCGGCTCGTAACTTTGTTTTTTCCCCGGTTGATAGTTTTGTGTAAAGGCGTGCTTGTATCGGTAGCGTATGTTCTTCGCCCGTCGCATCTTCCAACCACCACAAGCGCTCGCCAGCTTTTAGCCTTCCTCGTGCATATTGCCTGATATAGAGCATTTTCTCGTGCATTTCCGACAGTCGAAAATCGTCGTATGACACCCCCATTTGCTCGAATAAAGACTTCGTTGCGCCGATCTCCACCTCGAAGCGCGGGACGTGAGACGTGCGGACATGCATGACGCATCGCTGATACTCGCCCCATTTCACGTCAGGGTCGCCGCCCATCTTGCCGAAAATGATATAGATGGTTTTAACAGCGTCAATTCGATTGGTTTCCAATACGCTGTTAGCGACGCTGCGCCAAGTGTCGTTGGTCGTGAATTTGACTTCGATGCCGAACTCGCCAACGGCGATGTCTGGGAAAGCTTGTGGATGCGGATCGAAGTCGATTGTAATCGTGGGATCGTCAATAGCATTTTTGACGACTTCGCGCACTCGGTTTTCAAATTGCTTTGCAGAGGTAAAAGTAACGTGCCTTGCCTCATCGCGCAACGTCGCGGCAACTGAGTCAAGCAGCCGCTCGAATCCATCTTTTGTCATGCCAATTGCGCAATGAGCTTGCGCCCCCGTCAAAAAAGGGCACAGGTTAAAGCCTATACGCTGGCAAGTCTATCGGCGTTTGCTACTTCAACGATTCAGCGACAGCTTTGGCGATATGCCAGGCAAGAACCGGAGGAACCGCATTGCCAACCTGCCGCTCGGTTTCCCTCAACTTGGCATCGAAAATAAAGTCGTCAGGGAACGATTGGATGCGCGCCGCTTCCCGCATCGAGATACGGCGCGGCAACTCGTAATGCCACTGGATGTTGCCGTGGCACTCCGCGCGTATCGTGTAACCAGGCCGGTCAGCCACGAGCCTGCGATCTCCTTGTTCTGCGCTTCGACTGGCACGGCTCCAAACGTGATTGATGCTCTCGTCTTCGGAAAGCGTGGTGAGATCTTGCAAAGCTTCTCTGGCCGTGATGCGCTCTTTGATTTCATGCGTAGCGAGAGGCGGCTTGAAGGGCTTCGCGTCGGGAAGCGTGCCGACGATGATGACACGCTCGCGCGTTTGTGGAACGCCGTAGTCCGCCGCGTGATAAAGCTCATAACCCACTTTGTAACCCAGAGCCTTGAAGTCGGCCAGCACCTGCTGGAGCGCGTCGGCGTGATGCCTCATCAGTAAGCCCTTCACATTTTCCGCGACGAATATCTTGGGTTTTACCAATGCGATAGCTTCGACCATGGCCCGATACAGGCCGCTGCGCTTGCCGGAGATGCCCGCTCCTTTTCCGTTCACAGAGATGTCTTGGCATGGAAAACCGCCAATTAAGACGTCTGCTTGGGAGGGCAGATCATCAAGCATCGTCCAAATATCGCCCTGCCGCACATGATTGCCAATGTTCCTGCGGTAAGTCCGGCAAGCCGCCTCGTTCAGTTCGTTCGCCCAAATCAGCTCGAAGGGATGTTTGGCATAGCGGCGTCCAAGGAAGATGAAGCCACCCTTGAATCCAAAATCCATCCCGCCGCAGCCAGAGAATAAAGAAACGACTGTGAAACAAGGCTTACGTGGTTTTTCTGACGCCATTGCCGCGTTGTGGTGGGGCGCAATCGTCTGCGGGGTTTCCCTATACGCAAACGCTTGGGTGGCGCAGTCGAGAGCAAACGGGTTCGCATCGTTCATGTTTCGGCTCATTTTGAGGGTTTTACTTCTTTTAGCAAACTATCCAACTCGCGCCGACTGTATAGGCGGTAGCCATTGAGAGGATGGCGGCAGGGTTTCAATTTCCCGTCCCTATCCCAATTTCGCAACGTTGAACGCGACACGCCAAGAGTCGCCGCCGCTTCCCCTACGGTCAGATAGTCACCCAAGTTTGAAGTCACGGGATCGTTTTTCATACATTATCAAACCTTATTAAACATTGTCAATGCCTCACAAACCTTTGCCAACCATAGCACATCGGTATTGTGTCGCAAACAAACCCGTTTAGGGGGAATCCTCTGCATGGCAGCGCTTGGGCGCGGCATCCGCAAAAATCCGCACTACGCCCGCCCATTCAGGCGTTTGGCCTGCCTCCTCTTCCTCCGCCCCTGCCCGGCCTGCTACCCTAAGCCAACACAATCCGCCTTCCATGCACTTGAAGAGAACGCAATGAACGGAACAAAACTTGATTTCAAAAGCCTGCTCGCCTGGCTTGCCGTGGCCCTCGTCGGCGCGTCCGCCGTCGCCGTCATCGCCTTGCAGCGGGGCGAGACGATCAACAGCTTCTGGTTCGTCGCCGCCGCCGTGTGCGTTTATGCGCTAGGCTACCGTTTTTACAGCGCTTTTGTCGCCGCCAAGGTGTTGGTGCTGGACGCCTCAAGGCGGACGCCGGCGGTGCGCTTGAACGACGGGCAGGACTTCGTGCCGACCGACAAATGGGTGGTGTTCGGCCATCATTTCGCCGCCATCGCCGGGCCGGGGCCTTTGATCGGGCCAACCTTGGCGGCGCAGTTCGGCTATCTGCCGGGCACGTTGTGGATTCTGGCCGGGGCGGTGATTGGCGGCTGCGTGCAGGATTTCGTGGTCTTGTTTATGTCAGTCCGCCGCGACGGACGGTCGTTGGGGGAGATGGCGCGGGACGAGCTCGGCCCCATCGGCGGCACGGCGGCGACGCTGGGGGTGATGGCGATCATGACGATTCTGATTGCCGTGCTCGGCCTGGTCGTGGTGAACGCGATGAAGCACAGCCCTTGGGCGACATCGACGGTGGCGGCGACGATTCCCATCGCCGTGGCCGTCGGGCTGTACATGCGCGTCATCCGCCCGGGCCGGGTGTTGGAGGCGACAGCCTTGGGCGTGGGCTTGCTGCTGCTGGCGGTGGCCGGCGGGCGCTGGATCGACGAATCAAGCGCCTTGCGGACGGCTTTCGATTTCGACGGCCCGCAACTGGCGCTGATGATTATTGCTTATGGCTTCACCGCCGCCGTGTTGCCGGTGTGGCTGTTGCTGGCCCCGCGCGATTATCTGTCTACCTTTGTGAAGCTGGGCACGATCACCGCCTTGGCCGTCGCCATTTTGATCTTGCACCCGGACGTGAAGATGCCGGCTTTGACCCGTTTCATCGACGGCACCGGGCCGATTTTCGGCGGCAAGCTGTTTCCGTTCGTGTTCATCACCATCGCCTGCGGCGCGATCTCAGGCTTCCATTCGCTGATTGCCTCGGGCACCACGCCGAAGCTGTTAAGCAACGAGGCGGACGCCCGCTTCATCGGCTACGGGGCGATGATGATGGAATCTTTCGTGGCGATCATGGCGATGGTGGCGGCGACGGTGCTGGAGCCGGGCGTTTATTTCGCCATCAACAGCCCGGCGGGGATCGTCGGCCAATCAGCGGCGGACGCGGTGGCGAAAATCACCGCCTGGGGCTTCCCGGTGTCGGTGGAACAAATGCGCGCACTCGCGCAGGCGATGGGCGAGGAGTCGCTGTTCGCCCGCACCGGCGGCGCGCCGTCTTTGGCGGTGGGCATGGCCTCGCTGTTCGCCAGCGCCTTCGGCGAAGGGCTGCTGTCGCTGTGGTATCACTTCGCGATCATGTTCGAGGCGCTGTTCATTTTGACGACGCTGGACGCCGGCACCCGCGTCGCCCGCTTCATGCTGCAAGACATTTTGGGCAATTTCGCGCCTAAGCTGGGTGAAACGAGTTGGTGGCCGGGGGTGTTGCTGACCTCGGGCCTGGTGGTGGCGGGCTGGGGTTATTTCCTGTACATGGGCACGATTGACCCTTTGGGCGGCATCAATAGTTTATGGCCGTTATTTGGCATCGCCAACCAGATGCTGGCGACGATTGCCTTGTGCGTGGCGACGACCATCCTGGTGAAAACCGGCAAAGCGCGGTATTTTTGGGTGACGGCGACGCCGTTGGCTTGGCTGATTATTGTGACTTCCACGGCGGCGCTGGAAAAGCTATTCAGCCCGGAGTTGCGCGTAGGCTTCCTCGCCCACGCCGCCGACTTGTCGGGCAAATTAGCCGGCGGCAAGCTGGCGCCGACGCCTGCGGCCCAGGCTCCGCAATTGATCTTCAACGATTACCTGGACGCCGCGCTGACTTTGCTGTTTTTGATCGTGACCTGGGTGTTGGTGCTGGACACCTTGCGGGTGATTTTCAACATCCTCACCGGCAAGCCGCACCCGCCTTGCACCGAGTCGGCCCATGAGCCTAGCCGCTTGGTGGAAGATTGGGTCAGGGATTGAGGCAGCGTGGAAGCGCTTTGCCGGCGCGGCTGGCCGCGCTTAGAAGCCGCTTCCACGCAAGAGCGGGTTTAGGCCGGGAACAGATGCTTGACCATGTCGCGCTCTAGGATCAATTCCTGCTCGGACAGGGCCAGCCGCTCGCGGCTGAACGCATTGACAGGCAGGTCTTGGACGATGCTGTATGCGCCGCCTTGGATGCGCACCGGGAAGGAATAAATCAAGTCCTCGGCAATCCCGTAGCTGCCGTCGCTGGGCACGGCCATGCTGACCCAGTCATCCTCCGGCGTGCCCTGAAGCCAGTCGCGCATATGTTCGAGGGCCGCATTGGCGGCGGAGGCCGCGCTGGACTTGCCCCTGGCGGCGATGACCGCCGCGCCGCGCTTTTGCACGGCGGGGATGAACTCGTCCTGGTACCAGTCCTGGCCGACCTGCGCCAAGGCGGGCTTGCCCAGCGCCAGGGCGTGGTGCAAGTCGGGATATTGGGTGGTGGAATGGTTGCCCCAAATGGCAGCTTGGCGGATGTCGGCGACTTTGCAGCCGAGCTTGGCGGCCAGCAGGCCGACGGCGCGGTTGTGATCCAACCGAGTCATCGCGGTGAAATTCTTCGGCGAGAGGCCGGGGGCGTTTTTCAGGGCGATCAGCGCGTTGGTGTTGGCCGGGTTGCCGACCACTAACACTTTGACACCGCGCTGGGCGACCTGATCCAAGGCGCGGCCCTGCGTGGAAAAAATCTCCGCGTTGACGGCCAGCAGATCCTGCCGTTCCATGCCCGGCCCACGCGGACGGGCCCCGACCAGGAAGGCCACATCGGCGTCCTGGAAAGCTTCGAGCGGATCGGCCGTGGCGATGGCCCCGGCCAGCAAAGGCGAGGCGCAGTCCGCCAATTCCATCAACACGCCTTGCAAGTCCCCCAGCGCGGCGGGCACGTCCAACAAGCGCAGGAACACCGGCTGATCCGGCCCGGCCAGGCCGCCTGCGATGAGGCGGAACAACAAGGCATAGCTGATTTGCCCGGCGGCGCCGGTCACGGCTACTTGTAGGGGCGCTTTCATACTTGGAAGCCTTTCGCGGCGATGGTCTTGCGGATGGCTTCCAAGTCGGCCTTGCCTTCTTCGTATTCAACTTCGACGGTGTTTTCCCGGAAGTTCGGTTGCACGCTGATCACCCCGTCCAAAACTTTCACCGCCTCGCGCACGCTGGACTCGCAGCCGCCGCATTTCATGCCTTTAACGTCTAATATTGTCTTCATCGCTTGTCGCCTCCGACTGTCCTCAAGAAACCATGGCGGGTCGCCAGGCGCTTTCCGGCCGGCGGGCAACCCTTGAAGCGGCCATTATACAAGCTATTCGCCGACTCGCGGCAAGCCTGCGGCAAGGCCACAGACATGGCTTTTTGCTTCCCTAGCCCGCCGGGAAGGGGTATGCTGACCCGTCAAGCTTAACCAACCCCATAACAAACCTTATGAATTTGAAAGCATCGGAAATTCATCAGCATTTCGCCGAGCAAGGACTGATTTTCGGACACCTAGGCCCCGACAACCTCATCAGCCGCTTCGCCCCGATTGACGATTGCGCCCCCGGCGACCTGGTGTTTGTCGACAACGCCAAATACCTGCCGCTGCTGCGCGAGCGCAAGCCGGCCGCCGTCATCGCCGACGCAGCCATCGCCGCCGAACTCGACACAGAAAAAGATCTGGCGATCCTGCTGGCGAAGAATGTCAGGCTGGCCACCGCGCTGGTCAAGCAAGCCTACGACGACCGCGACTTCTACCACAGCGAGTGGCCGCGCATCCACCCGTCCGCCGTCGTCCATGCCAGCGTGAAAGTCCCAGACAGCGCGGTCATCGGCCCTGGCGTGGTGGTGGGGGCCGATGTGGAACTCGGCGAAGGCGCGGTGCTGATGGCCAACGCGGTGGTCGAAACCAATGCCCGCATCGGCGCGGGCAGCGTGCTGCATCCGGGCTGCGTGGTCAGCCACGGCTGCGAGGTCGGTGCGAACGTCATGCTCAAGGCCGGCTGCGTGATCGGCTCGGAAGGCTTCGGCTTCGCCCAGGACGAAAAGCGGCGCAATTACCGCATCCCGCACACCGGCAAAGTCATCATCGAAGACCGCGTGGTCATCGGCGCGAACACCACCATCGACCGGGGCACGTACGGCGCCACGGTCATCCACGCCGGCGTGGTCATCGACGCGCTGTGCCACATCGGCCACAACGTGGAAATCGGCGAGGACTGCATCCTCTGCGCCCACACCGGCATCTCCGGCTCCAGCAAATTCGGCCAGCGCGTCATCGCCTCCGGGCAGACCGGCGTGCTCGACCACGTCAGCGTGGCCAGCGACTCGGTGCTGCTGCACCGGGCGGGCGTCAACCGCAGCATCAAGCAGCCAGGCATGTACGCCGGCGGGCCGACCCAGCCGCTGCAAGCCTATTTGAAAAACATCGCGATCATTCCCAAGCTGGCGGAAATCTGGTCGCGGCTGAAAAAGCTGGAAAAGAAGGTGGCCGAACTGGCCGGCGGCTAAACCGCGCCGCGCCGGCAGACAGGCCATGGCGGCAAGGCTTATAATCGCCGCCGACTTCGCACCCGTCAGACCCATCACTTATGAGCAAACGACCTGTACCCACCGAGGAAAACGGCTTCCTCTACCCATACATAGGCTTACTGCGCAACAGCTTCCGCCACTGGACGGGACGCGACTTGCTGAACCCCAGGCTGGATGACCGCGACGGCGCCCGCTTTCTGTTCCATGCCCCGTTCGCGGTGGCTGCGCAAGACACCGCGAAAGACCCGCTGTTCAGCTACGCCAACCGGACGGCGCTGAATCTGTTCGCGATGCGCTGGGAGGAGTTCACCGCCCTGCCCTCGCGCCTGTCCGCCGAGCCGGCGAAACAGGACGAGCGCGAACGCCTGCTGGAGAAAGTCGCCACCCGAGGCTTCGTCGACGGGTACAGCGGGGTGAGAATCGGCCGCCATGGCCGACGCTTCATGATCGAAGACGCCATGGTCTGGGACGTCCGCAACGCCTCCGGCGGCAGTAGCGAAGGGCTGGCGGTGATGTTCAAACGCTGGCAGCTATTGCCGTAGACGGCCCGCCGCCCCGGAGGCGGCCAGCGAAAGCACGGCGGCAGGCGTCCTGCTCTAAGACTACGCCGCCGTTTCGGGGATGATTTCAAACTGGCTGAATTCGGCGTTTTTTTCCAGCATCTTAGCGACCCGGTACCGCTCCTCCCTCTTGTCGTCGCCGACGATGGCGAGACCGTCGCCGCCACGCAAGCGCAGGGATGTCGCGGTAATCAAACTGAAACGGCCTTTGCCCAGGCTGGACAAAAAACAGCGGTATTTTTTTTTCGGGCTGGCGTCGAAAAACACTTTCACCAGGCTCACACGGCTGGCCAGCAGCTCAAAACCGTAGCTGTGGGCATCGGCTTCGGCGCGTCCGGGGCAAAGCTGGCCGAACTGGTTGAGCTTGTCGTCAGTGAACACCCCTAGCAGCGATTCCGCCGGCAAGGCCAAATTGGCCCCCTCGACGAGATAAAAGCCCGGCACGTCGGCCGGAGAGACCCGGCACAGGGTGCCGCCCGAGGTCTTCACCAGCGCGCCGCCGAGCAAAGGCTGGACGGTTTTTTTGGCCACCGGCACCGGCAAGGCGGTGAACGTCCCCGAAGTCTTCGACGAATCTATCTTTGAGAACGGTAGCATATGCTCTTCCAATTCCTGCAAATTGAAATTGGCCTTGGTTTCGTGCCGGGTCATCGCCTCGACGAGATGTTTATAACCGGCGATTACCATCGAACTGATGCTTTTTTTCTCGGGCGCCACCGCCAAGTTTCCGCCTAGGCGTATCCGCAAACACTGCGACAGGCGCTCGGAGAATCCAGAATCCTTGTTAAACGGGGCGCTTCCCAAGGCGCCGAGCATGCGCCGCAAGGATTGTAAAAACACATAGCGCAAATCCCCGCCCTCGCCACCGCCGACTACGCGGGACAGGCTGCGCGGCATCGCGGAAGCGTCAAGATCCACCCAAAAATCAGCCTTTTTGCCTTCCTCAAACACATTGTGGCTGAGGTGGGCAAGGTGCCCGTGCTGCTGCACGGCGTCGAAAACCAATTGGATTTCAGCCTGCCCCAGCCGGCAAGGCGCCAGCAAGCGGAACACCAGAATCCTAAGATAAAGCTCCTCGACGCTGCACGGGGCCGAATGCGTCAACTCGGAACACTTGGCCGCCCAGCGTGACAAATTTCCGCGCTCGGCCAAGCGGTAAATCTCGCTCACCCGCAGCCAGGTCGAACTGGGGGCGGCCTCATACATCATCGCCAGGCGCAACAACACCTGGCTATAAGCGCGCAGGGCGCAGTGGAAAATGCGGCCTTGCTCCTCCACGCTGAAAATCCGCCCAAACCCTTTGGCCTGGGTCAGCGCATAGTAGCCTTGCGCCAATTCGACCTGGAACTGGACGCTCAGTTTGGCAAGCTTGCGGATGCCGGCATCCAGGGGCAAGGGCTTGGCCTGGAACAGGGCCGTCAGGTAGCGGGTGGTTTGCATCACCGGCGCGCGGATTTTTTCCAGCGCCCTGAAATGGAAGCCAGGCTCCAGTTCCGCCGCGTTCAGCGCCTGCAGGCCGGAAAAAAGCAGCACATAGCGCTCGCGCTCGCTAGTGACAGGCAGCCCCGCCAGCCAGCCGGAAAGGGAATCGAGATTGGGCTCAAAAGGCAATTCGGTTTCGGTGTCATTGGCCATAAGGGCTTATCCAAGGTCGTTATTATTATAGCGGCGCTCAATGCCGGGAGACGGAGACCCCCCGCGGCTGCCGGGCCGGGCGCCATCCATCCCCCCGCCGCCCCGGCGGCAAACCGCCGCCCCCTAAAAAAACCGTGGCGCTTAGGTAATCACGGTAGGCGCGTCCATGCCGCTGCGCCGCTTGACTTCGCTCAAGGCGTCCGCCAAGTCGATCAGCTCGCGCAAGACGTCCTGGGTTTCCAAGCCGTGCCGGGCGACATCGCGCTCGTAGCGCTCCACGTAAATGCGCACCGTGGCGCCTTGGGTGCCGGTTCCCGACAGGCGGAAAATGATGCGCGAACCGTTGGTGAAGCCGATGCGCAAGCCCTGGTTTTCACTGACGCTGCCGTCCACCGTGTCCTCATAGCGGAAATTGTCGGCAAACGCGACGGTGTATTCGCCGAAACGCTTGCCGGGAAGCCCCGCCAACTGGCTGTTCAAATGGGCGACGATGCCTTCGGCGGCGGCGGAGTCCACGCCTTCGTAGTCATGCCGGGAATAATAATCGCGCCCGAATTTTTTCCAATGGTCACGGACGATGTCGGCGACCGACTGTTTTTTCACCGCAATCAGGTTCAGCCAGGCCAGCACCGCCCACAGGCCGTCCTTCTCGCGCACATGGTCGGAGCCGGTGCCGAAGCTCTCCTCGCCGCACAGGGTGATTTTTTTCGCGTCCAGCAGGTTGCCGAAGAATTTCCAGCCGGTGGGCGTCTCGTAACAATCAATGCCCATCGCCCGCGCCACCCGGTCCAAAGCCTGGCTGGTTGGCATCGAGCGGGCCACGCCGCGCAAACCGCCCTTGTAGCCGGGCAGTAAATGCGCGTTCGCCGCCAGCACGGCCACGCTGTCGCTGGGCGTCACAAAAAAGCGCGCGCCCATGATCATATTACGGTCACCGTCGCCGTCGGAGGCCGCCCCGAGCATCGGCGCGCCGGGCGCATACATCAATTCCGCCAACTCATGCGCATACACCAGGTTGGGGTCGGGATGGCCGCCGCCGAAATCCTCCAAAGGCACGCCGTTGATGACCGAGCCGTGCGCGGCGCCCAGGCGCTGCTCCAAGATCCGCTTGGCATAAGGGCCGGTGATGGCATGCATGGCGTCGAAGCAAATCGTGATCGAGCCCGCCTTCAAAGCCGAAGAAACCAGCTTGAAATCGAACAAATGCTCCATCAACTGGGCATAATCATCAACCGGATCAATGATTTGAACCGTCGTGCCGCCTACCGCCCGTTCGCCCAGCGCGTCCAGGTCGATGTCCGGCAGATCCGCGATGCGATATTGCGCAATCACCTTGCTGCGGGCATAGAGGGCGTCGGTGAAGCTTTCCGGGGCCGGGCCGCCGTTGGCCGTGTTGTACTTGATGCCAAAATCCTCGTCCGGCCCGCCGGGGTTGTGGCTGGCCGACAGGATGAAGCCGCCGTGCGCGCGGTATTTGCGGATGACGCAAGAAGCCGCCGGGGTCGACAGCAGGCCGCCTTGGCCGATCAACAAGCGGCCGACGCCGTTGGCGGAGGCCATCTTCACGATGATTTGTAAGGCTTCTCTGTTAAAATAGCGCCCATCGCCGCCAAGAACCAGGGTTTTGCCCTGCACGTCGCCGAGAACATCGAACACGGATTGCACGAAGTTCTCTAGGTAATTGGGTTGGCGGAAGACCTTCACTTTTTTCCTCAGGCCCGAAGTGCCGGGTTTTTGATCCTGGAAGGACGTGGTGTCGCGGGTGTCTGCTTGCATCGAAAGGTAATCCTCAGATGATGTGGAAAAGTGCGCCTATTCTAATGTATTCGTCTTTTTTTCAAGCAATTTTTGTGGGGCTTTGCCGATGAATCTGCGTCATTTTTTTACCGCGCTGGCGTTATCCCTGACAGTTCGCCCGGTTTTCGCCGAGACGGCGGACATCTGGCTGCTAGTGGAGACAGAACCGCGTATGCTGAAGGTCATGCAAGGCGAGTCGGAAGTGGCGGTGTTCCCCCGCGTCGCCATTGGCGCGCGCGGCGCCGACACCGACAAAGCGCGGGGAGATAAGAAAACCCCCTTGGGTGAATACCGTATTGGCTGGGTTAATGAAAATAGTAAATTTCATCGTTTCCTCGGCCTTACCTACCCTAACATCGACAACGCCAAACGCGCCTTCCGCGACGGAATGATCGGCGAAGAGACCGTCCGCTCGATCATGCGCGCCGAGATGGAGGAAGGCATACCGCCACAAAACACGCCGCTTGGCGGGCAAATCGGCATCCACGGACTCGGCAGCGCCGACCGTCAAATCCATGATGTTTTCGACTGGACTTCAGGCTGCATCGCCATGACTAACGAAGAAATCGACCGCCTGTCCAAATGGATCAGGAAAGGCACGCTGGTCGTGATCCGCTAAGGCGTCCGGAAAATAACACTGGAAAACCGGCTTGTTTTCCGGCAAGATAAAAGCTTAGGTTCCATCTTTCCCCTATTGGGTTAGGTGTTCTTGTTTAATCTTTCATGAAGGAAAGAAACGTTATGATGAAAGCTACCAAGCTCGCAATAATTCTCGTCTCCGCCGGTCTGACCGTGGGTTGCGCATCCAAGAGCGACATCACCAACCTGCAGACCCAGATCGACGGCCTGAAGGCTGAACTCTCCTCTGTGAAAAGCACTGCTGATGAAGCCCTGTCTGCCGCCCAGCAGGCTGAGTCCACCGCGAAGGCGGCCGACTCCCTGGCGCGCAGAACGGCGGCGGACGTTGACGCCAAGCTGAACGCTGGCTTCAAGAAGCACATGCTGAAGTAATCCCCGGCGCTTTATCCGGACATTTATCAAAACCCCGACCGGGACAGCCTCCGGACGGGGTTTTTTTTTAGGCCACGCCTCAGCCGCCTAGGCTTTGCTCCCGCGCCACCAGCAAACCGCCCAGCCGGGCGAAATCCTCCAGGCTCAAGGTCTCCGCGCGGGCGCTCGGATTGATGCCCGCGCTTTCGATCTCCGCGCCGCTGAACAACAGGCTCAAGGCGTTGCGCAAAGTCTTGCGGCGCTGCGAGAAAGCCGCCGCCACCACGCGGCCCAACACCTCGGGCGGGATGGCGACCGGCCTGGCGCGGTGGGGCAGCAGGCGCACCACGGCGGACACCACCTTGGGCGGCGGGTTGAAGCTCTCCGGGCCTACCTCCATCAAAGGCTCCATGGCGCAGTAATAACTCGCCATCACGCCCAGCCTGCCGTAGTCTTTGCCGCCGGGCTTGGCGCACAGCCGATCCACCACCTCTTTTTGCAGCATGAAATGCATGTCGCTGATACAGGCGCTGTGCTCGAACAAATGGAACAGCAGCGGAGTCGAAATATTGTAAGGCAGATTGCCGACGACGCGCACCGGCCCGTCCAGCCCCAGCGCGGAAAAGTCGAATTTCAGCGCGTCGCCGGCATGGATGCGCAGCCTGTCTTCCCCGGCGAATTTTTTCCGCAGATACTCGACCAGGTCGCGATCCAACTCGACCACGTCCAAATGGCCGCATGCCTCCAGCAGCAAGCCGGTCAACGCCCCCTGGCCCGGCCCGATTTCCACCAGCCGCTCGTCGGCGCGCGGCGCAATCGAGGCGACAATGGCGTGCAGCACGCGCGCATCATGCAAAAAATTCTGGCCGAAGCGCTTGCGGGGTATATGGCTGTTCATGACGCGCTCCGTTGACTCATACCGATAGCCGCCCAGATCGCCGCTTCCAGGCTGCCGCTGTCGATGCGGCCGGTGCCCGCCAAATCAAGGGCGGTGCCATGATCCACGGAGGTGCGGACAATCGGCAGGCCGAGCGTGATGTTCACCGCCCGCCCGAAGCCCTTGTGCTTCAACACCGGCAGCCCCTGGTCGTGGTACATCGCCAGCACCGCGTCGGCCTGTTCCAGATATTTGGGCAAAAACAAGGTGTCGGCGGGAAGCGGGCCAACCAAGCGCATCCCCTCGCTACGCAGCGCGGCCAACACCGGCTCGATAACCTCGATTTCCTCGCGGCCCAGATGCCCGCCCTCGCCGGCATGCGGATTGAGCCCGCAGACCAGGATGCGCGGGTCGGCGATGCCAAAGCGCCGCGCCAAATCGCCGTGCAACACCCGGATCACCGTGGACAGGCGCGCCGGCGTGAGCGCCGCGCTGACCTCTTTAAGCGGCAGATGGGTGGTCGCCAGTGCGACCCGCAAGCCCTCCGTGGCCAGCATCATGACCGGATGGCCGCCCGTGATCTGGGCGATATATTCCGTGTGGCCGGTAAAGGCGAAACCGGCGTCGTTAATCACGCCCTTGTGGACCGGCGCCGTGACCAGCGCGTCGAAACGCCCGTCCAAGCAGGCGCGGACGCCGGCCGACAGGGTTTCCAGCACATAAGCCGCATTGGCCGCATCGACCTGGCCGCACACGGGCGCAGCCAGACACTGGACGGGCAGCACGTCCAAGCCGCCCGGCGCGTGCGCCGTCCCCGCCGGGACATCGCGGGCCAAGCGCAAGCCTAGGCGCAGCCCCAGCGCCCGCGCCCGCGACGCCAGCAGATCCGGGTCGGCCACCACGGTGAGGGCACAAGGAAAAGCCTGTTGCGCCACCAAGGCGCACAAATCCGGGCCGATCCCGGCCGGCTCGCCGGCGCTAAGGAGAATATGGGGGAGTGACTTGCTCATTTCAGAATAATGTCGACATATGCTTCATCCCTGATCCGGCGCAGCCACAGCTCGCCCTCCTCCTCCACCTTGCGCTTGAAGATTTCCTCCCGCGCCTTGTTTTTTTCATACTCCCCGCTGTCATTGGATTGCTGCCGCTCCAGCACTTGGATCAGATGCCAGCCGAATTGCGTCTGCACCGGCTCGCTGATCTGGTTGATCGCCAGCTTCGACATGGCCGCCTCAAAAGCCGGCACCAGCACGCCCGGCTGCACCCAGCCCAACTCCCCGCCCTTGATCGCCGAGCCCTTGTCGTCCGAATGCGCGCGGGCGACGGCGGCGAAATCCTCGCCACTCTCGATGCGATGGCGCAAAGTCTCCAACTTTTGCAGCGCCTCCTCGTCCGTCAACACCTCGGTGGGCTTAATCAAAATATGGCGCACCCGGGTCTTGGTGACCAGATGGTCGCCGCCGCCGCGCAGGCCGAGCAGTTTGATGATGTGGAAGCCGCTGGAGCTGCGGATCGGCCCCTCCACGTCGCCTTCCTTCATCTTATCGACCAGATCGGTGAACAGCGCCGGAATCTGGCTTTTCTTGCGCCAGCCCAGCTCGCCGCCTTTAAGGGCTTGCTCGTCATCCGAAGAGCCCAAAGACGCCTGTTTGAAATCCAAGCCCTTGCGAATATCGGCGACTAGCTTCTCCGCCTTTTCCTTGGCTTTTTGCACATCCTGCGGCGCGGCCGCGCGCGGCGTGGCGACCAGGATATGGCCTAGCAAATAGTCGGGGTCGCCGCTGGGGCCTGCGCCCCTGGCTTTCAGATAGTTTTCCACCTCGCGGTCGCTCACCTTGACCTGGCTGTTGACCTGCGCGGAACGCAAGCGGCTGATGGCGATCTCATTGCGAATCTGCTCCAGCACGTCGGCGTAGCTCACCCCTTCGGCGCTCAAATTGCGGCGAAACTCATCCACAGTGAGCTTGTTGCGCTGGGCAATGCTTTGCACGGCGCCGCGCAAAGTCTCCTCGTCCACCCGGATGCCACCCTTTTCGGCCATTTGCAATTGGATCTTTTCCAGGATCATGCGCTCCAACACCTGCCGCACCAAGACCTCGTCGGGCGGCATCTGCGTCTTACTTTGCCGCATCTCTCTTTTGAACACCGTCAGCTTGTCAACCAGCTCGCTCTCCATGATGACACCGTCCTCGACCACCGCGACAATCCGGTCTAAGTGCTCCGCCGCCTGCGCGAGACCCGGCAATGCCAGCCAGCCCAAGCCGCAAACCGCCCAGGCCAAGCGCAAAAAAAAGTTAAAACTATGCATAGTTAAAAGCAAGCCGCGTAATAAAGACCGGTTTAAGGGCGGGTGTTAGGCAGGTCGTATTCCATCCTATACCCGCTGAAATTTTGCATTAGGAGATTGTCGATTTGATCGCCAAAGCGGCCCAAACCTTTGAGTTCAATTTGGAAGAAGACGGCGTTGTTGGCCGTGACGTCGTTGTTCGTGACCACCTGGCCATTGGTGTTGACGACGTTATTGGTGCCGGCGGTGCCGTTGATGTAACGCAGGCCAAGCAGGCTGAACCGCCAGCAGCAGGTTTCCCGCTCCACCCCCAGCATGGTCTCGACCGTCACATGGCTAGCCAAATCGTATTGCCAACGGCCAATGCCAAACCAGCCGCCGCCCAAAGGCAAGCGCGCGGAAATGTCGGTTTGATTGATCGTCCTGGGGTTGTTCGGATCGTACGGGTACGGCGGAATCGATCCGGCGTAAGGGTCGCGGCGATACCGATAGCTGAGGTTCAGCAACTGGTTGGCGAAATTATTGTACTGTAGCGCGACTTGGCCGCGATCCATGCGGTCTTTGCTCGGATTCCACTGCCCCGTGCTGCGGAACGACCAATGCTCGCTGAGCATCGAAGACGCCTCCGCGACCACGTTGTTTTTGATCGTGGTTTGCGGCCCGTTGAGGGTCAGCACCACTTGCGGGTCGGTCAGATAAAACACCTTGCCCACGCTGAATCTGAGCCGTTCCAGGCCGGAATCCTGGCTAATCAGCCGGGTGGTCAGAGCCGGCGTGATATTATTGGCGTCGGACAAACGATCCACGCCGGCAAAACGGTTCTCGCGGAACAACTGGTAAAAATTGAAATCGTATTCGTTGGCGTCAAAGTTCAAGCCTTGATAGCCCGGCTTGCCATCGACTCCGATCCCGTAATTATAGTTATACGGCTGGCTTACCTTAGGCACATACAAATAAAACAGCCGGGGCTCCAGGGTCTGCTGCATCGGCGCGTCGAACAAGCTGAAATCGCGGTCAAAATACGCCCCGCTGTCCACGGAGAAAATCGGCGCGGTGCGGGTAAACGTGCTGGATTCACCCGCCCCCAGGTTTTGCAGCCAATATTCCGTGTGCTGCAAAGCCAAACTTGGCGTAATATAACCGGCAGCGTCGCGGAACGGGTAGTACAAGCGGGGCCGCAAATTCAAACGCTGGCCGTTGACTTTATACTGCTGGTCGAAGCGCGTAAGCTCGCCGACGGATTGGAATTGCAAACCCGTGCCGGCCACGTCCCGGTTATAATTGAAATTCACCTGCGGCATGCGCCGATAAGGGTAATTTTGATTTTGCACCGTGGTGTCCAAGCTCTGGTAATAATCCACCAGCACGCTGGCCGAATACATCCCGCCGAACAACGTCCCGCCGTCATAATTGACGTTGCCCCAACTGCGCAGGAAGGTCGTGTTGTTGATGGCCAGCAGATTGCCCAATTCGTAAATGTAACGCTGGTCGGACACTAAATGCAAATCCACATGGGAGCTGATATTCGGCGTGTATCGACTACTGTCCACCCAGCCGATTTGACCACGGGTTTTCTGTTCTAGCTGGTCGTACGGCAAAATATCGGCGAACAGCCGACCGCTGCCGATTTCGCTCAGATAGCGGAAATCGCCGCGCAACAACTCGCCGCGCCGGCTCAAGACGCGAGGCATCAAAGTCAAGTCGTAATTGGGGGCGAGATTGAAATAATAGGGCAAGGTGAAATCGAAGCCGTTCTGCTTGCTATAACCGGCATAAGGCGACAGGAAACCGCTCTTGCGGCGGTCATCGACCGGGAACGTCATATAAGGCGTGTACAGGAAAGGCACGCCCTTGAACTCTAGCCAGGCGTTGGTCGCGGTGCCCACGCCTTCGTCCTTGTCGATGCTTGCATGGCTGGCGTGCAGCAGCCAGTCCTGATTGCCCGGCGGACAAGTCGTATACGTGGCGGTTTCGTAGCGGCTTTTGGACTTGCTGTCGATGTGGGTCAGGCGGGACGTGCCGCGCGCCGGCACGGTCTCCAAAATGAATTGGGAATTGCGCAAAATGCCCTGGTCGGTGTTCAGATCCATGAACGCCGTGTCGCTGGCGAAAGACAAACCCTTTTCCCGGTAGACGACATTGCCCTGGGCGTTCAACGCGCCGCTTTCCTTGTTGTGGGTGACGAAATCGCCGTACAGTTTCTGGTCGGCGCGGATCAATTCCGCCGAGCCCTGGAAATTCGAGGCTTCGCCGTGCAGTAACTCGGCGTGTTCCGATTGGATTTGCAGCGGCGATTTTTCGCGCAAGGCGCGGTCGGACTCGGTCAACAAAAAGTCGGTGCCCACCGTCCATTCGCGCTTGTTCCTGCCGCCGCAACTCAGCACCCAAGGATTCGCGGGCATACGGGCCAAGATGTTGGAAAAGCGCTGCTCGTCTTCGCGGGTCAGGTCGGTGGACTGCGCCCAGTTGGGCGTATCCTCGGCAGCCTCGCCCACGACATGGGCTTCGCCGCGCGGATCGGCGCCGCTCAAATCGCAATCCCACTCCCGCCCTGTGCCCGAACGGCAACTCCAGCCGGTCTTCGACGGCGTGGCGGGGCGGGCCTGCTTTGCCGCTGTCGCGGGCTGGCTTTTGGGCGGCGGCGGCGCTGCGGGCAGGAGCGGCGTCTCCGCAATGGCGGCTTTACCCGGGGCAACAGGACGGACAACTTCGGCGGGCCGCACCGGTTCTTCGACCGGCCTGGCCTGGACGGGCTCGCGGGGCGGCGCAGGCTCTTCGACCGGCCTGGCCTGGACGGGCTCGCGGGACGGCGCAGGCTCTTCGACCGGCCTGGCCTGGACGGGCTCGCGGGGCGGCGCAGGCTCTTCGACCGGCCTGGCCTGGGCGGGCTCGCGGGGCGGCGCAGGCTCTTCGACCGGCTTAGGCTTGGCCGTTTCCAGGCGCGGTGGCGGCTGCGCCGGTTCGGCCTGCTCTTCGTCCGCTGGCGGCTTGGCGGCGCGGTCTTGTTGCCCCTCCGCCGGCGGGGCCGGTTTGTTCTTGCCAGTGACACAGACCCATTCCTTGCCATCCGGCGTGCGTTGGCAATCCCAGCCAGCGGGCGCGGCCAAAGCTTCGCACGCGCCCATAGCCAGCATCACGCCTAAAGCTGTTTGCCTTGGCCGCGGCAAGGCCATTTTCCGCCGGACACTCACGCGGGCAGCACGGCAAGACCGCCTAAGGCGAGGTTTTCGCCTGGCGTGGAAAGGGGGGCGGTGACTCGATGGATGCGGCTCGGCAACGAAACATGGAGGGGCGGCATATCTTGCGGGCGCGGTTTTATGGTGAAATATTCCGTAACGTTGCCTTCATTCTACCGCATCATCCCCCGTCATTGGGCATTTTTCACTTTCAGGAATCCAAACACATGGCGAACCCCCCTGACCAGCGCCTTGAGGCGCTGTCCGCCTGGCTAAGACAAGACTTGAACTTAAAGCTTGAACGCCTAAGCCCCGCTTCCAGCGACGCCAGCTTCCGGCGCTATTTCCGCGCCACCGTCGGCGAGCGCGACTTCATCGTCATGGACGCGCCGCCCGCCCACGAAGACGTGCGGCCTTTCATCAAAGTGGCCGCGCTGCTGCGCGAGGCCGGCGTGCAAGCGCCGAAGATCCACGCCCAGGATTTGGAGCAAGGCTTCCTGCTGCTGTGCGACTTCGGCAACCGCCCCTACCTGGACAGCCTCAACGCGGACACCGCAGACGCGCTCTACGGCGACGCGCTGGACAGCCTGGCCCGGCTCAAGCGCGGCGTCGATATTAGCGCCTGCGGCCTGCCCGCCTACGACGAAGCGCTGCTGCGCCGGGAAATGGATCTGTGCCCGGAATGGTTTCTGGCGGGCCTGTTGGGCCGACCGGCCGGCCCTGCGGAACAGGCCGTGCTCGCCAACACCTGGCAAATTCTCGTGGACAGCGCCTTGGAGCAACCCAAAGTCTGCGTGCACCGCGACTACCACTCCCGCAATCTAATGATTACCGAAGCAAACAACCCCGGCGTCATTGACTTCCAAGACGCCGTCGTCGGCCCGGTCACCTACGACCTGGTGTCCCTGCTGCGCGACTGCTACATCGTCTGGCCGCCAGCGCGCGTGGAAAACTGGGTGGCCGACTACCACCGCCGGCTGCTGGACGCCGGGCTGGCCGGGGAAAGCGACCCGGAGCGCTTCTTGCGCTGGTTCGACCTGATGGGCTTGCAGCGCCACATCAAAGTGCTGGGCATCTTCGCCCGGCTCAAGCTGCGCGACGGCAAGCCGGGCTATCTGCGCGACATTCCCCGGGTCATGAACTATGTCGTGCAAGCCTGCGAACGCCATCCCGAATTGGCCGACTTCCTCGCCTTTCTGCAAGACGGCGTCGCCGAGCAAACTTACGCCACTCTGGGCCGCCCCGCATGAAAGCACTGATCCTCGCGGCGGGGCGCGGCGAACGCCTGCGCCCGCTCACCGACCACACGCCCAAACCCCTGCTCGAAGCCGGCGGCCGTCCGCTGATCGAACACACGATTTTAGCGCTGGCGCGGGCCGGTTTCGGCGAACTGGTCGTCAATCTCGCCCACCTAGGCGAGTTGATCCAGGCCCGCCTAGGCGACGGCCACCGGCTCGGCGTCGACATCGCCTACTCCCACGAAGGCGAGGAAGCCCTGGAAACCGGCGGCGGCATCCACCGTGCCCTGCCCTTGCTGGGCGCGGAGCCGTTTCTAGTCGTCAATGGGGATCTGGCCACCGACTACCCCTTCGAGCGCCTGCGCAGCCACCCGCAAAACCTCGCGCACCTGGTGCTAGTCGCCAACCCCGTCCACCACCCCAACGGCGATTTCGCCTTGCAAGACGGGCAAGTCTTCGCCCAAGGCGAGCCGCGCCACACGTTCAGCGGCATTGGCGTGTACCGGCCCGAACTGTTCGCGGGCCAAAAGCCCGGCAAATTCCCGCTCGCCCCGCTGCTGCGACAGGCCATGGCCCAAGGCCAAGTCAGCGGCGAGCGATACCCGGGCTTCTGGATGGATATCGGCACGCTGCAACGGCTTGAGGAATTCGATGAACGCTTGCGGGATACGGGCGTCAAAGCCCCTGCCTGACCGGCAGACATCCATCACCAGACGGAGCCCACACCCATGTTCAAACCCGCGTCCCACGCCCCCGACCAGCCACTGCGAAACTACGCCACCGCCATTTATGCTTTGCAAGCCGCCGCCTATGTCACCGGCATCAGCTACCTGTTAGCGCCCTTGCTAGCCTATTGGAAGCGCAAGCAGGCCCAAGGCACCTGGCTGGAATCGCATCTGCGCTGGCAAATCAACACCTTCTGGTTCAGCCTGGCCGGGCTCATCTTGGGTCTCGTCACGCTTTATTTTGAAATAGGCATCGTCGTGCTGGCCATCACCTCGGTGTGGTACGTCTACCGCATCGGCCACGGCTGGGCGCGCTTGAGCCGGGGACAGGCCATCGCCAGCCGCCAAGCCCGCTGATCGCGCTTCGGCGTCGGCGCACAAGCCCGGCTTGGGCGGTAACAAGGCAGGCCGCCCCCCTGCGCCCGAACTTTCCAGTGTGGTCGTCAAGCAACGATAGAGCCGTTGCCCGACACAGTCCTCCTAAGGCGCAGCTTCAAATCGTAGCTTGGGGTGACGCAAGAAACCCCAACGTAATGCCAGCCATTCGAGAATGTTGGGGTTCGCTTTACTCACCCCAACTTACGGTGCCGTCACCAAATCCAGATAAACCCTATGGAAATGCCTTTATTTTACATATAGTTAGAGCTTTGCTAAAGTGCGTGCGTGGCTCGTCTAGCCAGAGGCAGGCCAAAATAAGCCTCCCTGAACCCCGTAGACCAGGCGACGGAATCCTCATTGCCCGACCATCTGGATGCGGACAGACGCGCCCGACCACGGCTAAACACCGCACCCTTTCCTAGCACACACCAGCACATTCTCAGAGATGAATAAAACCAAAGCCAACACTCATGCCTTGCGTCCCATGGCTAAAATCGTCAAAACCCTCCTGCTTGCAGGCACGGCGCTGATCGCGCAGCAGGCTCAGGCATTCCTTCCTCCTCCTGTCGGCAATCCTTGGACTGGCGGCGGCGCGGACAACAACTGGGGCACGGGGGGCAACTGGGCAACAAGCAGCGCCCCGACGAGCGGCGGCACGTTCTTGTTCGCAGGCACCACGCGCTTGAGCAATACCAACAATCTGACCGGCTTGAGCGTCGGCAGCCTGCAATTCAATGCCGGGGCGGGCAGCTTCACGCTAGGCGGCAACGCCTTCACGCTGGGCGCCAGCGGCGTTGTCAACAACAGCAGCAGCAGCCAAACCATCAACAATGCGATCACGCTGGGCAGCAACCAGACTTGGAGCACCGGCGCGGCTGACCTGACCGCAGCCGGGGTCATCTCCGGCACCAGCCGGTCGCTGACAAAAACCGGCGCGGGCACCCTGATCCTGACCGCCAACAACAGCTACGACGGCGGCACCACAGTCAGCGCCGGCACCTTGCGAATCGGCAACGGCGGCACCACCGGCGCGGTCACGGGCAATATCGTCAACAACGCCGCCGTCGCCTTCAACCGCTCCGACGCGGCGACGTACGGCGGCGTCATTTCCGGCACGGGCAGCGTGGCCCAGGCCGGCACGGGCACCACCATCCTCACCGGGACCAACACCTACAGCGGCGGCACCACGGTCAGCGTCGGCACCTTGCAAATCGGCAACGGCGGCACCACCGGCGCGGTCGCGGGCAATATCGCCAACAACGCCGCCGTCGCCTTCAACCGCTCCGACGCGGCGACGTACGGCGGTGTCATTTCAGGCACGGGCAGCGTGGCCCAGGCCGGC
>Ga0265327_10000921_pt1 | contig 43096 bp, 38 predicted proteins | sample 41621metaG_FD_202089 | JGI IMG/M metagenome (GOLD analysis project Ga0265327, IMG submission 202089) | Rhizosphere microbial communities from Carex aquatilis grown in University of Washington, Seatle, WA, United States - 4-16-21 metaG | ecosystem: Host-associated > Plants > Roots > Rhizosphere... | reverse complement strand
GAGCATGGGTTCGACGCGCACCTGGTGGCTGATGGCCCTCGACGAACGCATCCGGACGGGCGTGGCGATCGCCTGCATGACCCGCTACCAAAGCATGATCCGGCATGGGTTGCTGGTTGAACACGACATCGGTTACTACGTGCCCGGCGTCCTCAACCACTTCGATTCCGAGGCCATCATCGCCATGATCGCGCCCCGGCCGGTGCTGTTCCAGACCGGTGGCCAGGATCGCGGTTCACCGGTCGATGGCATCCACGAGATCGAGGCGGCGGTGCGCCCGGTGTACGCGCTTTATGGACGGGAAGGCGATTTTCGGAGCATCGTCTACCCGGACCTGGCGCACGTCTATACGCCGGAAATGTGGGCGAAGACGCTGGCGTGGCTCGACGAGCACCTGGCCAGTCCGGACGCCCGCTGACAACGGCGCCAGGTCGCTCCGGCCGGCAGGTCTGCGCCGGTGTCCCGATTGTTGGGGCACACGCCAAGGAGGGACATGCCATGGGTAGGGCGAATCCTCCGGATGAGCCGTTTTGTCGAACGGCTCGCCAGGGACGGCTCGCCCTATCAAACACCGCAGTTTCGGACAAAGCGCGCTGGGGACAACGCGCTCCACCACACAACGGCATGAGTCCGGCTAGAGCGAAACGCGGCCGACAGGTCGGAAGACGTTCTAATGGCCCGCGGGAGCCGCGGGAGTAGCCGGCGGCACGGGCAGCTTCTGGTGATAGTTGGGATAGGCGGGCCGCGCATACTTCGGCACGGGATTCTTCGCCAACTGCTCGAGGGCGATCGCGACCGCCCGCTCCAATTGCGGATCGTGTCCCTGCCGCACAAGCTTCGGGTCCATCTCGACCTCGACGTCCGGTGGGACGCCATGGTTCTCCACCTCCCATTCGCCCTTGGTGCCGTAGAGCGCCCAGCGGGGCGCGGTGATACTGCCGCCGTCAATCAGGGCCGGATAGCCGCTGATGCCGATCAGGCCGCCCCAAGTACGGGTGCCAACGAGCGTGCCGCTCTTGTTGATGCGAAACATCCACGGCAGGGCGTCGCCGCCCGAGCCCGACATTTCGTTTATGAGCATCACCTTTGGCCCGTGGATCGCCTCGGCCGGTTCGGCATAGTCCTCACCCTCGCGCGAGGCGTTGATCATGCGGACCGGCCGGTTCAGCATGTCCACAATGTAGTCGGCCAGATCGCCGCCGTGATTGAAACGCTCGTCCAGGATGGCGCCCTGCTTGCCCACCTGGGCGAAATAGTAGCGGTTGAAGTTCGCGAAGCCCCCGCCTCCGGTGTCCGGCAGGTGCACGTAGGCGAGCCGCCCCGCGGAAAGCTCCTCGACTTTCTTGCGGTTGGACTCGATCCAGGCCCGGTAACGCAGATTCGATTCCGACGGGATCGGCACCACGGTCTCGTCGTGCGCACCCGATCCGTCGGCGTTGGGCCCGATCCGCACCACGGTCTGTTTGCCCGCCGTGGACTGGAACAGCCGGAAAATTTCGTCGGTGCCGGCGACGTCGTGCCCGTTGACGGCCAGGACATAGTCGCCTTCCTTCGCGTGGACGCCGGGCCGGGTGAGCGGCGAGGCCAGGTCGGGGTTCCAGTTTTCGCCCGGATAGATTCGGGCGATGCGGTAACGTCCGTTCTCCACTGCATAATCGGCGCCGAGCAGGCCGCCGGAAACCTGCGCCGACTCGGGCTCATAGCCGCCGGCGGCCCAGAGGTGCCCGGAAACCATCCAACCGGTCATCTCGCCGAGCAACGCATTCAAATCGCCGCGACTGCCGATGCCGTCGACATACGGCTCGTAGAGTCGCTCTGCCGCGGCCAGATCGAGGCCGTGGTGGCCGGGATCGTAGAAAAAGTCCCGCTCGATGCGCCAGGCTTCATGAAAGATCTGCCGCCACTCGGCGCGGGGGTCCACGTAAACCTCGACCCGGTCCATGCCGAGCGCCCCCTTCCCGGAGTTGTCCTCCTTGTCGGCATCCTGGATCAGCCATTTCTTGTCCTTCAGGATCAGCATCTTTTCGCCGTTGGCCGAGAGGAGGAAGGCCGAGAGACCATCGGCGACCTTGTCCGTCTTCCGCGTCTTCCGGTCGAACCTCGACACCGTCGCCTTCCAGCCGTTCGGATCGTGATCCGGGACGAACGGCCCAAAAACAATGTAGAGAATGCCTTCCTTGCCGGTCTGCAGGTCGACATAGTTCGCCGCGGGAAACGGCATCGCGACGATGCGCTGGTCGAGTCCGGCGAAATCAATGCGCACCGGCTCCGGCGCCTTCGGTGCATCCTTGGCGTCGTTCTTGCCCTTGGCGTCGGCGACCGCCTTGGCCTCGGGATCCTTGGCGCCAGCCTTCGCCGCCTCATCGGTTGCCGCTTTCGCCGAGGCCGTCTCCTTGGCCTTTTCCTTGGCGTCCGCCGCGGCCTTGTCCGCTTCCGCCGTCTCCTCGTCGCTCTCGGGCGCGACGGGCGACGGGGAGTCGTTGGCGAGGACGGCCGCATAAACGTTGCTGGTGGTGGGATGGCCGATGCTCGACATGTCCAGCCATCCGGCCGAGAGGGCGGTCTCGGTGCTGGCAGTGAAATAGAGGTATTTCCCGTCGCGATCGAATCGCGGCGAGTTCGCATCGGAAAGGCCGTCGGTGACCTGGTGGACGTGGCCGTCGGCCAGCGAATAAACGAACACCCCGCGCAGATGGTTGGGCAACTGCTTGGTGTAGGCAATCCACTTGCTGTCCGGCGACCAGGCGAGGTTGAGATTGACGAGGGGCGTGTCGTAGAGGTCGGCGTCGACAGAAACGGGCGCACCGCCGTCGACGGAGACATACCAGACCTTCATGCGCTTGTCGGTGTAGGCGATCTTGGTGCTGTCCGGCGACCAGTGCGGCCCGTAAAAGAACGACGCCGGTTTTCCGAGGTCGATCTTGCGGGGCGTGCCGAGTCCGTCCTGGGAACGGAGGTGGAGGGCATATTCGCCCGATTCGTCCGAGAAGTAGGCGATGGTCTTGCCGTCGGGCGACCAGGACGGATCGCGGTCGGCCACGCCGGGGCTCTGGGTCAGGTTCCGCACGTCCCCCTTTTCGGCCGGGACCGAGAGAATCTCGCCGTGGGCCTCGATCAGGGCGCGTTTGCCGCTCGGCGAGATGGCGGCGCCGAGGATTTGCTCGGGTTTCACTTTTTCAAAGCGGGGATTCAGCTGGGGCAGATCGGCCGCGATCCGGATCGGCACCACCTGGCTCTTGCCGGTGGCCAGGTCGAGCAGGTGAATCGAGTCAAATTGCGAGTAGACGATTGCCCCGGGACCGGCGGAGGCTGATTTGATGTCAAGGCCGTCGTTGCCCAGGACCTTGCGGACCTTGGACGACTTGGTGTCGAACGCAAAGAGGGTGAAGCGACCGTCCCGGTCTGAAAGGAAATAAACCGTGTCGCCGACCCACATCGGGCTCCGGTCGTTGGAATTGTCGCGCGGCACCTTGACCACGCTCGAGTCGGCCAGGTCGGCGATCCAGATCGGCGTGGTCTGACCGCCGCGGTAAATCTTCCATTCGGGTTCCCACTGGTTGTTGGGCACGTACGCCAGGTGGCTTCCATCGGGGGAGAAGCTCGCGGCTGTCCCCGAGGGCAGGGGGATTTGCCGCGGCAGCCCGCCGTCCAGGCCCACCGTGAAAAGCTGGGGCAGGTCACGCGGCGTGATCCGATCGGACATGAACACCACGCGCGAGCCGTCGGGTGTCCAACCCACCGCTCCGTCGAATCCGGGGTGGTAGGTCAGGCGGACGGGCTTGCCGCCATGGGCGTCGACGACGTACACGTCCGCGTTGCCATCCTGAAAGCTCGTGAACGCGATCTTGCTCCCGTCCGGCGAGAAGATCGGACCGCCGTTCCGTCCGCCGGAGTCGACCAGCCGGCGGGCGTCGCCGCCGGACCGGCTGACGGTCCAAATGAGGCCGGCGTGGCAAAACGCAATCTGAGTCGCGCTCAGGGTCGGCGTTTGGAAGAGCAGGGGCGTCTCGCTTGCGGTCGGGGCCGCACCGGCGGACGCCAGGCCGGCCAGAAACAGGGAGAGGAGGTTCTTGAGGGCTGCGGATTTCATGGGGAAAATTGCCGGGTTTCAGTCGGGCGGGAAGGGAGACCCGAGCCGGGAGCCCCGCGGGCCACGGCACCTCGCGGTGGGCACAGCGCATCGCGACAAGAAGTTTTCTCCAGCCATTGCATTGTCGACGGGGGGAGCCGCCTCCATTGTCGTCGGGTCGCAACTTTGCGGCAACGCTTTTCAACCCGACGGCCTAAGTACATTCGCCGCAAAAAATGCGGAAAACGAAGCCGGCGCTGCTTTTTCCCGCGGATTCGACCCGCCGGACCCGGCCCCGCCCGGCGGCGGGCTATCGATCCTTCCGGCCGACCGTCACCAGCAGCCACAGGCCGCCGCCGATGATCAGCACCAGCCACCAGAAGTAGCGGAGCTCAAGCGCGACGCGGTCGAAGGCGTAGAAGGTGCGTCGAAAGACCAGGCTGGCGACGATAAGGAGCACAATGGTCAGCCAGGTGGTGCGTCGGGAGGAGGGGCTCATCCGTGAATCGATCTCGGTGAAGATCAACGCCGAGGCATGCCGCGCCTTTTGGCAAGGGAGGATTTCGGCGCGGGCTCAGGAGCGGCGTGAGCCACCGACGCCGAGGTGGGGCTCACACCAAGAAGCGAAGGAGCGAAGGCAGGCTAGGTGGAGAGAGACGCTCCAGCGGTCTTCGACCCATCGACTCGGCGGACGCGGCAACTGAATTGATGGAACCAGGGGCGCCAAGCGGACGCGGACAGCGGTGACAATAAACGAGGGGGTCGGGAGGGCCTCGGATCAGGATGAACGGCGGGCGGCGTCCTGGCGCGCGCGGTTGGCCGTCTTTCTCCGGACTCCCCGCCCTTGCGTCCTGGCGTGTCCGGTCAACAAACGCGCGGGGACTTCGCAAACCCTGCGCAGACAGGCGCATTCGTTTGGGCTAAGGTGGGGGACGGACGATTTTCGTCGTTCCCCCTCCATGTCCAGAATCGTCCTGCTCGCGCTCGTGGGCCTTGCCCTGTGGCCGTCCGCCCGGGGCTCGACGGTGGTCGGGTCCGGCCGGTTTCCCTGGTCCACTGCGGCGGCCAACACGTTTCTCAGACGTTTTCCGAACCCCGACGACATCCATTGGGTCGGCGATCAGAACCACTTCAGTTGGCAGGCGGGCTACACCATGTTTACGATGGAGAAGATGTGGCGCCTGACCGGTGACGTCCGGTATTTCAACTACGTCAGGCGATACGTGGACCAGCAGGTGGATGAGGCGGGCAACGTGGCCGGATTTTCTCCCGTGGCGTTGGACAATTTCCTGCCCGGCTACGCGATCCTCTTCATGTATGAGCAGACCAAGCTGCCCCGGTACCGGATCGCCGCCACGCGGATCCGGGAGGGATTCCGCGCGTATTCCCGGAACGCGGACGGCAGTTTCTGGCACGGTGATTGGGCCCCGCACCAATTGTGGGTCGACGGCGTTTTCATGGGCGAGATGTTCCGCGCCCGGTACGCCAGCGTCCTCGACCACGAGGCCGGGGCCTTCGACGAAGTCGTCCGCCAGATGAAACTCGCGGCGGGCCACTGTCTCAAACCCAATGGACTTCTGCTGCACGGCTGGGACGAATCGAGGTCGGCGCAGTGGGCCGACCCGAAGACCGGCCTGGCTCCCGAGGTCTGGAGCGAGGGCCTCGGCTGGTATGCGGTGTTGCTGGCCGACGTTTTTGATTTCCTTCCGAAGGATCATCCGGATCGCGAGTACCTGCTTTCGGTCCTGCGCAACCTGTGCGCCGGGCTCAAGCGGGTGCAGGATTCCCGGACCGGGATGTGGTGCCAGGTGGTCGACAAGCCCGGCGGGGCGGGCAACTGGAACGAAACGTCGGGCACCGGCATGTTCCTCTACTTGATCCAGAGGTCGATTGACTTGGGATTCGTCAACGAGGCGGAATATTCGCCCGTGGTCGCGAGAGGCTACGCGGGCCTGATTCGAAAAGTTCGGCCGGCGGCCGACGGACTGATCGACATCCCGGATTGCAGCAGCATCGGAATCCAGACGAGCTACCAGGCATACATCAGCAGTCCGCGGGAGCTGAATACGTTCGCTGGGGTCACTTCGTTCATCCTGGGAACGAGCGTTGTCGAAAAGGCCCAGTGAGGTCGGAGTGGGCTTGCGGTCTGCTTGCGTCGGGCAGTCTGCGCGGCTAGGGTCGCAGGCATGGAAGAGCGGACCGATTCCAAGGCGACGCCCGCTGCGGCGAGCGACACCTTCAAGATCGGCGGAGACCTGCCGGTGCATCGCCTCGGCTTTGGCGCGATGCGCATCACCGGCCGGGGAGTCTGGGGCGAGCCCAGGGATCCCGCGGAGGCGCGGCGCCTCCTCCGGCGGGTTGTCGAGCTGGGGATCACGCTGATCGACACGGCCGATGCCTACGGTCCGGAGGTAAGCGAGAGGCTCATTGCCGAGGCGCTGCACCCGTACTCCCCGGAGCTTGTGATTGCCACAAAGGGCGGCCTGACCCGCTCCGGTCCCGAGCAGTGGGCGCCGGTGGGCCGGCCGGAGTATCTCCGGCAATGCGTGGAGATGAGCCTGCGCCGGCTGAGGGTCGATCGCATCGACCTCTACCAACTCCATCGCATTGACCCGAAGGTTCCCGCGGCCGAGTCGCTCGGCGCGCTGAAGGAGCTGCAACAGGCGGGCAAGATCCGGCACATCGGGTTGTCGGAGGTTTCGGTGAAGGAAATCGAACAGGCCCGGAAAACGGTCGCGATCGTGAGCGTCCAGAATCTCTACAACCTCGGGAACCGCCAGAGCGAGGCGGTGCTCGACTATTGCGCGAAGCACAGTCTCGGTTTCATCCCCTGGTTCCCGCTGGCGGCCGGCGACATGGCCCGTCCGGGGAGCGCCTTGGACCGGGTGGCCAGACACCATGGCGCCACGGTGGCGCAACTCGCCCTCGCGTGGCTGCTGCAACGCTCGCCGGTCATGCTCCCGATACCCGGCACTTCCAGCCTCACCCACCTGGAGGAGAACCAGGGCGCGGCGGCCCTCCGCCTGTCCGGGCGGGAGTGGTCCGAGATTGCGAAGGCGGCCGGGGGATAAGTGACAAACTTCAAGGGTCGGACAGTGAACGGATGGGATTGAACACCAAGACGCTAAGGCGGGAAAAGGAGGGAGCCGGAAACAGAATCGTTTTGCATCATGGAGTTCCAGGCGTATTCCGCCTCGGCCTAAGCCCTCTCCCGATCGAATGAACGGTCGCCCTGTTCGCACCGAACGGGCTGGCGGGCGAAGGTCCCTCGGGTATGATTTTTGAGCGTCCGTTGCATCTGATCAGCCCAATCCTGCGTACAAAAGGGGAAAAGAACCACCAATCAGGACTTCCCATATGAAATTCCGCCCCCTCCCAGCCCTGTTGCTCTCCGTCATCGCCGCTGCCGGCGCCCCCGGCCGGGCGGAAACGCCCCCGGCCGCCGCGCCCGGAAACCCGCATGAGCTCACGATCGTGGTGGTTGAGTCGATCGGCCACGACCCATCCCGCACCAATTTCGACCGGATCGACTCTGCGTTCACCAAGGTGTTCAACAAGCGGAAGTGGCCGCTGACTATCAAGGTCGAACGCTTTGCCGCCAACGCCCCGGCCTACGAGAACGAACTGCGGGTGTTCTACAAGGGCACCTATTCCGAAATGCCGGGCGACCTGACCTTCCACGCGTGGGTGACCTTCGAGGGTCGCGGCGAAAAGCGGGACTTTGGGATGATCAAATACCGCTATTACCCGCGCCCGGGCCAGTCGACTGAGGATGTTCTTGACGCCATCTTCCGCGGCGGGGCCGCCCTGGCGGCCGACAAGCTCGAGGCAGTGCTCTTTCCCAAGGACGGCGCCAAGCCTTAATATCCCCGTCGATCGGGAAAAGCTGTGTCGCCGCCGCTGGAGAATGACGCCATCCGCGAGGAAGCCGGCCTGCTGGCGCGGGTGGGCGCGGGCGATCGCGAGGCCTTCCGGCAGCTCTATTCCCGTTGGGGCGCGCCGCTGTTTTCACTGGCTGTCCGCATGGTGGTCGACCGGGGAGAAGCCGAGGAGCTGCTGCAGGATGCCTTCGTGAAGATCTGGCGGAATGCGCCGGCCTACGACCCGAGGAAATCCCGCCCGTTCACCTGGGCCTTCACGATCGTGCGCCGAACCTGCATCGACCATCTCCGGAGGCGCCGCCATCGCCCGGTCCTGACGCCGCTGGCTGCCGGCGCCGGAACAGCGGACAGCCTCGCGACCGGCGAATCCGTCCGGGGCGCGGCGGAGGCGCGCGACGATGCGGACCGCCTGCAGCGGGCGCTGGCGGACATTCCACCGGGCCAGCGTCGCGCGCTCGAGCTCGCGCTTTTCTCCGAGCTGACCCACGACGAGATCTCGCGGCACCTCGAGCAACCCGTCGGCACCGTCAAATCCTGGATTCGGCGCGGGCTGCTCGATCTTCGCGCCACCCTCAACGAACCCGCCCGATGAAGACTCCCTTCGACGAAGCCGCCGGCCTCTACGTGCTCGACCAGCTCGATGCGCGCGAGCGGGCCGAATTCGAGGCCCGCCTGCTGCACGACTCCGCGCTTGCCGCCCGCGTGCGCGAGCTCGAATCTGCTCTGGCCGAGCGCATCCGCGCGTTGCCCCAGCACCAACCGCCGGCCGGCGCGCTGGCGTGCATCGAGTCCCGGCTCGACGGCGAACGGGCCGCCGGCGACCGCGCAAAGGTTCGGCAGTTCCCGTTGCCGTGGGCGTCGGTCGCGCGTTGGGGCCTGGCGGCCGTTGCGGTCCTCGGGATCGGCATCATTGCGGTGCAGGAGTTGCGGCGCGGGCCGGCCGCACCCGCGCATCCGGTCCTGATCATGGTCGGCCTTGACTCCGGCCGGAGTACGTTCGCCGAACTGCCGTTGAACGAGCAGCCGCAGTCGGCCGATGGCAGGTTCATCCAACTGGCGTCGCTTGCCGCGCGATTCTGGGAAAAGCCGGGCGAGCTCCCGGCCGCGGTGGTTTCCGGCCGGCCGGGTAGTCGCGGCTACGCGCTTTTCGACCCCGGCAGCAACGAGGGCTTCATCGGGATCCAACAACTGCCTTCGGCCGGGCAGGGGCAGCACTATCATCTGTGGATGGTGGACACCGCGTCGGGCCGGATCCGCGAGGCGGGCATCCTGCCGCTCAAGGACGGCGACGGCGGGCTCTATTTCTTCTCGGTCCCGCCGGCCGGAGCCGAAGCCACGTCCGGACGTCTCGACTTCTTTGTCACGGCGGAGGACGGCACGGCGCCCGAGTCGGACCGGCCCAAGGGGAAGGTCGTCCTGGGTGACAATCGGATTTGAGCCGGCGCCTGATGGAGGCCCGGATACTCACGGCCGGAACGCAGCGCCCAAATTACCTCCTGTTAAACCGGGTCGTCAGTGTCTTTGTGCCTCTTTGCGGCCAATCATATTCACACGAAGAAGCGAAGCACCCAAGGAGTAGTTGGTCGCTCAGAAGGCAACCGAGGAAACAGAGCGCCTCCACTTATTTCATCTGTTCCCATCCGGGGAATCCGTGGCCGCCTCGGCTCGGATCAATCCACTCGCGGCGTAAAGCCGCTCCTCCGAGTGTTTCTTTCCGTCGCGGAAAAGATCGCGTTTTGTGGCGGAGGCTGGGTCGGCTCTGGCCTTACCGGGCGGCGTCCGAATGAACCGGGGCCGACTGGTTATCCTGGTCGCGGGCGGGAACAACCTTGAGCGTCGTGATGGTCGTTGTCCGGTGGCGGACCTGGCCGTCCGTCGAAACATATTCCATTTTGCCGCCGGAAAAGAGGACATCGCGCGCGAGCGCGCCGGAACGGCGAAAGGCGCAGCCGGCGACCGTCACCGGCCCCCAGGGACGGTCGGCGCGATCCGTGGTCAGGATCCCCTTGCCGTCTCCGTGCCATTCCAATTCGTACCGGGTGTTCTTCGTGCCGATCACGATCCGGTCGCCCGGGCGCAGCAGGCGGAGTTCAATCTCGGAGGGATCGCGGGGCCGGCGGTGCTCGACAAACATCTCCCAATTGCTCCCCACGGGCGGTGGCATGGGTGGTCCGGATTCCTCCTGCATGGGTGATCGTGGTGGGGACGGGATGGGCGGGCGGTCTGGCAATCTCAATATGGAGGCCGAGGAACATGACCAGCCGGAAACCCGACGGTTCCGCAAAAGTGGGGTCGGGCGAGTCCTCCGCGACGAGCCGTGAACGCTCGGCACGTAGGGCCGGCGCTTGCCGCCGGGCCGTTCGGATCGCGGCGCAAAGCCGCACCTACCTCCGCCCCGCCTCAGGCTGGCGGTGCGATCGTCTCGCCGGCGACATACTGGGCCTCGACGAGGATTTTCCGGCGGGGTGCGGTGGGATGCTGCATCCGATTGACGAGGCGGGTGACAGCGGCGGATCCGATCTGCTCGTGCGGCACGCGCATCGACGTGACGCGTTTGTGGCCGGCCCCCGGCTCGAGGCCGTCAAAGCCGGTGATCGAGCAATCCTCGGGCACCCGCAGGCCGCGCAGCGGGAGGTCCTGGGTCAGTTGGTAGGCCTGGTGGTCGGCGGCGCAGACCCACGCCGTGACGCGGTCCTCGCGGATCCGGCGCGCGACGGCGTCGGCCACCTGGGTGGGGGTGAGCCGCGGGGTGTTCTTGTGGACGTTGAGCACCCATTCCGGCCGGAATTCCAGGCCGAGGCCGAACAGGGCCTCGATGTAGCCGCTGAAGCGGCGCGCCACCCAGTGGCCGCCGATGGGATAGTCCCACGACAGGAAACCAATCCGGCGATGGCCGGCTTCCGCGAGGCGCTCGACCAGCGCGACGAGCGCGGAGGCGTCGTCGGTGTCGATGATGTCGATGCCCGGCTGGCTGTAGCTTTCCAGGACCGCGACCGTGCAAAGCCGTCGCGAAATGATTTCGACCGCCTTTTCCGCAAATGGGTAGATGAGGATCGTGCCGCGCCAGTTTCCGTTGCGCATGTTGCGGAACACCGACTGCCGGTTGGATTCCGGGTGGAAATCCGCCGGCGCCTGGTAACAGACATCAATGGTGACGTGCTCCGCCTCGGCCCGTTCCCGGATTCCCTTCAGGATGTAGGGAAACGTGGCCATCACCACGTTGCCCGCCGGCACGCCGATCAGGACGCCGATCGTGAGGGCGCGCGAATTCTTGCCGCGGCGGCCGACCCGCCCGGGCGACTGTTTGTAGCCGAGTTTTTCCGCCATGGCCTGCACGCGCGTGCGGGTTTCCGAACTGATTGCCGGGTGATTGGCCAGGCTTCGCGAGACAGTGGCGCGGGAAAGCCCGAGCCGTTGGGCGATGAGCTCTTGGTTGACGGAGGGCATGATTTTTTGCTCGGCCGTTCCCTTTCTCGGCGCAGAACGAACCGAATTACAAAAGAACAATCAAGAAATTAAGTTATGCAACAAAATACACAATTTGCTTCAAATTTATCATCACAATCTGCGATTTAGATTCATAACTAACGTAGAATTATAAGATAAGGCTAGTATTAGTCGCCTTTTTTTCATGCAACAAAGCGTGCACGAAGTGATTGACATTGATGCACGCTTTTCGCTCTCATTGCGCATGGCCCGAAGTGGTTCGGGCTTAACCTGACAACCTCAATACCCCTGGGAAGTTAGACTGTGCGCTGGCATCCATGTGATCCGGAGCCGTTCCGCGACCTGAGGACGAACCAACAACAATACCCCATGAACCTAAATCATCGTTCCGTGCTTTGCGCCGGACTCATGGTAAGTTCCGCAATTCTGGGAGGGTGGCCGATTGCCGCCAGCGCCCAAGTAGCCAAGCCGGTCGACGCACCGCAGACCGCCGGCAGTGAACCAACCGTGGTGCTTTCACCGTTCACGGTCAGTTCTGACAAGGACAACGGGTACGCCGCCACGAACGCGCTTTCGGGATCGCGGGTGGACACCGCGATCAAGGACCTCCCGATTCCGGTGCAGGTCATCACCAGCGAGCAGATCAGCGACATGGGCGCGACCGACCTGCGCAAGGCGCTGGGTTATGTGGCCGGCATCCAGACCCACTCCCAAAACGACCTCGAAAACGCGGGCGCGACCTTCGGCAGCGTTTACGGGCCGGGCGGCGTGAACAATCCCGAGGGCGTCACCTCGAACATCAACCAGGTCCAGATCAAGGTTCGCGGCTTTATCACCAACAATACGCTGCGCGACGGTTTCCTCCGCGGAAACTGGACCGACTCCGTCAACATCGACCGCATCGAGGTGGTCATGGGGCCCAACGCCCTGTTGTACGGCACGGGTAACTTCGGCGGCGTCGTCGACTATCTGGCCAAGCAGCCCATGGACACGCCGTCGGGCGAGATCACGGCATCCTACGGATCCTACAGTTTTGCGCGCACGACGCTGGAGTCCACCGGCCCGGTCAGCAAGTCGGCCCATATCGACTACCGCCTGTCGGGCTCGTGGGAGTCCTCGGAAACCAACATCGATTTCCAGAAGAACAGCCACTTCTTCATCTCGCCGTCGTTCACGTGGAAGCCGACGCCCTCGACCGAGATCCTGGTCGACACCGAGTACGGCGAATCGAAGCAGAACGGTTACAGCTTCCGCGCGCTGCGCGCCGCCCAGGGCAACTCCGCCACGCCGATCAACAACGACCAGCTCGAGGCGGTCTCGTTCTACTGGCCGCCGGACGCCGACCCGAAGTCGTTCAACCTCGGCGGACCCGACGTCTTCAACAACCAGCAGGAGTCCAACATCGAGCTCAAGGGCACGCAGCAGTTGCTCAAGGAAACGGATTTCCTCCCGCGAATCGACGCGCTGGTTGGCTACAACCATTCGAGCTGGAAGGCCCAGCAGCAGACCATCAACGGACAACTCACCGGACCGATCCTCGTCGGCCAGCCCGGTTATGCCCTGTCCCAGACCATCACCACGCTCGGCGCCGTCAACGGCCTCGGCGGCCAGGATGTCTCCAACGGCAACCTCCTGTTCGGCACGCTGCCGAACACGGTGACCAAGTACAACTGGAACCAGAACCAGCAGGAAATCGTCCGCGATCAGGAGCGGGTGGAGCTCACGCTCAAGAAATCACTCTTCCAGGACAAATGGTATCGCCTCGACGAGCAGGTTCTCGGCGGATTCTCCGCCATCAAGAACAACGCCAGCCAGGCCAACTCGCAGACGGTCCCGAACGCCTACAGCTACAAGAGCCCGAATGACCTCACGCCGATCGTCTTCGGCGCCCAAGGCGACGGTTCCGCCGACCCGGCGATGTACAACAACGACCGGAACAACATCAATCTCGGCTGGGACTCCGCGTACTACCTGAACAGCTACCTCAAGCTCTTCAAGCTGTGGGGCGTCGAGGACCGGATCATCCTCATGAACGGCATGCGCGAGGACAAGAACGACAACTGGTCCACCGACACGACGTTCAGTTCGCCAACGGCCGCCGGCTCGACGATCACGACCCGCAGCCAGCAGCGCGTGGCGCGTTCGAACCAGAATGGCATCATCCTCAAGCTGACCGGCTGGCTCTCGGTTTACGGCCTGCGTTCCGACGGCTTCCAGCCGAACTTCGGCACGCTGCACGATGCCAACACGGGCTCGCCCGTCGGCGCCGACACCGCGAAGAGCAAGGAATACGGCGTCAAATTCGATTTCATGAACGGAAAGATTTCCGGAACGATCAGCCACTACCAGATCACCAAGACGGGCTGGACCGGCGCGCCGTGGTTTGCACCGGCGCCCCTCGGGCACTACCACTTCGACCCGTCGAAGCCGATCGTTTACAATCTTGAAGGCGGCTTCAACGGACAGGGTGTGGCGGGGGCCACGCAGCTGCCGGGTGTGCCGGCCACTTCCCAGGGTGCGCCCATCCAGACGGACCCGGGAGTAATCTCCGCATGGAACGCCGCCGTCGCCGCCGGCGCCGTCACCCATCTCTCGCCGATCACGAACCAGGCTTCCGATGCCAACGCCATCTACCTGAACGCCAGCACTCCGCAGGGTGCGGCGTACATGGACGCGGTCTTTGCCGGCGTCTTCCAATACGGCGGCAACTGGCCGGGCTGGCCCTACCAGGGCAACTCGATCAGCGATCCGAACATCAACAACGCCACCCTCGATGCGGCGGGTTTCCAGAACACCTCCCAGAACGCGGCCTACCAGGTTGTCGACCAGGCGAAGGGTTGGGACGGCCAGTTGATCTTCACGCCGAATGAACAGTTGCAGGTCCTGGGACAGTTCTCGATCAACCAGTCGGTCATGCGGCTGAGCGCCGGCCAGTATGTGAAGTATGCGTATCCCCAGGACAAATGGGCGTCGTGGTACTTCCCGAACGGCGGCTTCGGCCTGCAGGGGAACACCCTGGCCGCGGCCTACAAGGATCCGGCCGACACGTCCACCCACGTCCAGAGCCTGTATCCGGGAGACGATTCGCCCAAGAACACGGTCAGCATGTTGATCAAGTACAAGTTCGACACCCACAGCTCGCTCAAGGGCCTCGCCGTGGGCATCGGCGGGACTTGGAATTCCGAGCGCGTCATCTTCTCCGGCATCACCCACGGCGCCGGGCAGGCCCAGTACAACACGGCCGGCCAGCTGCTCATCCTGAAGGCACCTTCCCAATACCTCATCAACGTGTTTGCGCGTTACGATTGGAGCGCCGGCCATGACCTCGGCCAGTACGTCCAGCTGAACGTGGACAATGCGCTCAACGACACGAAGATTTACGGGTTGGTCTACCAGTCGCCGCTGATGGCCAAGATTTCGTACGGACTGAAATTCTGATCCCGTCCGCAGCCGCGGGATCTCCGCGATTGTTTGCATAGGGGTTAGTTTGCGCGCGCCAGCCTTGGGGGCTGGCGCGCGCCACCCCCGGGGCCCGCTTCTTTCCTCTTCCGCACCTCGCGCCGCGCTCGCATGCTCGGGACGGCCGCCGCTTGGCGGCTTTCACCCCCAACCCCCCTCTGCTGTGCCTCCTCCCAGCGACCGGCTCTCGTTCAAGGAAAAATTCGCCTACGGCCTCGGCGACACCGCCTCGAATTTCTACTTCCAGGCGTTCAATATCTTCCTGGCCAACTATTACACGGATATCTTTGGCCTCGAGAATAGTGCTGTCGGCTGGCTCCTGTTCATCGTTCCGCTGTCCGTCGCGGCCCTGAACCCGATCGCGGGCCTGCTGGCCGACCGGACCAACACGCGCTGGGGCAAGTTCCGCCCCTACCTCCTCTGGGGCGCGATTCCCTACGGGGTGTTTGGCGTCCTCATGTTCGCCAACCCCGACCTTCCCGCGCACGGCAAGCTGGTCTTCGCCTACGTGACCTACGCGTTGGTGCTGATCGCCTACGTCGCCGTCAACACGCCGTACGGTGCGTTGATGGGCGTCATGTCGGCCTCCTCGGAGGACCGCACGTCCCTGTCGTCCTTCCGCTTCGGCTGCGCCTTCCTCGGGGCCTTCCTGATCGGCGGATTCGTCCCGAGCCTGAAGAAAATGCTGACGCCCCTGAACGGCGGGCCGGCCGACGGCTTCCGCAACACCATGACGATCTTCGCGGTGATCTCGGTCGCCATGTTCATCTACACGTTCGCCAACACGCGCGAGCGGGTCCAGGCCCCGGCCGGGCAGAAGACCTCGCTCGGGCGCGACCTGCGGGACCTGCTGTCCAACACGCCGTGGCTGGTCCTGTTCTTCGTCGGATTCCTCAACCTGGCCAACACCGGCCTGCGCAATGGCGCGGGTACCTTTTACTTCAAATACAACGTTGGCGACGAGATCGCGCAGGGGCGGTTCAACCAGGTCGGCTTCCTCTGTTTCATCGCCGGCGCGCTAGCCACCAAGCTGTTCACGGCCCGCTTCTCCCGCCGCAGCCTGATGATCTGGCTGACGATGATCAACGCCCTCGGAATCGGCGCGTGCTACTTCGTCAATCCGCACAACCTTCCGCTGCTTTACGCCCTCAACATCGTCGCGTCGTTCGCCGCCGGACCGACGCCGGCCATTGTCTGGTCGATGTACGCCGACACCGCCGACTACGGCGAATGGAAGTTCGGGCGGCGGGCGACCGGCCTGATCTTCTCCGCCACCGTCTTCATCCAGAAGGTCGGCCTCGCCCTGGGCAGCGGGATGATCGGCTGGCTGAACAGCTACTTCGGTTACGTGCCCAACGCCACCCAGACCCCCGCGGCGCTCCACGGCATCAACCTCATGTTCGCCCTCCTGCCCGGCGCGCTCGCGCTCCTGGCCGGCCTCGCCACCTACTTCTACATGCTGGACGAGCCCCTGGTGAAGCAGATCGAGCGCGAGCTCGCCGCGCGCAAGGGCGGGGCGCCGGCGGCAGCCGCGCCGGCCGCCTGATCCCGCGCCTCCCGCCGCTCCCCTCACTATGACCGCTCCCGCTTCCACCCCTATCTGGCAGGATGAGTTCGACCAGCCGGTGGGCAGCGGTCCCGATCCCACCAGGTGGGTGCACGACCTGGGCGACAACGGCTGGGGCAACCAGGAACTCGAGTTGTACACCGATTCCCGCGAAAATTCGGTCGTGGTGGCGGACCCGGCGGCGACGGGCGGCCGGGCCCTGGCCCTGCGGGCCGTGCGCACCGCCGCGGGGGGCTACACCTCGGCGCGCATCAAGACGCACGGGAAGTTCGCCGCCGGCTACGGACGGATCGAGGCGCGGCTGAAGCTCCCGCGCGGCCAGGGCGTCTGGCCGGCCTTCTGGATGCTCGGTGACAACATTGAACAGGTCCCGTGGCCCGCGTGCGGCGAGATCGACATCATGGAGCTGATCGGCCACCAACCGGGCACGCTCTACGGCACGCTTCACGGCCCGGGCTATTCCGGCAAACATGGCATCAGCCGGTCCGTGGTGCTCCCGGACGGCGCCGCCCTCGGCGACGCCTATCACGTCTTCGCGGTGGACTGGACCCCCGGCCGGATCGCGTGGCTGCTCGATGGCGACGTCTATAGCGCGGTCACGCCCTCGGATCTGCCGGCGGAGACCCGGTGGGTGTTCGACGGCATCAGTTGTTTCCTGCTGTTCAACCTCGCGGTCGGCGGCCTCTGGCCCGGTTATCCCGACGCCACCACGCAATTCCCGCAGGAATACCGCATCGACTACGTGCGGGTTTACCGCCACGAATAAGGCATCCCTCCCGGTGCCATGCCCCGCCTGTTTTCCGGCCTGATCGCTGCCCTCTGCCTGCTGGCGCCCGCGGCTCGCGCGGCCGAAATGGGCTGGTGGCGGCAACTCGATGTGCGCGGAATCGATGGCGCAGCGCTCACGCCCGCCGGGCGCTGGATCGTCGTGGTGTTCCTCTCGCCGGAATGTCCGGTCGCCAACGCGGACATTCCCGTGCTGAACGCGCTCGCGAGGGAATTCGGTCCGCGCGGCGCTACCTTTGTCGGCGCCTATGCCGACCCGACACTGACCCTGCCGGAGCTGCGGCGGCACGCGACCGACTACCGCCTGCAATATTCCTTGGTGGACGACCGGGACCAGCGCCTCGCCCGCGCGGCCGGCGCAACCTACACGCCCGAGGTATGCGTCTATTCGCGCGACGGCGCCTTGCTCTATCGCGGCCGGATCGACGACCGGGTCGGGGGTTTTGGCGCGGCCCGTCCGGCCGCCACGCGCGAGGACTTGCGCGAGGTGCTCGCGGCGCTGGTCGCGGGCCGCCCGGGACCGTTTCCCAGCCAGCCGGGCTTTGGCTGTGCCCTCCCGGCACCGGTGCGGCGATGAGGCGCGGGATCTGCCTGCTGTTTCCGTGGATTGCGGCCGGCGCGGCCGCGGCGACGGACTCGGCGCCGCCGACGTGGTCGCACGACATCGCGCCCCTCGTTTTTCGGAACTGCGTGGAATGCCACCGGCCCGGACAGGTCGCGCCGTTCTCGCTGTTGAACTTTGAGACCGCAGCCAAGCGCGCGCGCGACCTCACCCGGGCGACCAAGGCCCGCTACATGCCGCCCTGGCTGCCCGAAGGTGCGGCCGGCACGTTTCTCGGCGAGCGCCGGCTGACGGACGGCGACATCGACCTCCTCGCCCGGTGGGCGGCCGCCGGCGCCCCGGCGGGCGAGCTCGCCCTCGCGCCGGAGCCTCCGCCCGCGCCCGTGGCGGAATGGCAGCTTGGCCCGCCCGACCTCGTTGTGCGCATGCGCCAGCCGTTCAACATCCCGCCCGGCCCCGGCGACTCCTATGAGGTCTTTCCGGTGGCGCTGTCGCTGGCGGACGTGCCCGCGGGTGTGCTCGCGCGGGCGCGGATTCCCGATTCGGACGTTCTCGGTGTCGCCGCGGTGGAGATTCGTCCCGGCAACCTTCGCTCCTTCCACCATTGCGACATCTGGGTTGACCTGACCGGCACCGCGCGGCGGCGCGAGGCGGCCGAGGGCGGCAATGGCTTCCTGAGCTTCGGCACGCCGGGATTTCCACCCGCCGTCTGGCTGGGCGGACGGGTGCCCGGGATGATCCCGCGTTTCCTGCCACCCGGGATTGCGGCCAGCGTCCTGCCCCTGAATGGCGACGTTGTTTTTCAGATCCATTACCGCGCGACCGGCAAGCCCGAGACCGACCAGTCCGAGATCGGCATCCACTTCATGCGGGAGCCGGTCAAGCGGGTCTTGGATTCACTGCTGCTGCGGAGCTTCAGTCTCGACATTCCCGCAGGCGAGCCGGCGTTCACCGTCGAGGACTCGCTGGAGGTGCCGGCCGACTGCGTCCTGATGAACCTCCTGCCGCACATGCACCTGCTGGGGCGCGAGATTCATGCCCGGATTGTCAACCCGGACGGCTCGAGCCGCCCGCTGATCGACATCAGTCGCTGGGATTTCAAATGGCAGGACCGCTATGCGCTCCGCGAACCCTTCATCCTGCCGAAGGGTGCGCGGATTTTTTGCCGGTGGGTCTTCGACAACAGCGCGGGCAACCGGCGCAATCCCTTTTCGCCGCCCCGGGCGGTAACCTTCGGCCCGAACGCGACCGACGAGATGTGCGCCTTGGATCTCGCGGTCATTCCCGTCAACCTCGACGACGTCCCGCTCTTCGCGGCCGCGCGGGACAAGAAGTTGCGCGAGAAGGTCGCCGAGCTTTCGCCCGAGCAGCGGGCCCGGCACAACTGGAACGAGGCCTTCGAGGCGGTCAGCCCGCCGGGCCGCTAGAGCGTATTACGCTGGGGTGTGGCCAGGGTCGCTGACCCCGGAGATGGGGCATGCGGATGGGGATTTTCGAACCGGGGTCGGCCACCGAGGCTCCGCACTCGTCGGCGACTCCGGCTACAATTTTATTAAACCAGCTCGAGCATAAACGTAATCCGAGTCGCGGCGCTGGAGGCGAGTGTGCCCTCCGTCCGCCTCGCTCTCCGGTGGCGCGCGGCCTCCGGACGCGCTTGAATGGGTCCAGAGGCCCCGTTCCACCACGGGAATGTCTCCGCGGGGCAAGGGCGGCCCGCCTCCAACGATCCTCCTCCCCGGCTTTGGATTCGACCGAGAATCTTTGCTTCAAATTTGCGGCGCATTGTGAGTCACTCGGCGCAGAATGCGCCGAGTCCTGCTCTTTTCCTACGGCACTCTCCTGGAGACAAAAATCCAGCAACGGGTTTTCGGGCGGCTCTTGAGCGGTCGGCCCGGCCGGCTGGCCGGCTGGCATGTTGCGCCCCGCGCCGTGCACGGACGCTATCCCGGGATCGTGCGGGCAACGGGCGAGGGGACCATGGGCCAGGTGCTGGAGCTGGCGCCGGGCGAACTGGCCCGGGCCGATGCCTATGAGGATACGCCGCACCTGTACCGCCGCCTTCGCGTGGGTGTCAAACGGGGCCGGCGGACGGTGCGCTGCTGGATTTACGTACCCGCGGTGAGCCATGTCGCCGGGGTTGCGCCGAGCCGCCGATCGGTGTCTGCTCGTCGCCACTGATTGTCCATGGATCCCGCCTCCAGAACATTGCCGGGTGCCGAGCGGCACGTGCAGCTGATGGCGACGTGCCTCTGCGACGCGTTTTACGATGACGTCGCCCGCGCCACCGTGGAGGTGCTCGAATACCTGGGCTGCCTGGTGGATTTTCCCGAAGGGCAGACCTGCTGTGGCCAGCCGGCCTTCAACGGCGGCGACTGGGCGGCATCCCGCCAGGTCGTCCGGCACACGGTTCGGACGTTTTCCGGCGACACTCCGGTCGTGGTGCCTTCGAGTTCCTGTGCGGCCATGATGTTCCACGGCGCGCTGCTCGAGTTCGAAAAGGAACCCGATCTGCCGGCCGTGACGGCGCTCGGCCGCCGCACGTGGGAGCTCGCCGACTTCATTGTCAACGCCCTGGGAACCACCATTTGGACCGGGCGCTACGAGGCGACCGTCGCCTTCCACCGTTCGTGCCATTCGCGCGGCACGCCCGGCGACGGCGCGGCCCTCGCGCTGCTGGCTTCGGTCCCCGGCGTGACGGTGGTTCCGTTTGGCGAGGGTGAACAGTGCTGCGGCTTCGGCGGTACATTTTCCGTCGGCTTTCCGAACATTTCCGCCCGCATGGGCGCCCTCAAGCTCGAACACATCCGCGCCGCGCACCCCGACGTCCTGGTCTCCGGTGACATGAGCTGCCTGATGCATCTCGGCGGCCTGGCCGACCAGGAGGGCCGGCCAATCCGCCGGCAGCACCTCGCCCAGGTCCTGCGTGACGCCTTGAAAAACGGCGGCCTGCTTTGAAGCCCAAATAGACTCGAAGGAACGCAAAAAGCCGGAAAATTTATGGCCACAAAAAGGCACAAAAATCCGTTGGCAGGACAGGCTCTGGCGGCGCCGATGGGCGCACGGGAGATTCGGCGCTGCGGACCAAGGTCCCTTTGCGCCTTCTTGCGGCGAGATCTCCCCTGCCTTGGGCATCAGGCCAAAGCCGCGGCCGGAAATCGGGCCATCTAAGGATCAAAGGCCATGTCCACCCAGCCCATCGACCAATTTGCCGCCGGCCTCGCGCCGGGCACGCAGGCGGCGATCCATGGCGGCTCGAAGCAGGGTCACGAGAAACGCACCCGCCTGCTTTTTGACCATTTTCCCGATGCCAACCGGCTGCGCGTGCTCGCGGGCGAGATCAAGCAGCATGTCGTCGAGAACCTCGACACCCTGTTGCCGCAAGTGGAGGCAAGGATGCTGGCGAACGGCGTCAAGGTGCACTGGGCGGCCACCGCCGCCCAGGCCTGTTCCGCGGTGCTGAAGATCATGGAGGCGCGCAGCGCCACGAAGCTGGTCAAGGCGAAGACCATGGTCAGCGAGGAAATCGAGCTGACGCCCTTCCTCGAGAAGCACGGCATCGAGTCGCTCGAGACCGACCTGGGGGAGTTCATCGTGCAGATCGACGGCGACCACCCCTCGCACATCGTCAAGCCGATCATCCACAAGAGCCGGCAGGACATCGCGCGCAGCTTCGAGCGCGAGGGCCTGGGCGCGTACGACGACGACCCGGAGACCATCACCCGCCGGGCCCGGCAGTTCCTCCGCGGAAAATACCTCGCGGCCGATGTCGGCCTGACGGGCGCCAATTTTGTCTCGGCGGAGAGCGGCCGCCTCGTGCTTGTCACCAACGAGGGCAACTCCCGCTTCTGCCTCGCCGCTCCGCGGTGCCACATCGCTCTCGTCGGCATCGAGAAGCTCGTGCCGCGCGACCGCGACCTCGGGCTGCTGCTCAACCTGCTGGCGCGCTCCGCCACGGCCCAGCAGCTGACGGTTTACACGGAGTTCATCTCCGGGCCGAAATCGGCGACCCAGCCGGACGGACCCGACGAGATGCACGTGATCTTTGTCGATAACGGCCGCACCGACGTGCTCGCCAGCGATTGCCGCGAGATCCTGCGCTGCATCCGCTGCGGCGCCTGCCTGAACGTCTGCCCGGTGTACCGCCAGGCGGGCGGCCACGCGTACCGGGGCGTTTATCCCGGTCCGGTCGGCGCGGTCCTGTCGCCGCTCCTGCTCGGCAAGGATTTCGCCGCCAAGGCCGACCTGCCGAAGGCGTCGTCACTTTGCGGGGCGTGCCACGAGGTCTGCCCGGTGAACATTCCGATTCCCGACCTGCTCCTGCGCCTGCGGGACAAGGGCAAGCGTGAGGGCGCTCCGCTGGCGTCGGCGGCAACTCCCCCGATGGGCGTGTGGGCGCTGCTGGCGTCGCAACCGCTCGCCTGGAAGGCCGCGCTTTTCGGCGGCCGGCTGCTCAACGTCCTGCCCTCGAAAATGCTGCCGGTGCCCGCGCTCCGCGCCTGGGAGGAAAAACGCACGCTGCCCAAATGGCGCGGCGGCGAGTTCCGGAAATGGTTCCGGGGTAGGGCGCGGCTGGGACGGGTGCAACCGCCTCGGCCGCCAGGCGCGCCGGTGGAGGTTCGCGGCGGTCCCGCCCAACCGAACAAATCGAATGACCACTGACCGCGACCAAATCCTCGCGCGCGTCCACGCCGCCCTCGCCCCGCTGGCCACGCGGGCGCCGCTGCCCGATTGGGAGCGGGAGCTGGTGATCCTGCGCGCGGCCCGGGGGTCGCCCGACCTGTGGACGTTGTTCGCCGAGCGGCTGCAGGCGGTCAACGGCACGCCGCTCACGTCGGCCGACGAGCTGGTCGCGCTGCTCGACAAGAACGGGTGGCGCCACGGTTATTGCGACCCCGTGCTGTGGCCGCGGCTGAAACCGGCGTTTCCGGCCGGCTTCAAGGTCGAGTTGAATTTCGACCGTGCGCGGGTGGACGACTACCAGTTCGGAATCACGGCGGCGACGGCGGCGATCGCCGAGACCGGCACACTCGTACTGACGGATCACGGGACATCCCGCCGGCTCGGCGCGCTGACCCCGTGGGTGCACGTCGCGGTGCTGCGCCGCGACCAGATCCTTGCGGACGTGCCCGCCGCAGTGGCGGCGTTGCCCAAGGATCCGAATGTCATTTGGTGCACGGGCCCGTCGAAGACGGCCGACGTCGAGGGCATTCTCATCGAGGGCGTCCATGGCCCCGGCCGGCAGGTCGCCCTGCTTGTGGAGTGAGGTTGGGTGGAAGACGGGGTTCGGAGACCCCGCCCCACACCTCAGCGCGAGCACTTCGAGACCCTACTTCCAGTCGGCCAGCACTTCCCCGATCGGCGGCCAGCCGGCGAGCTCGCCAATCTTCACCTTGCCCCAGACGGTGCAAAGCATGCCGACGACTTTTTTGTCCTTCCGGTCGTGCGCGAAGGCACTGAACGCGTGGGCGCCGTCCAGCGGCTGCCAGCTCGAGGGCCAGACGCGGAAGCCCTTCGCCAGCAGGAACGGCACGGAAGGATATTCCGCGTGCTTTTCGTAGTGCCAGTCGCAGATGACAATGTCCCTGGGAATCAGGTCCACGGCCCCGGCGGTCCCGTTCTTCGCGTATTCCCACTCGCCGCCGTTCATGGCCTTGGCGTCGAGCAGCCGGTCGCCCCACATCAGCATCTCCAGCTGGCGCTCGCCGACGATGTGCCGGTGCAGGTCGTTCACCGCCCTCGCGAACAGCTTCGCGGGATCGCCGCCGCGGCAGCGCGGACAGTGCTCCGAGGCGATAAGGAACACCTCGTCCATGCCCACGTGAAAGGCGTCGGCCTCGAAGGCATCCGCCAGCTCGTCGATCAGGTCGAAAACGATCCGGTTCACCTCCGGGTTTTGGGGACACCAGCTGCGGCAGTAGATGTCGGTGTTCTCCGGAAACCGGCCGGGCGTTTCGTCGAACTCCGGATGTTTCGTCAGCAGGGCGAAGGTGGTTTTGCTCCACGATTGGTGACCCAGGCAGTTGAGCTGCGGAATGACCCGGAGGCCGAGCCGGCGGGCGGCGGCTGCGAAGGCGTGCGCGTGGGCCGCCGTGACGCCGAGGGGCGCGCTGACTTCGGGATGCGACTTGAACTCGAAGTTGTAGTCCACCTCGACGATGAGGCTGTTCACCCCGAGCGCGGCCAGCTTGGGCAGCTCCGCCTGCAGGTCAGTGATCTGGCTGTCGCCTTCGATCAGCACGTGCACGCCGCGCCAGACCGGATTCTTTGCCCGCCATTCCCGGGCGGCCGACGCGCGGGCGCCCGCCGGGGCGGCTTCGGGCGCGGTCGTGCAGCCGGACAGCAGGGCCAGCAAGATCAGGAAACAGGTCGCGGTCTTCATGGTGGCTCGACTCAGAGTTTCAGGCGAAGGCCCGCGCGATTCAGGGCGACCGTCGCCCCAAGCACCGCGACGCCGCAGCAGCCGGAGCGAATCACCGCGTGGTACACATTCGGTTCGGCGAGCCGACCGTACCAGTCTCCGAGGTGAACCAGGTCGAGGGCGGACGGCAGCATTTCGGAGAGCAGGTAGGCGAGCAGGACATTCTGGCCGGCAACGGCCAACGGTCGCGAGATAACGGCGACCGGCCGGACATCGGCGACGAAATGAAAAAGCAGCCAAAGGGTCGCGGTGATGGCGCAGGCCCAGAGGCACCACGACGGGGTCGCGTCGTTTTTCCAGATGCCATAGAGGCCGTTGACCAGCCAGGCGGCGGCGGCGGTGCCCGCGACAAAAAGCGCGGTGAACCGGACACGGGCTCGCTCGGACGACGGCTCCGCCGCCACCAACAGGGTGGCGAGCAGCACGCCTCCGACGGTGATGGCCGCCTGGGAACCGAGCGTCCCGCCGATACCGACGAAATTGTTCAACCAGAAACCGGCGAACGCGCCGGTCTGTTCGGCGGGATAAAGGCAGAACAGCAGGACCATGCATCCCAGCAAAGCGGTGCGATTGGTCCGGAAAACCAGGAAGACGATTGCTCCCACCAGATACGCCCAGCCGATCAGCCCAAGGATACCCCACCAGTCGGTGTGGATGGAGAACGGCGAGAGCGTGACGATGCGATGTCCGTCGGGCCCGACGAATGCCAACGCGAGAAACACCAGCGAAGCGAAGCCGACGGCGCGCAGTCCGGCCGAGACCAGCCGCCCCGACCCGGCGCCAACCGCGAGATCGCAGAACGCGCAGAGGGAGGAAAGATACATCAGAGTCGACCACAGCGGCGCCGACCAGCCCATCCGGGCGGGATCGGGCGACTCGTTGACCATCAGGACGCCGATGAGGAGCAGCGATAACGTCCGGACCAGGATGTGCCGGAGAATTTTCCAGAGCGGCACCCCCTTCTTCAGCTGCGAGCCGAGCGCGATCGGGAGGGACAGGCCGACGATGAACAGAAACGCCGGGAACACCAGGTCGACAAAGGTCATTCCGCTGCCCCGTTGGTGGCGCTCGCTGTAATGCACCATCCAGTCGGGCACGATCCGGCCCGCGCCGGAGAGGTCGTTGACGAAGATCATCATGAACATGACGAACCCGCGCAGGGCGTCGATCGAGTTGATGCGGTAGGATGGGCCGCCGGCGGCGGAAGTCGCGCCGGCCGCGGACGAGGAAGCAGGGGTCGTCATGAGGGCGGTCGCATTTTTTTGGGCCACCGCGCGTCCTTTGTATGGGCCGCCCGGCTCCACTTCAAAGAAATTGGGTGGGGTTGGTGGAACGCGGCCGTCGGACGCGTTTTGTCCGAGGCAAGCGCGTCCGGAGGCCGCGCTCCACCTCGCCCGGGAACGGGAATGCTGACCCAGCACCCTGACATATCTTGGCGATGCCTCCGCCCGCCTACCTGGGCGTCTCGCGCCGGCGGACGTAGTCGAGCAGGACGGCGGCGACGATGATTCCGCCGGTGACGATTTCCTGGACCCAGTTGGCGAGTCCGAGCTTGGTGCAGCCGTTGGCGACCACGCTCATGATCAGCGCGCCGACGATCGTGCCGGTGACGGTGCCCTGGCCGCCCGCCAGGCTGGCGCCGCCGATCACGACGGCGGCGATGACGTTCAATTCGTAGCCCGCGGCCGTGGTTGGGTCGCCGCCCGTGAGGTAGGCGAACTGCAGCACCGCGGCCAGTCCGGCGAAGCCGGCGCCGAGCGTGTAGACCAGCAGCTTCACCCGTTCGACCGGCACGCCGCACAGGCGGGCGGTCTGCTCGTTCGAGCCCACGGCGAATACGTGGCGGCCGAACCGCGTGTACCGCAGGCCAAGGGCAACCACCACGGACAGACCGAGCATCAGCCACACCCCGCCGGGCAGCCCGCCCCGCCGGCCGATCTGCATGAGTCCGTTGAGCCAGGTCTCGTCGGGATAGATCGTTTGTTCGCCCGCCAAGCCCTTCGCGGCGCCGCGCAACGCCCCCATCATGCCGAGCGTGACGACGAACGGCAGCAGGCGGAGGCGCGTGATGAGGAGGCCGGAGAATACGCCGCACAGCGCGCCGGCGGCCACTCCACCCAGCGCCGCCAGCACCGGGGACCAGCCTCGCTGGATCAGGAGCGCAATGGCGACCGTGCCCAGCGCGATGATCGAGCCCACTGACAGGTCGATGCCGCCCGCGATGATGACCAGCGTCATGCCCAGCGCGGCGATGCCGATGACGGCCGTCTGCTCGAGGACGATCGCGAGGTTGTCGCGGGAAACGAACGTGTGGAAACGCAGCGCGGCGAACAGGACGCAGACTCCGACCAGGCCCAGCACCGGGCCGGCGGTGGTCACGCCGCGCCAGAGCGCGTGCGAGAAACCCGGGCGTTTCGGTTCGGCGGTCATCTCAGGCAGAACAATTCATTTAACCACAGATGGACACAGATAAACACCGATGAGGGAAGGGTTGGAAACAAGCGGCCGCGGGACTGGCGGGTTCGCCGACCGTTAAGGCGAGACCCTGCGGGCACACCCGGTTGAGATCTGTGTGCATCTGTGTCTATCGGTGGTTTCAAACGGATTGAGCCGCCTCACGCCGCGGTGCCGGTCGCGGCGAGCATGATCTGGTGTTCGCTCCACTCGGTGACCGGGCGGGACTCGCCGAGCACGCCGCGGCACATCACGGCGATCCGGTCGCAGGTGCCCAGCAATTCGGGCAGGTAACTGCTGACCATCAGCACCGCCTTGCCGGCACAGGCGAGCTCATCGACCAGGCGGTAGATGTTCTGCTTCGCGCCGATGTCGATGCCGCGGGTCGGCTCGTCGAGCAGGAGGACATCGGCGCCGTTGCGCAGGAGGCGGGCCAGGGCGACCTTCTGCTGGTTGCCGCCCGAAAGCTCGCCCACCCGCTGGGCGGGACCCGTGCACTTCACACCCAGTCGCTCGAGCCAGCCGGCGGCCTCGACAGCCAGTGCGGCCGGGCGCACGTGCCACGGCAGGCGCGGCAGGGTTACGTTGGCGGCCAGGTCCAGGTTGAGCGCCAGACCCTCGTCCTTGCGGTCCTCGCTGAGGAAACCGACGCCCTGGCTCCAGCGCTGCGCCGGCGTGGATCGTCCCTGGTAAAGGCCGACCTTCACCTGGCCCGAGCGCACGGTATCGAGAGAAAAAATGGTGCGCAACAACTCGCTGCGCCCGGCGCCGATGAGGCCGGCGATGCCCAGCACTTCGCCGCGGCGCAACGCCAGCGTAGCGGTCACCGGCTTGGTCCGGCCCGCCAGCGCGGTGGTCTCGAGGATGACCGCGCCCGGCACCCGCGGCGTGTGCACATAAAGGTCGGAAACCTGGCGGCCGACCATCAGGAGGGCCAGCTCGTCGGGGGTCGTGCCGGCGGTGAGCCCCGTGGCCACGCTGACGCCGTCCCGGAGCACCGTGTAACGGTCGGACAGCGCCTGCACCTCCTCGAGAAAATGCGAGATGTAGATGATGGAATGGCCCTGGTCGCGGAGATGGCGCACGAGGCGGAACAGGTTTTGGGTGTCGGCCTGGGCCAGGCTGCTGGTCGGCTCGTCGAGCACAATCACCCGGCAGCCGAGCGCGAGGGCGCGCGCGATCTCGACGAGCTGCTGCTCCGCGACGCTCAGGCTCCCGGCGCGGGCCGTCACCGGGATGTCGGCACGGCCGAGCTGCCCGAGGGCGACGCTGGCCCGCCGCCGGGCTTCGGCCCGGTGCAGGAATCCGCCGCTGGCCGGCTCGGCGCCGAGGACGATGTTCTCCGCCACCGTCAGGTGCGGTGCGATCGCCAGCTCCTGGTTCACCATCGCGACGCCGGCCCGCCGCGCGTCCTGGGGCCCGCGCGGCCGGTAGGACCGGCCCTCGAGCTCCATCGTGCCCGCGTCGGGCGCATGCACGCCCGACAGGATCTTCATCAGCGTGCTCTTGCCTGCGCCGTTTTCGCCCACGAGCGCATGCACCTCGCCCGGCGCGACCGCGAGGTGGACGCCGTCGAGTGCCACCGTGGCGCCGAAGCGCTTGGCGATGCCGTCGAGCCGGAGACGGGGTGCGGCGGAGTCGGGCACGTCGTCGGATTATTTGCCCAGCACGGCCTTCACCTCGGGGGTCGACTCGTTGTCGCGGGTCACCAGCACGCAGCCGGTGTCGATGGCCAGGTCGACCTTCTCATGACGCAGGCACTTCACGGCCGTGACCACGCCGAGGTAACCCATCTTGGTTGGATTCTGGGCCACGAGAGCATCGACGTCGCCCTTGTTCAGCGCGGCCAGGAGGGTCGGCGAGGTGTCGAAACCGACGAACTTCTTCTGGCCGGCGAGGCCGGTCTGGCGGAGCGCCAGCAGCATTCCCTGCGTGGTCGACTCGTTCGAGCAAAAGATGCCGTCGGCCTCGCGGATCCGGTCGAGCAGGTTCATCGCGGCGTCCTGCGACGAGGCCGTGGTGGCGCCGCCGTAGCGGTTGTCCACGATCACGGTGATGCCGGGGTGGCGGCGCATGACCTCGAGGAAGCCGGCCTCGCGCGCGATCGTGCTGGCCGAGCCCTCGGCATAGCGCAGGAGGACGACCTTGCCCTGGCCGCCGAGCAGGCGGGCAAGCTCCTCGCCGCCGAGCACGCCGCCGCGGTGGTTGTCGGTGGCGACAAAGCTGGCAAAGTCCTTGCCGGGCTCGCCCTTCAGGGCCGAGTCAAAGATGACCACGGGAATGCCGTGCTCGCCGGCGCTGCGCACCGGGTTGCGCAACGCGGTGTCGTCAAGCGGAGCCAGGACGATGGCGGAGACGCCGGAGGCCACGAACTCCTGGACGACGCCGATCTGCTGGGCGCGATCGTCCTCCTTGAGCGGGCCTTTCCAGATGATCTCGACGCCGAGCTCTTCACCGGCCTTCTTGGCGCCGGCCTCCACCGACTTCCAGAAGCTGTGCGTGGTGCCCTTGGGAATGACCGCGATGCGGTCGGCCGCGAAGGCCAGGGAGGTCAACGCGAGCGCGGCGAGGAGGAGGTATTTTTTCATGGGGTGGAAAGGGAACCGATCAAGACACAGAGCAGGTGAGTTTTAGCCACAAAAAGGCGCAAAGATTCCCTGGGTGGAGAGCAAAGTCTCCCGCGCGCCGGGAGGCGCCTTGAAAGCCGGTCCCGCCTTCGGGCTCTTGGCATTTTTGTGGCCGAGAATTCCGACGGCCCAGCCGGAGTCATGCCGTTGAAAGATAAAAGTTGCATGGGCGGCCCTATCGAGAATTCCGGAACGATCCGGCTTTGCTTTGCATCGGAAGGTTCAGTTCGCAGCCCGCGACCGGGCCGAGCAGCGGTAGACATTGGCTGGCTGGTCTTTCAACTTTCACCATTCAACTTTCAACTGGAAGAGCCCGGCTCAGAGTGGCTCGAGCTGCACCGGGTTTGTCAGGGTGCCGATCTTCTCGATCTCGACGCTCACGGTGTCTCCGGCGCGCAGCCAGCGGGGGACCGGCTTCACCGCCATGCCGACGCCGTGAGGCGTGCCGGTGAGGATGACGGTGCCGGGCACGAGCGTGGTGCTGCCGCTGAGGTACTCGATGAGAGCGGCCACGTTGAAGATCATGTCGCCGGTGGTCCAGTCCTGCACCCGCTCGCCGTTGAGGATTGTGGCGATCTTCAGGGCGTTGGGGTCGGGAATCTCGTCCCGCGTCACCAGGCGCGGGCCGAGCGGGGCAAAGGTGTCAAACGACTTGCCGCGGCACCACTGGCCGCCGCCGAGGCGGATCTGGTGGTCGCGCGCGGAGACGTCGTTGGCGCAGGAATAGCCGAGGACGTAGTCGAGCGCGTGCTCGCGGCTGACGTTCCGGCCGGACCGCCCGATGACGACCGCCAGCTCGCATTCGTAGTCGACCTCGTCGCTGCGCAGATGCTGCGGGAGGAGGATCGGGTCGCCGGGGTTTTGCAGCGAGTTGATGCCCTTGTAGAAGACGATCGGGCGTTCCGGGATCTTCGCGCCCGTCTCCTGGGCGTGGCGGCGGTAGTTGAGGCCGATGCCGATGATCTGGGCCGGCGCCACGGGGGCGAGCAGCTTGGCGATGTCGGCGCGCTCCGCCGTCACGCGATGCGCCGCGAAGAGGTCGCCCTCGATCCGGAGGATGCTGCCGTCGGCCTGTTCGGCGCCGTGGTGGATGGTTCCCGAAGTGTCGAGATAGCGGATGATTTTCATGGGGGGGAGAGGATCTGCCGCCAGACCGCGCCCGTCGGGTAGGTGTGGGCGGCGAGCGAGGCCGGTTTCATGGTGATGCTGGCGCCGGACGCGAGCGGGGCCTGGTAGCGGCCGCCGCGGACGACGCAGGGGTCGAGGAAATGCTCGTGCAGGTGGTCGACGAACTCGGTGATGCGCCCCTCCAGCGAGCCGCTCACGCAGAGGTAGTCGAAGATGGACTCGTGCTGGACGTACTCGCACAGGCCGACGCCGCCGGCGTGCGGGCAGACCGGCACGCCGAACTTGGCGGCGAGGAGGAGCACGGCCACCACCTCGTTCACGCCGCCGAGCCGGCAGGAGTCGATCTGGCAGTACGAGATCGCGCGCGCCTGGAGGAGCTGCTTGAACATGACCCGGTTCTGGCAGTGCTCTCCGGTGGCGACGCCGATGCCGAGCGGCTCGAGCGCGCGCGCGATGGCGGCGTGCCCGAGCACGTCGTCGGGCGACGTCGGTTCCTCGATCCAGAGCGGCCGCGCCGGGGCGAGCGCCCGCACCCACTCGATGGCCGGGCCGACATCCCACCGCTGGTTGGCATCGATCATGAGGGTGCGCCGCGGCCCGATCTCCCCGCGGACGACGGCCGCCCGGCGGATGTCGTCCGCGAGATTCGCGCCGACCTTGATCTTGAAATGGGTGAAGCCGTCGGCGATCGCCTCGCGGCACAGCCGGCGGATCTTCTCATCGGAGTAGCCCAGCCAGCCCGCCGAGGTGGTGTAGGCCGGGTAGCCGTCGCGCCGCATCTCTGCCTCGCGCGCGCCGCGCGTCGGCGCCAGCGCCTCCAGCCGGGCGCGCGCCTCGTCGGGCGTGAGCGCGTCGGTGAGGTAGCGCCAGTCCACCATCTCGACGATCTGGGCGGGCGAGAGGTCGGCCAGAAGCTTCCAGAGCGGCTTGCCCTCGAGCTTGGCCCAGAGGTCCCAGAGCGCGTTGACGACTGCCGCCGTGGCGAGGTGGATGACGCCCTTCTCGGGCCCGAGCCAGCGCAACTGGCTGTCGCCGGTCAGGTGTTTCCAGAATTCCCCCGGCGCTGAGGTGAAGGCGGCGATGTCCTGGCCCACGACGAGCGGGCGGAGCGCGGCGATCGCCGCCACCACGAGGTCGGTGCCGCGGCCGATGGTGAAGGTGAGGCCGTGGCCCTCGAGGCCGTCGCCGCGGTCGGTGGTGAGCACCACGTACCCCGCGGAGTAATCCGGATCGGGATTCATGGCATCGGAGCCGTCGAGCGAGAGCGAGGTGGGGAAGCGCACGTCGAGCGCGCTCAGGCCGGTGATTCTTCCGGAGGGTTTCACGGGCAGCAGGGCGGGTTCACTTGCCCGCGCTCCAGCCGCCGTCGATCAGCAGGCAGCTGCCGGTCACCATCGCGGACTCGTCCGCGGCGAGATAGAGCGCCGCGCTGGCGATCTCCTCGGGCCGCGCCATCCGGCCGTTCAACTGGGTGGAGGCCATGTCGCGGTAGGCCTTGGCGGGGTCGGGGTACTCGGCGATGCGGGCCTGCACAAACGCGGTTTCGACGCGCCCGGGGCAGATGGCGTTGAAGCGCACGCCGGTGTGGGAGTGGTCCAGCGCGAGCGAGCGGGTCAGGCCGACGACGGCGTGCTTGCTGACCGTGTAGGCGAGCCGGTCGCGCACGGCGACCACGCCACCGATGGAGCCCAGGTTGACGACGCTGCCGCGCCCGCGCTCCAGCATCGCGGGCACGAAGGCCTTGCAGAGATTGAAGGGGCCCCGGACATTGACGGCGTGCAACCGGTCGAGGTCGGTGGCGCCGGTGGCCAGCAGGTTGCCGACGTGGCCGACGCCGGCGTTGTTGACCAGCACGTCGAGCGGCGGCAGCCGGCCGGCCAGGGCGAGCGCGGCGGCGGCATCGCTCACGTCCAGTTCGGCGAAGTCGGCGCGCCCGCCCGCCGCGCCGATGGCGGCGACGGTGGCCCGGCCGGCCGCCGGGTCGCGGTCGGCGACCCACACGGTGGCGCCCGCCTGGGCAAAGAGGAGGGCGATGGCGCGACCGATGCCGGAGCCGGCGCCGGTGACGAGGGCGTTTTTCTGGTCGAGGCGGAACATGGCTTCAGGGCAGGCGGTAGACGCGCACGGCGTTCGCGCGGAAGATGGCGTCGCGGTCGGACGGAGACAAAGAAGAAAGCAACAAATCCGCGGCCGCCAGCCAGCCGGGGTAGGTGGCGGCGAGTTTCACGACCGGCCAGTCGCTGCCGAAGAGCAGCCGCGACGGGCCGAAGGTGGCGAGCAGGTGCTCGACACAGGGCCGCAGGTCTTCGGCGGACCAACCCGGGGACGCCTCGGTAACCAAGCCGGAGAATTTGCAGACCACGTTCGGCAACGCGGCCAGGGCGGCGACGTCCGCGCGCCACGGATCGAGCTCGCGGCGCGCGATGCCCGGCTTGCCCGCGTGGTCGAGGATGAAGCTGGTCTGCGGGCAGCGGCGGGCAAGCTCGGTCACGGCGGGAAGCTGGTGTTGGCGGCAGCAGAGATCGAAGCTCAAACCCTGGCCGGCGAGTTCCCGCACGCCGGCCACGAAGATGGCGCGCGTGCAGAATTGCGGGTCGGGCTCGTCCTGGATGAGGTGGCGGACGCCCCGCACGAGCGGGTGCCGGCCGAGCTCCGCCAGCATCGGGGCCAGCGCCGCGTCGGAATCGACGGGGACGTGCGCGACGATCCCGGCGAGGCGCGGCTCCGCCGCCGCGAGCGTTTCCACCCAACGGATCTCGTCGAGCCAGCGGTCGCGCGCGCACTCGGCCTGGACAAAAACCAGACGCGCCGGCATCGCCTCGCCCGCTTCCGCGACCAGCCCGTCCGGCGCATGGCGGGTCGACAGCGCGGGTGCGCCGGAGAGCCAGGGATACGGCAGCCGGCCGGGATCCCAGAAATGCACGTGCGAATCGACGAAGGGGGCGCGCATGGCGGCGGATGCCGGGGCCCGTCAACCGGGCGGTTGCAGCGTGCAAGCGCGGTCGAGGTGCACGTAGCCACCGTCCACGTAGAGCCACTGCCCGGTCGTGTGGGAGGAGCGGGCCGAGGCGAGGAAGACGACGGTGTCGGCGATTTCGCGGGGCGTGGTCATGCGCCGGCCCAGTGGCACCAGGTTCTCGATGCCCTTGAGGGCGGCGGCGGGATCGGGCCGTTGCCGAAGCCAGCGTTCGTACTGCGGTGTCATGACCTCCGCAGGGATCACGCAGTTCACGCGGATGCCGTGCCGGCCCAGGTCGATGGCCCATTCCCGGGTGAGCGCATCCATGGCGCCCTTCGCGGCGACGTAGCCGCTCGTGCCGCCCTGGCCGGTCGTGGCGCACTTGGTGCCGATGTTGACGATCGTGCCGCGCGCGGCGATCAGGGCGTCCAGGGCCGCCTGCACGAGGACGAAGCACTGCACGATGTTCTTCTCGAGCGACGCGCGGAAATCGGCGGACGGCCGCCGCAGGCCGACCCCGTCGTTCACGCCGGCGTTGTTCACGACGCAGTCGATCCGGCCGAATTTGGCGAGGACCGCGGCCACCGTGGCCTTCACCGCGGCCTCGTCCGTCATCTCACAGGGAAAAGCGGCGGCCCGCTGGCCGAGGGCGACCAACTCGGCGACCAGCCGATCCGCCTCGGCGTGGCTGCGCCCGAGAATGCAGGCCACGGCTCCTTCCGCCGCGAACGAACGGGTGATGGCTTCGCCGATGCCCTTCGCGCCGCCGGTGATCAGGATCACTTTTTGTTCAAGTTCGAGATTCATGGGTGATGGGGTGGGAGCGACTGGGCGGTGCCGGCGGGCAAACCGGCGCGGGGCGGATGGGGATTCACCGCCGGGAAACCGCGGCGGAGCGCCGACGAGCGGCCGGCCAGCTCGGGAAGGCGTCCGGGAACAACAGGCAATCAGATGGGCGATGTTTTCGGCAAGCCCAGACCGGCCGGGTTGGCCGGCGGTCCGTTCGGGCCTTGCACCGTCGCGAATATTTGCATTTTGGAGGCGTGCAGATTGCGGTCATCTCCGACACCCACGATCGCTTCCCGGCGGACCTGCCCGCGCGCCTGGCGGGAGCCGACGAGATCTGGCATTTGGGAGACGTTTGCGCCCCGGAGGTGGTGGAGGCGTTTGTGCAAACCGGCCGGCCGGTGCATGTCGTGCTGGGCAACAACGAGGACCACATGGGCTGGCCGCTTTCCCTGTTGCTCGAGAGGGAGGGGTGGAAGTTCTTCCTGGTGCACATACCCCCGGGCCGGGCACCCGCGGGCGTGCATGCCGTTCTGCACGGGCATACCCATGTGCCGCGCGACGAGACGGACGCCCGGGCCGTGCGCTGGCTGAATCCCGGGTGCATCTCGCGGCCGAATCGCGGCGCTCCCGCCAGCTTCGCCTGGCTGACCGTCGAGCGCGGGCGACCCTTGGGTTGGAAGCTTATACAACTTTAGGCGCGGCCGGCTGGCCCGTTTCCTGCACGATTGAGCCCATGAAAGTGGAACTATTGTCCGGCACCGAGACGGTTCGTCTTCAAGGCGAACTCACAGCGCTAATCATTGATGCCGTTGAACATGGAGCGTCCATTGGCTTTACGTTGCCGCTGGTCCGCGCCGAGGTGGAACGTTACTGGCAGGACGTGGCGGGGGAGGTGGCGGCTGGCCGGAAGATTCTGATTGTGGCTGCTGACGAGCGCGGCCGGTTGCTCGGCAGTGCGCAACTGAGCTTGGAATCCAAGGCCAACGGACGGCATCGGGCGGAGGTCCAAAAGGTCATTGTGCGTCACGTGGCGCGCGGGCACGGGGTGGGAGCGGCGTTGATGGCGAGGCTCGAGCAGGAGGCGCGCGCCGGCGGCCGCACCGTCCTGGTGCTCGACACCAGCACCGGGTCCGGTGGCGCCACGGTGTTTTACCGGCGGCTCGGCTACAGCTTTGTCGGGAGCATCCCGAATTTCGCGGCGAATCCCGACGGCCGGTTGGTGGCCAACGCCATCTTCTACAAGCTGCTTCCGGCAAGGGGGGCGGAAACGACAAACCTGACCGCGGCACCGGCGACGGCGGTGGCCGGTTGAATCGCCGCTCTTGGAACGATCAGTTCGCCAGGGTCCGCTGCCACCGGAAGCGGCCGACCTTGACCGCATTTGGCTCGGAGGCGGCCACGATGCCAAAGGAAGTGACGAGGCAGGGCGACTGTTCCCGGCGACCAGCCTTGCCCTGCTCGTTGTCGATGCGCGGCGGGTTGATCGGTTTGCCGTCCTTGCCGATTGACTTGAGCGAAACCCGCCCGTCGGCGGTGATCTCGAGAATGGCGTCGCCCGGCTTTCGCCCGGAGCCGGTGGCATAGGTGCCGGCCACCGCTCCAAACAGGGTCTCCTTTTCCGGTGACGTTGTGATGATCACCACGTTGGCCGGCACATCGCTGAGGCGGCGGTGCGGCACACCGTACCAAAGGCCGACGGCGATCAGGACGACACCCAGGGCGAGCAGTCCAATGACCTCGACGGCGGAACGCAGGGCGCTGCGGCGGCGGGGGCTGGCACTGGCGGAGCCCCAGTTCGCGGGCGTTCCGGAAGTCCCGCTCGACGTGCCGTGGCGGAACGGCGGCAGGTTGGCGAGGCCCTTGGGCGAATCGACCGTCCAGTAATCGTCGATCGATGAAGTGCTTTCGTGCATCCGCAGCAGGCCTCGATGGGCCACGATTCGCCAGCCCTTTTCCCCACGATAGACCAGGAGCGCCGGCTCGAGCTTGGGGGTCGAGGCCAAGTCGAGCTTCTGGAGTTTTCCCGCCAGCGCATAGATGTGTTCAAGGTCTTGGGGCCCAAGGTCCACCTTGTCGGTGACAGCGCCGACCCCGGACAGGTCCGCCTTGAGCTGCAGCAGCGTGACTCGGTAGGGTGAACTCATGGCTCGATGATGAACACCAGGTTGTTCGTCGACCCCAGTTGTACGTTGCCGGTGGCGGTGTTGCCGTCGTCGTAGGTCTGGTCGACCATTTCGAGGAGGTCGACGTCGTCCGTCATCGGCGAATCGCCCGTCGACACAATCGTCACGGCGGCCGTCACATGAAATCCGTTCGAAGTCGAGTCGTACTCCCACAGGTAGTGTCCGCCGATCGGGGTGGGCTTGGCGAAGCCGGACCCGATGGCGTCGGCGATCTCACTCGGCACCACGCCCGGCGTGCCGCCCGGCGGCCAGCCGCCGTGCTGCGTGCTGTAGGTTTGGAAGGCGGTGGCGAAGACCCGGATGTCGTTGGCCACCGCCGCGGCCTTCGACCGGATGGTGACGTGACGATAGGCCGGCAGCGCCATGGCCACCAACAATCCCAAAAGCGTCACCACCACGGAAATCTCAACAAGGGTGAACGCACGCCGGCGCTGGGAAAAGGGGAGAGAATGCGGGAAATCCCTCATGCAGTCTGTTACGTTAAAGCAGGATGAGGCTCTGGCAAGCGCTTCCTTGCCTTGGCCCCGCAATATCGCCCGGCGGGGTGCGATATCTAGATCAATAACCAATTGCCCCCGGAGCTGGCCGTGATCGGCGCGGTCCGCCGGCGTCCCGCGCGGGTTTTCGGTGGATTTTGGCCGGGGGCGTGTCACCTTCACGGTCCGTGAACGGCGGACAGCAGGACTATTTGATGGAACGGGAGGCGCCGGCGAACCCGGGGGTGATTTTCGTGCGGAGCGCCCAGGCGCGGCACTACCGGTTGACCCTTCGACACGACGGCACCGCGGTGGCGACGATTCCTTCCCGGGGGAACGCGCGCGAGGCGGCCCGTTTCGTGGAAGCGCACCAGGACTGGCTCGTGCGGGCGCGCGCCCGGCAGGCCCGCCGGCCGCAGCCGGACCGCGTGTGGACGCTGGGCACGCGAATCCTCTGGCGCGGCCAGCTCGAAACCATCCGGGCCGCCGTCGCCGGGGAGCGTCCGCAGGTTTGTGTGGCGGCGGACGTGTTCCGCGTGGCCGCGTTGGAGGGTGACCTGCGGCCGGCGCTCGAGGCGCAGTTTGCCCGGCGGGCGCGCATCGAGTTGCCCGCGCGCACCTGGGAGCTGGCGGCGACGACCGCGGTCGACGTGAAGCAGGTGACGGTTCGCAACCAGCGCACCCGCTGGGGTTCCTGCTCGGCGGGCGGCACGATTTCGCTGAATTGGCGGCTCGTGCAGGCGCCGGAGGACGTGCGCGACTACATCATCTACCATGAGTTGATGCATCTGCGCGAAATGAACCACTCGGAGAGGTTTTGGGCGCGGGTGGCCGAGGTTTGCCCCGCGTGGCGCGAGGCCGAGCGCTGGCTCAAGCGCAACGGCAGCCTGTTGGGAATCTAGCGGCTCGGGCCGGCTCAGGCGGTCGCTTCCCGCGATCCCGCGCGCCCCCGCGCAGGTCAGTGCACCTCGATCAATTCCACTTCAAACAATAGCGTGGTGTGGACCGGAAGCGGCCCGGGACCCTGACCGCCCTCCTCCAGCCACCAAGGCACGATGAGGGTGCGGCGCTCCCCGCGGCGCATGCCCGCGAAAGCCTCGTCCCAGGCCTTGCAGACAGCACCTGTCCCGACCCGGAACCGGAACGGCGCGCCGCGGTCCCGACTGCTGTCGAACTTGGCCCCGGTGGACAAAACCCGTCCCTCGTAGTTGACCGACACCTCGGCGCCGGAGGACGGCGGATCGCCCGCGCCCGGGGCGCGCACCAGGTAGCGCAGGCCCGAGGAGGTGACAATGGCATCGGCGTAATGCTGCCTGATCACGGACTGATCCCCGGCCGGCAGTTGCTGCTCCTCCATCATTTCCCGGGTGTACTTGTTGGCGGGTGGCCCGGGATTCGCCCGGCGGAAAATGCCGGTGCGGGCCTGGAAGGCAATGAAGGCAAGCACCAGGCCGAGAATGAGCAGGATGCCGTAAGTGCGCATGGGTCGATGAATTGGCCCACCTTATTCCCGGGGGCAACCGTTTGGAAGGACGATCCGCGGGTTATTCGGCGGGGTAATCGCGACAATACGGGGCCTCATGCTTGCGCGGGGTTCCGGCTTTTCCTTTGGCCGATTTCCTGCCGGTGGCTATGGAGGTATCATGCAAAATCTCCAACTACCCCAACGGTTGGCCGTCGATCCCGCGGTCGGCGCCGACATCGAGCGCCGGTATCGGATTCCGGTCAGCGAATTTGGTCCGAAGTGCGTGTATCGCATCTACGATCCCACGGACGACCGGACCTGGGGCTTCGTGGTGGTCGACAACCTCGCGCGCGGACGGGGCCTGGGCGGGGTGCGGCTCGCGGCGGACGTCACGGTGGACGAGATTCACGGGCTCGCCCATGCGATGACGATGAAGAGCGCGGCGGCGATGTTGCCGCTCGGCGGCGCGAAGAGCGGGCTCTGCGCGGAGCCCCGGCAGCTGGCGGCCGATCCGGCCGCCAAACGCGCGTTGGTGGCGATGTTCGCCGAGGCGCTCTGGGAAATTCCCGAATACATCCCGGGGCCCGACATGGGCACCAACGAGACGGACATGCAGACAATCTACGAGACCTTCGCGCAGCGCAACGGTGCGGCGCATCACGGCCGGGGCGGCGTCGGCCGGCCCCCGGCGAAGGGCGGCTTTCCGATCGACGAGTGGGCCATCACCGCGCACGGGCTCTTCGCGGCGGCGGTCGCGACCGAAAAACACATTCCCGATTTCCGCATCAAGGATTCCAGCGTCATCATTCAGGGCTTCGGCAACGTCGGCGCACCCATCGCGGAAAAACTCGCCGGGGTCGGCGCCCGGATTGTCGGGGCCTCCGACATCAACGCGGGCTTGTACCATCCCGACGGCCTGGACGTCGCCCAGTTGCTGGCGATCCGGTCGCGGCGCGACGGCCTGGCGGCGTATGCCGGTCCCGTGAAGCGGCGTTTCGACGGCGAACACCTCGACCGTTTGATGGAGATGCCCTGCACGCTTCTGGTGCCCGCGGCGCGCCCCCACGTCATCCACTCGGAAAACGCCCCGCTGATTCACACCCGGCTGGTCCTGCAGGGCGCGAACAATCCCGCCGATCTGGTGTGCGAGTATTTCCTGCAGCACCGGCGCGGCATCGTGAGCCTCACCGATTTCATCGTCAACTCGGGCGGCGTCATCGGCGCGTATGTCGAGGCCAAGGCCGATGTCGACGCGGCCTTCCGCGAGCGCGTGATGGCCGAGGACGGCACGGGCCGGATGTTCCTCGAGAAACTCGTGACCCGCATCGTCACGGAGAACATCGACGAGATGTTCACCCGGAAGGCCGCCCATCGGGCCAGGGACGTGACGTGGCGCGAGATCGCCAACGAGATTGCCCGCGACCGCCTGCGGCCGGGCCCCGACGGCAGCCTCAAGGTCATTCCCGAACTGAAATAGGCGCGCCGGCCGCGTTACTGCTCCGCACTCGACGTGTGGTCGGCGGCGATCCGCCACCCGTCCGCGGTGCGTCGCATGACCAGCGTGAAAAGGCCCCGCGGGCGGTCGCGCTCGCGGGCGAGCTCCCACTGGCCGAAGACGACGGCGGCATCGGGCGCCAGGATGTCCACGTCGATGAGCGTATACTGCAGGGTGCCCATCGCCGCCCGGTCGGGATAACGTTTCTTGTATCGATCGAGGGTCGTCTGCCAGCCGCGCGTGACGGTTCCGCCCGAGGCGAAACGCAGGGTCTCGGTGTGCACGTAGGCCTGCATGAAGCCGTCGACGTCGCCCCGGTTCCACGCCGCGGCCTGGGCCGACAGCACCGTCCGGATTTCGGCCGCCGGGTCGGCGGCGCGCAGCGCCACGGGCGCGGCCAGCAGGAAGCCAAGCAGGAGGGTTGTTCTCATGAAAGGACGGGCGGCACCCGGACCTGCTCCGCCCGTCGGGCGCGGATCAGGGCGAGAAAGTGACCGTGCGGGCTCCGCCGACTCCGCCCACCGTGATCGTTATGCCCTGCGTGAAGAAACCCGGATACACTTCGTTGCCGACGGGCTTCTGATAGCGGACGTAACTGGTCGGTCCGATGAGGTCGGTCGATGCCACCGTGGTCACACCGGTCTCTAGAAAATATTGGTCGGCGGCCGCCGCGAGCTGGCGCGCATTGTTCAGCACGGTGTTGTCCTGAGACTTTTGCTTGATCTTCTGAAACGCCGGAATCGCCATCGTCGCAAGCAACCCGATTATGACCACCACGATCATGATTTCGACGAGCGTAAAGCCGGCCCGGGGAGAGGGTTTCATTGGTGGTGCGTGCTATTGCCAACAAATCACCGTTATATTGAAATGTCGCTCATAAAAGCAGGGAATGCCTTCAATTGCCGGGGCTAATTTCGAGTCGGTGTATTCACGAAATGCCGGGTTATATTTTTACAATAAATGACTTACACCATAAGTCCGGGCCGAATCGCCTCCGACGGGTCCGGCTTTTTGGCAGAATTATGGAATTTGCGTTGTCCGTTGCGGCGAACCACCCCGCAAAGTCTTCTTCACCACTCGTTGTCGTCGTCATCCTCGCTGGGAAGATGCACGATCTTGAAGGCGTCTTCGGGCGACATCGGCTGCTTCAGCATGGCCAAGGCCTTCGCCAGCACGACGTCCCGCCGGCCAGCCAGATCTGAGCCCGTCGGCAGCAGGAGAAGATCCGGAATGACCAACTGGCCGGCCAGGGACGCGCCGTCGGCTCCGACGATGTCGCCCACTGGAAGGAGCACGCTGGCCGCGGTGAAATTAAAGGTGGTACCGCGGGTGTGCTGGACACGCTCGGCGTCAAAAATGCGCCCCATCGTCCGATCGCCGATGATGACACCCCGCTGCTTGTCCTGAACGATCCGGGCCAGCAACTCGGCATAACCGCCGGTGTTGGCATCGACCAGGATCAACAGCGTCCCCGCAAACGCGTTGGAATGGCCGTGCACCGCCAGCTTTTCGCTGAAGCGGTGGTCGCGCTTGATTTCGCCGGCCTCGAAGCCCTTGAGAAAAAGGCCATCCAGCAGGGCCATCGCCGGCTCGTGGCGCAGAATGTTCTCGCCGCGCAGATCCAGCACGACCGCCGAGGCGCCCTGGAGCTCCTTGACGCCATCCGACACTGCGCCGATGTCCCGCTCCAGTTCGAGCGCCCGCCAGACGACGGTGCCGCCGACGTGGTGCAGGTGCTGTTTCAAGTCCAGGAATTCCGCCCGGTGGCGCTCATCGGTTTCCGACAACACCCAGGACAGGCGGGGATGGTTGGGGCCGCCGCTGGCCAAAATCGCCCGCAGTGGCCGCACGGTCGAGGCCACCGCGAGCCAGCGCGGCTCCTGGCCGGGCGACTCCACGAGAATTCGCAATCCCGGGCGGGGCGCGAGGCGGTTGAAGGTGTAGTCGACCAGTTGATAGTTTTCCCGGCTGATCGCCACGCCCTCGAACGACCGCACCGTGTCGCCCAGCCGCAGACCCTGGCGGGCGGCATCGCCCTCGCGATCAACCTGACTCACGTAGGCGGCCGCGCCGACCAGTTGCCAATGCCAGCTGTAGTCTACGCGCACCTGGTGAGGCGGCGGATAGAAGCGAATGCGGGGGTCGAGCGAGGCCAGCAGATCCGCGATCAGGGCGTAGGCCTCATTGTTCGAATGAACCCCGGCCAGGGCCTTCCTGGTCTCGCGGCCGCTCGCCGCGAACGCGGAACCGACTTTCTCGCGGGGGCTGTAGTTGTCTTCGACCGCCCGCTGCATGTCTTCCAGCACGGTGACCGCCAAGTGCAGGTCGTCAGAGGTGAAGACGTCGGCATTTTCGCCGCCGGGCACCGCCGGACAAAGGGCGAAGACTGCGATCAGGGCGAGAGCGGCGGCGCGCATGGCGACATCAGTCCGGTCCGGTTCATTTCCTCCCGAGCAGCTCCAGCATCGCCGCCACGGTGGCGGTCACCGCGGTCTTGAGGGTCGGCTCCGGCACCGGCGCGAACCGGCTCGAGTGCAGCGAGGGCAGGGGGACGCCGCTGCGTTCGCTTTCGGCCACCTTCGCGGGGTCCGCCGCGCCGACGCGAAACAGGCACAGCGGCACGTTTTCGGTGGTGCGGCCGAAAAAGCTGAAGTCCTCGCCGCCCATTTCCGCGTCGGTCGGCAGCACGCGTTCGGCGCCCAGCCAGTTGCTCAATGCGGTGTGCAGCCGCCGGGTGAGCGCCGGAGTGTTGTACGTGGAAGGCGTCGCCTCGTCCTCGATGACCTTCACCAGGGGCTGGAGGTCGTCCGGCAGCCCGGCGGCGATCGCCTCGCCGCGGCAGATGCGCTTGATCGCCTCGATCGTGTGGACGCGGACCTTGTCGGAGTAGGAACGGAGCGTCAGCTGGAGTTTGACCTCGTCGGGAATGACGTTGGCCTTGGCGCCGCCGTGGATGGAGCCGACGGTCACCACGCACGGGTCGTTCGGGCGGGTCTCGCGGCTGACGATCGTCTGCAGCGCGAGGACGATGCGCGCCGCGAGGACCACGGGATCCTTGGTGGCCTGCGGGTAGGCGCCATGGCCGCCGACGCCGCGAACCGTGATGTCCACCCAGTCCACATTGGCCATGATGTTGCCCTCCACCATGCCGATGCTGCCGGCGGGCAGCGTGGCGCTGTCGTGCAGGGCCACGGCAAATTCCGGGGTGGGAAACTTCCGGTACAGTCCGGCGGTGAGCATGGCGCGCGCGCCGATGCTGCGCTCCTCCGCCGGCTGACCGACCAGGATCAGCGTGCCCGCCCAGCGGTCCTTGAGCGCGGCGAGGACGCGC
>Ga0265327_10000920_pt1 | contig 43131 bp, 11 predicted proteins | sample 41621metaG_FD_202089 | JGI IMG/M metagenome (GOLD analysis project Ga0265327, IMG submission 202089) | Rhizosphere microbial communities from Carex aquatilis grown in University of Washington, Seatle, WA, United States - 4-16-21 metaG | ecosystem: Host-associated > Plants > Roots > Rhizosphere... | reverse complement strand
CATGGAATTCCAGCGGGTCCTGTGACGCCGATTCGATGATCAGCGTGCCGGTGCGCAGAATTCTGTCCACCAGGCCATGCCGAAATTCGACGCTGTTGATCCGCGCCAGTGGGATATCGATCCCCGAACGGCTCAACAATCCGTGACGGAACATCACCCGCCGGTCGGTGATGACGAAGTGCGTGGTCAACCAGTTCAGGAACGGCCACACGCTGAGCCAGCCGACTAACACCAGCCAGACCACCCCGATGGCAATCATCACAACCTGCTTCGCGGTGGTTTGCCAGTCGGTGTTGTCGACCATCGCGGCCACAAAGGCGGCCACACCGGTGGACAGCATCAGCACCACCGCCGGGCCGATCAGCCGCTTCCAGTGTGGATGGCGGTGCAACACCACCTGTTCGTCATCGGCGAGCACGTTCTCCGGATACCCCACGTGCAGCGACTTTACTGGTCGTTCAGCGGGCGCAGATGGGTGATGTCGCCCGCCGTGACCGCGGTGACGGTGCCGTCAGCACCCTCGATGCGCAGTTGTCCGTCGTTGCCGAGCCCAACCGCAACACCCACCAGTTCGCGCTCGCCCGGTAGCTCCGCGCGCACCCGGGAACCCAGGGTGACACTGCGCTCCCGGTAGTCCTCCAACAGCCGCTCGTCGACACCCCGCGCCGTCCGCCAGTGCTCAACACGGCCGCCCAGCTCACGAAGCACCGCGCGTGCCAACTCATCGCGGTCCGGGTTGGCCCAACCGAGGATCGTCAGAGATGTCGCATTGGGGTCGGGCAATTCGTGCTGGGTGAAGGTGGCATTGAGCCCGAGACCAAGCACGATGGCCGAATGGGGCGTCGCGACCTCGGCCAGGATTCCGCATAACTTGCACCCGTCGACAAGCACATCGTTGGGCCATTTGAGCCCGGCTTGGATTCCGCTGACCTCGGCGACCGCGTCGACAATCGCCACCCCGGCCAGTAGCGGCACCAGCCCCCACCGATCCGGCGGTACCTCGCCCACTCCGATGCCTACCGACATCGACAACTGCGTGTGCGCGGGCGCACCCCAGTTGCGGCCGTGGCGGCCACGGCCGGCGGTCTGGTGCTCGGCGAGCAGCACGACGCCGTCGATGTCCTCCCCTGCCGCCGCGCGCGCCACCAGATCGGCATTGGTGGATCCGGTTTCGTCGACGATGTCGATGCGCCGCCAGTGTCCGCCGGGGCTGTCGGTGAGGGTCAGTCTGTCCGAAGTCACGACCCCAGCCTAAGGCTCTAGGGCCGCCACGCGGCGCGAACGTCCATGAGTGCCAACCGGTCACTCGCTGCTGAGCAGACCCCACAGTCGTTGCCCATACTTGGCGGCCGATCCGTTGGTCAACATCTCGTCGTGTGTGCAGTCGATCGACTCGATGACGATGCTGCCCGAGACGTGCGGTGCCCACGACCGCGTGAGGAACGAGGCGCGGTCGTCTTGATCGCGCTCCGCCGAGAACAGGGTCACATCACCGTCGAACACGCCCGGAAGGTGCTGCCGATATCTCGTGATGTTGTCGTTGATGTTCTCCACGAACAAGGCGAAGACTCGCTTGTATCGAGCCAAGTCGGTCAGTCCTGCTTCGCGCAGCAGCTGCGCCATCTGCTCGTCGTTCCCGGGCTGAGGCTGGGCAGAGACCCCCGATAACAAAGTCTCGTCGATGGCCGGCTGCGCATCGAGCAGCACAAGACGCGAAATCGTGCGTCCACGCCGCTGCAGCTCGACGGCGACCTCATGCGCAACCACCCCACCGAAGGACCAGCCGAGCAGGTTGTAAGGCCCTGTGGGATAAAGCTCTTCGATTCTGTTCGCGTAGTCGATCGCCATATCGCGAATTGACGACGGCTGGTCCGATGGCGCTTGCTGAATTCCGATGATCGGGCAGTCCAGATAGCTGCCAAAGACGTGATACGGCCAGCTCACCCCACCGGCGGGATGTATGCAGAACAGCGGAACGCCGGACGCTTCGTGCAGGGTCTGCACGGGCGCTATCGTCGGCGCACCGCCGGTGGCCACACCCAGCCTCCCGCTCAGGCCCCTGACGGTGGGTGTCTCAAACACGACGGGCACCGGAAGGTCGGCATCCAGCGCCGTATTGATCGCGGCGATCAAGCGCATCGCCGAGATGCTGTCCCCGCCAAGGTCGAAGAAGGAGTCGTCGACGCCTACCCGGTCAACGCCGAGAATCTGGGCGTAGATACCCACCAGGATTTCCTCGGTAGGTCCTTCGGCCGCGCGGTACTGGCCAACGAGGTATTCGGGTGCCGGCAGCGCACCTGCGTCGAGCTTGCCATTGGCGGTCAGCGGCAATGCGTCGAGCGCCACCACCGCCGCCGGAACCATGTACGCGGGCAACCGTGTCCCCAGCAGCGAGCGGATCTGCGCCGGATCGGCAGTGCCGGTGACATATCCCACCAACCGTGTACCCATTGGGTTCTCGCCGCGAGCGACCACAACCGCCTGCTCCACTCCCTCCAATTCGGCCAGCGCGGACTGGATTTCGCCGAGTTCTATGCGATATCCACGAATCTTGACCTGCTCATCGGCGCGCCCCACGTAGTGCAGCTGCCCGTCGGCTCGCCAGCGCACCAGGTCTCCGGTGCGATACATCCGCGACGCGGGTTCTCCGAACGGGCAGGCCACATACCGCGATGCGGTCAGTCCGGCACGACGCAGGTATCCGGGCCCGACACCGTCGCCCGCCACATACAACTCACCGACAACACCGGGCGGCACCGGCCGCAACCACCCGTCCAAGACAAACAGCGCCGCGCCGGGTACCGGCGATCCGATGGGCGCCACACCGGATCCCGCAGTCAAGCCCGCACTCACCGAAGCGCAGATTGTGGTCTCGGTCGGACCGTAGGCGTTGATCATCACCCGCCCCGGCGCCCACCGATCCACCAGATCGGCTGGGCACGACTCCGCCCCGAGAACCAAAGCCACCGACTCCAAGCCCTCGGGCGAGAGAGCACCCGCTGCCGATGGGGTCTGGCACAGGACGTCGACCTTTTCGGTGACAACCAAGGCGCGGAGATCTTCTGGTGAATGCACGACAGCATCCGGCACCACCACCAGCCGTCCACCGTTCAGCAGCGCGCCCCAGATCTCCCACACCGAAAAGTCGAACGAATACGAGTGGCTCTGCGACCACACACCCGCCTTCGGCAGTCCAGCCTCAAGGGAGCCCAACAGCTGCGTGAGATTGTGATGAGTAATAGCAACACCTTTGGGCACACCGGTGGTGCCTGAGGTGTAGATCACGTAAGCAACACCCGCCGCATCCGGCCACGGCAACGGTGCCGGGGACTGCACATACACCGCGAGATCGTCGACATCGATAGCGGCGAGATCATGGCCGAGCAGCCGAGTGCGCAGGTCCGACGAGGTCAGCACCGCCGCCGGCGCGGCGTCGGCGAGCATGAACCCCATCCGATCCGTCGGCAACGCCAGGTCGATCGGCAGATAGGCGGCTCCGGTTTTCAGCACCGCCAACATTGCCGCAATCGCGTTCGTCGAGCGCGACAACAACAGCGCCACGGTCTGTCCCGGACCGACCCCGTTGGCCATGAGTATGTGCGCCAACCGGTTCGACAGTCGGTCAAGCTCGCGGTATGTCGTGGGCCGGCCCGCATCGACGACCGCTACGGCGTTCGGGATGCACGCCACGTGTCGAGCGAATAGCTCCGGTATGGAGATGCGCGCGCCTTCGGGGCAAGTCAGAGCTGACCGGTTTCCGAAGTCCGCCAACCGCGCATGTTCGCCGGCATCAAGCAGATCCAAAGACGACAACTGTCGCGCCGGATCGGCGGTCATCACCGTGAGCGCTCGCCGTAGTCGGCCGATCACCGCTTCGATAGTGTCCGCGTTGAATACTTCGTTGTCGTACTCGACGCGCAGTCCCAGCTCGCGCCCGGGCTGTGCTTGCACCGTCAATGGGTAGTGGGTGGATTCCCTGCTGACAACATCGGAGATGGCCAGCTCCCTGTCGGCCAGCGCCACCCCGGTGTCGGTCGGATAGTTCTCGAACGCGAAGAGCGTGTCGAAGAGTTGATCGTGGCCGGTAACGCGATGAATCTCGTTGAGCGTGAGGTGCTGATGGTCCAGCGTGAGGTTGTGTGCATCTTGTAGCTGCGCCAACAGGTCACTGACGGTGGTTGTCGCGGTGAGGTTGGCACGCACCGGAACGGTGTTGATCAGCAGTCCCACCATGGATTCCGCGCCGTGCACCTCCGGTGGCCTACCGGAGACGGTGGTACCGAACGTGATATCGCGCTGCCCTGTCAGCGAGGCCATCACCACAGCCCAGGCTGCCTGCAGCACGGTGTTGACGGTCGTCCGGGACGAGCGGGCCAACGCGGATAGCGCGTGGACTGTGTCGGCGGGTACTTCGCAGGATCGACTGCCACGCAAGCCTCGTCCCAGCCGGTGTCCCGGACTCACCAGGCTGGGAGTGTCGAGGTCCGCGAATACCTCGCGCCAGGCCGCGCGCGCGGCCTCGGTGTCGCGTGCCGCGAGCCAGCTCACGTAGCCGCGGTAGGGCGCCGCCTCCGGCAGCGCATGACCGTAATAGCCGGCGAATATCTCACCCAGCAGAATCGGCATCGACCAACCATCGAGAACAATGTGGTGGTTGGTCAGCACCAGCCGATGCTGGTGCTCACCGGTACGGATCAACGCCACCCGGAAGGCCGGTTCGTTGACGAGGTCACACACCGCCGCACGCTCGGTCGCGCATACCTGGAAAACCTGGGCCTCGATGTCATGAATGGTCTCACCACCGAGATCGACCAAACGCCAGGCGATTACGGGGTCGGCGGGAATGACCTGCACCGGTTCCTCGAACTGGTCGTAGAATCGGGCGACCAGATTCGGATGGCGGGCGATGACCGCCTGCATCGCGGCGCGGAGGCGGCGCTGGTCGAGCGGACCGCGCAGACCGATGTCCATCTGCATCGCGTACAGATCTTCAGCACCGCGAATGGCATTGGCGTGGAATAACAATCCCTGTTGCAGGGGTGTCAGCGGCAGCACATCATCGATGCGGTGTAGGCGCGCAAGTTGGTCGATCTCGTGCTGGCTCAGGCGGGCCGGTGCGATGTCCGAAGGAGTGAACCCGCCGCCACCGGAGCGCACCAGGGCGCAGATGCCGGCGAGGGCCTCGAACCAGAGTCGGCTCAGCCGACGTACCTGGGCTTCGTTGAGAGCCGAAGGCGCCCAGGTCCAGTCGGCGTGCAGGTGCGGGCCGTCGCCGGTGTCGATGGTGACGGCGTTGAGCTCCACGGTGTGCATCAGCGGCATGGGTATCGCCGTGGCCACGCGGGTGGCCGACGATCCGTCCTGGCATATCCGCCAGCCATCGGCGGCCATATCGGTTCCCGGGCCGCCCTGGCGCCCGAAGTAGTTGAACCCGATCACCGGGTCGGCCCCGTTCACGTCGACATCGATGTTCAGGTAGCGCAGCGCGCCGTAGGTCATCCCGTCCGGATGCCGGCGCAACTGCTCCTTGGCGTCCTTGACGACGGCGGCAAGCGCGGCCTCCCCCGCACCAACCTGTGACCAATCGAGACCGGACACAGACAGAGCCACGGGGTATTTCGCAGTAAACCAGCCCACGGTGCGGGACAGGTCGACGGTTGGATCGAGTTCTTCTTGGCGCCCGTGGGCTTCGACGTCGATGCCGACGGTGTCACTGCCGGTGAATTCGGTAGCGGCGAGAGCGAAGGCGATGAGCAGGATTTCGTGGATCCGGGTGTGGAATGCCGAGGGCACCTCCGCCAGCAGCACCTTGACGGTCTGGGCGTCATCGAAGGTGATCGACAGCCGGCCCGCATTGGCGTAGGTGTCTTGTCCCGGGTGCACCGCCGGGAAAACCGCCGGGGTATCGGTCACCTGCCGCCAGGCCTGGACCTGGGCAACAACTTCGGCGTCATGGGCATGTTCATCGAGCAGCCGCGCCCACCGCGAGAATGAGGTCCGGGGCGCGGACAGAACGATCGGATGGCCCGCATGGTGCTGGGCCCAGGCGATGTTGAGATCTTCCAACAGAATCAGCCAGGACACCGCATCGACGGCCAGGTGATGGATAATTACCACCAGCTGTCCGGTGGCCGGTACCCACAACGCGCTGAGCATGACACCGGCATGAGGATTCAAGTGTGCGCGTGCTTCGCGCACTGCCTCGTCCGTGAGTTCATCCACCGATTGCAGATGCTCCGCGACAGCCACGGTCCCCGGCTCGGCTACCGTCAACGACCAACCGTCCCCGCCATCGCGGCCATCCTCGCTGTCCTCGATACGCAGCCGCAGCATGGCATGACGATCCAACAAGGCCTGCAACACAATCGCCACATCGGCCTCGGCAACCCCCGCCGGGGCCTGCACCACCATGGTCTGGTTGAACTCATCGATCGGGCCGTCCACGTTCTGCAGCCACGCCATGATCGGGGTCGGGCGCATGGGTCCGACGCCGTCGTCCGCCGCAACATTCACGCCGTCATCAACCACCACGACGCGGGCGAGCCGTACCACCGACTGCTCGACGAATACATCCCGGGGCCTGCACATCAAACCCGCAGCCCGAGCCCGTGCCACCACCTGCATCGACAGGATGCTGTCCCCGCCCAACTCGAAAAACGACTCGTCGGCGCCGACCCGCTCCAGCCCCAGAACCTGAGCGTAGATGCCGACCAACAGCTCCTCGACCGGGCTTGCCGGGGCCCGATACTGGCCTCCCTGGTACTCCGGAACGGGCAACGCCCGCTTATCGAGCTTTCCGTTGGGCGTCAGCGGCAACGCGTCCAGCCGCATGACCGCGGCCGGCACCATGTAGCCCGGCAACTGCTCCGAAAGCGCCGCACGCGTCGCGCCGGGATCGGCGGTTCCGGTGATGTAGCCCACCAAACGTTTGTCGCCCGCACGATCCTCCCGTGCCACCACAACAGCCTGCTCCACACCATCCAGATCGGCCAGCGCAGACTGGATTTCACCAAGTTCTATCCGATATCCACGGATCTTGACCTGCTCGTCGGCGCGGCCCAAATAGTCCAGCTGCCCATCGGCGCGCCAACGCACCAGGTCGCCCGTGCGGTACATGCGCATCCCCGCGCCACCGAACGGGCACGCCACAAACCGCGAGCCCGTCAACGCCGAGCGATGCCAATACCCAACCCCGACACCGGCACCCGCGACATACAGCTCACCCACCACTCCGGACGGCACCGGCTTCATCGACCCGTCCAGCACAAACAGTGCCGCTCCCGGAACCGGCGAACCGATCGGCACACCGCGCGATCCCGCCTTCAGCGGGGCACTCACCGCCGCATAGATCGCGGCCTCCGTGGGTCCATAAGCGTTGAGCATCAGCCGGTCCGGACCCCAGCGGTCCACCAGTTCGGCCGGGCATGCCTCACCGGCAACCACCAATGCCACCGACTCCAGACCGACCATCGGGAGCATTCCGGCGGCCGAGGGTGTTTGGCTCAGTACGGTGACCTGTTCGGACACGAGCAGCGCGTGGAAGTCCTGGGGAGACCACTCCATCTCCTCGGGCACTACCACCAGCCGTCCGCCACGCAGCAGGGCACCGAAGATCTCGGACACCGAGACATCGAAGGCCAGAGAATGCCATTGCGACCAGACTCCAGCAGACGGCAGACCAAGACCGGTCGATGCCACCAGCTGTGTCACATTCTGATGCGTAACCGCAACGCCTTTGGGAACTCCGGTGGTACCCGAGGTGTAGATGAGGTAGGCGATATCGCTCGGCGACGGCACCGGCAGGGCCGTGGCCGGTTGCCTATGCACGAGGGGGCCGTCGATATCGATGACCTCCGGAGCATGGCCGTTGAGCCGCTCGGCCAGTTCGGCGGTGCTGATCACCACCGAGGGCGCCGCGTCCTCAAGCATGAATCCGACACGGGCGCCCGGTAACGCCGGATCGATCGGCAGGTACGCCGCCCCCGCTTTCAGCACCGCGAGGATGGCGACGATGGCCTGAGCCGAACGCGGGGTCAGCAGACCCACGCACTGACCCGGGCCCGCTCCGCGATCAACGAGCAAGTGCGCCAGCCGGTTCGACGCCTCGTCCAGCTCCCGATACGTCATCGAACGGCCCGCGCAGGTCAATGCCAACGCCGACGGGATACGCAGCACCTGTTCGGCGAACAGCGCCGGAATCGACATTGATATCGGGGGTTGGGCCAGCACGGACCGGTTCCCGATCTCATCCAGCCGCGCATGTTCGACATCGTCGAGCAGATTCACCGAGGACAACGTCCTGTTCGGGTCTGCGGTCAGGGCAGTCAGCACCCGCTGCAGCCGGTCGGTCAGCTTCGTGACGGTCTCGGGATCAAAGACGTCGGTACGGTACTCGACTCTGCCGCTGATGCCGGCGGGATCGCCTGCCTCACTCCACTGTTCGGAGAGTGAGAAGGTAAGGTCCATCCGCGCCGACTGAGTGTCCGACGGTAGCGGCGTGACCTCAACGTCTCCGAGGGAGAGCCCGGCCCCCGAGTCGAAGGAGTTTCCGGGGAGGTTCTGCCAGGCCAACATGACCTGTACCAATGGATGATGGCTCAGCGACCGGGCCGGATTGAGCCGCTCCACCAGCAATTCGAAAGGCACATCCTGGTTCTCGAAGGCGGCCAGACTGCGTCTGCGTACCTGGCCCAGCAGTTCGGCGAAGGTGGGATCCCCGGCCACATCGACCCGCAGCACCAGTGTGTTGACGAAGAAGCCCACCAACTCTTCCAGCGCGGGATCGCGCCGCCCGGCGATCGGGAAACCCACTGCGACATCGTCACCGGCGCTGATCTTCGCGAGCAGCACCGCCAAGGCGGCCTGCATCACCATGAAGCTTGTCGCGTTGTACTCACGCCCCACCCGCCGAACATGCTGCTGCAGCTCGGCCGGCCAATTGATCTCGACCGTGGCTCCGCACTGATCTGCCATGAGCGGATAGGGACGATCGGTGGGCAACTGCAATCGCTCGGGCATCCCCGCCAGCGCGTCTTTCCAATAGGCCAGCTGTGTCGCGAGGCGGCCGTCGCTGTCGTCGAGATCACCGAACTGTGCGCGCTGCCACAGGGTGTAATCCACGTATTGCACGGCCAGCGGCTCCCAGTCCGGGGCCTGTCCCGCACACCGGCCGGCATATGCCACTCCCATATCACGCATCAGAGGGGTGATAGACCAGCCATCGGCGGCAATATGGTGCACCACCGCCGCCAGCACGTGTTCGTCCTCAGCCGTCCGGAATAGACGTGCCCGCAAGGGGATCTCCGACTCCAGATTGAACGCGTGGGACGCCACCGCGCCGACTGCCTCGGTCAGTCTGTCAACCGACCACCCGCTGGCATCGACAGCCTCCCAACCGAAATCGACCCGCTCGACCGGCATTACCACCTGTTGCGGCGTTCCGCCGGGCGCCGCAAACAAGGTACGCAGGCTCTCGTGACGGGCGACCACATCGGTAAGCGCGGCACCCAACGCCTCGGCATCAAGCGGCCCATTCAGCCGTAACGCGGCGGCGATGTTGTAAACCGGTGAGGGCCCCTGCAATTGGTCGACAAACCACAACCGATTCTGGGAGAACGACAGCGGCACCACGTCCGGCCGCGCGCCGGCAACCAACGGCTCGGCACCTCCCGCGCACTCCCCGACACGCGGCGCCAGCCGGGCCACCGTGGGTGCCTCGAAAATCGCGCGCACGGGAAGATCAGCGTCCAGCGCGGTGTTGATCGCCGCGATCAGGCGCATCGCCGAAATACTTTCGCCACCAAGGTCAAAGAATGATTCGTCCACTCCGACACGTGCGACGCCGAGCACCCGGGCGTAGATGCCGACAAGGATCTCTTCCGTCGGGTTGGCAGGGCCGCGATATTCACCGGCCGCGTATTCAGGAGCCGGTAGCGCCCGTTTGTCCAGTTTGCCGTTGGGCGTAACCGGCAGCTTCGTCAAGACCACCACCGCGGCGGGAACCATGTATGCCGGCAGGCGCTCGGCCAATGCGGCGCGCGCCGCGGCCGGATGGGCGGTCCCGGTGACGTAGCCGATCAGGCGCTTCTCACCCGGCCGATCTTCCCTGACGATCACCTCCGCGGCCTGCACCCCGTCCAGATCGGCAAGGGCGGACTGGATTTCGCCGAGTTCAATGCGGTACCCGCGGATCTTGACCTGCTCATCGGCACGGCCCACGTACTGCAGCTGACCATCACCACCCCAGCGCACCAGATCGCCGGTGCGATACATGCGCGCTCCGGGCTCGCCGAACGGGCACGCGACAAACCGGGACGCCGTGAGCGCGGACCGGTTCACATACCCACAACCCACACCGCGACCGGCGACATACAGCTCACCGACCACCCCGGCAGGCACGGTGCGCATCCAACCGTCGAGCACGAATAGGGCCGCACCCGGTACCGGGGAACCTATCGGCGGCGTACCCGATCCCGCGGCCAGAGGCGCACTGACGGACGCGAATATCGTTGTTTCCGTGGGTCCGTAGACGTTAAACATCGTCCGGCCCGCGGCCCATCGGTCCACCAGGTCGGGTGAGACGGGCTCGGCGCCCAACACTAACGCCGCCGATTCCAATCCCTCTGGGGACAGCATCCGCACCGCTGACGGAGTCTGGCTGAACACCGTCACCTTCTCCGCGATCAGCAGCGCGTGGAAGTCCTTCGGCGAGCGTGCCACCGCGTCGGGCACCACTACCAAACGGCCGCCATGCAGCAGCGCACCCCAGATCTCCCATACCGAGAAATCGAAGGCATAGGAATGGAACTGCGCCCACACCTGGCGTGGTGCCAATTCCACGCCGACGGCTGCCGAGTCGAACATCCGGGTCACGTTGCGGTGTGTGACTGCCATCCCCTTAGGGATTCCGGTCGTACCCGATGTGTAAATGATGTGGGCCAAGTCATCGGCGGCAGGAATCTTTGGCGCCAAGCATGATTGAGTCCGCGCCGCAGGATCGTCGGCATCGATGACAGGCAGCTTCAGCCCCGCGAACCGGTCCCTCAGCGTCGCCACGGTGATGGCCACGACCGGCCCCGAGTCCGCCACCATGAACTCGATGCGTTGGGGCGGATGCGCGGGATCGATCGGCAGATAGGCCGCGCCGGTCTTCAGGACGGCAAGAATCGCCACGATGGCCTGAGCCGAACGGGGAAACAGCAGTGCCACACATCGTCCAGGGCCGGCTCCGTGCAATTCCAGCACGTGCGCCAACCGGTTCGCTTCCTCGTCAAGCTCGCGATAGGTCATCGAGCCGTTCTCGAAGGTGACCGCTACCGCGTCCGGGGTCCGGGCCACCTGCTCACCGAACAGGGCCGGTATCGATGCTTCCGTCGCCCCCTGATACAGCACCGCCCTGTCACCCCAAACATCTAGCTGCAGATGGTCCGCGTCATCCAGTACGTCGAACGACGACAACCTGCGCCGCGGGTGGGCGGTCATGGTCGCCAGCACCCGCCGAAAGCGCGCCACCCATGTCGCGATGCTGCCCGGATCGAACACATCGGTGTCGTACTCGATGCGCAGGCCAAGCCGCTGACCCGGCTGCGCTTGGACCGTCAATGGATAGTGAGTCGATTCCCTGCTGGTGATATCGGTGATGGCCAGCTCATGCTCGCCGGCCAGGGCGGCGGCATCGATCGGATAGTTCTCGAACGCGAACAGGGTGTCGAACAGCTTGTCCTGTCCGGTAATTCGGTGGATCTCACCCAGTGCCAGATGCTCATGCTCGAGGGTGTCATTGTGATCGTTCTGCAACTGCGCCAGCAGATCCACGGTGGTGGACGACGCGGCGATGGTGGCACGTACCGGCACCGTGTTGATCATCAGACCCACCATCGATTCGGCGCCGGGCAACTCTGCCGGTCTGCCGGACACCGTGGTGCCGAAGACGACATCACGCTGACCGGTCAGCCAGCACAGCAGCTGCGCGAACGCGGCCTGCAGCACGACATTCACGGTGGTGTGGCACGCGCGCGCCAACTCCCCCACGGCTCGTGAAAGATCGGCGGGTAGCTGAACCAGCTCGGCTCGTTGTGCCCCGACCGTGGACCGATCCTGCGGGCCGACCAGTGTCGGATTGTCAAAGCCCGTCAGCACTCGGCGCCACGCCGCACGCGCGGCATCGCGATCCCGGCCGCCGAGCCAGGTGACGAAGCCGCGGTATGGCACGGGTGCGGACAACCGCTGCCCGTAGTAGCCGCCGAATATCTCCCCTAACAGGATTGGCAGCGACCATCCGTCAAGCACGATGTGGTGGTTGGTCAGCACGAGACGGTGACACTCCGCCGAAGTACGGATCAATGAGACCCTGAAGGCTGGCCGATTGCCCAGATCACATACCGCAGCACGCTCATCAGCACACAGGCGCTGAATCGCCACGTCCACGTCGCCGTCGAGTTCGAGGTATTGCCATGGCACGACGGGGGCGGCCGGAATGATCTGCACGGGCTCGTCGAACTGCCCGCAGAAGCGGGCCAGCAGATGCGGATGCCGGGTGATCATGGTCTGCACCGCGTCACGCAGACGGTCGGCGTCAAGGGGCCCGGTCAGGGTGAAATCCAACTGTCCCGCATACAGATCGTTGCTTCCAGCCACCGTGTTGGCGTGGAACAGCAGCCCCTGTTGCACGGGAGTCAGTGTCAGTATGTCGGCAATCCGGTTGTGGTCCGCCAACTCATCGATCTGCCGTTGGCTCAGGCGCGCGGGGGCGATATCCGAAGGCGTCAGTCCACCACCGCCCGTACGCACGTGGGCGCAGATTCCGGTCAGCGCCTCGAACCAGAGGCGGTTCAGCCGGCTGATCTGCTCGCTATCGAGAACCGATGGCGCCCACGTCCAGTTAGCGTGCAACCGCGGACCGGCATCGGTGTCGATGGTGACCGCGTTGAGTTCTACGGTGTGCGGCAGCGGCATGGGTATCGCTGCCGCCGCACCGGTGCCCGCCCAGCGTTGCGGCCCCGGCCGCCACAGGGCCTCGGAAAGCTCGGCCGCGCGGCCTTGGCGTCCCAAGTAGTTGAACCCGATCGCCGGGTCGGCTCCCGCTAGATCGACGTTTGGATTCAGGTAGCGCAGCAGCCCGTAGGTGAGCGGCCCCGGGAGGGCGCGCAGCTGCTCCTTGGCGTCCTTGATCACCAGCCCCAGCACCCCGTGTCCGGAGACCACGTGCGCCCAGTCCAGACCGGAAACCGATAGTGACACCGGGTATTTGGCGGTGAACCAGCCGACGGTACGGGACAGGTCAACATCGCGTGGGGCCGCGCCACCGAGGTCTTCAAGGCGCCCGTGTCCCTCGACATCGATGCCGACCGCCTCGCCACTGCCCACGAATTCCGCTGTGGCCAAGGCGAAGGCAATCAACAGAATCTCGTGGATTCCGGCCTTGAATGCCGTCGGCACCTCACCGATCAGCATGCTGGTGGTATCGGCGTCCAGTTCGGCGGCGTGATGTCCGGCGGTGGCGAAGGTGTCCGCATCGGGGCGCACGGCGGGCAGCGCCGCGGGGGCGGCCGTCACCGCATTCCAGGTGTCTACGCAGTCAACGACTTCCGGATGGGTTGCCCGCTCCGATAGCAGTGTCGCCCATTGCGCGAATGAAGTTCCGGTGACAGGCAATACCACCGGTTGGCCGGCGCGATGCCGAACCCACGCGACGTTCAAGTCCTCCAACAAGATCCGCCAGGACACGGCGTCGACCGCCAGGTGATGGATGATGACCACCAACTGTCCGGTGGCTGCCGCCCATATCGCGTTGAGCATCGCACCCGTTTGTGGGTTCAACCGCGAACGCGCTTGCACTATCAGGTCATCGGTCAGCTCGTCCACGGATTGCAGGCAGTCCCGGGCATCCACCGTCCCCTTCTCGGGCGCCGTCAACGACCAACCGTCTGCCTCGGGGTCAACACGCAGACGCAACATGGCATGTCGGTCCAGCAAGGCCTGCAACATGATTGCCACATCGGACTCGTCGGTTCCCACCGGGGCCTGCACCAGCATCGTCTGATTGAACTCATCGATCGGCCCCTCGGAGGCCTGCAGCCAGCGCATGATCGGCGTAGTCGGCACCGGCCCGACTCCCTCATCCGTTAGGCCTGTCGACCCGTCGGACACCTCGACCACGCGGGCCAGCCGGGCGACGGCCTGTTCGACGAAAATGTCGCGCGGTCGGCAGGTCAGACCCGCGGCACGTGCCCGCGTCACCACTTGCATCGACGAAATGCTGTCCCCGCCAAGCTCGAAGAAGGACTCGTCGATGCCCACGCGGTCGAGTCCCAGGACCTGCGCGTAGATGCCCGCCAAGATCTCCTCGATCGCGGTATCGGGCGCGCGATACCGATCAAGGCTCTGGTATGTAGGTGCCGGCAGTGCCCGTGCATCCAGCTTGCCGTTTGCGGTGAGTGGCAGCGCGTCGAGCACCACCACCGCCGCCGGAATCATGTAGGGCGGTAGCTGCTCGGCCAGTGTGGAACGCGCGGCAGCGGGATCGGCGGTTCCGGTGACGTACCCGACCAGTCGCTTGTCTCCGGGACGATCCTCTCGGGCGATCACCACCGCCTGATCCACACCGTCGAGCATGGCCAGCGCCGCACCGACATCGCCCAATTCGATGCGGTACCCGCGGATCTTGACCTGCTCGTCCGCGCGGCCAAGGTAGTCGAGCTGGCTATCGGAACGCCATCGCACCAGATCACCGGTCCGGTACATGCGTGCGCCGGTACCGTCGAACGGGCAGGCCACGAAACGTGATGCCGTCAACCCGGCGCGGCCGAGATACCCGGCGGCCACACCGGCTCCCGCGACGTACAACTCACCGATCACCCCGGCGGGTACCCGTCGCAGCGACTCGTCGAGCACGAACAGCGCCGCCCCGGGTACCGGGGAGCCGATCGGCGGCGCTCCCGAGCCGGCGGTCAACGGTGTGCTGATCGCCACGCACATCGTGGTCTCGGTGGGCCCGTAGGCATTGACCATCACCCGGCCCGGAGCCCAGCGATCCACAACCTCGGCCGGACAGGCCTCACCGGCCACCACCAACGCCATCGAGTCCAGGCCGGTGGACGACAACGCACCCGCCGCCGAGGGCGTCTGGCTCAACACACTCACTTGTTCGGCGACCAGTAGCGCGTGCAGATCATCGGGTGAACGCGTCAGCTCTTCGGGCACCACCACAAGTCGCCCGCCGTGTAACAGTGCGCCAAAAATCTCCCAGACGGAAACGTCGAATGACAGCGAATGCCACTGCGACCACACCCGTCCCGGCGGTAGCCCGGAGTCCCCCGACGCCAGCAGTTGGGTCACGTTGTTATGCGTGACCGCAACACCTTTAGGGACTCCGGTGGTGCCCGAGGTGTAGATCAGATAGGCGATGTCTTCGGGGGTCGGCCCCGGCAAGGCCGTGCCGGGTTGAGTGCTTATTCGAGGATCGTCGACGTCGATCACCGCTACACCGTGGCTCGCGATCCGGGCGGCCAGGTCGGTGCTGCTGATCGCTGCGACCGGCTCGGCGTCCGAGAGGACGAACCCGATCCGTGCCGCCGGTAGCGCTGGGTCGAGAGGCAGATATGCAGCACCGGATTTGAGCACCGCCAGAATCGCCACGATGGCCTCGGCCGAGCGCGACAACATCAGCGCCACACACCGGCCCGGAGCAGCACCCTGGTCAACAAGCAGGTGCGCCAACCGATTCGATGCCTCGTCAAGCTCTCGGTAGGTCATGGACCGGTTCTGGAAAGTCAGCGCGATGGCCACTGGAGTGCTTACCGCCCGCGACGTGAACACCTCGGCAATCGATGCGTGCGTCGCCGCCGGCCCGGCCAGCACCGACCGGTTCCCGATGGCATCCAGATGGGCGCGCTCGGCATCGTCGAGCAGATCCACCGAGGACAACTGTCGGGCGGGATCTTCCGTCATGGCCATCAGTACCCGTTGCAGCCGTCCGATCAACGCCTCGACAGACGCCGCGTCGAAGACATCGGTGCGGAATTCGACCGTCCCCCCGATCCCGGCAGGATCACCGGACTCGTCCCAGCGCTCGCCCATGGAGAAGACCAAATCCATGCGGGCGGTGTGGGTATCGACGGGGATCGGCGTGACCCGCGCATCGCCCAGGGACAGCCCGGCTGCCGGATCATCGTGACCCGCGAGGTTCTGCCACGCCAGCGTCACCTGCACCAGCGGGTGATGGGTCAGCGACCGCGTGGGGTTGATCCGCTCCACCAGCACCTCGAACGGCACATCCTGATGCTCGAAGGCCGCCAGGCATCGCCGACGCACCTGCGTCAACAGCTCGGCAAATGTGAGATCTCCGGCGACGTCAATCCGGAGCACCAGGGTGTTCACAAAGAACCCGACAAGGTCATCGAGCGCGGGATCGCGACGTCCCGCGATCGGGAAGCCCACCGCGACATCGGAGTTGGCACCGATCTTCGAAAACAGCACGGACAGGGCCGCCTGCATCACCATGAAACTCGTCGCGTTGTGCTCACGCGCCAGCCGGGTGATCCGCTGCTGCACGTCGGCCGGCCAGTCCACCTGTACCGTGGCACCGCGTTGATCAGCGACGCTCGGGTATGGCCGGTCCGTGGGCAGTTGCAGGCGCTCCGGCATTCCGGCCAGCGCGTCGCGCCAGTAACTCAGCTGCGCGCCAATGGGGCTCGTCACGTCGTCGATATCACCGAACTGGACGCGTTGCCACAGGGTGTAGTCGATGTATTGCACGGGTAACGGCGACCAGTCGGGGGCATGACCCGCGCACCGGGCGGCGTAGGCGGTCCCCAGATCACGCACCAACGGCGCGACCGACATACCGTCCGCGGCGATATGGTGCACCACGGCGGCCAGCAAGTGTTCATCCGCGGCGATGCGAAAAAGCCTGGCTCGCATGGGAATCTCGTTTTCGAGATCAAAGGTGTGGTGCGCCAGCAGACCCATGGCCTCGCCAACCCGGCCGGCACTCCAGCCGCTGGCATCGTCAATGCCCCAGCCGAAATCTGCCAGCTCGGCAGGCACCACGACCTGCCGTGGGGTTCCGTCAGGCGCCGCGAAGTATGTGCGCAGGCTCTCGTGCCGGGACACCACATCGGCAAATGCCCTGCCCACCGCCTCGGCGTCGAGCGGCCCGTCCAGCCGCAATGCCACGGCCATGTTGTAGACGGGCGAGGGTCCCTGCAGCTGATCCAAGAACCACAATCGGTTCTGCGCGAACGACAACGGCACCACCGCGGGCCGCTCCCCCGCCACCAGCGTCCGCTGCCCTGCCACACCCTCATTGATTCGGGGGGCGAGCTGGGCAACGGTCGGAGCCTCGAACACGGTGCGGACCGCCAGGCCGACACCCAAATTCGCGTTGACGGCAGCGACCAGACGCATCGCCGAAATGCTGTCGCCACCAAGGTCGAAGAATGAATCGTCGACGCCAACACGCTCCACTCCAAGCACGCCGGCGTAGATCCCGGCCAGGATCTCCTCGGCGAGATTTTCCGGAGCGCGGTATTCGCCGGTGGTGTATTCGGGCGCAGGCAGGGCGCGGGTGTCGAGTTTCCCGTTTGATGTCAGCGGCAGCACGTCCAGTACCACAATCGCGGCCGGCACCATGTACGCCGGGAGCTGTTCGGCGAGCGCGGCACGTGCCTCTGCCGGATCAACCGACCCGGTCACGTACCCGACCAGGCGCCTACCCCCGGTCTGCTCAGCGCGGGCGACGACCACCGCATTCTCGACACCGTTGAGACCGCCCAGCGCGGACTGGATTTCGCCAAGTTCGATGCGGTACCCGCGGATCTTGACCTGCTCGTCGGCACGGCCCAGGTAGTCCAACTGACCGTCGGCACGCCAGCGCACCAGATCACCCGTGCGGTACATCCGGGCGCCGACTGTCCCGAACGGGCACGCCACAAATCGTGCGGCCGTCAAACCGGCGCGATCGATATACCCCTGCGCCACACCGTGACCGGCCACGTACAGCTCACCGACAACCCCGCCCGGTACCGGTCTCAAGGATTCGTCAAGCACCAGCAGGGCCGCGCCTGGGACCGGGAACCCGATCGGCGGTGCTCCCGAACCTGCTGTCAGGGGGGCGCTGATCGCCACACACATCGTGGTCTCGGTGGGCCCGTACGCGTTGATCATCACCCGGCCTGGGGCCCAGCGGTCCACCACCTCGGCCGGGCACGCCTCACCGGCCATCACCAGCGACACCGATTCCAGCCCATCGCGGGACAGCACAGCGACCTCCGACGGAGTCTCCGTCAGCACGCTCACCTCGTGAGAAACCAGCAGGGCATGAAAGTCCTGCGGCGAGCGCGCCACTGACTCGGGCACCACCACCACGCGGCCGCCGCGAAGCAGTGCACCGAAGATCTCCCAGACGGAAAGATCGAACGCCAACGAGTGACTGTGCGACCAGACCCCGGCAGGCGGCAAACCCGCGTCCAGGCTCTGCAACAGCTGCGTCACGTTGTGATGCGTGATGGCAACACCTTTCGGGACACCGGTGGTGCCCGAGGTGTAGATCAGATAGGCCACGTCGGCGGCGTCCGGTGCCGGGGGCATCGCATCGGGCTGGCTTTCGATCCCTGGATCGGCGATATCGACTACCACCACGTGGTGGCCACCCAGTCGGTCAGCCAGGCCGGTGGTGGTTACCGCGGCGGTCGGCGTGGCATCGGCGAGCATGAACGCGATCCGTTCGGCGGGCAACGCCGGATCCATTGGAAGGTATGCCGCCCCCGACTTGAGGACCGCCAGAATCGCCACGAGGGCCCCGGCCGAGCGTGGTAGCAGCAGCACGACCCGGTCGCCCGGCCGGACACCGGCACCAATCAGTTTCTGCGCCAGCCGGTTCGACGCCTGGTCCAGCTCACGGTACGTCATGGACGTGTCTTGGCACACCAGCGCTTCAGCATCCGGGACGCGAGCCACGTGCATGGCGAACATCTCCGGTATCGACGGCTGGGCGGGTGCCGGTTGGGTTAGGACCGAACGGTTTCCCAGCCCGTCCCAGCGGAGGCGTTCGCCCTCGTCGAGCAGGTCCACGCAGGACAGCCGACGATCGGGGTCGGCGGTCACGGCAGCCAACACCCGCCGCAACCGCGCGGCCAGCACCTCGATGGTGTGCGCGTCGTACACATCGGTGCGGAACTCCACGTGCCCGCCGATCCCGGCCGGATCACCTGCCGAACTCCAGCGCTCCGCCAAAGAGAACACCAGATCCATACGTGCCGAATGGTTTTCCAGCGGCATTGAGGAGACATCGAGGCCGCTCAGTGCCAGACCGACCGCGGGATCGTCATTCCCGGCGAAGTTCTGCCACGCCAGCATCGCCTGCACCAGCGGGTGATGGGTCAGGCTCCGGGCGGGGTTGAGCCGCTCCACCAGGACCTCGAACGGCACGTCCTGATGTTCGAATGCCGCCACGCTGCTCGTGTGCACCCGGCCGAGCAGTTCCGTGAAGGTGGGGTCGCCGGCCAGATCGACCCGCAGCACCAGGGTGTTGACGAAGAACCCGACGAGCTCGTCTAGTGCGGGGTCCCGGCGTCCTGCGATCGGGAAACCAATCCCCACATCGTTACTGGCGCCGATCTTGGACAACAGCACGGCCAGCGCCGCCTGCACCACCATGAAGCTGGTGGCGTTGCGCTCCCGCGCGACTCGCCGTACTTGCTGCTGCAGTTCGGCCGGCCAGTCGACCTGCACGGTGGCACCACGCTGATCGGCCATCGGCGGATAAGGCCGGTCGGTGGGCAGCTGCAGCCGTTCCGGCATCCCGGCGAGGGCATCCTGCCAGTAGGCGAGCTGAGCGCCGATGCGGCTGCCGGTGTCAGCGAGCTCGCCGAATTGGGCACGCTGCCACAGTGTGTAGTCGATGTACTGCACCGGCAACTCGGGCCAGCCCGGCGCGTGCCCCGCACACCGGCTGGCATAGGACAACCGCAGATCGGCTCCCAGCGGCGCCAGCGACAGGCCGTCAGCCGCGATGTGATGCACCACGATCACCAACACATGCTCGAGCTTGCCGACACGGAACAGCATTGCCCGCAGCGGTATCTCGGTCGCCAGAACGAACCTGTGGCGCGCGGCGTTCTGGACGGCCTCGGCCAGCCGATGCTCCGGCCAGTCGATCGCATCTACTGCGTCCCAGCCGAAATCGGTCTGCTCCGCGGGAAGGACGACCTGCTGCGGCATCCCATCACGTACCGGGAACACCGTGCGCAGGCTCTCGTGACGGGTCACCACATCGGATATCGCCGCGCGCAATGCTTCGGTGTCGAGACGCCCGCGCAACCGCAAGGCGGCCGGCATGTTGTACAGGGCCGAGGGTCCCTGCAGCTGATCGACAAACCACAACCGGTTCTGCGCGAACGACAACGGGACAACGGGTGGCCGCTCCCCTGCCACCAGTGGCTCCACCCCGCCGGCAGCACCCTCATCGACGCGCGGCGCCAACTGTGCGACCGTGGGCGCTTCGAACACCGCACGCACGCCCAGATCCGAGTGGAGCGCGGCGTTGATCGTGGTGATAAGCCGCATCGTGGTCAGCGAGTCGCCACCCAGATCGAAGAACGAGTCGTCAACGCCCACCCGTTCGACGCCGAGCACCTCGGCGTACATGCCTGCCAGGATTTCCTCGGTGGGATTGGTGGGGGCACGGTAGTGATCGACATCCTGGTACCCGGGGGCCGGCAGAGCGCGTGTATCGAGTTTTCCGTTGACGGTTACCGGCAGTGCCGGCAACACCACCACCGCAGCCGGCACCATGTAGGCGGGTAACCGGTCGGCGAGCGCGGCACGCGCCTTGGCCGCATCCACCGATCCGGTGACATAACCCACCAGTCGCTTGTCGCCCGGCTGGTCTTCGCGGGCGATCACCACCGCCTGCTCCACAGCGTCCAGATCGGCCAGGGCGGATTGGATTTCACCGAGTTCTATCCGGTATCCACGGACTTTGACCTGCTCGTCGGCGCGCCCCAGATAGCGCAGCTGTCCGTCGGGGCCCCAGCACACCAGGTCCCCGGTGCGGTACATGCGCACCCCGGCATGACCGAACGGGCATGCCACGAATCGCGCCGCGGTCAAACCGGAACGCCGCCAGTACCCGGCACCGACCCCGGCTCCGGACAGATACAGCTCACCGACCACTCCGGCCGGCACCGGGTTGAGCCATTCGTCGAGGACGAAGAAGGCCGCCCACGACACCGGTGAGCCGATCGGTGGAAAGCCGGACCCTGCGTGTAGCGGTGTGCTCTTGCATGCCCACATGGTGGTTTCTGTTGGGCCATAGACATTTACCATCACCCGGCCGGGAGCCCATCGGTCCACCAGTTCCGGCGGGCAGGGTTCGGCCCCGATCACCAGTGCCACAGATGCCAGGCCCTCCGGCGACAGCATGCCCACCGCCGACGGGGTCTGGGTCAGCACGGTGACGCCCTCGCCGACCAGGAGCGCATGAAAATCCTCCGGCGAGCGCGCGACGGTGTCGGGCACTATCACCAGACGTCCACCATGCAACAGCGCACCCCAGATCTCCCACACCGAGAAATCGAAGGAATATGAGTGGAACTGCGTCCACACCTGCTCAGGGGATAGCCCCACGCCCATATCCAGCCTGTCAAACAACTGGGCAACGTTATGCTGGGTCACCGCAACACCTTTGGGTACACCGGTGGTACCCGAGGTATAGATGACGTGGGCCAGGTCATCGGGCGACGGTGCCGGAGGTGCGGTGCTCGGCATGATGTCCAGGGTCGGGTCGTTCACATCGAGGACGAGAATGCGGAATCCGTCTAGCCTTCCGGCGAGCGCTGCGGTGGTGATCGCGGCCCTCGGTGCCGCATCGGTGAGCATGAACTCGATCCGGGTATCCGGCAGTGCTGGATCTATCGGCAGGTAGGCCGCCCCGGACTTCAGCACGGCCAGGATAGCCACAATCGCCTCGGCCGAGCGCGAGAACAACAGCGCGACGAACTCACCCGGACCCGCGCCGTGTTCTGTCAGCATATGTGCCAAGCGGTTTGCGGCGTGATCCAGCTCGCGATAGGTCATGGACCGGCCCTCGAAGGTGACCGCCACCGCATCGGGAGTGCGGGCGGCCTCGGCCGCGAACAGTCCGGCGACGGTCGCCGGTGCCGCCGGGTGCGTCAACACCTCCTCGTTTCCCCACTTCGCGAGCCGTGCATGCTCGACACCATCGAGCAGGTCCATCGAGGACAGTCGACGCTGCGGTTCGGCGGTGACAGCCGCCAATACCCGTCGCAGCCGATCGATCAACACCTCGATGGTGCCGGCGTCGAAGACATCGGTACGGAATTCCGCCGTAACGGCGATCCCGGCCCGCTGGCCGGTTTCGGTCCAGCGTTCGGCCAGCGAGAGCGCCAAATCCATACGCGCCGTGTCGGTGTGCACCGAGATCGGCGTCACCTGCAAATCGCCCAGCGTCATGGCAGCAGCCGGGTGGTTCCCGTGCCCGGGAAAGTTTTCCCAGCCCAACAGCACCTGCACCAAGGGGTGATGGCTGAGGCTCCGAGCCGGGTTGAGCCGCTCCACCAGAAATTCGAAGGGCACGTCCTGGTGCTCGTAAGCGGCCAGACTGCGTCGGCGGACCTGCGCCAACAGTTCGGCGAAGGTGGGGTCGCCCGCGACATCGATGCGCAACACCAGCGTATTGACGAAGAAGCCGACCAACTCGTCCAGCGCGGGATCTGGGCGACCGGCAATCGGGAAGCCCACCGCCACATCAGAGCTCGCCGTGATCTTCGATAGCAGTGCGGCGAAAGCGGCCTGGATCACCATGAAACTGGTCGCGTTGTGTTCGCGTGCCACCCGGCGAATCTGCTGTTGCAGCTCGGCCGGCCAGTCAGCCGCAACTCGGGCACCACGATGGTCGGCGACCTGCGGGTAGGGCCGGTCGGTGGGCAGCTGCAAGCGCTCCGGCAGCCCGGCCAGAGCATCCTGCCAGAAGTCCAGCTGCGCGCAGATACGACTGTCCGCATCTTCCAGATCGCCCAGATGCGCACGCTGCCAGAGCGTGTAGTCCACATACTGCACAGCCAGGGGTACCCAGTCGGGCGCCCGCCCGGCCCGCCGACCGGCGTAGGCCACACCCAGATCACGGGCAAACGGAGTGATCGACGAACCATCGGCGGCGATGTGATGAACCACGGCGACCAGCACGTGCTCGTCCTCGCCGACAGTGAACAGCTCAGTGTGTAAAGGACTTTCACCGCTGAGATCAAACGTGTAGCGGGCCGCGGCATCGATACCTGTCCGCAGCCGGTCCTCCGTCCAGCCCCGCGCGTCCACCATCTCGCAGGCAAAACCTGCCTCCTCGACGGAAAGGACTAGCTGTCGTGGTGTTCCGCCGGTCGCCGCAAACACGGTCCGCAGACTTTCGTGGCGGGCCACCACATCCGTGAGCGCCGCCCGCAACGCATCAGCATCGAGGTCACCGTCTAGGCGCAATGCCACCGCAATGTTGTAAATCGGTGAGGGACCCTGCAATTGGTCGATAAACCACAGCCTGTTCTGCGCGAACGACAGCGGGACCAGTGCCTGCCGGTCCCCCGCGACCAACGGCTCGCCGCGGCGGGCGTCTCCGCCGACGAGGCCCGCCAGCTCGGCGACAGTGGGCGCCTCGAAGACTGCCCTGACCCCCAAATCAGCACCCAGACTGGCATTCACGGCGGAGATCAGGCGCATCGCCGACAGCGAATCGCCACCCAGATCGAAGAAGGAATCGTCGATGCCCACCCGCTCCACACCGAGGACCTGCGCGTAGATGCCGACCAGGATCTCCTCGACCGCACCGACCGGCGCACGGTAACGGTCGGCATCCTGATACTCGGGGGCCGGCAGGGCTCTACGGTCAAGCTTGCCCGAGGACGTCAGCGGGAATTCCTCCAGTGCCACGATATGAGTCGGCACCATGTACTCAGGCAACCACGCGCTCAACCGCTGGCGTACCTCACCGATCTTGATGTTGGTTCGGGGATCGTTGGCGTGGCTGATGCGCTGCTGAGCATCCACCGCCGGCACATAAAGATCGGTTAGCGCCGGAACCATACCGCTACCGTCGTCGGCAATGAAAACCGCACTGACAGTGCCGGGTTGGGCACCATAGGTGACCGCGACGTGATACCCGGCGCTCTCGCCCAGACGATGCAGATCTTCGGGGGCAACGGCGTCCGAAGCGGCGCCGGCTCGGGCTAACGCGTCGGCAAGAGGCCGTCCCTCGGTCAGCGCGGCCTCCAACCGGACATCGTCGATCTGCCCGATGTGCGGGATGTCGATAATCCGCACCGTCGTAGGGCGCTCGGACATCAACGCGTCGCGCAGCCCCTGCGCGCCCGCCCATGTCCATACGGGCGCGCCGGCCACCGAACGTGCAGATGTGGCCGCCTGGTGGATGACGACGTCGTAGCGGTACCGGCTCAGTTCGTTATCGGCCCAGCCACGTTTGATCCGGATATCCAGCCCACCCGCCGATGGCCGCGAATCGGCCCATGTGGTGAAAAATTCTGGTGCCAAAAGTAATTCGGTCTCACCGAGCATGGCGTGACGAACCCGCTGGCGAACCTCGGCGGTATCGGTGGTGGCGCTGCGACCCAGCGCGATGCCGGTCTGAAATGCGCCCTGCAGGGTGTGGTTACGCACGTCGCCGATGAACACTGCCCCGCCGGGGGCCAGCAGTTCCATCGCACTGTCGATGACCTGCGCCAGATATCCCGCATTGGGAAAGTACTGGACCACCGAGTTGAGCACGATGGCATCGAAGTGCGCTCGTTGCAGCCCCTCGGTGACATGAGCAGGCTGCGTCAGCAGCCGGACCCGCTCGCACCACGGGACCTGCAGCTCGTGCAGCGCGCGCCCCAAATTGGCGATGGCCACCGGCGAAAAGTCGGTGGCGACGTACTCGTCGCATCGCGGGGCGATCTCCGCCAGCAGCAACCCCGAACCCGCACCGATCTCCAACACTCGGCGTGGCCGCAGCGACATGATCCGATCGACTGTCGCGCTGCGCCACTCGACCATCTCGTCGACCGGGATCGCATCGCCGGTGTAGCTGCTGTTCCAGCCCCGGAAGTCCATGCCGAAACCGGACTCGATGTGGGCTCCGTACAACTCGTCGTAGAGGTGCTGCCACTCCTGCACGTCTCCGGCATCGTCGTCGACGGTGGCCGAGGAATCGAGCGTTACATAGGCGACCAAGTGGGAGCCGGTAACACCGTCCTGCACCGTGACGGCCGCCTGCGTCACCTGCGGGCACGCCAGCAGGGTGTTCTCGATCTCGCCCAGTTCGATGCGCTGGCCCCGCAGCTTGATCTGGCCGTCGGCACGCCCGAGGTAGTCCAGGGTTCCCTCGGGGGTCCAGCGCACCAGGTCTCCGGTGCGGTACATCCGCTCCCCCAGAGCGCCATACGGTCCGGGAAAAGGACTCGCCACGAAACGTTCCGCGGTCAGATCGACTCGGCCCAGATAGCCGTGGGCCAGCGCCTGCCCGCTCAGGTACAGCTCGCCCACCACCCCCACCGGGACGGGATTGAGCCAGGCGTCAAGCACCATCCCACGCACCCCGGCGATGGGGGCACCGATGCGGATCGGCTGCCCCGCCCGCAACCGCACGCAGGTGACCCAGATGGTGGTTTCGCTGGGGCCGTATCCATTGAACATCTGCCGTTCCGGAGACCACGCTTCTACCAGCTCCGGCAGGCAAGCCTCGCCGACGGCGATAAGTGTCTGCAGCCCAACTAGTCTGGCCCGATCAAGCGTCGAGAGCACCGTGGGTGTCAATATCGCGGCGGTGACGTTTCGGCTGTGCAGCAGGGAGGTCAGCGCCTCACCCGCGTACACCTGCGGCGGTGCCACCACCAACGCGGCTCCCGAGCCGGCCGCCAACAACATCTCGCCAACCGAGGCGTCAAAGGTCGGCGAGGCCACCATCAAGACCCTTGCGTCGTGGCTCAATCCGAACAGGTCGCGCTGGGCGGCGGCCCAGCCGAGTAGGCCCGCATGACTGAGCGCCACTCCCTTGGGCGTGCCCGTCGAACCCGATGTGAAGATCACATAGGCGGTGTCCGTCACCCCCAACGCCGACAGTCGATCGGTGTCGCTGACGGCCTCGGCGGAGTATCCGGACATGTCAGGACCGTCGACCCGCACCACCGGAAGCTGCCCAGCGATATCCACATCATCTGCGCCACAGGCCAATACACACACCGCGCCCGCCGCGTCCAGCACGGTAGCGATGCGGTCGACAGGATGATCCAGATCCACCGGCACATACACGCCGCCGGCCTTGACCACCGCCCACCATGCGACCACCAGCTCGGCACATCGATCCATCGCCGCGCCCACCGCTCGCTCCGGGCCTACGCCGGCCTCGATCAGTATGCGGGCCAGTCGGTTCGACGCCTCGTCCAACTCTCGATACGACATCGCATGTTCACCGTGTAGCACCGCTGGCGCATCCGGATGTGCCGCCACCGCGGCTGTCAGGAGCTGCGGAGCCAGCCCCACCGATACCGTCTCACTCGCGCCGGACAGTCCGGACAGCAGCAGTTCACGCTCAGCGCCGTCCAGCAGCTCTACCGACGACAGCCGCCGATTCGGATCGGTTGTCATGGCGACCAGCACCCGCTGCAACCGTTCGATGAGCGCCTCGATACCGACGGTGTCGAACACATCGGCGTCGTATTCGACGTGCAGGCCCAGCTCGCTGCCGGGCAGCACCTCCACCGTCAGCGGGTAGTGGTTGTACTCCCGGTTGGTGAATTCCGCGATCGCCAAACCGTCGGCGCCCAACATCGTGCCACTGTCAATGGGATAGTTCTCGTAGACGAAGAGCGTGTCGAATAGCTGTTCGTGACCGGCCACTCGATGAATTTCATTGAGCGCCAGGTGCTGGTGCTCAAGTGTGTCGTTATGGGCACCCTGGAGCTGAGCCAACAGATCCACGGTGGTTGTGGTGGCACTGATGTTGGCGCGCACCGGCACGGTATTGATCAGCAGTCCAACCATCGATTCGGCGTCCGCCACCTCCAACTGGCCCACGCGTGAGCGGGGAGTGCCGAAGACGACGTCGTGCTGACCCGTCAGCGATGTCAACACCATTGCCCAGGCGCCTTGCAACACGGTGCTGAGCGTGGTCCGGCAGGAACGTGCCAGTTCACCGAGGGCACATGTGGTCTGCTCGCACACCCGGGAGGACGCAAACCCCCTGCGCCCCAGCTCCAACCGATCCTTGTGCCCCACCAGTGTGGGTGTATCGAGGCCGTCCAGCACCTCACCCCACGCCACGCGGGCCGCATCGACATCCCGGTCGGCCAGCCACGTCAGAAACGCGCGATAGGAACCGGCTGCGGTCAGCCGCTGCCCGTAGTAACTGGCGAAGATCTCTCGCAGCACGATCGGCAACGACCAACCGTCGAGCAGGATGTGATGACCGGTGAGCACGAACCGGTGCCGATGTGTCGCCGTGCGAACCACCGCGGCCCGAAACACAGATTGGTTGGTCAGGTCGCACACCGCAGCGCGTTCCGCGCGGCACAACTGATCGATCAGTTCATCGACTTCCGCATCGCCATCATCGAGTTCGACGTACCGCCACTGCACCATCGGGTCGGCAGGAATGATCTGAACCGGCTCGTCGAACTGATCGTTGAACAGCGCCGCCAGGTGTGGATGCCGGGCAACAACGGTGCGCATCGCACTGTGTAGCCGGTCAGGGTCCAGGGGGCCGGTAAGCGTGAAATCCAACTGCACCGCATACATGTCGTTCCCGGCCAGTGCGGTACTGGCGTGAAACAGCAGTCCTTGCTGCAATGGCGTCAACGGTAGGATGTCGGCGATATCGTGCTGCCGTTCCAGCTCGTCGATCTGCGTCTGACTCAGACGGGCCGGGGCAATATCGGACGGTGTCAGGCCTCCCCCGCCCGATCGCACATGGGTGCAGATACCCGCCAGCGCGTCGAACCAGAGCGCGCCGAGCGAGCGGATGTCGTCATCGCCAAGAACCGATGTCGCCCAAGTCCATTCGGCGTGAAGTCGGATCCCGGAGTCCGTGTCTATCGCACCCGCATTCAGCGTGACGGCGTGTGTCAACGGCATGGGTAGCGCCTCGGCGGCGCCGATCACCGCCAGCCCATCGTGGTTGAGGCGCCACCCATCACCGAAGGATCCGGTTGCTGTTCCCAGCCGTCCCAGATAGTTGAACGCGATCGACGGGTCTGGTGCCTCCAGGTCGACATCGTCATTCAGATAGCGCAGTAACCCATAGCCCAATCCATCGGGAAGCGCCCGAAGATGTTCCTTGGCTTCCTTGATCGCCGAGCCGAGCGCGGCCTCCCCCGCCACCACCTGAAGCCAGCGCAGATCGGGAACAGGCAATGAGACTGGGTATTTGTTGGTGAACCATCCCACGGTGTGGGACAGATCGAGGTCGGGGCCCACTTCCTCGTGCCGCCCATGACCTTCGACATCGATACCGATCGCGGGTCCGGCCCCATTCAGGAACTCGGCCCAGGCCAGACCGAACGCGATCAACAGGATGTCTTGCACCCCGGCGTGAAACGCCTTCGGGACCTCACCGAGCAGCATCCCGGTGGTCTCGGCGTCCAGCTCCACCGACAGCCGTCCGGCGGTGGCGTAGGTATCGGTCACCGAAGGGGCCACGGGCAGCGCGGAGGGTGTCTTCGCCACCGCCTTCCACGCACCTACCTGCTTGACCACCTCCGGATGGCGCGCGTGTTCGGCCAATGCCGCCGCCCAGCGGGCGAACGACGTCCCGGTTGCGGGCAGTGCTGCCGACTGCCCCACACGGTGCTGCGCCCACGCAACGTTCACGTCCTCCAACAAGATCAGCCACGACACCGCATCGACGGCAAGGTGATGAATGATCATCACCAGCTCACCGGCGGCCTCGATCCACAACGCGCTGAGCATCACCCCGCCGCGGGGGTTCAACCGCGACCGCGCCTCCAATAGCGCCTCATCGGACAGCACATCCACCGATCGCAGACACTCGCGAGCACTCACCGAGCCCACGTCCGCCGTCCGCAGTGACCAGCCGCCGGCACCGTCATCGCCGACGTGCAACCGCAGCATGGCGTGGCGATCCAGCAGGGCCTGCAGGACATCCACCACATCGACTTCGACCGTGCCCGCTGGTGCTCGCAGCACCACTGTTTGGTTGAACTCATCGGTCGGTCCATCCGCCGCATGCAGCCAGCGCATGATGGGTGTCGCCCGCACGGGCCCGACACCCTCGTCGATCACTTGAGCATCACCAGCGACGGAGCTGGTCACCCTCGCCAGCCGCCCGACGGTCTGCTCCACGAAGACATCCCTCGGGCGGCAGGCCAGACCCGCCGCCCGCGCGCGAGCCACCACCTGCAGCGACAAGATACTGTCGCCCCCCAGCTCGAAGAAGGATTCGTCCACGCCAACGCGCTCAAGACCGAGCACCTCGGCGTAGATGGCCGCGAGGATCTCCTCCAACGAATCTCCCGGTGCCCGGTACTCGCCGGCGGTGAACTCGGGTGTCGGGAGCGCGCGGATATCGAGCTTGCCGTTGACCGTCATCGGGAGTGCGTCCAGCACCATCACCGCGGCCGGCACCATGTAGTCCGGCAGCAGCTTGGTCAGCGCGCGCCGCGCCTCGGCCGGGTCCGCTGAACCGGTGATGTAACCGACCAGCCGCTTGCTGCCAGGGCGATCCTCGCGGGCGATCACCGCCGCCGCCCGCACCCCGTCCAGTTCTGCCAGCGCGGACTGCACTTCACCGAGCTCGATCCGATACCCGCGGATCTTGACCTGCTCATCGGCACGACCCAGATAATCCAGCTGTCCATCGGTGCGCCAACGCGCCAGATCCCCGGTGCGATACATCCTGTCGCCCGGCTCGCCGAAGGGACAGGCCACAAAGCGGGATGCGGTCAGGCCCACCCGGCCCATGTATCCGACTCCCACCCCGGCCCCGGCCACGTACAGCTCGCCGACCACACCGGCGGACACCGGCCGCAGCCACTCGTCGAGAACAAACAGCGCGGCCCCAGGTATCGGGGAACCGATCGGTACGCCGTGTGGCCCCGCGGACTCGGCAGTCAAGGGCGCGCTGATCGACGCACAGATCATTGTCTCGCTGGGACCATAGGCATTGACCATCAGTCGTCCGGGCGCCCACCGGTCCACCACATCGGTTGGGCATGCCTCTGCCCCGATGACCAACGCCGCCCGTTCCAGCCCTCGCGGCGATAAAACCTGTGCCGCCGAGGGTGTTTGGCTCAGCACCGTGACCTTCTCGGCGATGAGCAGGGTGTGGAATTCCTCCGGCGAGCGGGTTACCTCCTCGGGCACCACCACCAGGCGGCCACCGCGCAACAACGCACCCCAGATCTCCCACACCGAAAAATCGAAGGAATAAGAGTGCGCCTGCGACCACACCCCCGCGGGTGGCAGAATCGCATCCAGCGAAGCGAACAGCTGCGTGACGTTGCAATGTTTGATCCCAACACCTTTGGGTACACCCGTGGTGCCCGACGTGTAGATCAGGTAGGCAAGATCGTCGGGGTGCGGCATCGGCGGCGCGGTGGCGGGTTCCGCGTCCACGGCGGGGTCGTCGACATCGATCAGCCGCACGCCGAACCCGTCGAATCTGCCGGCCAGATCCGCCGTACTGACCACCACCGTCGGCGCGGCGTCGGCAACCATGAACGCGACCCGCTCCGGCGGCAGTGCCGGATCGATCGGCAGATACGCCGCACCCGACTTGAGTACCGCCAGGATTGCCACGACCGCCCGCGGCGATCGCGGCAACATCAACGCCACACGCCGCCCCGGACCCGCGCCCTGACTTATCAATAAGTGCGCCAAACGATTAGCCGAACTGTCCAGCTCGTGATAGGTCAATGACCGGCCCTGAAACGTCAGCGCCGGCGCCCCCGGAATGCGCGCCACCTGTGCGGTGAACAGCTGGGGCACGGAGGCCCGTGCGGACGCCGGTTCGGTCAGCACGGCCCGGTTGCCGAGCTGGTCCAACGTGGCCTGCTCACCGGCACCCAGCAGGTCCATCGATGACAGCAGTCGTTCCGGGTCAGACCTCATCGAGGACAGCAGTCGCTCCAAACGGGCCACTAGATCGGCGCCCGCAAAGCTCGCGAAGGGCTCCCCTGCGCCCACCGTGCTCACGTACTGCTCGTCACCGAACCCCAGAAAGAACAGACCGAAATGCCCCACCGGCCCGAAGGTCGTATAGGTGGCATTCCCCGGCACGCCGCCGAAATCCAGGGTGAGTCTTGCCGGCACGAAGTTGACCACCACGCGATTGGGCGCCTGTCTCGGGCCACGAAATTCGTCGTTGACAGTCAGGGTGTCAACCGGAAACCGCTGGTGCCGCAGTGCCTCTCGCGACTTCTTGTCGACCTGTCGACAAAATTCGGCGACCGTGATTCCCGGCCCCGCATGCAAGACCAGCGGTACCACTCCAGCGAGCATCCCGGGACGTACCTTTGACTGCGGATCAACTCTTCTGCTCACCGGGAAGTCGAGCACTACCTCATCGGAACCGCCGGCGCTCCATCCGTGCACCAGGAGCGCACACGCCGCGGTGAGTACCGACGATTTGCGGACTCGTAACGCCTTGGAGAGCTCCTTGACCCCGTCCACCACCGACGAATCCAGTTGAACTGGCACAGAGGGGGCATACGGGTCCTGCTGGTCGGCGATCTCGGGCGGCTGCAGGCCGGTTTCCGGCCCCGAGGGAAGGTTTCCCAGCCAATAGTCCCGATCGTCCAGGTATTCGGCGGACGCTACATAGTCCGATTCACCGCCGACAAGGTCACGCAGCGAACCGAAGAAGGCGGGAGAGATTGGCGTACCTGCCGCGAGCGACGAGTAGACGGCCGCAATCCTCCTGCCCACCAAGGCAATACCCAGTCCATCAAGGGATATGTGGTGCGGGCACGCGAACCAGTAGTACTCGTCGTCCCGTGTTCGAAACAACGCGAATGAGACGAGTGGGCCTGTGAGCGGCATCGGCGTCCGCTGGATCGCAGCCGCCAGGTCACGGGCTTCCTGCGCAGGATCGCGTGAACCTCTCAGGTCATGAAAGGCCATACCGATGTCGAGGCCATCGACCACCGTCTGCAGAACCTTGCCGTCCACCTCAAGGATGGATGCTCTCAACGACTCCGTTTCGCCGACCACATGACGAATCGCCCGCTGGAGCACATCACGGTCGACGGCGCCTTCGATCCGCACCAGCACGCCCAGCTGCCACGCCGTATCACAACGGCCCGTTTGTTGTGCCAGCCAGATTTCCTGTTGCTCTCGTGTCAGCGGAAGCGCCCGATTGTCGAGTTCCACTGAGTCCTCCCAGCTTTACCGTCATTCGTGCTCAGGCCGTCCACACATCGCCGGTCTGGCGTGCGCTGCCCTGCACCTGCCATCCCCGAACGGATCGAGCTCCCGCTATTCGCCCTTCGTATCGAGACAACTAACTTCGATAGCGCTACACGCGACCCGAATACAGTTGCAGCACTGCATGACTAATCGCTTATGCGGACCGACGTGTCATCCGGCCCACACGCACGATGCGCTTGGTCTGGATCTTGAAGTCATCATCTGAAGATTTAACAGCTACTGGCTGTACCCCGCCAGAAATTTGCGAAACTTTCAGGCGAGCTACAGGTAATTCGAAGCTTCGAAGCAGCCCGTGGCGACCATTCCGCGCCCCGATTACGACCTGTTAACAGACTTTCAACGGACCGTTGAGGCATCTGGCATTATCCAGAATTTCGTTATTACATAACGGGTTCCCGCAGTCACCCCGCGTCTCATTGGCCAGCAAAACTACAACTCTCGACGGTCGCGCCCATTGAGGTAGTCCAGCGGGCCCCACCGCTCCGATTCCACCTCAAGTCAGGTACTTTAAATGTTTGCTGAAAAAGTCCGCTCAACGTTGCCCACCGAGGTCCGGATCTTTGTTGCGCACAAGCCCAACCGGATCGGCATGGACGGACGCACCCCGGAGGCACGCGACCGAATGCGACACCAGCAAGCCCCCTTGCCCTACAGCCAGGCTATTCACCCCTGGCAATATCTGGGAAAGGCTGTGCGCCACTTGAGCACCGAGTTAGATCGGGAAGATGCCGACGCGCACAGATGCTTGCTCGATAGAGGCCTGGGACGTGGCTGTCACGGGCAACAACCCCTGTTGAACTGTAGCTGCTCGACAGAGTCTCTCGTTCGAGGCCATTCAGACCGGCCGGCAGCAGGTTGCGCGCCGGGCTACGCCGCGAAGCCGCATTCCCAACAACTGTCTAACGACATAGAAGTCGGCGGGAAACTGTTGTGCAGGCGCAGGATTCGCACCCAAAGAAAATGGCGCTATGGTTATGCTGGGCGCCATGATCCGCGACCACCGGAACCCGGACTCCCGCGAGCACAGGCACTAATTCGGCTATGTGGGGATCGGTGCTGGGATTGGCCATACTGGCCGCACTCAACCCGGTACGGCTGGGCCTTGCGCTCCTGATGATCTCGCGCCCACGCCCCGGGCCGAATCTATTCGCCTACTGGCTCGGCTGTCTCACGGTGTGCGTTCCCGAACTACTCGTTCCCGTGACGCTGTTGCACTTCACCCCCGTGCTCGGGTCGTTCTCACCCGGTTCGGCCACCGCGGCCAGGAGCGCCACCCTGGGGCATATCCAGATCGGCGTGGGTGTGCTGGGCTTGACGATCGCCGGGGTGATTCTCCTGCGGTCCCTCATGCGTCAAAGAGCCGGCCAAACAGAGATGGACACGACGTTCACAATTCCCCGGCTGCTGCGCCGCGACGGGGATGCCCGTACCACCGCAGCATCAGGACCCCGGCGTCTTCTGCACCGCATTCACGACGCGTGGGACAACGGCGCCCTGTGGGTGGCGTGGGTGATCGGCCTCGCGTCGGTACCGGTGGACGGGATCCTCATCATCCTCGCCATCGTCGTGGCGTCACGGGCGGATATCGACGCCCAGATAAGCGCTTCTGTCGCCTTCATTCTCGTGATGTACGCCGTCGTCGAGATGATCCTCATCGGCTACGTGGCCGCACCCGCAAGAACCGAGACCGCGCTGCGACGACTACACGACTGGGTGCGGACCTACCGTTGGCAGATCATGGTGACCCTCTTGGCGGTGGTCGGCGTTTCGCAGCTGGTCGAAGGGGTGGGCGCCAGCTGAGACGTCAGTGCGACGCCGTGGCGGCGCGTTCCGCGAGGTTTTCTTCGACCTCGTGCACCCACACGTCATGGGCATGCGTGGTGTCCACTTCGATCTCGAACCGTTCGGTCATGTCCGGCGTGATATCGGCGAGGTCCACGTAGAACTGCTCATACCAGCGGCGGTGCTGGTACACGGCACCGTCCTCCTGAGTGAGCAAGGGATTGTCGATGCGCGTCTTGTTCTTCCAGATCTCGACGTCCTCCAAGAACCCGTCGCCGAAAGATTTGGCCATCGCTGCGGCGAGCTTGCCCGCATTGTCGGGCGGCAGCTCGGGCATCTCCTGGATGGCGACGCCCCACTGCAAGACGAAGGAATCGTGCGTCACCGGATAGTGGCAGTTGATGAGCGCCACTTCCACGGTGAATCCGGGGCCAAGGTCGTTGTGAATCCAGTCGATCATGTACGCCGGCCCAAAGTACGTGGCCTCCGACCGCACACCCGTTCCTTCCCAAAGCTTTTCAGGGTTTGGAACGTAGTCGGGACGCGGCTTGGACTCCATGAACTGACTGGCAGTCTGCCCCTCGATGACATTCTTGAAATACGTGGGATAGGCGTGGTGAATATAGAAAAAGTGCGCCATATCGACGTTGTTGTCCACGATCTCCCGGCAGTGCGAACCCTCGATCAGAATCGAATTCCATTGCCAGGGAGACCATTTGCCCTCTTCGTAGCCGACAATCGTGGGTGGGGCCAACTCGGGTGGCGGCACGGAGCCCTCTGGGTCATGCCACACCAGCAGTTGACCGTTTACCTCGAGAGTGGGCCAGCTGCGCGTGCGCGCGAGCTTCGGGGTGCGCTTGGCGTATGGCACCAGCTTGCATTTACCGTCACCGCCCCAACGCCAATCGTGAAAGGGACAGGCCACGTTGTCGTCCTTGATCGTGCCCTGCGACAGATCGCCACCCATGTGGCGGCAGTAGCCGTCCAGCACCTTGACGTCGCCGTGCGAATCGGCGAACACCACCAGCTTGGTACCAAACGCCTCGATACCGTGCGGCTGGCCGTCATGGAACGACTCGGCCAGACCCAGGCAGTGCCATCCCCGGGCAAACCTGGTCATCGGTGCGCCACTATAGATTTCGCGAATCGCATCGTCAGACTGCATGGGGCTGTCCTTTCGCTGACTCATTTCCATACTGCGCGCTACAGCAGCCGTTGTCGTCCATATGCCATGAATTGAGCATCGAGTGCGGTTTTGTCATCCGACGTCATTCGCAGGAATTCCGGTGCACCTCTACCCGCCCACCGGAACACGGGCTCATCGGTGTGCCAACGCTGCTCCTGTAGCTCGCGCTTGAGCACCTTGTTGGAACCCGTCACCGGCAAGTCGGCCGAGACCCGCAGGAACCTGGGAATGCCCTTGCCGCCCAGGTCCTCCTGAGTCGACAAATACTCGGCGAACCCCTCCACATCGAATGAATCCGGGTCTGCCACCTCGATGGAGGCCATCACCTGATCACCGGAGCGTGGGTCGGGCACCGCATACACCCCTGCGGCGATCACCGCGGGGTGACGCCGCAGCACCCGCTCGATGGTCAGCGCCGACGTGTTCTCGCCGTCAACCCGAATCCAGTCACCGCGACGGCCGGCGAAGTAGATGAACCCGGCAGCATCGAGGTAGCCGAGATCGCCGGTCCAGTACCACCCATTGCGGATGCGGTCGGCGTCGGCACCGTCATTCTTGTAGTAGCCCTCGAAACCACGCCGACCCTGTTTGTCGACGATCTCACCGACCGCCTCGTCGGCATTGAGCACACGCCCATGCCTATCGAAAACTGCTGCGGCACAGTCCTGCAACGTCTGCGGATCGACAATCGCCACTCCGTCGTGGGCCGGGCGCCCCAGCGCGCCGGTGGGCGCCTCGGGGTCCAGCACAACCGCTCCCCCGCCCTCGCTGGACCCGTAGCCTTCGAACAGCTCCGCACCGAACCGTCGCCGGAACTCGGCCTGATCCTCGGGAGACGCCTCGGTACCGAATCCGCGCACCAGCCGGTTGTCGGCATCGTCGGCCTGCTCCGGTGTGGCCAACAGGTATCCGAGCGCCTTGCCGAAGTACGTGAAGAACGTTGCACCGAAATACCGCACATCGGGCAAGAACCGAGACGCCGAGAAGGTGGGCGTCAAGCAGACGGTGGCACCGTTGGCCAATGCGGGGGCCCATAACGCCATCAACGCGTTCCCGTGGAACAGCGGCATACAGCAGTAGTCGACATCGGAGCGCACATGCCCGAACTTCTCGGTGGCCAGGTGGGCGATCTGAGCCAGCCGCCCCTGGCTGCACTTCACCGCCTTAGAGGCTCCGGTAGTGCCGAAGGTGAACAGCAGCAGGAGCAGTGAATCTGTGCCCACCCCATCGGAAGCCACTGCCGCGGTGCGTTTCTCGTGAATGAGCGTGAGGTATTCGGGCCTGTCGATCACGAGAAAGCGGTCCGCGGTCAGCCCTAGCTCAAGAGCCTGTAGGCGACCGAGGTGGTCGGTGTCGGTGACGATCAGCTGACAGTCGGTGTGACGGATCTCGGCGGCCATCTCCGCCGGCCCACGCGTGGGGTTGATCCCCACAATGGTGGCCCCGGTCAGCGCGGCACCGGCCAGCCAGAAGATGAAGTCGGGCACGTTCTCCAGCAGCACGCCGATATGAAACGGCCCGTCGGCCCTGAGTTTCCGCGCCAACGCGCCCCGCGCGGCGGATTCGCCGACAACGTCGTCCCACGTCCAGTCGCGATCACGCGTACGCAGCCCCAGGTGACTATCGCCCACACGATCCAGGAGCATGGCCGCGATATCGCCGGGGAAATGGACTCAGCAGTCATAGCGCCGATGATGCACCTATCAGATCCCGGTACTCCTGAGGCAGCTCCTCCGGCATCAGCTTGGTGATGCGCACCGGTCCGGAGTGGTACGAGTCCTCGCCCTCGATAAAGCCGTCGGCATCGACGGGCCACAGCACCAACTGGCGGAACACCAGCAGATAGTCGGCGCTGGGATCCTCGATCGGGAACCCCTTGCTCTGTGCCACCGCGCCCGGATAGATCTGCTTGAGGAATCCCTCGGTGACGACGCAATCGTCGTCGACGAGAAGACGATCCATCTCAAATTCCATGACGCTCATCCGTCCCTGCACCAGCCCCGCGTAGTAGGTGCGGACCCCATCACGCCCCTTGGGCCCAAAATCCTGACCATCCATCCAAAAGTGGTAGTTCGGGTTCGCGCTGAGGGTGTCGATCAGCCCATCGAGATCGGCGTCGCGCTCGAGCTTCATATGGTGCAACACGGCGCCCAACACCACCCGGTGCCGCTCGTTTATCGTTGCGGCAAGCCGCTTTTCGACCAGTTCCCAAGTTCGTTCGGCGTCGATGACTGCCATGGATCCATGGTGTCGCCAGCCACGTCCGATGTCACCCGACAGCCGTCGAGAAATACGCGCGCTAGATCCGCCATGTGGCGGGCTAGCCGCCCGCCAACTCGGTGGTGGACAGCGATATGCGTCGCAGCATCAGCGCGAAGGTCGCCAGGAATCGGTCGATGGGGTCGTCAAGATCCCAGCCCATCACCTGCTCCACATGCCCGATACGTGCCGCGACGGTGCTGTGGTGCAGATGCAGTTCGGTGGCGGTGCGACGCAAGGTGCCGTACTGACAGAGCGCCTCCAGGGTGTCGACCTCGGCGGCACCGGCGGCCGTGGACGCGATCTGGCCGATACGCACCACGTCATCGATCTCTTGTACGCGCTCCGACGGAATATCCGCCAGCACCTCCAGCAGACTGAGCCGCTCATAGGCGATGACACGCCGGCCGAAGCCTGTGGACGAGGCGAAGCGCAACGCACGCTGCGCCTGGCTCCACGACGTGGGAGCGTCGATGACGGCGACGCTGGCCCCAATCCCGATCCAGGGACCCTGCGCCGAGTACGGCGATGCCGGGAACTCACGGACTGTCACGTCGTTCAGGTGATCTGACAGTGTCTTGGTGTCCCCGGTCGCCTGGCACAGCAGGGCTCCGACCCGCCCGATGGTGGCCGCACGGATCACTTGACCCGGGAATGCCTCAGCCAGGAGCTGGCGCGCACCGGCGGGAGCGGATATCGCCAGCACCCGCAGCTCACGGGTGTCGTCCAATCCGAGGAGGCGCACGGCGCGCATTCGATCCTAGGGTTCGGCGGCCCCGGACAACACCACTTCGACGAGGGCGGGATCGTCCATCCGCAGGGCGGCGGGCGTCTGGGCAGGCGCACTCCGGGTCAGACAATGGCGCAGACGGTGCAGGAGAAGCTCGTCGGCGGGGCGAGCCGGTCCCTCGCGCTCGAGCCACACCGTGGGCTCTGCGCCATCGGACCACCGGACACCGATCGGGCACCCGGCGAGTTCCTCCGCCGAACGCACCGCGGCCTCGACATCTGCCGCATCAAGCTGGTCGAAATGGGACACGATCATCAGGACTAGGTCGGCGTCCAGTGCAGGCTGTTTGTCCATCTCGTTCTCTGTACCTCGATCGGTGGACATCCATTCGAGAAAATTTCTGAGAACTCTCTAAGGCCCATGCGCGTTCTACCGGGTGGAGCGCGATAACATCGGGACCCATGACGACCACCGAGCCCGATATCCACACCACCGCGGGCAAGCTCGCCGATCTGCGTCGGCGCAGCGAGGAAGCATTGCACCCGGTCGGCGAGGCCGCCGTCGACAAGATCCACGCCAAGGGCAAGTTGACCGCCCGCGAGCGCATCTTCGCGCTGCTGGACGAGGGCTCGTTCGTGGAACTGGACGCGTTGGCCAAGCACCGCAGCTCAAACTTCGGCCTGGGCGACAAGCGCCCCCTCGGCGACGGCGTGGTGACCGGTTTCGGCACCATCGACGGGCGCGACGTGTGCATCTTCAGCCAGGACGTCTCCGTGTTCGGCGGCAGCCTCGGTGAGGTGTACGGAGAGAAGATCGTCAAGGTGCAGCAGCTGGCGCTCAAGACCGGCCGTCCGCTCATCGGCATCAACGAGGGCGCCGGCGCCCGCATCCAGGAGGGTGTCGTCTCCCTGGGTCTGTACAGCCAGATCTTCCACAACAACATCATCGCCTCGGGCGTCATCCCGCAGATCTCGCTCATCATGGGCCCCGCGGCCGGTGGCCACGTGTACTCGCCCGCGCTGACCGACTTCATCGTCATGGTCGACCAGACCAGCCAGATGTTCATCACCGGTCCCGACGTCATCAAGACCGTCACCGGCGAGGACGTCACCATGGAGGAACTGGGTGGAGCGCACACCCATGAAGCCAAGTCCGGCACCGCGCACTATGTCGCCTCCGGCGAGCAGGACGCCTTCGACTACGTCCGCGACATCCTGAGCTACCTGCCGTCCAACAATGCCTCCGAGCCCCCGCGCCACCCCTCGACGGAGGCGCCAACGGGGTCCATTGAAGACCACCTCACCGACGAGGACGTCGAGCTGGACACGCTGATCCCGGACTCCCCGAACCAGCCATACGACATGCACGAGGTCATCACCCGCATCCTCGATGACGACGAGTTCCTCGAGGTGCAGGCGGGCTACGCGCAGAACATCATCGTCGGCTTCGGCCGTGTCGACGGCCGCAGCGTTGGCATCGTCGCCAATCAACCCACCCAGTTCGCGGGCTGCCTGGACATCAACGCCTCCGAGAAGGCCGCGCGGTTCATCCGTACCTGCGACTGCTTCGGCATCCCGATCATCACCCTCGTAGATGTGCCCGGCTTCCTGCCCGGTACCGAGCAGGAGTACAACGGCATCATCCGGCGCGGCGCCAAGCTGCTGTACGCCTACGGCGAGGCCACCGTTCCGAAGATCACCGTCATCACCCGCAAGGCCTACGGCGGCGCGTACTGCGTGATGGGGTCGAAAGACATGGGTGCCGATGTCAACGTCGCCTGGCCCACCGCACAGATCGCCGTGATGGGGGCTTCGGGCGCTGTGGGATTCGTATACCGCTCACAGCTGACCGAGGCTTCCAAGAACGGTGACGACGTGGACGCACTGCGTCTTCAGCTACAGGCCGAGTACGAGGACACCCTGGTGAACCCGTACATCGCCGCCGAGCGCGGATACGTCGATGCGGTCATCCCGCCGTCGCACACCCGCGGCTACATCGCCACGTCGTTGCGCTTGCTCGATCGCAAGATCGTGCGGCTCCCACCGAAGAAGCACGGAAACATTCCGCTGTGACGACCGAAGAAGGTGCGTCCGTGACTGACGAGAGCAGCGAAACCGTTACCGCTGAGGCGAACCCCGCCGAGGAAGGCCGAGTCAAGGCTGCCGACATCCAGGTGCTCAACGGCAACCCGACCGATGCGGAGATCGCGGCCCTGGTCGCAGCGCTCAGCGCGCTGGCGTCCAAGGCCGAGGCCGCCGACCTCAGGCCCCGGAACCTGTGGGCCGAGCCGATCGACATGCTGCGCTACAGCCCGCATAGCTGGCAGCGGGTCACGCTGTACGAGCGCGCGAAGCTAGCGCGCCCGCAAGGCAAGTTCTAGATAGTCGTCACCGGTCCCCCATGACCGCATTTGTCCTGGCCTCCGCGTCCCCCGCGCGCGAGCGGATCTTGGAGCAGGCCGGCCTCAATCCGGTCGTCATCGTGTCGCACGTCGACGAGCATCTCGTCATGGCGACACAGCCCTCGGGTACCGCTCCCGCACGTGCCGTGGAGGTATTGGCCTGCGCCAAGGCATTTGATGTCGCGACGACCCTGGCCGGTGAGGTGGCCGCCGATGCGGTGGTGCTGGGCTGCGATTCGATGCTCCTGCTCGACGGCTCCTTGCAGGGCAAGCCGGGCACCGTCGAGGAGGCACGCCGTCGCTGGGGATTGATGGCCGGTCGCAGCGCCGAGCTGCTCACCGGGCACTGCCTGGTACGGGTCATCGACGGTAAACCCACCGCGCGTGTGAGCGAAACACGCTCGACCACAGTGCGTTTCGGTACGCCCTCGGCGGAAGATCTGGAAGCGTACCTGGCCACCGGCGAACCCTTACAGGTGGCGGGGGCGTTCACCCTCGACGGCCTGGGGAGCTGGTTCGTCGAAGGTATCGACGGCGATCCGTCGAATGTCATCGGAGTCAGTGTGCCGCTCGTCGGCCGGCTGCTGGACAAGCTCGGCGTACGTGCCTCGTCACTGTGGGTCCGCCATGAAAAACATGTGCCGCCCAAGCCGTTCCACCCGGACACACCCCCCGCCCCCGCACTGCCACCGCGCATGGTGGCGCTGTTCGACTCGCTGGTGATGGTCGGGCCCACCCAGCAGCAGGAATTCAAGGACGCCCAGGGCAATCCGATTCCGCATATGCCGTCGGTCAACACCAGCTTCCACACCGCCTGCAGCAACGATTCCTTTGACCTCGGCGTGCACACCAACCGTGGTGCCTGTCTGTGGACCGGCGACTATCTGAACACCGGCGACGGCATACAGCTGATTCCCGTAGACCCCGCCAGCCCTTCGGTTGCACTGGGTGGACGTTCCAAACCCCTTGTGCTGCCGGCAGATGCACAAGATGGTGCCCGGCTGCTGCCGACCGGATCCGCGGAGTTGGCGCACCGTTCGCTGCTGTTCGCCTCATGTATTCCGTCGCCCGGCTGCAGCACCTTCGTATCGGCCGACACCATCGTGTACGACGTGAGCGAGCCGGGTAAGGCGTCCTACCGGCCGATGGGCGTCATGGCCGGTATCTCCCAACCAAGCGGGGTTTCGGTGCCCGGCCGCCGGATGTTGGTGGCCGGAAACGTCGGAACCGGCCCCTGGGCACCGCGTTTTGCGTGGCTTACACCGCCGATCGACGATCCGGCATTCCTGGACTCATCGGCGTGGCAGAAGGTCGGCGAGATCAAGGGCGGCGGAGATCGCGAGAATCAGTTGTTCGCCCTGCCCGCAGGCGGTTTCGGACTGCTCGATTCGAATGGCTCGGGCGATGCGCACATCGGGCTCAAGCTGTTCCGGACTCCGCAGGAGTTGGTCAGCGAGCCCATGACGGTGCTCATCCGCAACGACCCGTCCGATCCCCGACCGGATGATCCGTTCATATCCCGCGATCCGCACAAGCTACTGCAGCCGTACGGCCCCCAGGTCGTCAACATCACCATGAATCCTGATGGCACCCAAACGCTGTATTTCCTGGTGAGCCAATGGGTTACCGATCCAACCCGCGCCTACCGGACGATTCTGTACTCCATTGTGTTGGCACCCCAGTACCTGAGCATCTAGGTCTCGTCGAACACTTCCGGGTGCGCGGCGACGTCACGCCAGTCCTGTGGCGTACCCACCAAGGCGAGCGCGCTGCGCAGCATCGCGGTGCGCACCGCCGGACGACCACTCCTGGAAGTGGACAGATACCGATAGCAGCCCGCCTGCATGCCGGCCAACAACACGCCCAGTGTCTCCGCCGTGGGCGCGGGCCTGCCGCTAGCGACCAGGGCCTGCTGCATGACTTCGATGAGGCGCCTTTCGTACGCGGCCCGCAGCCGGCGGGCCGGTGAGGCCGGGTCGTTTTGTTCGATATGGAAGACGAGCCATGCGTCGCGGCCGCGTTCGGCAGTCTCCAGGTATGCGTCCAGTCCCGCGCTGACCTGCGCGATCAGATCGCCGCTGACATTCGCCACCGGCTCCCACTGCGCCAGCATCTGCTGCTGGCTCTCCGTGACCAGCGCCGTAATCGCCTCCGCCACACCGTCGAAGAACGCATAGAAGGTGGGTTTCGACAGCTCCGCGCGCTCGGCGATGCGCGCTACCGTGGCGCCCCGGTAGCCATGTTCGGCGTAGACCGCCCCGGCCGCCGCCAGGATGCGGGCCCGCGTCGTGGCACGCTGCTCGTCGGTCTGGGGCGGGCGCCCCC
>Ga0265327_10000919_pt1 | contig 43142 bp, 56 predicted proteins | sample 41621metaG_FD_202089 | JGI IMG/M metagenome (GOLD analysis project Ga0265327, IMG submission 202089) | Rhizosphere microbial communities from Carex aquatilis grown in University of Washington, Seatle, WA, United States - 4-16-21 metaG | ecosystem: Host-associated > Plants > Roots > Rhizosphere... | reverse complement strand
CCGAGCTGACAGGGGTTCGGCCCTCTGTGATCGGCGCGCAGGGGCCTGAAGCGGCCACCAAGCTGGTCCCCGGCAAAGACTTCGAGCAGATGCTCTGGGTCCATGACGAGGTTCAGTTCGACGCTCGGGATGATGGCATCGCGAGTGTGGTCGGGGCTGCAATGGTCAATGCCATCAAGGTGGCTGGAGAGCACTTCAAATGCCACTGCCCGATGGCCGGCAACGCCGACTACGGGCGCAACTGGGCAGAGTGCCATTAAGCCCGGCTACGTCTACCTCATCACGAACCCTGCATGGCCGGGGTGGACCAAGATCGGCCGCGCCGCGAACATCGAAGCGCGGCTCCCCGCCTACCAAACCTGCTCCCCACTCCGCGACTTCAAGCTGGAGTTCGCTGCACACTTCCCCGATCGGTCGGCCGCTGAGGCTGCCATGAAGGTGAAGCTGCGCGGCTTCCGGGGGGAAGGGGAGTGGTTCAACATTCACCACGAGGACGCACGATCGTTCCTCCTGAGCCTCCAGGGAAAGGTCTGAGTGGCATTCAAGATACCTAAGACAACCGTCCTCATCGACGGAGACGTGTTCGCATACCGCGTCGCGGCTGCCGCTGAAGAGGCCATTGAGTGGGCTGATGGACGCACGACATTCAACGCCGATCTCCCTGAGGCTGAGGGAAAGCTGGACGATCTCCTCGGATCATTTGCTGACCGCTTTGCAGCAGGACGAACGCTTGTGGCTCTTAGTGCAGAGCGTTGCTTTCGGTATGACGTTCTGCCTTCGTATAAGTCCAATCGACGAGCAACACGTAAGCCTATCCTTCTTCGAGCCCTCAAACAGCACCTCACCGCCAAGTGGGACGCCGTCGACAAGCCACGACTGGAGGCAGATGACGTTCTGGGAATTTGGTCTACTTGGCCCAAGCTGAAGGGCAAGAAGATCATCATCTCGCTCGACAAGGACATGAAGACCATCCCAGGCTTGTTCTGGGACACGAAGAGTGAGACTGCGGTCCGCATCAGCGAGCATGAAGCCGACCACTGGCACCTGATGCAGACGCTCATGGGTGATGCGACTGATGGCTACAAGGGCTGTCCCGGCATCGGCCCCAAGAAGGCTGAGGCGTTCCTGCTCGACGAAGGGGGCTTGCCACCCCAGCACCTCCTCCCCTGGCGGTGGTCGCGCGTCGTCGAGGCGTTCAAGAGCAAGGGCCTCACTGAAGAGGACGCCCTGGTGCAAGCCCGAGTGGCGCGCATCTGCCGTGCATCTGACTATGACTTCGACAAGAAGGAACCGATCCTGTGGCAGTCACCAAAGAGTTAGCGCTCAAGGAAGAGATCGCAGAGCTGCAGAAGCGGCTCGCCAAGAAAGAGAACGAGCTGGAGATCACGCGCCGCCACAACGCCCGCATGGCTGGAGACGTTCGCTTCCTCGCCTCCCTCCGCGCCCAAGGCGTGGACCAGTGGGACGGATACTTCGAAGCAATCACCGCCATGACCAAAGAGGACATCGCTAAGTCCACATGACCGAGCCGACCAACTGCCGCTACTGCGGCATCCTCCACATGAACCCCTGTGCAGATGATGCGACAGCCGCAACCTGCCCCATTGGACTTGCTCGCGCCGCCGAGCAGCAGAAAGGAACCCCGCAACCTATGGCCGACATTGCACTCACCCCCGCGGAGCTGACCCCGCAGCCACAGCCGGCCCCGGTTGTCATCCCCCCGCAGCCACAGCCGGCCCCGGTTGTCATCCCCCCGCAGCCCGCTCCGGTGGCTCCTGCGCCGGTGGCTCCTGCGCCGGTGGCTCCTGCGCCGCTGGTGGACGCCCTCTCCCCGGCCGTCGTGGCGCGGCCGACCCCCGCAGCTCCCCCGGTCCCTCCCCCGCCGCCCGCCCCGGTCGATCTCCCGCCGCCCGCCCCGGTCGATCTCCCGCCTCCGGTGGCCCCCGCTCCGGTGGCCCCCGCTCCGGTGGGCCCCGCGGTCGACCCGAGCCACTACTCGCGCTTCGCGATCCAGCCCATCCACTTCGCTCGTGTGAACAACCTTTCGTTCTGGCAAGCCAACGTCATCAAATACATCTGCCGCTCCGACGCGAAGAACGGCGTCGAGGACATTGAGAAGGCGATCTCCTACCTCCTCAAGGAACGAGCCTACCTGCTCGACCCGGCCTCGAAGTGGTGGGACGCCCAGCTCCCCGTGAACCTGCCTAGCGCGTAATGGCGCGGCTCAACCGCACGAGCGAGGAGGAGATCGAGGTCTCCGACATCCCCCTCGCACGTCACCAGGAGTCCGTGAAAGAGCACGCCGAATTCCACCCGGACTTCAGCGAGCCCCCTGTTGACGACGCCCTCATCGCGTTCCTGGAGCGCACCTACCCAGACCGGCTGCCCGACTACATCCCCACACCGGAGGAGATAGCTCGGCGCATCGGCCAGCAGCAGTTGATCCGCCATCTGCGCGCCATCAACAAACGTCAGAAGGATCAATCCGACTAAATGTGTGGTGGCCTTTTCGGTGGGGGAGGCGGCGGTCAACAGACCCCCGTCTACATCCCCCCGCCGCCCCCTGCTCCCGCTCCCCCGCCTCCCATCGTGACGCCTCTGGCCCCCGTGCTGAACGTCGCGAACAAGGATCAGACGGACGCGACAACCTACACCCAAGGCCAGCGCCGCGGGATTAACGCACTGAAGATCAACCTCAACACGGGGGGGTCCTCAGGCAACGGCCTCTCCATCCCCGGAGGCTGATTGAGTGGCGGCCTCGACAGGGCTCGCCGCTTCACGCTTTGAGGCTCTGAGGACGGGCCGTGAGCCCTACCTCATCCGAGCGCGTGACTGCGCCACCCTCACCATTCCCTATCTGGTTCCCCCGCTCGGGTTCAACCCAGCGATGACGCTGCCCACCCCCTTCCAATCACTCGGGGCGCGCGGTCTCAGGAACCTAGCATCGAAGCTGCTACTCGCCCTCTTCCCTGCCAACACGACCTTCTTCAAATACGAGATCGACGATTATCTCCTGGAGCAGTTAGGGAAGAAGGGGAGCGTTACGCGCGGCGTGTTCGAGATCGCCATGAACCGGCGAGAACGAGCAATCATGACGGAGATCAACAAGGCTCTGCTCCGCGTCGCCGCGTCAACCGCTCTCATGCACCTCATCGTCTCCGGCAACTACCTGCTCCACTGCCCCGAGAAGGGCCGTGTGAGGGGCTTCCGGCTGGACCAGTTCGTCGTCCGGCGGGACCCAGAGGGGAACGTGCTTGAGATCGTCGTGCAGGAGCCGCTATCGAAAGAGACCCTTCCGAAGGCTGCCCGCGCGCTGCTCGAACAGAAAGAGGTCACCGAGGCCCTATCCGGGGATGACGACTCCGACGACAAGCCAGAGACGCAGCACACCGGCACGAGCGCCAAGTCCTCGTTCCTCTACACCTACGTGCGGCGCATGGACGATGAATGGAAAGTCCACCAGGAGGTCGAGGGCGTCATCCTGCCCGAGTCCGAGGGGACCTACCCGCTGGAGTTCTGCCCGTGGATACCACTCAGATGGTCTGCGCAGCCCAGCGAGGACTACGGCCGCGGCTACGTCGAGGAGTTCCTCGGCGACCTGGACAGCCTTGAGGGGCTCTCTGAGACGCTTGTGGAGGGCATCGCCGCGACAGCACGCGTCCTCTTCCTCGTCAAGCCCAACGGCGTCACCCGCGTCAAGGTTGTCGCAACGGCGCGCAACGGCGATGTGAAGTCCGGCAACGCCGAGGATGTCACAATCGTCCAGGCGGCGAACAAGGTGGCCGACTTCCAGACGGCGCAGAAGCAAGCAGAGGTGATCGCGCAACGCCTGTCCTACGCCTTCATGCTCAACTCCACGGTGCAGCGTCAAGCAGAGCGCGTGACGGCCGAGGAGATCAAGTATGTGGCCGGTGAGCTGGATGACGCCCTGGGCGGCGTCTACACGATCCTGTCCGCCGAGATGCAGCTCCCTGTCGTCCTCCTCTTCGAGAGACGGATGCAGAAGGTTCGCAAGGTCCCCGCCCTCCCATCGGGGGTGGCTGAGCCAACGATCACAACGGGGCTTGAGGCGATCGGGCGCGGTGCTGACCTTCAGGCCATGAAGGCGTGGACGACGGATGTCCTGCAGACCTTCGGGTCCGAGGTGGTGTTCAAATATGTCCAGCCCTTCGAATACTTCGAACGGTCTGCGGCGGCCTACGGGGTGGATGTCACCGACCTGATGCGCTCCCAAGCGGAGGTGCAGCAGGAAGAGCAGCAACAGCAGCAGCAAGAGATGATCCAGAAGCTCGGGCCCCAAACGATCGGGGCTGCGGGTGGAGTCGCCCAGTCTGCAATCGCGGCACACGCCGCACAGCAAGGAAAGTAAGCCAACTTGGCAAAAGCACAGACCACTGACGCGCCGGTAGACCCCGACACGCCGATCGCCACTACGACCGCGGACGCGAGCGTGGCGGCCGTTGATGATGGCATGACCATCGCCTCCGAACCCGGCGTCAAGACCTACCGGCAAGGCGACATCGCTCTCACGGTGACGACGAACTGATGGCCGAGCAGAGCTTTAACGTCGACCCCCACGCCAGCGCTCCGACCCTGGAGCAGTCGGCCGCCAAGGTGGACGCTGAGGCTGCCGCTCGCGCGGCTGCTGAGGGGGACACCACCCCCAGCCGCCCCGACTGGCTGCCAGAGCAGTTCACCTCCGTCGCTGAATACACGAAGTCTGCCGCGGAGACGCGCGCCGCCCTCACCAAGGCCCAGCAAGAACTCGCTGAGCTGAAGAAGGGTCAACAGCCCCCCGCGGAGACGAAGCCGGCCACCACCACCGCGAGCACCGAGCAGACCCCACAGACGGAAGCCGATAAGGCCGCTGCCGCCGCCGCGACTAAGGCGGGTGTCGATCTCACACCGTTCAACACGGAGTTCTCCGAGAAGGGCGATGTGTCCGAGGAGAGCCGCGCGAAGCTTGCCGAGTCTCTGAAGGGCGTCCTCGGGGACAACGCGCGCGCGCTGGTCGACCAATACGTCGAAGGCTCGAAGGCCACCGTCACCAACCACCACAACGCCATCTTCGGCGAGGCGGGCGGCAAGGATGGCTACGGAGAGCTGGTCCGCTGGGCGAGCACTGGCCTCCCGAAGGCTGAGGTCGAGGCCTACAACAAGGCGATGGACAGCGACCCGAACACGGCGCTCCTCGCTGTGCGCAACCTGAAGAACGCCTACGAGAAGGCCAACGGGAGAGCCCCGAGGCTGGTTCAGGGCGACACCAGTCTGGGGGGTGCCCTCCAGGGCGTCCAACCCTTCGCGTCCGCCTTCGAGCAGAACAAAGCCGTGCAGGACCCGAAATACAGCAAGGACCCCGCCTACCGCGCCAGCGTCATCTCGCGGATGCTCGTCTCGAAGTTCTGATGACCCAAACTGTCGGCCAACTCGGAGTGGACTTAATCGGCCACTCCGAGGGGCTCTACCTCACTGCGTATCGGTGCCCGGCCGGCATTTGGACTATCGGCTACGGACACACGGCAGCAGCGGGGCAGCCTCAGGTCTTCCCTGGACAAACGATTACCCGCGATCAAGCGGTCGTGATCCTCCGCAATGACCTTGCAACGGTCGAGCGGGAGATCAATGAACGTGTGAAGGTGCGGCTGCAACAACACCAGTTCGACGCCCTCACCTCGTTCATCTTCAATGTGGGGGCGGGCAACTTCCGCCGCTCAACACTCCTCAAGTGCCTCAACGCGGGCGACTACGCGGCCGTTCCGGCGCAGCTTCTCCGATGGACTCGTGCCAATGGAAAGGTCCTTCCGGGGCTTGTGAAGCGCCGTCATGCGGAAGCCGCGCTGTGGGGTGGCGTCACCACACCGATCATCACGAAGCACACAGGGCCCATCGCACAGTCCGTGGATGCGCCCCCCGACCTTCCGTCACCCATCGCGACGCACGCCACTACGGGCCTCCTCGGGGGCGTTGTGGTGAAGGTCTTCACGTCTATCGGCGCTGTCATCGCCGCGCCGCTGCATGACATCCCCACCGTGCATTACATCGGCCTTGCGCTGATCCTGCTCGGCACATTCGCGCTCGGCGCTCTTGCCGAGATGCTCCACACCCTCCTGAAAGCTCACAATGGAAGCCCTCCTCAAGCCCCTCATCGCTAACGTCCTCGGCTCCTGGGTTACGACTGCCATCGGCAGCGCCGCCATCTGGACCTCCGTAAGTCAGGTCTCCGCGGACTTCGCGGCTGGTAAGTCGATCGTCGACGTGCTCGTCACCCCCGAGTTCCACACCCTGGCTCTCGGTGTCGGCGCGCTGTTCGTCAAAGACCCCCACAAGTAAGTGGGGGCGATCCTTGCGAAAGTCGCCCTCCCCCTTATGGCTGGCTTCTCTGTTCCTCTGGACACTGGCCAAGGACCCCTCACAGTCCATTGGGCCGAGGTTCGCCCGGTTGTCCGCATGGGCAGAGACGTGGACCATCGAATGGGCGTTCCGTCCGTTCCAAGCTGGGTGACCAGCACCGACCAACACAACTAATGATGCTGGGCCTTGCAGGTTGAGCCCACCCCAATCAACCTGTCCTCTCTCGAATGTGTCGTCGTGCATCTGTGCTCCTCTTTAGGAGGCAAGCAGCAGGACTAACAGGACTCACACACAAAGCAGCTTGGCTCGGTCGTTGTTCCCTGAGGGGGGCATCCGCTGAACTACCTCGATGCTCGTGCGTAGGCCCGTTGGCTCGATCACCCAACGATCCACAACACACGAGAGCAACACAACATGGCTTTTGATACTGGTGGCGTCTTAGACTCCACAGTCTCCAGATTTGGTCAGATCAACAACGCTGGCGATCCGCTTGCGCTGTTTCTGAAGGTCTTCTCGGGCGAGGTCTTCGCTCAGTTCGAGAAGGATACGATGTTCAAGGACCGGCACTTCGTTCGCTCGATCAAGTCCGGCAAGTCGGCTTAACCCAAATTGAACTGGGCCGACTCTAAACACTTCCCAAATTCGGGGAACCCCCACGTGGGCAATCCCGAGCCAAGTCTGCGCAACACGCGCGAAGGTGTAACGACTAGACGGGAAGCACTTCCAACATACTGCTGCACAAAATGCGGTGAGCACAAGCCCGAGCCTGAGTTCTACAAGAAGGACCGGAACGGTAGACGCGACACGACGTGTAAGGCATGTCGTATCATCAGTCAGAGAGAACGAACCCTCGGCGTCACGCAGGAGGATTACCTCTCGATGTTCACCAAGCAGCGAGGTCGTTGTGGCATTTGTGATCAGCGGCTCTACTCAAAGCGCTATAAGGCGTTTGCAGTGGATCACTGTCACACCACAGGACGCATCCGCGGTCTGCTTTGCACACGTTGCAACACAGCCATCGGACTGCTCAAAGACGACCCGATCGCGCTTCAGCGTGCGATCGAATGGACAAAGGTATAGTCTACTCCCTCCGCAAGGAAGGGTCCGGGAAAGCAGTTTCCCGTCATTGGCCGCGCCTCTGCGGCTTACCACACCCCGGGCGTCTACCTCGATGGTCAGGTGATCTCGTCCGCTGAGCGCGTGATCTCGATCGACGGTCTGCTGACCTCGACCACGTTCATCGCCGACATCGACGACGCGATGGCTCACTTCGAAGTCCGCTCGCGCTACGTCGAGGAGCTGGGCCGCAAGCTCGCTATCCTGTTCGACCGCAACGTCGCCGGCAACTTCATCCTTGCCGCGCGCACGGCTGCGACCATCACGGGTGAAGCTGGTGGCTCCCAGATCACCAACGCCGCGATGGCGACGGACGTGAACGTCCTCACCGCTGCCCTCTTCGCCGCCGCCCAGACCCTGGACGAGAAGTGGGTGGGCAAGGACGGCCGTCAGGCGTTCGTGCGCCCCGCGCAGTTCTACGCCCTCGCGCAGAACCCGAACCTCCTGAACAAGTTCCTCGGCGGCTCGGGCGGTATCGCTCAGGGCTCGATCGACTCGGTGGCGGGCTTCCCGATCATCAAGACGACCAACCTGCCCTCGACCGATCTCACGGCCGATGCGACGACCTCTCCGTCTGCCCAGGCGAGCTACACCAAGACGGTCGCTTCGGTGAACCACCAGGACGCGGTGGGCACCGTGAAACTCCTCGACGTAGCTGTCGAGGCTGACCGCGAAGTCCGCCGTCAGGGCTGGTTCTTCATCGCCAAGTATGCGGCTGGTCACGGCATCCTTCGTCCCGAGGCGGCCGTCGAGCTGTCCACGCCGTAATCGGCACCACCACACAACATGCCGGGTCCCCTCGCGGGGGCTCGGCTTTTTCCGTTTAAGGACCCGATGGCCTACGACACAACCTACTCCCCGACGACCGAGCTGGATGCAGTCAACATGCTCCTCTTCGTCATCAGCGAGAGCCCCGTTAACACGCTCGATCAGGACACCACCGTAGCCGCTGGAACGGCCCTACGCCTCCTCCGCGAAGAGAGCCGGGCGCTGCAGTCCAAAGGGTGGTCTTTCAATCGTGATGAGAATGTCGCTCTCACCCCGAATGCCTCCGACAATACGATCTCATTCGCCGCCAACACATTGGCTGTGAAGTTCAAAGGGGATGACACCTACGGCACCCTCGCCTACCGTTCAGGGAAGGTCTATGACCGTTCCACGCAGTCGTTCGTGTTCGTCTCTACGCGCGCCGTTTACGCCGACATCGTTCTCCTCCTTGGCTTTGAGGACCTCCCTGAGAGTGCCCGGCGCTACATCGCGGTGCGCGCAGCCCGACGCTATCAGGATGCCCGCCTCGGTGATGGTGAGCTGCACCAGTTCGAACGCGAGGATGAAGAGCGCGCCGCGGCAGACTTCCTTGCTGACGAGTCTGACGCGCAGTCCTACAACGTCGTGAAGGACAGCCCCTCCGTGCGCGCTGTCACCATACGCCGGATGGCACGCTACTGACATGGCCCTAGAAAAGGGTAGCATCCAGAACCTGCTTGGCGGCATATCGCAGCAGGCCGTAGCACTGCGCCTTCCGACGCAGTCCGACGACGAGGTCAACACATGGCCAGTCATCGTTGACGGCCTCGTGCGGCGTCCGCCCACAGAGCACGTATTCACTCTTCTCTCCCAAGTCCCCACAACGGCCTTCACGCATCTGATCAACCGCGATGAGGTTGAACGCTACGTCGTCACCATCGCGAACAATGTCGTCACCGTCACTGACCTCCAGGGCAATGCTCGGACGGTCAACTACCCGAACGGGAACGCCTATCTAAATGTCCCCGCGGGGACGGAGAGCACCAACCTCGCCGCAGTCACGATCGCCGATTACACGTTCATCGTGAACAAGACGATCGCCGCCGCGATGCTGAGCACAACGGCCCCTGCACGGCTGCCTGAGGCGCTGGTGAACGTCATCCAAGGCAACTACGGACGCACCTACACGGTCACCGTTAATGGGACGCAGGTTGCCTCTCAGCAGACGAACAGCGGCGGCGTGGCCACTGACACGGCGACGATCGACACGACTTGGATCGCATCGCACTTGAACACCCAAATCGCGGCGGCGCTGACGGTCGGGGCTGGGTGGAACATCGTCACCAACGCAAACACGGTCTGGATACAGAATGCAGCGGGCATCGACTTCACGGTCTCATGTGTTGACGGCTGGTCTGGGCTAGCGATGAAGGTGGTGAAGGGCGAGACTCAGTTCTTCACCAACCTCCCGAACGTGGCTCCTGAAGGGTTCGTTGCGGGCATCCGCGGAGACACCTCCCAGGCGGAACAGGTCTACTATGTGAAGTTCTCAGCGACTGGCAGCCTCGGACAGCCCGTGATCGGGTCATGGACGGAGTGCCCAGCGCCGGGGGTCAAGACATCATTCGACCCAGCGACGATGCCCCAGATACTGGTGCGCAACGGAGACGGCAGCTTCACGCTGAAGAACGCCTCGTGGAACCCCCGCGTGGCTGGCGACCTGAACACGATCCCGCAGCCCTCCTTCGTGGGGTCGACGATCAATGGCGTCACGTTCTTCGGTGACAGGCTTGGTTTCCTCACCGACGACAACGCCGTGCTGAGTCAGGTCGGAGACTTCTTCAACTTCTGGCGCTCGTCCGCGATCGTCCTCCTCGACACCGATCCGATCGACATCAACAGCGCTTCGCCCAACGTGGCGGTCCTCCGCGCTGCGATCCCGTATCAGAACGGTCTGTCGATCTTCGCTGATCAGAACCAGTTCAGCTTCGGCGCGCAGAATGTGCTCTCCCCCAAGACAGCGCAGATGCCCCAGGTGTCCGCTTACGAGAGCCTGTGTAGATACGTCGCGCCCGTGTCCATCACACGCCGCGTCCTCTTCGCCTTTGATCGCAACGCATATGTCGGTGTGAAGGAGTGGTATTACGATGTCTACTACCATGTCGCGAGTGCGGAGGAAGTGACATCGCATGTGCCCATCCTGATCCCCGCGGGGGCCACCAAGATGGCCGTGTCCTCCACTGAGGACTGCCTCGTCGTGACATCGGTCGGTGATCGGTCATCACTCTGGGTCTACAAGTTCCTCTGGGAGGGCCAGGATAAGGTCCAGTCCGCTTGGACGCGGTGGAATTTCGTTGGGGGTAGCATCCTCTCGGCGTTCATTATCAACAGCACGCTTTACCTCCTCATCAACCGGGGCGGGCAGACGCTGCTTGAGAAGATGCGCTTGAGCCCCGGCCTCACGGACAGTGGGGGCCCGGTGACGTATCTTGATCGCCGTGTGGGCAGTGATGTGCTCACCGCGCCGACCTACAGCATCGCGACAGACCTCACCACCTACGTGCTGCCCTACACGCCGCCGTCAGATGGCACCTTCACTGCCGTGACACGCTTCAACGCCTACTCCCCGCAATACCAGAACATGGCCGTTGCGGGTGTGGCAGGTAACGTCGTGACACTGCAAGGTGACACGCGCAATCTCCTCCTGTGGTTCGGCGTCCCGTTCACAACGGCGCGGACCTTCTCGGAGATATTCGTCCGCAGTCAGGATGGGAAGAACGTCATCCAAGAGGGTCAACTACAGCTCTTGAAGCTGGACGTGACCTACCAGGACAGCGCCTACTTCCGCGTGGAAGTGACGCCTTCCGGCAACTCCACATCGTCTTACGAGTTCGTGGGGTGGCGCATCGGGGACACCATCCCTGACATCGACGCGCCCCCGTCCATGTTCGACGGTGTGTTCAGCTTCCCCGTCCTCGCCAACAGCTCCAACGTGACCATCCGACTGGTCAACGACTCCTTCCTCCCCTCGAAGTTCATTCGCGCGGAGTGGAAGGGCAACTTCGTCCCCAAGACCAGGAAGTAATTGATGCACGCGCCCCTGCGCCCCACCACGCCTGATGACGTGGCCTACGTCTGCGCCCACCTCCGTCCCGAAGATCGGGCTGAGCTGGTTGCCCTCTCAGGCCTCCCTCCCGAACATTCATTGCCTTTCACCGCCTCCACGGTCGGTGCATTGACGATGATTGCGCCGGCAACAGGGGACATCCTCGGGCTGTGTGGGGTGCATGGGTGCGCCGTCCCAGGCTTCGGCGTGATCTGGATGGTTTGCACCGAAGCTGTGACCCGGCACCGGCGCGTGGTCCTCAAGCACTGCGCCACCACCATCGAAGGGTGGCACCGACACTACCCGCGCCTCGGCAACATGGTCGACTCGCGCAACACCCTCCACATCAAATGGCTCGGGCTCATGGGCTTCAAGTTCACAGGCGCGGCCGTCATCGGGCCCCACAGCGTCCCCTTCATCACTTTCGAAAAGGCTCTCGCCTCCAATGTGTGATCCAACCACGATGGCGATCGGGGGTGGCGTTCTGTCGGCGGCGAACTTCGGCATCCAGGCCCTCGGCGCGAACGCCGCTTATGGACAGGCCTCCCAACAGGCCAACCGCACCAACGCCTATTCCTACCTAGACGCGATCCAAAACAACGTCGCCCTTGCACAGACCTACAACCAGTTCTCGACCGAGCAGACGAACGCCAACAACGCGGCCTCCACCGAACTCTTCAATGACCGCTTAAAGGCGACTGAGGCGGAAGCCACGGCGCGCGCGGCAGGTGGGGCGGCGGGTGTCGACGGGTCCCATTCGCTCGACGCGCTGATGCAGAGCTACATCATGTCGGAGGGCCGCCAAGAGAGCGCCATCACCCAGAACCTGGGCACGGAGCGCGCGAACATCTACGCGCAAGAAGAGTCGGCCTTCAACGGCACTCAGGCGCGCAACAACGCGCTCCCCTCCGTCCAGCCTCCGTCGCGCACGAATGAACTCCTCAAGATCGCGGGCGCGGGCGTCGGAGACATCGGGCAGGGGCTGAGCTTCTACAACAGCGCAACCCACAACACCAACACCCTCTCAACAACCCAGGTGGTCAGTTAATGAACGACTACGTTAGGGCCGCCCCTCCCGAGCTGACGGACCCAGACCGCCTCGCAGTCCCGGGGGCAGTCTCGATCGCGTCTCCGGGAGTGCGTGCTCCCCAGCAGGACACCCGCCTCGGGGACCTCGCGCAATCTCTCTCCTCATTCTCGACCGGGGTCGGCGCATTCGAGTCGGGGCTTGCCTCCGTCGCCAACAGCGCAAACCGGGAGACCACCGACCAGAAGCGGCTTGACCGCCTCAAGGCGCTGAACACCCCCGAGGAGTTCGACGCGAAGGTTCGCTCCGGCGAAATACCGCGGGACTTCCATCCGAACGTCCAGGTGAAGGCGGACATGATCTCGGGGCAGTATGCCGCGGCGAACCTCAGCAAGGAGTATGCGGAGGCGATCGGCACCGGCGCACTGCGGCCCGAGGATGGCCCTCAGTGGCTCCAGCAGCGCCGCGAGCAGATCACCCAAGACAACGGGTGGCAGGGCGACAGCGGACAAGCGTGGGGCTTCGGGGCGGGATACAACTCTCTCCTCGCCACCGCACAACAGAAGGTCCTCGGAGCGCGCGTCCAGGCACAGGAAGATCACACCAACCAGTCCGCCGCACAACTCGTGCAGATCGACATGGATAGTGTGTTCGGGAAGGTCCCCCCGCAGGACGCCTGGGACGTGATCAACAAGACCAAGTCACAGCTCGTGACCGGCCTCAAGCGGACCCCCAAAGAGGCCGATGCGATCATCTGGGCGGACCTTGGACGGCGTGTGGCTGACGACCCCAACTGGGCTGTCGAGTTTGCCAGCGCCAAGCGCCAGGGCGTGAACGGAGAGGAAGGCGTCGTCCCGGCTCTCGCAGAGCACCCGCAGCGCGCTGATACCTTCGCCTCCTGGCAAAAGGTGCAGCAGACGACCAATGTGAAGGCCGCCAAGGCCGCCACGGAACAGGCTGTCGCGGCCGATGACCTCAACCATCTCCTGGCCGGTGACGGGTCATTCCAGGCCATTGCCGATACGCAATACACCAACCCCGTTGACAACTCCACGGAGACGCTCACGCGCGAGAAGCGCCAGAGCACAGCAGTCGCGGCATTCAACGCCCAGTCAACTGCCGCTGCGAAGGCCCATGGGGAGACCCCCACGCAGACCTTCAACCGAGAGGCGCAGGTCTTCATCGACAACGGTGTGGTCAACTCGGCGTGGAAGGGCGAGATCGAGAGCGCGGTAAAGCTCGCGAACAACACCGATCTGACGGACCCCGCAAAGGGCCAGCAGCTCGGTGTTGCATTCAATCGCTTCAAGGCCATCGAAGATCGCAGCCCGGCCTATGCGAAGGACCTCCTCAACGACAAGTCCCGATCGTTCTTCACGACGGCGCGCGTCCTCCAGGACTACGCCCAGAACCCGGATGGCTCCCGCTTCACGGACGCTCAGGCGCTCAACGGTGCAGCCAATGCAATTCGCATTGAGACGCCTGAGACGGCAGACTTCATGCGTCCGCAGCTCGACGCGATCAAGAACAAGATCGACTCCCTCGCCAATCCACACAGCGCTGCGGCGCGCGCCCTCTGGGGCACGTTGGGCTACGACTACGCCAACGCGCGCAACCGCAGCGAGATCATCCGCGAGATGCACAGCCTCTCCACAGCCCTCGCAAAGTCCGGTGGACTGGGGGGTGATGAGGCGGTGGACGCTGCCGCCCAATACATGGCCAAGACCGGACAAGTGGTCGGCGGCATGTGGATGCGGAAGTCCTCCAACAACGACTTCGACTATGGGCAGGTCTCCAGCCGCATCCTCTCCGACTACGCCAAGTCCCCTGCGGGACAGGCCGAGGGCTATCACCCCGGCGACCTGACGCTGAAGGATACTGGCCAGGGATACTTCATGGTCCTCGACGGCAACGGCATCCCGGTCCACGGCGGCGCGCGGCTGTCCCATGGCGACCTCGTCGGGGTGCAACAGACGCTCAACGCCGAGCGAGAAGCTGGGAACCTGCGACTGCAACACGCCACCGCGATGCGCGCTAGCGCCGCAGCGGCGGCCAAGGCGGCCGACCCAGATCAGCAGTTCACCACGGATGGGCGGCACCTACCGTTCAGCACGGCCATCGTCAAGGGTTACCACCTCATCGCCGATCCCGCCAATGACTCGGCCTACGAGCAGGTCATGTCGGGGCGCGGTCTCGTCGGCCGCGACAGCGCTGTCGGTAAGGCCATCATCCAACGCTACAACGAGAGACACGGGATCAAGAACGAATGAGTGACCAGGGCCGAGTCAACCGGCAAGCATTCCTCGACACGCTGACTGACCTAGGCGTCCCGGAGCAGACCGCGCGCGGCGCTCTCGGCTCCATCGCCTGGGAGAGCGGCAAGAACCTCGATAGTGGGGCCACCGCGGAAGGCGACGGGGCTGACGGCTCAGACAGCATCGGGTGGGGTCAGTGGAACTCCACCCGCGCCGTCCAACTCAAGAGCACCGCGGCGGCCATGGGGCTGCCGTGGCAAGACCCGCGTGTTCAACGCGAGCACCTCAAGAACGAACTTCTCGGACCCTACCGCGGCGTGCTGGATGACCTCCGGTCTCAAGACAGCATGATGCACGGGGCTGACGTGTGGACCCGCCAGTATGAGGTCCCCAAGGTCAAGAACGTCAACGAACGCTACAACCGAGCAGTTGAGCTGGCGAACCTCGACGGGGTCACGCCCTCGGCCCCGCAGCCTGTCGGAGGTCCTGTAACAGGCTTCGGAGACGGCACTCCGGGGTCAATGGATGTCCCTGCGAAGTCCGTCAAGACCTACGACGACATCTGGACGCCCCCGCCCGACGCCACCCCCGACGAGCAGCGCGCACACCGCGAGAGCACAGCATCGTTTCCTGACGTTCTCAAGGCCGCCTACAGCGCCGACTCGCTGACCAGCACCATCATGAGGGCCGGCTCCCTTTCCTCATTCGAGGCCTCTGCAGAGCCCTACAAGATGTCCCAGGAAGAGTGGGACCAGCGGACCAAGGGCCTCGCGCCCGAGTATCATGACTGGCTAACCCACGCCATCTCCCCCGAACACGCCGACGCCATCCAATCAGCCGCCGAGACGCAGCAGTCGAAGGTGCAGCAGGTTGAGGCGGCGGGCTGGCGTGGGACGGCGGCGAGGGGCCTCGCGACGTTCCTCGACCCCACCGCTATTGCGATCGGGGTGGGCACCGGGGCCCTCGGCAACGTCGCCACGAAGACCTACCAGCTCGGCACAGCCAGCCGCGTGGCCGTCAATGCGGCCCTCGGAGCGGGCTCCAACACAGCCCTCGACTACAGCCTCAACCACAACGGTGACCCGGAGCACCACGACCTCGCCATGTCAGCACTGACCGGCGCGGCACTGGGTGCGACCTACGGGCTCCTCTCAGGAGCGCATGGGTCTGAGGGCTTCGGACGCGCCGCGCGCAAGGGTATCCGCGACACGATCGGGGACGCTGACCCCACGAAGCCGGCGATCGAGGACCCCAACGGCCCCTCGCCCGAGCGCCCCGAGCCAATCCGCCCCGCGGACCCGGCGCAGCCGCGCAGGACCGGAGACCCGACCGTCGATGACGCCATCAAGCGGAACGATGAGTGGGACGCGATTGACCGCGCTGACGAAGTCTTCCGCCGCCGCCTAGCGCGCCGCGGGGACAACCGCCCTGCCGAACCGATCATCGAGCCCCCCGACCCGACCGATATACCGAAGCCTAAGGACATCCCGACGCCCCCGGAGCGGCCCCAGCTCGGGCCCAACGATGTCGAGACAAACGTCCTGAACGAGAGCAGCCTGTCGCGGAAGTCCGCGCAGTATGTCGAGGCCTTGGCCGCGAAGCTGAACCTCACCTCGCTGCTGCGCGTCGGGGACATTCGGAAGTGGTCCGGCTGGCGCGACGGAATGTTCGGTGTGGCGATCCCTATGGGTGACGGCTCGGTCCGCATCCTGGTCGACCACAGCCTCCCTCAGGCTATGATCGTCGAGACGTTGAGCCACGAGTTCGGCCACGCCTACGACATGGTCAAGCACGGGATGCGCCTCTACCGCGGCAGCTTCAATGCCGAGGGTGGGGCAACGCAGGAGCTGGCGTCGCTCAACCGAGCGTGGGGCCGCTGGAAGGCGAAGGTCCCCGGGCAGACCCTCGGAGAGTTCCACAAGACCTACTACGCCCCCGGACAGGTGGCGAAGATAAGCGGCGAGAGCTTTGGCCTCGACCGCCCGGTCACGGAAGCCTACCCGGGCAGCCACCTCAAATACACCATGAGCCACCAGGAATGGCTCGCTCAGGAGTGGGCGAAGGGGCTGGCGCACCTGCAGGACAACCACACTGTAGTCGGGAAGCTCTACAAGGGAGCGGTCGACGTTTGGCGGCGGATGTATTATGCTGCCACAGGAAATCTCCCGGAGAACGTCCCCTCAGAGGCGTTCCAGAACTGGTTGAAGGGGATATACGATGAGAACGCAAAGCCTGCCCAGCGGCTCGGCAAGGCCGCCTCAGAAGCCCTCGCATCCACGAGTGGTGAACTTCCCCCGGAAGCCGGGGAGCCCATCATCACCCGAGGGCGACCGCAACTCTCGGCAGCCTCTGGCCTTGGCGGACTGGAGCAATCCGGTGTCGCTCGAACGGCACTTGGAGGAGTCCGGTTTAGCATCGCCGGGGTGCTTGGTCGATCCAACAACCCCGCCGTCAGAGCCCTCGGTGGCGTCCTCGTCGAGGACAGCGTCGGGAAGCAAGGCGGCGCGGTAACGCCGCACTCGGCTGAGCTTTACGCCCGCCAGAAGTCCAGCGCGTCAACCGTCCGCATCGCACAGGCGCGTAAGGTCGCGCTCGACGCTTGGAAGGAAGAGAAAGGTCTCAACTACTTCGCCGCGAAGAGCCGCGAGTCTGAGTTTGAAGCCACCATCGCTGAGGCCCTGCGGCTGCCGAACAACTCCCCGGAGTTCAAGGCGATGCCTAAGTGGGCACAACAAGCCGCCTCACACTACAACTCCGTCGCTGACGAAGTGCGCCAGCACCAGAACTCGCCCTTCCTCACGGAGGGCCTCGAAGGTCGTCCCGTTGACGGCTTCGGGTCTGTTGAAGGTGACGAGCGCTACCTGATGCGTGTGTGGTCGGCGGCGAAGGTCGCGGCCACCGTCGATCAGAAAAGCTATGCCCACGTCGAGCAGTTGATCACGAAGGCGATCGCCTCGGCACAGCCCCACCTCATCGACACTCCCCTTCTCGACAAGCTCGGGCGAGGGATGACTCGGGAGATTTACAAGCGCGCACAGGGCGTGGTCGACGACAACGTCGCTCGCATGTTCGCGGTCGATAATCTCGAAAGCGTGAAGTGGGACCTCGTCAACCGTTATGGACTGGGTGAAGACGAAGCCTCTCAGGTCATCGAGCGGCTGCGAAAGGGCCGAGACAGCTCCGCTGATCCGCGAGCGAAGCGGCGCATCCTGATGGATGAGTTTGCCGAGCACGACGGCACGAAGCTCTCTGACCTCCTCGTGAACAATGCCACAGCGCTCACGAACGCCTACGCTCGACACGGGTGGGCGAAGGTGGCTCTCGCGCGTGTCCGCATCCCGGACGCTGCGAACCCCGGTGAACTGCTGGTGGACGGCATCACGAACGATGGCGACTGGAATGCGCTCATCAACGCCGTGCGCGCGAGGGGCCACGATGAGGGCGTCCCTCGGACGACAACCGATCGTGAAGTCCAGGCGCTGCAGGTTGCCTATGATCAGATCAAGGGCGTCCCGCATCCGCAGCAACAGGAGAGGTGGGCCCAAGCTGTCCGCGCACTCGGGAAGCTGAACCTCATGAGGCTCGGCAACCAGTTCACGTTCGCGCAGCTTGGTGAGAGCTACAACATGCTCTCAGAGATCAGCCTCGGCGCGCTCGCGCAGCAGGTGCCGTCCTTCCGGCGCATCATCACCGCGGATGGTCGCTGGGTGAAAGCCAACGCACTCGACCGATGGGTGGAGAATGTCTTCGGCCTCGGTGCTGAAGGTGTCCGCTTGATCGCGGATCACACCCACGCTGACGACCTGCACTCACTGCCGCTGGAGGCTTCTGGCTTCTGGGATCACGCCAATGAGAAGTTGACGACGGCGAGTGATGCAGTGCTTCACCTATCAGGCTTCCACTTCGTGGACGGCATGATGAAGCAGTGGACCGCGAAGGCGATCGCGCAAGAGTTCTTCGACATGGCACATCGCTTCCCAGAGCTTCCCGGAGGCGGCTTTGACACGACGAAGGCCAACTACCGCCGCATGGCCCAACTCGGCCTCAGCGACGAGATGCTGCAGCGTGTGCTGCGCGGCGTCAAGGATAACGCGCAGTCAGAGCGCGGCATCTTCACGAATGGTAAGCTGACAGACCCACGGCTCGATAGCTGGCGGGATCAGGAAGCGCGCATCAGCTTTGAGCAGGCTTTGATGCGGAAGGCGCGACAGGTCATCCAAGAGAATGACATCGGCTCCATGCACCAATGGATGCCACATCCCATCTGGCGGATGATCATGCAGTTCCGCGCATTCCCCCTCCATGCCTATGACAAGCAGCTCATGATGGGCCTCGCGATGCACGACAGCCAGTCGACCGCCGCGCTCGCGCTCGGTGCTGCGATCCCGACGCTCATCTATGCCGTGCAGCAGCACATCGCTGCGCTCGGCCGCAGTGATAGTGGAGCGTGGATCGACAAGCGCCTGGATGCTCCGCACCTCATCGGGGCGGCCATTCAGCGCCATGGGTGGTCCTCAATGCTCCCGACTGCCGTCGATAGCGCGCTGCCGTTCTTCGGGCAGAAGCCCTTCTTCGATGCGCGGAATACTGGGCAGCAGTCAGACCTCCTCTTCGGAAACCCCACAACGTCACTCATCACTGACACCAGCAAGGCCATTGGCGGCACCGTCAAGTCCTTCACGGAGAACCGGCGACTGTCCCAGGATGAACTCCGAGACTGGCACCGTCTGTTCAGCAACAACCTTGTCACCGGCGCAATCCTGAACTCGATGATCACCGACCGTCCCGTTCACCCACCAAAGTCTCCGCGCTGGTAGCGCACACGACACGGCCGGGGCCTCTGATGCGAAAGCTCACGCCCCGGTCCTCAACCTTCCCATAAGGACCATGGCCCTCTACACTCCCGCCACCTACGTGGGCGACGGAGCGACTGTGTCGTTCGCCGTCCCCTTTGACTACCTCAACCGCTCGGATGTCATCGTCACGGTTGGCGGTGTGGTTGTCTCCGCTTACACCTGGACATCCTCGGCGACCATCTCCTTCAACACCGCGCCGCTCGTCGGTCAGGCAATCGTCATCTCGCGCTCCACCTCGATCGCGAACCCCACCTCCAATTTCACAGCCGGCGATCTGCCCGCGCTGGCCCTCAACAGGGCATCCAAGCAAGCGATCTTCGGCCTTCAGGAGCTGAGCCGAAGTGTAGCGTTGCTGGCCGGTCTCCTCGTCTACGACGGGACATGGGACGCTGCCGCTAACACCCCTGTGCTCGCCTCGGGGATTGGGCAAGCCGGCCACTACCGGATCGTCTCCAACCCAGGGTCCACCACCCTCGATGGCGTGTCGACCTGGATCGCCACTGACCTCGTGGTGTTCGACGGGACGCACTGGTCCCGCATTGCATCGGCGAGCATGTCCGTTGCGTCGACGCAGATCATCGACAGCACCGCGGTTGGCCGAGCGCTCCTCACGTCCGCTTCAGTGGCTGCTCAACGGGCATCTCTAGGGCTCGCGACGGTGGCTGCGACTGGGAGCTACTCGGACCTCCTCAGCGCTCCGACACTTCCAACCCCACAGGTTGGGGGGCGGCTGACGCTGCAGTCCGGCGTCCCGGTCATGTATAACGCCGTGTCAGGTGGCGCGACGGTCTACTTCACACCAGACCTGGGCTTCATCGTCCCGGCGTGGAATGGCTCGACGTTCGTCTCACTGCAGTTCACTGAGCTGTCACAAGCTCTCTCTGACGCCACGAAGAGCCCAGCCGCCGCAGCCGCCTCCAGCCTCTACGATATGTTCGTGTGGTTGGATGGTGCCACCCTTCGCTGCACTCGTGGCCCCGCGTGGACCTCCACCACGTCTCGTGGGACTGGGGCGGGCACCTCGGAGCTTCGGCGAACGCAGGGCTTGCTCGTCAACAACGTGACCATCACGAACGGTCCCCTCGCGGGCAATGGGGTCTATGTCGGAACAATCGCGACGAATGGCTCCGCGCTTGTTGACTGGGTCCCATCCCCCGCGGCGGCGAGCGGTGGCGCTTATTGCGCGCTTAATGTTTGGAATGCGTTCAACCGCCGAGACGTGGTCGCGTCCGTTCAGGATAACGTGGGTTATACGCTCACAGCGACCGGCTTTCGCGCGGCGCACGGCAGCACAAACAACCGGGTCAATTTTGTGTCCGGCCTCGCGGAAGACGCAATCGCAATCAACTACAACTCAACCACCAGCACGGTCGCAACCGGAGGTGCTTACACGCAGTGTGCGGTCGGCCTGGACTCAGCAACCAGCGCGCTGAACGGAGTATTCACCCAAAACAACACGCCCGCGAACTCTTCAATGGCGATCGGGCAGCCCCTTGCGATCAATGCACAGCCGCAACTCGGCTCGCATTACGTTCAGGCGCTTGAGCAGGGTGATGGCTCCCACGCGAACACCTACAATTTCTCCGGCAACGCGCTTCTGCAAATCAAGCTGAGAATGTGACGAAAGAGCATGACCGAACAATCCACGTCTCCTGAGCGCGATCTCGGTCGTGTCGAGGGGAAGCTTGACCTGATCCTCCAGCACTTCACCGACTTCGCCAAAGAGCATCGAGATAACCACCAGCGTGTGAGCGACAAGCATGAGGCTCTCGCAGCGCGCGTGACGAAGGTCGAGGGGCGCATCTCCATGTTCGCTGTGGCGGGCGTGGTGGGCGTCCTCGCATACCTTGGCGACGCGAAGGGAGTGCTCATCACCCTCCTATCGAAGATGGCTCTCTGATGACTGACACCCTCACTACCCTATCCGACATCCTCGACGAGAGCGCGAAGCTCCTCCTCGCGAAGATCAAGGACGGCACCGCAACGGCCGCTGACCTGAACGTCGCGCGGGCACTCCTCAAGGACAACGGCATCAACGCCATCCCCACGAAGACCAACGGCCTCGGCGGACTCGCCGACAGCCTCCCCTTCCAGTCTGCCGAAGACATCGGTCAGACCTACAACTGAGGACACACACACCTTTGGCAAATCAATCCGTGCGGAACGCGGTCGGCGTCGTTGGACAGCAGACCTATCCCTACGACCCCACAACGCCCCCGACGACCGCTGGCTCGGTCCTGGTGAATGGTAATTCCCAGGCCTACACGATCGACCCTGTGGGGGGAACCATCACAGTCACCGATTACACATTCACTGGAGGAGAAAGCATCGTGATCATTGGAGCAACCGCCTCGGCCCCTCAGGCCGTCGTTTCGAACGCCATCCCGCAACCGTTTCGCAACCTCATTCGCAACGCGCGCTTCTCCATCAACCAACGCGCGACGGCCTCCCCTTACACACTCGCTGCCAATGCGTATGGGCACGATGGTGTGAAGGGCGGCGCGGCTGGTGCAACCTACACCTACGCGCTCGCCGCAAATGGCATTGACACGGTCATCACGGTGACTGCGGGCTCGATCATCCTTCCGATCGAGAGTGCGATGATCGCGGGGGGCGTCTACACCGTCCAGAACCATGGCACCTCCCGGGCCCGGGTGTGGCAGGGCCTCGGCACCACGGGGTCGGGCAGCTATGTGGCAACGCCGTTCACCACCCCCAACATGACGGCGAACACCCAGACGAACGTCGAGTTCGGCCTTGGCACGGTGTGGTTGCCCCAGTTCGAGCTTGGGTCCAGCGCGACGGTCTTCGAGTGGCGTCCTGACTGGATTGAGTGGCCGCTCTGCTACCGATACCTGCTCCGATACCTCGGCAACTTCATCAATGAGAAGGTCCCCGCGGCGGGCATAATCGTCTCGACCTCGTCCGCGATCATCTCTGTCGCACTGCCGTTCCCGATGCGGGCCACCCCGGCTCTCATCCAGAGCGGTGTGCAGCTCTCGGACGGAACAACCACGGCCGCCATCCTCAACATCACCATCGACGTGGCCTCACCCGTCAGCCCCTCCTACAACGTCGTCACGCTCTCCTCCAGCTTCGTCGTCGGCCGCGCGGGGCAACTCAGCGCTACCGGGGCGACATCCTCCCTCCTCCTCATGGCCGAGCTTCAGTAAGCTCGGCACCCCCCCAGCAAAGGAACCATCATCCATGTCGACTCCCTCCCTTCAGCGCAACGTCGGTGGCGGCGGCTTCACGCCGGTCGCTCAGGTCAATCCCCCGGCCCTTCCGACGACGATTACGCAGACCTCCAACAAGGCCGCGATCATCACCACCGCGTCGACCAACGCCGCGCTCCTGTCTTCGGTCCCCGGTCGCCTCGGCTACGTCATCCTCGGCAACACGGCGGCCACCTGGGCATACCTGAAGCTGTATGACAAGGCGACAGCCCCGGTCCCCGGCACGGACACCCCGGTGGCGGTTTACGCCATCCCTCCGGCCGCCTCGGGTGGCCAGCTCATCGTCCTGCCGCTCGACGGCGCGCCGGCCTTCGCCAATGGCATCGGCATCGCCATCACGCTGGCCGCGGCCCTGGCTGATGCCACCGCGCTCGCGGGTGCGAGCACCGTCGTCGGCACGATCACGTTCTAATGTCCACGCCGGTTCTTCAACGCAACCAGGGAGGGGGCGGGTTCGCCACCTTCGTCCCGATCGACGTGTCGACCCTGTATCCGCACGACTCCGTGCAGAATGTGGCGGCGATCGTGTCGACGGCCACGACCAACGCGCAGGTCTTGTCCACGACCCCGGCTCACCTAATCGGGATCGACCTATACAACTCCGATGTGACGAACGCCGCATACCTGAAGCTGTATGACAAGGCGACAGCCCCGGTCCCCGGCACGGACACCCCGGTCATGGTCTTCGAGGTCAGCCAGGGCGGCACCTCAGGGCACCTCACCCTCGGCTCCGACCAGATCAACTACGAGTTCAAGGTCGGCATTGGCCTCGCGCTCACGAAGCTGCCGGCGCTCAACGACGCCACGGCCCTTGTGACCGCTGGGTCGGTCAGCGGAACGATCACCTTCTAATGACCCTCAACGGCCCCTGCATTCAGTTGTGGGGGCCGCCTCACGCGCTTGATTGGCGACTGGTGCCCAATGCGCAGACGATACCGATCTCTCATCCCCGGCCGTCCCTCGGCCGTTAAACAGCACCCCCCGCGACCCAAGGACGAGTTCCTCCCCGGCTTCTGGGAGGACGAGGCTTATCAGTTCGTGCCCGACCTCACGGTCTACGACACGGAAGTCACCACGGTGAAGACCGGCATCCTCGACGCTCAGGGCAACCCGATCGTCTACGAGGAAGGCGGGATGGAGCCATTCATGGGCTTCATCAAGCCCTCGTGGGTCGACCAAGACGAAGAAGAAAGTGAACCCGAAGAAGACGACGACTGGACCTAGGGACCCGCTTAAAGAGGACTTCCGGGTCTTCCTCTACGTGGTCTGGAAGCATCTTAACCTCCCAGACCCGACTCCCCTCCAATATGACATCGCTCACTTCCTCCAGCACGGCCCCCGGCGCGCCATCGTCGAGGCTCTGCGCGGCATCGGAAAGTCGTGGATCACGATCGCCTTCGTGGCGTGGTTGCTCTACTGCGATCCGCAGCTCCGCATCCTCGTCGTGTCCGCCTCGGGGCAGCTTGCGCTGGACTTCACGACCATGTTGCTCGGCCTCATCATGGAGATGCCGATCCTCGCGCATCTGCGGCCGGGGCCCGATCAACGGTCCTCGAAGCTATCCTTCGACGTTGGCCCAGCACTGACCGCGAAGGAGCCCTCGGTGAAGTCCCTGGGCATCACGGGGCAGCTCACCGGCAACCGCGCCGACATCATCATCCCCGACGACATCGAGACGGCCACCAACTCGGACACCCAGGCGGCGCGCGACAAGCTCGCACAGCAGGTCAAGGAGTTCGACTCGATCATCAAGCCGGGGGGCCGCATCCTCTTCCTGGGCACGCCCCACAACGAGGACAGCCTCTACAACAAGATGGGGGAGCGCGGCTACGTCACGCGCATCTGGCCCGCACGTTACCCCATGCCGGACAAGCTGCCGAAATACGGCACCCGACTGTCCACCTTCATCGCCCAGAAACTGGAGGATGATCCGACCCTCACCGGGACGCCCACCGACACACGCTTCTCCCACGAGGAGCTGGAGGAGCGTGAGCTGTCCTTGGGGCGGTCCACATTCGCCCTGCAGTATATGCTCGACACGTCTCTCTCGGACGCCGAGCGTTTCCCCCTGCGGCTGACTGACCTAGTCATCCTCCCCCTGGACCCCATCAGGGCCCCTGCGGACCTCGCCTGGGGCTCTTCATCGAACCTCCGCATCAATGACCTCCCGTGTGTCGGGATCGCACCAGACGCCTACTATGGCCCGGCATTCGTCTCGACGGAACGCTACGTCCCCTATGCCGGAACGGTGATGTTCATCGACCCCTCGGGCAAGGGCAAGGATGAGACCGGCTACGCAGTGGTCAAGATGCTGCATGGCCGCCTCTTCCTCACCGCCGCGGGTGGCCTTATGGGAGGCTACGACGACAAGACGCTGGAGAAGCTCCTGTGGGTCGCGCGGCGCAACGACGTGAACCAAATCCTCGTCGAGCCCAACTTCGGCGGTGGCATGTTCACGAAGCTGCTTCAGGCCAAGGCCACCGACATCCACCCCTGCACGATCGAGGACGCCGACTGGTCCACCGGCCAGAAGGAACGTCGGATCATCGACACCCTGGAGCCGATCCTCAACTCGCACAGGCTGGTGGTCTGCCGCTCCGTGGTCGAGCAGGACTACCGCTCCACGGACACCTATCAGGCCGGTGAGCAGACCCGACGACGCCTCTTCTACCAGATGACGAGGCTCACGAAGGACAAGGGCGCGCTCGCCCATGACGACCGTATCGAGGCCCTTGCGGGGGCCGTCGCCTACTGGGTCGAGGTCATGAACCAGAACACGGAGCAGTCCGTCCTTGAGCACAAGGAGGACCTCCTCGACGCCGAACTGGAGAAGTTCATGGAGCATTCCCTAGGCCGCCCCCATGACGCCGGGGGGCACTACCGACAAATCAAAGCAAGAGGACAACGACATTGACACTCCCTGCCGCCACCCTGACCGCCCTCATCGCGCTCGTAGTCGCCATCCTGGCCGCCGACGCCTTCGCTTGGTATTCGCTCCTGTGGTTCTTCCCCGTCTTCGGGTGAGCACCTAATCAAGGCCGAATAGTGGCCATATGACATGACTTGACACTGGGCGCGCATCTGCTACGTGTATGTGCGCGCCCACGCATCTCAACCACTAGATCATTTAACTGTAGTTTAACTGCTATATAACTGCACTCTAACTGCAGTATCACAGACCCTTCACATCAACTTCAATCCCTAACGTATCAGCTATAGGGTCCATTCAGCTTCACCTCAGTGGACCGCTTCACAGCCCCTCTAGCGACCTCTGAGCTTCCCCTGAAGTGAAGGGCTAAGAGATTGATTTATTTGTCGTTGATGATGTCGTCCGCCGTAACTGCCGATGACTCGCCGCTCTACTACAGCAGGAGGATAACCAACGAAACCGTTTCTAAGGCCTCTCCCGGGCTCACTGGTGAGTTTTAGGGTCTCCCAGCATATGCCCCCGCTTGACCCCTCCCAAAGCTCACCAGTGACCCCTGCGCGCACCGGCAAATGCCATTCCCGAATGTTTGGTGCAAAAATCCGAGCACCCATCAGACTACGAGGCCGCCCGAGTTCCCCCCATGGCCCCCCTCGAACTGCTACACAGCGGCCGGGGAGGGGGCTCAGAGGGGCGTGGTCGCCACAGCTCGCGCCACAGTCACCACGTAAGCCGTTGATTTGCCTTAGGATAGCATCGGATTAATCCTCCGATAGCAGCCATGGGACGGCCATTGAGCGGCCGAGCCACGACCAGGGGACGGCCGTGCTGCTCCCGCGGCAAATGTTCGGCCGCCTATCCGAGAATCTATGTTTTTGCCTTTGCCGCCCCATGGCCGTTGCAAGGGCTGTCGAGCGCGCGCCGCTCCATGGCCGCTCAATGGCCGAACAATGGCGCTCATGTGTCATTCAATGGCTTATGGGCTGCAATTGCGCTGGCGCAGAGCGCTCGCCTTATCCAAATCACATTGATATTATTGAGCTTCCGTTGCGCGGTCCCCGCAATTGCTGGCCATTTGGCAGCTAGATGATCATGCAATAAGCCATTGATTTTATTCGTGGCATAAATCCGGTTGCAATGACGCCAGCCCTATGTCAATTTCTTTTCACCGAAGCGGAGGCGACGAGCCGAAGCCAAGGGGCCGGGACCTAACCCGGTCGCATCGTCCGAGACGACAAGCCCGCGAATAATGAGCGGCCGTCAAAGGCGAGAACAGCGAAACAAAGGCGACCGGGACGCCTCAGCCATAGCTAATCGCGAGGGAAGGCGTCACACCTAAACCCTAACGGTCTTCTTGCGGTGCGAGCAAGGGGACTAGCGGGCCGGCCCAGTAAATCGCCTCCAAAGGCCCCGACTAGCAGCGCTGCGAAGCGCCGTCGATACGGGGACCTAGCAGCAAGGCGGAAGAAGAAGAACCTTGTCGCGAGCAAATGCCGCTCGCCTGACGATGCGCCACGGCTTGGCGCGAAACAAGGGGACCTACCATGCTGACTGACCAGCCGCTGAACAGCGGTCTAAATGCCGCTATCCTCGCAATGTGCCTGAAGCATTTGCCGCACGGGTTTCACGCGTCACCGGACGCGCCAAACACATACGAAGAGCTATGCGCCGACTATGCGGCGAAGGGGCGCGTCACCGTTTGGGATGGCGCGAGCGATCGCACGATTTACGGCGCGGGGACGGCCGGCGCTCGTGTCAATGTCGCCTTTCGCGCTTGGCACGATTGGCGTCATCTGACCATGGCCGCGGACTTCACACCGCAAGGCGAGGCGCGGACTTGTTACGCCCAAATCGGGGACCTTTTCGACGCCTATGGCGTGACGGATGAAACGCTGCAATGGGCGCGGATCATTCAAGCCGAGATCATAGGGCAGGGGCGTTATTTGGAGCGAAACGGGGACTTCCCGGTCGATCAAATGGCCTTTGTGAAGGCCTTCCTAGTCGACAAAGATGCCGCTCTAAACGCGGCCTTTTGACAGCCAAATGAGGAGAACAGCCATGCTACGCGAAGCCAGAATCATCATGCCCACACTGGACAATAACCGCGAGCCACTAGGCGTGCTTCACAATCAATTGTCGGCGCTAATCGTCGACCATTTCAACGGCGTGACAGTCACAAAAGCCGAAGGGCTGTGGCGGGACCCACGCGGCGCAATCGTCCGCGACTGCAGCCTCGTTTATCACATTGCCGCTTCGCAAGATGACGCTCCGACGCTCCGCATGATGGCGGGCTGGGCCGCCTTAGAAGGCCGCCAAGAGTGCGTCTACCTCACACTGCCCAACGGCGCTGTCGAGTTCGTCAAGCCGGCCGCTTGGCACGCTGCGAGCGCTCAAGAGCGCCGCGCCGCACTTCATGTGGTCTAAGGGAAGGGGCCGCTCCAATGTATGCCGAAGATCAGCCGAAGATTGCCGCCTATGCGCGGCAGTCTCCGAAGCATTTCGCTCGCGTCTACAAATTTGTGGTCGCGACAATTCAGCAGCCCTTGCACACCGTTGGGAAGGCCTTGCGGGACTTTGACGAGCATGGGAGCGCGAGCAAGTTTGCCTTTGGACACAAGGCGACTGCGATAGACTTCATTGACGCCAATGCGGCCGAAGTCTGGGAAACAGCGGACGCCTTGTCGCTCGCCGGGCCCGAAGCCTTGCTGTCATACCTTGCCGATCTTCCCGGCATTGGCGTGGTCAAGGGTGGCTTCCTGGCGCAGCTAGTGTGGGGCGAAGCCGGCTGTCTGGACATGCACAATATTGAGCGCTTCGGGCTGGACGCGAAGCAGTTCACCGCGGCGCGGTTCAAGAACGCCAAAGGGGCCGCGACGCGCCAGAAGATCATTCGAAACTACCTGGACTTGTGCGCCGATCTTGGCGGCGTTCAGGGCCTCTGGGATACGTGGTGTGAATTTGTCGCGGCGCGTGACGTGATCAATTACCACAGCGCTGATCACGTCTCACGCCTTCATTCCGAGTTTATCTGTGGGCGGATAGCAGCCTAAAGAGGAGCACAGCCATGCACGAGAACTGGTCACTAGAGGACTTCGCGAAGCACTATCGCGAGACGATGCAGCAATCGCCGGACGGCTGGGGCCGATACGTCTCGCCGATCTTTGGGCAATCGCATCACATCATAATCGCCGCGGTGCGCCGCTTCGGCGTCGACGCTGTCGAGGCGGCCTTTCGCATCGCCATTCGCAGCATCTAACCGCAGCCTAAGGGAGATCAATGACAATGAACAAGTTTCTGCAGCACATCGAAACCCTCCCCGGCGCTCTGATGTTTGTCGCCGCAATGTTCCTCGCCGGCCGCTTCATGGCCGCGCTCTTGAGCCTCTTGGACGCCACACGCTGACGCCGAAACGCGCGGGTTTCATCGCTCGCGCGTCGTCGCACCTCGCCCTTGTGCGGCCTGATGATGGCAGGGCATTTCAACAGGAGATCACTATGCGCAATCCTGGCTACTGGGAACGTAAGGCTCGCGCGCTCAAGTCCGCTTCGATCGTCGTTGAGCAGGGCGCTATCACGACCAGCGCCATTGTCGGTCCCGGCCGCTTCACCATCGTGGAGCGCGGCGCAACCATCGAGGATGCCTCGCACCTCCTGGTCAAGCGCACCCGGCTGATCGAGGACCTTACCGCCAGCATTCGCCTGACCGCTGGAATGCGCTCGACGCCGCTCCGCAAGGTCGGCGCTGACCGCTTCGCGCCCCCCAGCGCGGCAGCCTAACCGCCGAAACAAGGCCGCCGCGTATCCCCTTGCGGGGCGCGCCTTGTCGTCGCTCACATGCCCTAGAGCGGCCTGATGATGGCAGGGCAGGAGATCACGCCATGGACGGCGCAAAAGAACCGTGTGATTTTCGCGTGATAGACTTCGGAACGGTCCATCACTTCACAGCCGAGAGTGAGGATGCTCAACATTTCCTGAGCACCACCCTCAGGTTTGCCCTTGAAGATTGGCAAATTCTAGGGACTAACTCATTTGCTGTTGACCATCGCGTTGCCGCCGATCTCAGCTACCAGCTTGAGGATGAAGGCTGGCACCTCGCGGCCTGATGCCTCAGGCTTGAAATGCCAGCCAGAAGGGAGTAACTATCGTGAGGCGACGAGATGAAATCGCATAATACAGCCAAACGAGGAGGGCCCACACGCTACCAGATGGCGGTAAGGCCCATGCAAGAACACATGACGGTTTTAGAGTTCGCGATGGCTTTCAAAGATGGCGTTGTCGCGTGGATGCGCGCGCAAGGAGAGCCCCTGGTCTTCCGAGACGAGGAGCGTTTCGCGCAGCGCATGGAGGTCGAGCTTGGTTTGCAGTCGCACTATTGCGCGGCGCGCGGCCGGCTCTACCATGTTGCGCTCCTCGCCTGGGCCTTCGCGCCTAGTCGGGAGTAGCGCGCCCACACTCAATTGGAGGGTGACGATATGGGTAGGAGTGACGTGCGGGACGATCAGGCGTGGATTGATGCCATGACGGCGGCCCTTGAGGAGTTCAGGAAGTGGAACCCGGACGTGACAGTCAACTCCGTCCTGACCTTCCTTCAGATCGCCAAAAAGCCCGGCATAACGCAGAAGGAAATCCTGCGTCGGCTGGGCATGGCGGACAGCGGGACGAGCCGCACCACCGCGGCTCTCTCGAAGTATGGGGACCGAGGGCGCGCCGGTTGGGGCGTCGTCGACCTCGAAGAGAACCCCGATGATCGCCGCGAGAAGCTACTCTTCCTCAACAAGAAGGGGCAGCTCGTCCTCGACGCCGTGCGTCGCTCGATAGAGTTCGAACGGAGGTGACCTATGAGTGTTGTTCCACGCGGGGCGAAGTGGCAAGTCAACCTGTCATACGGGGGCCGCCGCTACCGCCCCGAGTTCGCCAGCAAGGTCGAGGCCGAGGCCTGGGAGCTTCGGGCGCGCGCCAATCTGGTTCTGGGGCTGCCGATCGACAGCCCCTCAAAGGCCTCTCCAGGGCCCTCGCCATCGACGATAGGCGGCCTCGTCGCCTATGTCGGCACCACCCATTGGCGCAAGAAGAAATCGGCCGAGACGCTGCTGCGCAACGCCGAGCTGTTCGCGGAGTTCTGCGGGCCCAAGGCGAGCGCCGCATCCTGCCTCACGACCGAGAAAGTGGCAGAGTATTGCCGCGATCTGGAGAAGAGGGGGCGCAGCGGGGCGACCGTCAATCGCCACCTCTCGGCCATCTCGACGCTCGGCAAGTTCGCAGTCCACCCGAACATGCGCCTGATCGAGGCCCGGCCCCTGCTCTCCTGGCAACATGAGGGTGAGGGTCGGCTGCGCTTCCTGACGCCCGAGGAGTTTGCGGCCATCCAGGCGCTGCTGTTCAAGTGGGGCCGCCCGACCGACGCCACGTTTTACCTGTTCCTCGTCGACACTGGCGCGCGCCTGAGCGAGGCGCAGAAGCTCCGGTGGGAGGATGTGGACATCGGCAATGCACCTCGCGTGACATTCGTCGATCGTAAGTCAGGGCGCACCACAGCCACCCCGCTCACGGCCCGACTGCGCGCCGCGCTGCAGCGGATGCCTCGGGATCAGTCTGGCCCCTTCACGCATGTCTCAAAGGGCTCTCAGACGGCCCTGTGGAGGCGGCTGCAGACGCATTTGCCTTTCCTGGTGGATTGCGTCCCGCATCACGTTTTCAGGCACACAACGGCCTCCTGGCTCGTCCAGAGGGGCGTTGACCTCTACCGGGTGCAGAAGTTCATGGACCATGCGTCAATCCTCACGACGCAGCGCTATTCGCACCTGTCCCCGACCCACATGGAAGACGCCGTGAAGGCATTGGAGGGGGTATGCTGATACTCGCGGACCTGCAATACTCGCACCAGTTTGCGCTGGACAAGGCCGCCTACTGGACCAAGCGAAACGAGCCTGAACGCGCCCAAGTCTGGCAGGACAGGGCCGCCGCCTTGTGTAAGCAGATCGCAGAGCTTCGGGTGGTGGCCCCTGAGGGACTCGAACCCCCACGCCCAGAGGACAGCGGCACCTAAAGCCGCGGCGTCTACCAATTCCGCCAAGGGGCCCCGATCTGGGGCCTTTTCTTTGCCATGAGAGGGCACACAGATGCAAATCAAAGTGATCCAGAAGCCGTCCTACGTCCTCGAAGACGGGCGCTCCTTCGACACGCAAGGGGAGGCCGAGCGGGCTCTGCGCCGTGAGCGCCTGACCGAGTTCTTCTACAACGCGCCATCCTCCGTATGGATGCGGGGTCAGGCCGAGGTGGCAGTGCGTCTCATCCAGGACAACCCCGAGGGCTTCGCCGCCGCACTCAACGGATACATCGAGGTGGTGGACGAGGAGGACGCCTGAGGGAGTTGTGGCAGCCCTTGTGGCAGCCCCCGCCAAATTGACACCACCCCGGCCCCTCCACTAAAGGGAAACCGGACGATCTGGGGCCGCGCATGGGATTTAGGTTCCGGCGTGGTCCCTATTTTTTTCCTTAGATAGCTGCCAAACGTCAGTAAATTCAACCCTTCTAGGGCCTCATTCCGGCCCCTGATAACAGCCCTTTTCCACCCGCACCGGATTGGCGGCCAAGCGGCAGTTTTGGCAGCCACAAGTGGCACCACAAGAGAGAGAGGACCCAGCATGGACGAAGCATTACTCAACCGTCAGATCGAGATGGAGAAGCGCGCCCTCGACCGCGGCATCGCCCGGTTCAATCGAAACTTCGACCGGGCCCGGGAAGGGGAGGCTGGGAACGAGACCGAGGCCGGGCTCTTCCTGATGAAGCAGTCCCTCAAGCCGGCTTCGGACGCCATCAAGACGCGCATCGAGGCGGCCCTGGGCGGCCGGGCGGGGCGCAAGTCAACGGCCGCCCTGGCGGTCAAGGACATCGAGCCTGACCTCCTGGCGTATCTGACCCTGAACACGGTCGTGAGCAGCGTGGCGGTCTACAAGTCGCGGCCCCTCTCAAACACCGTCTCCGCCATCGCTGGGGCCCTGGAGCTGGAACTGAAGATGGCCGCCTTCGAGGAGCGCTCACCTGCGCTCTACGGCGTCATCATGGACAACCTCGCCGATCGCGGCTCGACCCCGCAGCACACCCGCACCGTCATGAACCTATCCGCGAACCGCTACGGGCTGGAGTGGGAGGGGTGGGGTCAAGAGGATAGGCTGAAGATCGGGACGTTCCTCCTCGACGCCGTGTCTCCGGCCCTGGACTGGCTGGAGATCGAGCACGTCATGGTCGGAAAGAACAAGTCTGCGCCTGTCGTCCGCGCGTCTCCAGCCCTCGTGGAGTGGCTCAAAAGCCGCAATGAGCAGCTCGCCATCCTGCGTCCAGTCACGATGCCGATGATCGTCCCCCCGCGGTTGTGGAAGGGCCTCCGAGGCGGCGGATACCGCTCCGACCACATCCTCAAGGCTCCGCTCGTCAAGCGCATGTCCAAGGGGCACGCCGAGCGGCTCAAAGAGGCCGATCTGAGCGTCGTCCATACGGCCCTGAACGCCATCCAGGAGACCCCGTGGTCCATCAACCGGGACGTGCTGAAGGTCGCTGAGGCCCTCTGGGAGGCCGGCGCTGATGTGGGCGGGATGCCGAACCGCGAGGATCTCCCGCTCCCCCCGAAGCCCCACGACATCGAGGAGAACGAGGAGGCCCGGAAAGAGTGGAAGCGCCACGCCAAGCGCGTTTACGAGATGAACGTCGGCGCGCGCAGCCAGCGCATCCTTGCCGCTCAAATCCTCTCCGTGGCCGAGGAGCTGCAGCATGAGGCCGCGATATACATGCCCCACAACCTCGACTTCCGCGGCCGGGTTTACGCGCGCCCTGGCGGCCTTAATCCGCAGGGGAACGATCTGTGCCGGGGTCTGCTCCAGTTCTCCGAGGCGAAGCCTCTGGGGACCCACAAGGCTGCCGGCTGGCTCGCCATCCACGGGGCGAACTGCTTCGGCGTGGACAAGGTCTCTCACCCCGAGCGCATCGACTGGGTCTATGCCCACTATGAGGAAATCTTGGCGGTGGCGAAGAACCCCATCGAGAACCGCTGGTGGACCGAGGCGGACAGCCCTTGGTGCTTCCTGGCCTTCTGCTTCGAGTGGCGGGGCTTCTTCGACGCCGGTCTCGCCTTTGAGAGCCGGCTGCCGATCGCCCTGGATGGCTCCTGCAATGGCCTCCAGCACTTCTCTGCCATGCTCCGTGATCCTGTCGGCGGCGCGGCCGTCAACCTGATCCCCCATGAGAAGCCGCAGGACATCTATGGGAAGGTCGCAGAGCGCGTGGTGGAGCGCCTCAAGGCCCTCGTCGCGGAAGGTGGCGAGGATGCGTGGCGCGCCGCTGAGTGGGTCCGCTTCGGCATCGACCGCAAGATCACCAAGCGGCCGGTGATGGTGCTCCCCTACGGCGGGACCCAGTCCTCCTGCCGGGACTATGTGATCCAGGCTGTCACCGAGCGCATCAAGGGAGGCCAGGAGAACCCGTTCGGGGACGAGCTGATCAAGAACGCCTCGTGGCTCGGGGGTCAGGTGTGGAAGTCAATCGGGGAGGTGGTTGTGGCCGCGACGGAGGCCATGGAGTGGCTTAGGAAGGCCGCGAGGGTGGCGACCAAGGCCGGCGTCCCACTCACCTGGACGACGCCCTCTGGCTTCGTGGCACAGCAGGCCTACTGGGCTGTGAAAGAAAGGCGTGTCCAGACGCGACTGCACGGGAGCCTCGTCACCTTCGTGACCAAAGAGCAGACCCAGCGGCTCGACCCCCACCGCCAAGCCAGTGGCATCTCCCCAAACTTCATTCACAGCATGGATGCGGCGGCGCTGATGCTCACGGTGGATGAGTGCCTGAACCACGGGATCACGTCCTTCGCTATGATCCACGACAGCTATGGGACCCATGCCTGTGACACGGACGTGCTCGGGGATTGCCTCCGCGTCGTCTTCGTGGACATCTACAGCAAGGATGTGCTCGGGGCGCTGCGCGACGAGCTGGACGCCGCCATCCTCGACGGGGACCTCCCACCCCTCCCTCCGAAGGGTGATCTTGACCTAAATCAAGTCCTCCTCAGTGACTTCTTTTTCTCGTGAAAGCAGCCCAAAGTCAACAACATCCAATTAGTCGACGCATCTTGCCCCGGTTGGATGTCCATATAAGTGCAGTGTAACTGCAGTAGAGCTGCCATTGAGGGGCACCTCAGTGGCCGCTTTAACAGCCCCTCGTCAACCACAGCCAATTAGTCGACGCATCTTGCCTTTTCATTCCAGCCGCTTTTGGCGCTTGGGACGAGACCTCACCAACAGGAGATCATCATGGCCGCGCATTCCCCCTCCGTCACGATCCGCATGGGTGCCACTCACTGGGACGTGGCGATCAAAGGCGCGGGGCTCTTCAACCTTCGCTCCATGACCCGCGAACAGCGCGGACGCTTCCACGGTCAGTTCATGGCCGCTGTGCGGAAGCAGATGCGGCAGGGGCGCTGATGCGCCTCCGGACCCGCTCAGAACTGTATGAGCGCATCCTCGATCAGATCGATGTGCTGCACTCGCTCCGCGTCAAAGAGCTGGAGGAGCTTGTGAAGCGCCTCAGGGCTGAGAACCTGCAGCTCCAGAGCTTCATCGGCCAATACCAGCGTGAGCTGGCGAAGAGGGCTGACTGATGCCCCTCCTCGCCTTCACCATCGCCTACCTCATCATCCTGGAGAAACAATGGGCATCCATATTCTCGGCGAAGACCTCCACCACCAGCTCTGGACCCCGACGACCACTGCAATCGTCGCCTTGATCATCCTCACAGGCATTCTTGCTTGGCTCGTCAAAGTCGACTGATGGCACGACGAAAGTTTGATCGGGACCTGATGAACTTGGCTGCCCCTTCGCGGGTGGCCAACGTCACCCTGGGGACGCTTAACGCGCTCCAGGACTGGTCCCCCGAGGAACAGCTTCTCGGCGCTGCGTGCGTCTTCATGCACCTCTCCGAGTTCTACGGCGTGTCCCCGCAGGACGCATTCACCGCAATCAGCAACATGGTCAGCGACAAGGACGGGAAAGCCCGCCCCGAGTTCCACGCCATCCGTCCCTACATGGAAGGGGAGCTTCAGCACCAATGAGCATCAAGATCGAGAAATCCAGGAACCAGGGGTCGGGTGCCGACATCCGCAAGTATGATGACGCGCTGATCCTCCGCGTCGAACCCTCGGTGGGCACGGAGGGCCGTGTGTTCCTCGCCGGGTCAGATGGCCGGGGAGATCATGTGACCGTCGAGGAGGCCCTCCAGATCGCCACGGAGATCGCCAAGGTCGCCAATCAGGTGGCAGAGACCGGACTCTGATGACCAACCACCTCTTCCGCAAGGCCCTGCGCTTCTGGCGTAGGGACCTTCCGCTCCCCCTCGACCTCGCCGTCAAACTCATGGAGGCCGGCTACGACGTGGTCAGCCTCGAACTCCAACACCGCCCGTAACCGGAGACACCTTCCAAGTGGCTGAGAAACGCCCCAAGCTCGAAATGTTCACCACGCCGCCCGGCATTGCGCGGCAAGCCTACGTCACCAAGCCGTCGACCAAGTTCAACCCGGACGGCACCTACAACATCAAGATCGAGTTCGATCCGGGTGAGGTGCATGACCTGATTGCGAAGGCGAACCGTCTCATCGAAGAGCGCGTCGCCGAGGAAATCCGCAAGGACCCGAAGATCAAGAAGGTCATCAAGACCGCTGCCCCCTTCCAGCCCGTGCTGGACGACGAGGGTGACGAGACCGGCAAGATCACCCTCAACTTCAAACGCAACGCGATCTCGAAGTTCAAGGACAAGCGCGGCAACGAAGAGGTCAAGGTCAATAAGGTCAAGGTGGTCGACACCGAGGGCAAGGTCATCACCGACGAGGTGTGGGCTGGCTCGACGACGGCCGCGCGCTTCTGGATGTCGGCCTACTACATCCCCAAGGACAAGGAAGTGGGCGTCTCCCTGAAGCTCACCCACGTCATGGTTGTCGATCTCGTGTCCAGCGGCTCGAACGATGGCGACGAGGATGTCGAGAAGCTCGGCTTCGCAAAGGTCGAAGGCTTCAAGGGCACCAAGACGGCCGCTTCGTCTGACGAGGATGCTGACGACGAAGAGTCGGGTGAAGACGACGACGCCGCAGCGTTCTGACGCTCGCGGGCAACGTGAGGGCTACCGATCAGGCCTCGAAGTCAAGAACAGCGCGCACATCAGCGCGCAAGGCTTCGCTGTCGCCTATGAGGCCTTCACGCTCCGTTACACGGTCCCTGCGCGGGTTGCGCGATACACCCCCGACTTCCCATTCACCTGGAACGGCATAATCGTGGAGACGAAGGGCCGCTTCGTCACCGAAGATCGGCACAAGCACCTCCTCATCAAGAACGAGTTCCCCGACCTCGACGTTCGGTTCGTGTTCTCGAACCCCAACACCCGCATCTCCAAGACAAGCTCAACGACCTACGGGGACTGGTGCCACAAACATGGCTTCCAGTTCGCGCGGCTGCTGACGCCTGTCGAGTGGATGCGTGAGGACCCCCACCCCAAGCGCATGACAGCCATGCAGAAAGCGTTCGGCATCTGATGATGATCAGGAAAACACTGGCGTGGGCGACCGTGGTAGCAGTCGCGCTGCCCTTCCTCGTCCTCGCGGGCATCACTGACGGACTCGTCGCGTGGGTCGAGCTGGCTCGCGAACGCGCCCCGTTCCGTCTCTGACACGCAATTACGAAGGGGACCAACTCGGCTGCGTGCATCACACGACAGGAGCCCCTTCGTCCCCCACCTATTCCGACAACTGGAAAGGACACCACCTTGGCATTCAAACCCGCCGCCAACAAATCGCAGACCGAACTCCTCCGCGACCACTTCATCCGCCACCACAAGGGCTCCATCACTGGCGTCGAGGCTGCCGCGATCTTCCGCATCCGTGCGCTCCCGCGCCGCATCAAGGACCTCGAAGAGTGGTTCGGCATGAAGTTCTACCGCGAGCGCCACACCGACTCCACGGGGCAGCGCTTCGTCCGCTACGTCCATGTGCCTTACTACCCGGTGCAGGACTACGTCGACCCGAAGGTCCATCTCGGCACCGCGTTCGCTGACCGATGACTGAGGAGCAGTTTAACAAGCTGCCACTCCTCTTCCAGGAGATCGTCACCACCCAGCGTGAGATGGACACCGCCTTCAGCGGCGTTGTCGGCCACCTGGAGACGATCGCCGGCCTGATGAGCCGCAAGGAGGAGCTGATCACAGCCGCCGCACGGCAGTATGGGCACAAGCTCACAGGCGACGAGGCCGGGTGATCGAACGCGAAAGCAACCTTCTTCATCACGGCCCGTGCGACGAGTGCGGGTCCTCTGATGGCTGCGGAGTTTACGACGATGGGCACACCTACTGCTTCGTCTGCCACGCCTTCCAAGCTGGTGAAGACGACATTCATGGAGATGGCAACCGAGAACGGGATGCCCAAGGACGAGGCCGAATGGCGCTGGACCTTATACCTTCGCGCGACATCGCCTTCCCGGCGCTCACGTCTCGCGGGATCACTGAAGAGACTTGCCGACGCTTCGGCTACGGCGTGGCGAGACATCCGCACTACGGTGCCGTCCAGGTCGCCCAGTATCGTGACGCTGACTCTCATATTGTTGCTCACAAGCTGCGCACTGCAGATAAGCAGTTCCCTTGGTTGGGTGACGCTAAAGCATCGCGACTATTCGGGTCCCACCTTTGTAAGTCCGTTGGACGGCGGATCATCGTCACGGAAGGCGAGATCGACGCCCTCACCGTCGCCCAGGCGCTGGGCAATAAGTGGGAAGTCGTTTCTGTCCCCAACGGAGCTGCCGCGGCGAAACGCGACATCGCCAAATCCCTCGATCTATTTGCTGGTTATGAAGAGGTAGTCCTCTGCTTCGACCAGGATGACGCGGGACAGAAGGCGATCGACGAGTGCGCGCCACTCTTCAAGCCCGGCACCGCCAAGGTCGTCACGTTGCCCCGCAAGGACGCTAACGAGATGCTCAAGGCCGGTGAAGTGGCTGAGCTGGTGGCCGCTCTCTGGTCTGCCAAGACGTGGAGACCGGACGGCATCAAGACACTCGCCGAAGTCCGCGAGTCGATCCTCACGCCGCCTGAGCACGGATTGCCTTGGTGGTCTCCCCGGCTCACGGGGTGGACCTATGGTCGCCGCTTCGGTGAATGCGCCGCTCTCGGCGCGGGCACCGGCATCGGCAAGACCGACTTCATCACGCAGCAGATCGTCTTCGACCTGATTGAGCTGAAGCGAAAGGTCGGCCTGTTCTTCCTTGAGCAGCAGCCGGCAGAGACCGGGAAACGCCTCGCCGGAAAGCTAGCGAAGCGCCGCTTCCACATCCCTGACGGGTCGTGGACGCAGGAGGAGCTGATCACGGCTGTCGATGCTCTCGACGCCGAGCAAGGGCTCTTCTTCTACGATCACTTCGGCTCCTGCGACTGGGAGCGCATCCGCGACACCATCCGCGTTCTCTACCACACGGAGGGTGTGCAGCTCTTCTACCTCGATCACCTCACGGCGCTCGCCGCTGCGGAGGACGACGAGCGGAAGGCGCTGGAGAAGATCATGGCCGAGCTGGCGAGCTTGGTCAAAGAAATCCCGATCTGGCTTCTCTTCGTCAGCCACCTCGCGACCCCTGAAGGGCGTTCGCATGAGGAGGGTGGGCGCGTCATGGGGAAGCACTTCAAAGGCTCTCGCGCCATCCAATACTGGGCCCACTTCATGATCGGCCTGGAGCGCGACACCCAAGCAGAAGATGAGAGCGAACGCCGCGTCACCACGCTGCGGATGCTCAAAGACCGCAACACCGGCCGCGCGAACGGCAAGACCGGACCTTACACCTTCGACGATGACACGGGCCTCCTGGTGGAGGCTGACGAGGTCATCGACGAGTTCAAGCGAACCAGCGCATCTGCGCATTCAACAGACGAAGAGGTTCCATTTTGAGCAACGATTACCTGCGGGGTCTCCCGCGCTTCCGCGGTCGCTCCCTCAACGAGTGGGCGGACATCCTCGTGAAGCACAACGTCGGGACGCCCGAAGGCCTCGACGAACGCCTCAGCCGCAACGTGCGACAAGGGTGCGTTGAGGTGCGCGACGCGAAGAACAAGGAGCGTCTTCTCGGCACGCTTCCGCGCTCCGTTCTTGAGCGGCTCCGGGGGCCCCACGACTACATCCGGGTCGCCGTCCACAAGCCTCTCCCCATCTACCAGTATGATCCCTATTCCATTCCGGAGAGCGCGGTGTCGATCGACACCATCGACATTACGCATGACTGGTTTGGGGACAATTACTCACGCTTCGCCGTCTTCATCACGGCCTCACCCCCTGGACCTGCTCCTGCGGTGGGGCGACTTCCGCCTCCCCGAGGAGAACGAAACGCAGTGGGCGATCCGCTGGCGCAATAGATGAAGGTCATCAACCTCTTCGCGGGCCCCGGAGCTGGCAAGTCAACGGCCGCTGCGGGGCTCTTCGCGCTCATGAAGAGCGAGGGCCGCAAGGTCGAGCTGGTCACGGAGTATGCGAAGGACCTCCACTACGGCAAGGACTGGCAGCGCCTCGGTTGTCAGCTCGTCGTGACCGCGGAGCAATACTTCCGGGTCTATCGCCTCCAGGACGAGGTGGACTGGGTGATCACGGACAGCCCGATCGCCCTCGGCGTGATCTATGCGAAGACCTCCTGGGAGCGCGCCGCGGCACTCGAAGCCTTCCGACAGTTCCACAACGAAAGCTTCTTCATCAACCGCGTCAAGCCCTACGCCCCCTATGGGCGTCGGCACAGCGAGGATAGTGCGCGCGTGATCGATAAGCAGGTTCGCGACATGCTCATGAACAGACGTGTCCGCTACAAGGGCATCGACGGCGACGTGGATGCGCCGCGCAACATCTACAAGGCTCTGTTCCTCTGAAAGCGCTCATCGAAGCAAAGGACGGTGTGGTCGTGATCGACCTCGCCGCCCTCGCCACACTCACGCTCACCCCCGACCAAGCCGAGCACTTCGCATTCGGCATCCTCCAAGTCGTCCTCTATCTCAGATCACAGGAGAGCAAGTGATCGACCTCTACACCGACTATATCCCCAAAGAGTGGCGCGACATCCTGGCCGACATCCGGCAAGTCGCTCCTGGTGCCATCATCGCTGGCGGCGCGCTGCGTGATCTCTACAACGGCGTCCCGGTCAAGGACATCGACATCTTCGTTCCTGCGCACCAGGACTATCCTTCCACCGACAGGGTGCTCAAGACTGCCCAGTATGTGAAGGGCCCGACGGCAATCATTCACTACCATGGTCCCGACCCCATCACGTCCATTGAATGGACGAAGTATGGGAGGCTTCCGGTCAGCATCATCGTCGACCCGACCCCCTCCCTCGACCTTGCCTGGGTGCAGCGCTTCGACTTCACCACGTCGCAGATCATCTTCGATGGTGGCGCGGTGGAGATGTCGCGCGCGTTCATCAACGACAGCCTCGCGAAGGTGTTCCGCTACAGCCCCCGCGCGGCGCAGAACGACGTGGCCCGCTCGAAGCGCCGTTGGGCGCGCATCAGTCAGAAGTATCCTGGCTGGACCGCAGAGTTCCCGCCCGAGCCTCCCAATCCCTTCGACGGGATACTTGGTTGAAGCGCCTCGTCGCTGACTGCGAAACGGACGGCCTTCTCGACAAGCTCACCAAGCTCCACTGCCTCGCCTTCCTAGACCTCGACACCGAAGAGGTTCACTCGTTCGCTGATCAGCCGGGGCACCGCCCTATCGAGGAAGGTCTCCGCATCCTCGCGGAGGCCGACCTGACGATCTGGCACAACGGCATCTCATTCGACGTTCCCGCCATCCGCAAGGTCTACTCCTGGTGGAAGCCCAAGGGCGTTGTGCGGGACACGATGCTGATCGCGACGCTGGTCTTCCCGAAGAACCCTGTGCTCTTCGAGATGGATCGCAAGTCCAAGACCTTCCCCAAGAACCTGATGGGCCGCCACTCTCTGGAGGCCTTCGGTCACCGCCTCGGCAACTACAAGGGCGACTACAAGGGCGGCTGGGCCGCGTGGTCCCCCGAGATGCACAGCTACATGGAGCAGGACTGCCGCGTCACGGCCGATGTGTGGCGGTGGGAGCAACGTGAGCTGGCGAGCTGGCGCGGACGTGGTGAGCAAGCCATCGAGCTTGAGCACGAAGTCGCGTGGATCATCTCGCGACAAGAACGATATGGGGTCGGCTTCGACATCGAGAAAGCCGGCATCCTTCTGGGACAACTCCAAGCGCAATACGACACGGTCTACGCCGAGCTGCAGAACCTCTTCCCCCCGAAGACGGTGCGAACCCCCTTCATCCCGAAGGTGAACAGCAAGAAGTTCGGATACGAGAAGGGCGTCCTCACCTACAAGGTGAAGGAGGTTCCATTCAATCCTGCGTCCCGCGACCACGTCGCCGAGCGCCTGATCGAGATGGGGTGGAAGCCCACGGAGCGGACGGACAACGGCAAGTGGAAGGTCGACGACGACATCCTCAACGAGCTGCCATTTCCCGAGGCAAAGAAGCTCGCCAAGCTGTTCGAGATTGCCAAGCGCATCGGCACCCTATCAACGGGCAAAGAGGCGCTCCTGAAGCACTACAGGCCCGCCACACGGACCCTTCACCACCGCTGCAACAGCAATGGGGCGGTCACCGGCCGCGGCACGCACTCCAACCCGAACATCAACCTCCCGAAGGTCAAGAAGGACAAGTCCGGCATCCTCTCCGGAAGCGCCGGGGGCTACGGCTGGGAGTTCCGTGAACTGTTCCGTCCAGTGAAGAAGCATGGCGTCCAGGTGGGCGTTGACGCGGACTCGCTGGAGGCGCGCGTCGAGGCGGGCTTCACTGTCCCCTATGACGGCGGGGCTTACCGCGAGACGATCCTCAACGGCCGGAAGGAAGATGGCACCGATCTGCACTCGCGCAACCGCGATGCGCTGATCCCGATCTTCCCGATGATCACCCGCGACACTGCGAAGAACACCAAGTATGCCTGGACCTATGGGGCCGGTGACTGGAAGATCGCGGTGACTGCGGGCATGATGGGGACGGATGCACGGCTGAAAGCTGCCGGCGCTCAAGCCCGCAAGAAGCTGCTCGCCGCCTCACCGGGTCTCAAGGCCCTCGTGGAGGCCGTCGAGACGGCGCTGACGGGGAAGGCCGCGAAGGGCAACGTCGTCGGAAAGCCGCGTGGCTATCTCATCGGCCTCGACGGCCGCCGCTTGTTCATTCGATCGAAGCGCGCCGCCGTGAACACGCTCTTCCAGTCCGCTGGGGCGCTCATCTTCAAACAGGCGATGGTGATCTGCCACACCGAGCTGACAGGGGTTCGGCCCTCTGTGATCGGCGCGCAGGGGCCTGAAGCGGCCACCAAGCTGGTCCCCGGCAAAGACTTCGAGCAGATGCTCTGGGTCCATGACGAGGTTCAGTTCGACGCTCGTGATGATGGCATCGCGAGTGTGGTCGGGGCTGCAATGGTCAATGCCATCAAGGTGGCTGGTGAGCA
>Ga0265327_10000918_pt1 | contig 43143 bp, 34 predicted proteins | sample 41621metaG_FD_202089 | JGI IMG/M metagenome (GOLD analysis project Ga0265327, IMG submission 202089) | Rhizosphere microbial communities from Carex aquatilis grown in University of Washington, Seatle, WA, United States - 4-16-21 metaG | ecosystem: Host-associated > Plants > Roots > Rhizosphere... | reverse complement strand
GGCTAGAAACCTGGCCAAGTACGCCGCAAGCTCTGCGGTGTCAGCCTGTGGAGTCCAGAGCGCTGGCGTCGCGCAAGCGGCGTGAAACTCTGGACGGCGAAGCAGGAAGAAAAAACTAGATTTTATGAAAAATCATAGATTTTTCAGAGCGGACAGTCCATGTCCCCGGCGACCGACTCCCATCCAAACTCCAAGCTTGGCTGGAGGCCGGTGTGCGTCCGCAATCGCCAGCTTCCCACCCTTCGGCCCGTCCCTCCAACCTTCGTGTGGACGAAGTTCTCCAGGACTACTTCGACGGCCTGCGCAAAAAAAGTGAGCGCCTGCCCGTCGCCCGCATTGACCCGCAAAACAGCCTGGCCAATACCTTCCACTTGCCCGACATCTATGAAGAGCTTTATACGGAGCCCATGCGCTTGGGCAACAGCGCCGAGTCCAAAGCGCACAAACTGATAGACGCCATCGCCAGCCCGGAATACCGCTTCACTGCGCTGCGGGGCGGGGTTGGCTCGGGCAAGAGCGCCTTTCTCAACCACCTGGGCTGTTGCCTGTCCGGCGGCGGCGGGACAAGCCCGGCGCTGAAGGACAGTATCCCGGTGGTCGTTGCGCTTGGCGGCAGCCTCGAAACCATCCAGACCTACGCACAGAAATCGCTGGCCGGGCTTGCTTGGGCGCTGGTGGAGCGGGCTTTTTCCCATGCGGCAGGCGCAGACACCTAACCCCCATGTCGCATTCGATGTTTTCCTCAGCCACAACAGCCAGGACAAGCCCGCCGTGTGGGAACTGGCCCAGGCGTTGGAATCGCGGGGTTTGCGGGTGTGGCTGGACGAGGAACAACTCGTGCCGGGACGTCCCTGGCAGGAGGCGCTGGAAAAGACCATTCAAACGGCAGGCGCGGCGGCCGTGTTGATCGGCAAGAGCGGCCTTGGCTCTTGGGAAACCCCGGAAATGCGCGCCTGTCTGGCGGAGTTTGTCAGCCGAAAATTGCCGGTGATCCCCGTGCTGCTGCCCGACGCCCCTAAAGAACCGGAACTGCCGCTGCTCCTCCGAGGTTTTACCTGGGTTGACATGCGCGCAGGGTTGAACAGCGGCGGGCTGGAAAAATTAGTGTGGAGCATCACCGGGCTCAAACCAGAGCCAGCACCTGGACGCCCTGAAGGCGGGCCACAGCCATCCGCCGCCCGCATCCTAGTGGCCACCCGGCCTTACGCCCTTCCTACGGGTGCCGGCTTGCCCAGATTCAAAACGCTCGATTTGGCACCGCTGAACGGCGAACAGATAGACCGTTTCGCCGGACGCTGGTACCGCGAACTCCAGCGGGCCAACGATTGGAGCGACGGCGAAACCGCCGCCAAGATTGCAAGCCTGCGCTCGGCGGTCGGGCCACAGTCCGACTTGAGGGAGCTCGCCGCGCAGCCCTTGCTGCTGACCCTGGTCGCCTCACTGCACAGCCGCCTTTCCCCTCTGCCAGGCAGCCGCGCCGAACTCTACGAGACGGCAGTGGCCTTGTTGCTGTCTTCGCGTTGGCATGATGCGAGCGAGGACGGCCAGTTCCACTTCCTACGGGCTTGCGCCGAGCCGCTGCGCCAAGGGAAAGGCCCCATACGCGACGGCTTGCAGGCGGTCGCTTTCCACCTGCACCAGCAGCGCAGCCGCCAGGCCGCGGACGCCGACGTCCCCATGGACATGCCCTACCGGGAAGTGTGCGGCTGGTTTGCCGAGATACTCCCCAAGGATTGTAGCGCCGCTTCCGTGGTCGAGTTTCTTGAGCAGCGCGTAGGCATCCTGATCCGCAATAGCGAGGGAAGTTATGGCTTTCCCCACCGCTCGTTCCAGGAATATCTGGCCGCCTGCCATTTGAATGACCACGCCATCCCCGACACCGCTACGGCGCTCTTGGACTTGTTGCGCCAAGCCCCTGGCTGGTGGCGCGAGGTCTTCCTGCTGGCTTTGGGCAAAGCCCAAAATGGAGGGGTGGTTCAACCTCTCGCTATTCTGACCACCTTGGTTCCCAAGCCGCCTGAAAACCAGCCCGCTGATTCGGACTGGCGGATTGCCATCCCGGCTGGCCTGGGCCTGCGGCAGTTGCGCGTGGCCGAATCCACAGCGAAACATCCGCTGGCCCAAGGGCTTTTCGAGCGCATTGACGATGCAGGCGTTCCACATCGCCCGCTATCCGGTGACGGTAGCCCAGTTCCAAGTTTTCATAGAAGGCGGCGGCTATGGTGAGAAAACTTGCTGGACACGGAAGGGAGGGGAATGGCGGGAGCGGGCCTCGCGGACGCAGCCCTTGCACTGGGACACCCAGCAAGCCTACCCCAACCGCCCGATAGTCGGTGTGACTTGGTACGAAGCGATGGCATTTTGCCGCTGGCTGGGCCAACAGACCCATCGAACCATCAGCCTCCCGACCGAAGAGCAATGGGAATTTGCCGCCAAAAGCGCACAGGGAAGACATTATCCTTGGGGGGATGGCGCATGGACTGCCCAGCTGGCGAACTGCGACACTTCAAATATTGGTCATCCTGTCACCGTCGGCCTGTATCCCGAAGGCGCGACCCCCGAGGGTGTGTTCGACCTCGCCGGCAACACCAAGGAATGGTCGTTGAGCCTACACCAAGACGCACTGGTCAGGCCGAGCAAGGAACGTGACGACCCCGAAGCCTCAGGGTTGCGTATGGCGCGGGGCGGCGGGTGCTTCAGCCCAGTAGATGCCCTAGTCTGCACCTATCGGCAGCCCTTCGAGCCAGCCAGCGGGGCTACTGACATGGGTTTTCGGGTCGTCAGCGAGGCAGCAGCCAAACCGGCCCCAGCCCCGCCTCCACTGCCGACGAAAAGCCAGGAAACTGTCCGCAAGGCCGGGGAAGCTGTTCCGCCCAGCCGTGAAAAACCGAGTTCAGGCGGACTTGCGCGGAGCGTTTTGGGGATTCATCCGCCTGCGACAGGCCAGTTGGTTGGGCGGTTCGATGAAACAGCCAGATTGGATAATGCGTTCCAAGCGGATAATGTCGCCGTCCTTGGCATCACCGCACCCGGCGGCGTGGGTAAATCGGCCTTAATTTACGAATGGATTAAACCTCTTCGAGAAAGCAACGACTATCCTGGTTCCATGTACGCCTGGGTGTTTTATGAAGGCGATTCGAGTTCAAACAATTTCTTCGTCAACATCTCCAGCTATCTCGGCATGGAGGAAAATATTCCGGATTCCGACATAGACAAGGCAAACTGGCTGTTTGAACAGTATAAAAATAGGAACATGGTGTTGATCCTGGACAGCATCAAATGATCGATCCGAGGAATCAGAGGACTGGATACACGCCATCAAGGTGTTGAACTACTATGAGCATGCTGCCCAACAGGACGAGATCATCCTGTTGCGGATGATGTCGCTGTTCCACCGCGCCATGTCCCAAGCCGAAAGGGCTCATTTGCTAGGCCATGCCGGCTTTGTCCAAGCGGTGGCCGGAAAGTCGGACGAGGAATGGGAGGATTGCCATGACCGGCTGGAAAGCCTTGGCCTATTGATTTCAAGGGGCGAAACGACGCGCAAGCACTGGGATTGCCACCCCTTGGTCCGCGAGCACTTCCGCGACAAATTCAGGCAAGAAGAACCGGCGCACTGGTGCCAAGCCCACCGCGTCCTATTCGACTACTTTGCCGCCCGGCCCACCCATGAATTGCCGAAGACCCGGGAGGAACTCATCCCCCTTTACCGGGCCGTCCACCACGGCTGGTGGATTTCGCCGACCGCAGCGGCAGCTTGAAACGGCGGATACGCAGCCGCTGCCGCCTGGCGGCGGTCAAGCACATGCAAGGCGATTTCGACAGCGCCCAGCGTTTGTTCGAGCAGGCAGTGGAGTTGCAGCAGCGCCACGAACCCGGAAAGCCTGTTTTATACTTGGACCATGGATTCTTATACCGCCGTTTCTTGCTCGAACATCCCCGGCCTGAAGATTTTGACAAATTACTGCATGAAGCAGAGGCCGCGTTGGATTTTGACCGGGGTTTTCAGCCAGAACACACGTGGCTCGTAGCCATCGGCCTGGGTTTATTATCCAAGTCCTCCGCGCTGGCAAAGCTTGGGATACATATCCAAGAGAAAGAACGTGCCGCCAACCGCTTGTTTGAAGAAACCTTCACCACCTTGAAGAATTCAGGCAGCGTGATCTATTTGCCGGAGTTCCACCTCGCCAAGGCCAGATTCCATTTGGAACGCAGGCAGCCATTCTATGGAGAGGCAGTGCTGGAAGCGGATAAGGCCTTGCGCTATGCCGAGGACTACAAAATACCGCTATACCGCGTCGATGCCAACCTCATCAAGGCCCGCGCCTACCGCGCCATGAACGAATCCGGCAAAGCGGAGGAATACCTCAAACTCGCCGAAGACGAGATGAACCAACTGGGCTATTTCCGACGCCGACAGGAAATCGAGCAGTTATGGCAAAACAGAGGGCGGCGGGTTTAGACGCCGTGGCCGGTTTCGAGGATGCGGAACACATCGTTTCGGCCACGGCCAGCCGTCGCGTCTTGTCCAGCCGTTCTCACAGCGCCCGCAGGTTTTCGCCGTCCAGGCACGTTTCGATGGCGGCGATCAACTCCGCCTTGGGCGTCGGCTTACTCGTCGACGGTAGCAGCGCCAGGAGAGTCTTCCAGTTAAGCCAATGCGGGCGGCGCGGCGACGCCGGCGCAAATCATGGCGCAGCCCGGTTGGTGAACCTCCGCGCGGTTTTGGCGAAAAGCCGGCTGTTTGTTGAATTCACCAATTGAAACAACGGCTTGCGGCGCAGCGGCGGGTTTTTTCCGGCTTGAGGTCCACCAAGCCATGCGAATCAATGGCTTAGGCTTGTTTTATGGACTGAAAAAGCGGTAAAATAGCCCCGCCTCTGCGACCAGCCCCGAGGTCCACCATTTTGCCACTGCCAGCCCTTGCGCCACGCGGCCCCCAGAGGGCAGAGTCGCAGAGGCATTAGCCGTTAAGGCTGTTGAAACAGTTGTCACCAAAGGTTTGATTGCATCCTGCTGGAGTCGCAGAGGCATTAGCCGTTAAGGCTGTTGAAACACGTGGCCGGTTTGCGAACTGGTGCCGCCCCCGGGTCGCAGAGGCATTAGCCGTTAAGGCTGTTGAAACTTGTGTTTTTCGAAACCAAGATTTTTTTTGGTTTTGGTCGCAGAGGCATTAGCCGTTAAGGCTGTTGAAACGGCTTCTTGCAGGCTCTTCTCTACTTCTTAATTCCGTCGCAGAGGCATTAGCCGTTAAGGCTGTTGAAACTTCGTGGAATTCCGCATCAATATAATCTTCAGCGGAAGTCGCAGAGGCATTAGCCGTTAAGGCTGTTGAAACGATTTGCCCATGGTTGGAATAGGTCTTTACGGGGCGTCGCAGAGGCATTAGCCGTTAAGGCTGTTGAAACTCATATTCAGGTGGTGCCACCACCCAAAAGATTAGCAAGTCGCAGAGGCATTAACCGCCAAGGTTTTCAAGACCGCCGGATCTTGTATCCGCTTTGCGATATCATGGAGTTTTAAGATTGTTGGAACACAAAAAAACCGTCCCTGCGCCGCTTTCCACGCAGGGACGGTTTTTTTACACGTCCGTGTTTGACGCTGAGTGCCTAAGCCAGCCGGGCCGCATCGCTTGCCTTGCGCCAGCGCGCAAACCGGCCAGCATCAATACCGGGCAAACCTGCGTGGACGCCTGGTTTTTGCGCCTGCCGTGTCGCCGCCCGGCGTCACCTTTCATCGCCCAATACCTATTTTCCAGCCATCCGAACAGGTTTTCTTGGCAAACCCCGGCCCGCTCGTTTACACTTGAAACCCAATCCGCGCCGGGATTCGCCCGCGCAGCACGGCGCTACAGGGGCACAGGGGAAACGATGCGAGAAAACACCCGGACAAACTTCGGCCCGGCGGCCAAGCCCGGCTTCGCCGCCGCCGCGCCGAAGCTTGCGGACGCGGCGGATCTTCGGGTTTTGCCGGCGTCGCCAGGAGAGCCGCCATGGCAAGAAAAATAAGCCTGGCTTGCCCGCCCGCGCCGCCCGAGGCCGATCCGCAAGGCCCTGGCATGCTCCGCAAAACCTACGCCATCAAACTCGTCACGCCGCTGTTCGGCGGCGGCGTCGAAACCAGCGAAAACGACCCGATAACCTTGATCCGGCCCCCGTCGATACGCGGCCATCTGCGCTTTTGGTGGCGGGCGACGCGGGGCGCGGCGTGCGAGTCCGTCCACGCATTGCGGCAGCGCGAGGCGGAGATTTGGGGTTCGACGGATAATCCCAGCCCGCTCAAGATTGAAACCACCTGCAAAAACCCTCCGCCCGCAAAGCCATGCGCTGAATACCTGCGCGAGGACAGGAATGGGCGGGAGGTTTATAAACTGGCTTGGAAGCCGCCTTTTGCCAACACCTCGCTGCCCTACGCCTTGTTTCCGTTCCAAAGCGACAACAAGGCCAGGCAACCCGGCAAGTTCATTGAGGCGATGGCGTTTCAACTGGACATTTGGCTGCCGGAACCTTCGCAAATGGCGAAGCGGCGCGAGGTTTACAACAGGCAGCGCAAGGCGCTGAGTCTGCCCGAACTGAGCCCCGGGCAGGACGATATTGAAAACGAGCTGGAGGCGGCGATTTGGGGCTGGGTGAACTTTGGCGGCATTGGCGCGAGGACACGGCGCGGCTGCGGGGCGCTCTATTGCAAGCCTTACGCCCCGCCCTCGCTTGGCCAGATTCCGGCTTGGTTGCGGCAGGCCGACGCGGACTATGGCCCGTTTAACCGCGCCCAAACGCGTCCCTGGCCGCTCATGCGCGCCGAGACACTGGTGCATTCCCGGCTTCAGCGCCCGGTGGACGCCTGGGCCGAGTCGGTCAAACTGATGCGCGACTTTAGGCAAGGCGGCACCGGCAGGAACGCCGGCCCTGGCCGGTCATTTTGGCCGGAAGCCGATTCCCTGCGCGCGCTCACAGGCCGGGGGGATGCCCGGCATAGGCGCAGCAGCACTTTGACTCATCCCATCAGCCCTGGCAATGTGGCATTTCCCCGCGCCGCGTTGGGCCTGCCCATTGTGTTTCATTTCAAAGACGGCGCGGACAGCGCAAACGATTGCGAGCTTTACCCGCAAGGCGCGACGCGCATGGCCAGCCCGTTGATACTGCGCCCATTGGCGGTCAACGATGGGACACAGGCGGTGGCGATGGTGTTGCGGCTGAATACGCCAGGGCCGGAAAGCCTGGCGCTTAAACACCTCGATGCATTGCATGACCTGCCCCCGCTAGAAAAAAACCACATAGCCAGGCTGGAGTTGGCCGATTATGCCCATTCCCCCATGGGCCATCCACCCGGCCGCGGCCCAAAGCGCTCCGCCCAGGGGTCGGCCCTGGAGGCTTTCATCGCGTTCGCGTTGGAAAAGGGCTTCGAGGTGGCATCGTGACCCAACACCTCCTCGCCCTCTCCCTAGGCCCGATCCAGGACTTTATCAGCGCCGCCCGGCGCACCCGCGATGTGTGGTTTGGCTCGTTCCTGCTGTCGGAAATCAGCAAGGCCACGGCGAAGGCCGTGCGCGGCCAAAACGGCGGGCTGATCTTCCCCAACCCCCACCCCGCCAACACCGGGGCCTTGGAGCCAGGCAGCGATTTCAAAGTCGCCAACATCATCCTCGCCGAACTGCCGCCCGGCGTGACGCCCCAAGCCGTCGTCGACGCCGCCGGGCACGCCGCGGTTGACTGCTGGAAGCGCCACGCCAAGCGCGCGGAGGCCGCGGCGCAAACGGTCATAAACCCCGGGTTGTGGCACGAGCAGATCGACGATGTGCTGGAGTTTTACGCCGCGTGGATGCCGCTGCAAAGCGGCGCGGACTATGCGGAAACCCGCCTGCAGCTCATGCGCCTGCTGGCGGGCCGCAAAGCCTTGCGGGATTTCAAACCGCACCGGGGCCATGCGAAAATCCCCAAGTCGTCGCTGGACGGGGCCAGGGAAAGCGTGTTCAAACCCCGCGAGGAACGGCGGCGGGCCTTGCTCGACGACCTGGATCTCGCCCAGCGCCTGCGGCTGTCGCCGGGCGAGGAGCTGGACATTCTCGGCGTCACCAAGCGCTGCGCGACCAAACAAGCCTTTCCCTCCGTCGTGCGCGTCGCGGCCGACCCGTGGATACGCGGCGTCATGCAGGGGGGCGAGGACGCGCGAGCCACGCTCAAAACCCTGGGCCAGGAATGCGGAAAGGTTTTCGTATACGAAGACGAAACCCGGCCCCACACCAGCGGCAGCGGCCCTTGCTATCAAGAAACCCCGTTCCCCTATGACGGCGCGGTGTTGTTTCCCGAGCGGGTGAAAGCCCTGTTGAAAGCGCCGAAAGACCGGGCCAAAACCTCGGCGGACGAGCTTGACTGGCTGAGGCCGCAGGCGCGCGAGGCCCTGCGGCGAATCCGCGACGATCTGCTGCCTAGATTGCAGAAAAGCCAGGAAAACGGTTTGGGCTACGGCGAGCCGGAACCCTATCTGGCGGTTTTGGTGGCCGACGGCGACCGCATGGGCAAAACCCTCTCGGCCCTCGGCACGGCGGACAGGCACCGGGATTTTTCCCGCCAGTTGGCCGAGTTTGCCGGCCAGGCGGCCGCGGCGGTGAAGACGCACCACGGCTGCCTGGTCTATGCCGGCGGCGACGACGTGCTGGCCTTGGTGCCGGTCGACCAATGCCTGGCCTGCGCCCGGACGCTGCATGACGGGTTTGCCGCCTTGCTGGCGGGCTTCCAAGACGCGGCGGGCCAAACCCCCAGCCTGTCCGTCGGCATCGCCATCGGCCACTGCGTCGAGCCTTTGGAAGATTTGCTGGACTATGGGCGGCAGGCGGAGAAAGCCGCGAAAAACCCCGACCGCGACGGGCTGGCGGTCAACCTGCACACCCGCGGCGGCGCGCCCGTGCGTGTCCGCGCCCAGTGGCCGGAAGACCTGGCCGGACGCCTGGAGCAATGGGCGGGCCTGCACCGCGACGAGCTGATTTCCGACAAGGCCGTGTTCGACTTGCGGCAACTGGCCACCGACTATGCCGCCTGGCCGAAAACCCCGGGCACCGACGAGGCCGTCAAGCGGGACATCGCCCGTTTGTTCAGCCGCAAGCAAGCCGGCGGCAAGCCCTTGGACAGCGGACTGTTTCAAGAACCGCTGGACGCTTGTTTTCAAGCCGCCAGCCACGACGGGCAAGCGGTATACCAGGACGGCCACCCCGGCATCCTGCGGCTGGCCAACGAATGGATCATCGCCCGCAAAATCGACCGCGTGCGGCGGCAGGCGCAAGGCAAACCCCCCAAGGCGGACGCATGAGCCTGCATCTCACCCTGACCCCGCGCGACCCGCTGGTCGCCCGCGACGGCCGCCCGTTCGGCCAGGGCGCGCGCATGAAGTCGCTGGACTGGCCCTATCCCTCGGTGCTGGCCGGGTCTTTGCGCAGCCTGCTGGGCAAGGCGGCGGGCGGCGATTTTTCCGAAGCCGCCGTGCAAACGCTGAAAGCCATCGACATCGCAGGCCCCTTGCCCTGCCTGGACGGCGAGCTGTATTTCCCGGCGGCGAAGGATTTGCTGGTGTTTGCGGACGACGCCCGGCAGCGCCAGGCCATGCCGCTGCGCCCGCAGGCCCTGCCGAAAGGCGCGGGCTGCAACCTCCCCGGCGGCGCGCTGTGGCCGGTGGCCGTGGACGCCGAGGCCAAGCCCGCACCCGCCCCGGCCTTCTGGTCAAGCCGGCGGATGGCCGGCTGGCTGCTGGACAAACCCTTCATCCCGCCGGAAAACGGCGCGCCCGGCTCAGGCTTCCTGGACGCCCCGGCCAAGGACGAGCGCATGCACGTCAGCATCGACCCCGACACCTACGCGGCGGAAGAGGGGCTGTTGTTCATGACGGCGGGCCTGGACATGGGCCTCCCCGGCCAGGCCGGGCCGGTCACGCTGGCGGCCCGGATAGAGGCCGGGGACGCCTGGCGCGGGCGGCTTGAGCGGCTGGACGCCTTGCACCCGTTCGGCGGCGAGCGGCGGCTGGCGCATTGGCGGGCGGAACCGGCCGGGGCGGCTTGGCGCTGCCCGGACGAACTCGGCGCGGCCTTGCGCCAAACGAAAGCCGTGCGCCTGGTGCTGGCGACGCCCGCCCTGTTTGCGCGGGGCTGGCTGCCCGGCTGGCTGGATGCCCGCACGCTGGCAGGCCGCCCGCCGGGAACGTCCTCCCTGCGCTTGCGCCTGGTCGGCGGCTGCGTCGAGCGCTGGCGGCCGATTTCCGGCTGGGGCCTGGAGAACGGCGCTGTCGGGCCTAAGCCCGTCCGCCGCCTCACGCCCGCCGGCAGCGTGTATTTTTTCACCGTGGAGGCAGGTTCAGCCGCGGAGCTGGCCGGCCCGGCCTGGCTGCGCTCCGTCGCCGACGAGGCGCAAGACCGGCGCGACGGCTTTGGCTTGGGGTTATGGGGCATCTGGCATCCACCAACAGGGGACAATTGACCGTGGCAAACACACGCATCTACTGGCTACACGCGCTGACGCCGCTGCATGTCGGCACCGGCCAAGGCACCGGCTTCATCGACCTGCCCATCATGCGGGAGAAAACCACCCGCTGGCCGCTGGTGCCAGGCTCGTCGGTGAAAGGGGTTTTGGCGGACTACTACCAGGCGAGCGCCGAAGAACGGGGTAAAAACGCCTCGCTGCGGGCCGCTTTTGGCCGCGCCGACCACAGCGAGGCGGACAAGGACAACGCAGGCTCGCTGGTGTTCACCGACGCCCGCATGGTCTGCCTCGCGGTGCGCAGCCTGTTCGGCACCTTCGCCTGGGTGTCCTCGCCGTTGGCCTTGCGGCGCTTCCAGCGCGACCTGGCGGCGGCGGGCATCGCCGGCCTGCCCGGCCATTGCCCGGTCTCCGAAAGCCAAATCCACCTGCCGGCAGGTGTCGCGTCCGCCTTGGAAATGGACCAAAACGTATACCTGGAAGACCTGGATTTCCAAGCCGCGCCCTGCGCCTGCGCCGGGCAATGGGCTGCGGAACTCGCCGCCTGGGTCTTCCCCGGCGACGCCGACTGGCAAGCGCTGTTCAAAGCCCGCTTCGCCATCCTGCCGGACAACTCGTTTGACTACCTCTGCGAAATGGGCACGGAAGTCAACGCCCGCATCCGCATCGACGAGGAGACCCAAACCGTCGCGCCCGGCGCGCTGTGGTACGAGGAATCCCTGCCCGCCGAATCCATCCTGGCCGGGCTGGTGTGGTGCGACCGGGTGTTTTCCAGCGACAAGACCCTCACCCCAGGCAAACTGCTGGACGCCTATTGCGCCGCCCCGCGCGCCGTGCAAATCGGCGGCAAGGCCAGCGTCGGCAAGGGCCGCGCGCGCTGCGTGTTCACCGCGGACGGAGGCCGGCCCGATGCCCACCCGTGAGCAAGAGCGGGCGCAGCGCGCCCATGCCCGCGTCGCCGGGCGCAAGGGCGGCGGCCAGGAAGCCGAGTACAAGCGCTTTTGCCAGCGCTTCCCGGCGCTGCTGCAAAGCTGCGGGCTGGCGCAGGCGGTGGCCTTTGCCGAGGCGAAAGACCAAGCCCCCTATCTGGACGACCTGGCCTGCGTGGCCGGGGCGTGCAACCGGGAAACCCTGGCCGCGCAGGCCAGGGAAGCCGGGCTGGCGCGCTATCAAAAACTCAGCCGCGACGCCCTGTCCGCGGCGGCCTGGCTGAAACGCTACGCCGAAGCCCTGCTGGACGGAAAACAGCCATGACCGCGCCGGCCTGCCGAAAAGCCTTGCTGGACATCCGGCGCGACCAGGGCGCGCATGCCGGCCTGCTGCTGGCAAGCTATCTGCGCGCGCCGGTCAAAGACAAGGACAAGCACCCCGCCGAACGCGCGCTGCTGTTAAACGCGGCGGTCAAAGCCAGCCACGACGCCCAAGCCCTGTACGAAGCCGCCTACCGCCGCCGTCAGGCCGACCTGGGCCAACTCGCCAACCCGGCCAGCCGCCTGTCCACCGTCCAAGGCCGGCTCGTCGTCGGCCTGGGCGGCGAGAACGTCCTGGAAGCCGGCATCAGCCTGCACCACACCTACGGCGTGCCGGTGATACCCGGCTCCGCCTTGAAAGGCCTGGCGGCGCATTACTGCGACCGGGTGTGGGGCGCGAACCACCAGGAATATCAGCGCCAGGTCGAAGAAGCCGACGGGCGTGTCCGGCCAGGGGCCGCCCACCACGTCCTGTTCGGCGGCGGCGACGACGCCGGCCATGTCGTTTTCCACGACGCCTGGCTGGCCCCGCAATCGCTGAAACCCGGCGCGGGCCTGGTGCTTGACGTGATGACGCCGCACCATGCCGGCTACTATGTCGGCCAAGACGACGCCCCGCCCGCCGACTTCGACGACCCCACGCCGATCAGCTTCCTCGCCGTCACCGGCGTTTTCCAGGTGGCGGTCTCCTGCGCCAGCGAAGACGGGCGAGCCTGGGCGGAATTGGCGCTGGAACTCGTCGCGCGGGCGCTGGCCCATTGGGGCGTGGGCGGGAAGACCCGCGCGGGCTATGGGCGGATGGCCGCCTCCGCCCCGCCCGCCCAAGCGCTGGACGACCCCTTGGCGGCGTTCAAAGCCTGGTTTGAGGCGCAAAAGTTCGGCGGGCATAACAAAGGCACGCATGCCGCCATTATTCCCGAGCTGAACAAGCTGAAGGACGTGGCGGCGGGCAAGGCGTTTGTCAAAACCGTGTGGAAAAAGAAAGGTTCCACCACGGACAGCGTGTGGGCTTTTTTGAACGCATAAACTTAATCGTTCCCACGTTCCGCGTCAAAGCCATTAACTTAAGCCAAATCCGGAGTGCGAGATTTATCTTGCACAGGGCGCAAGCCATTGAAAATTTGTGCAAGATAAATCTTGCACTCCGGAGTCGATACGGAATTTCACCCAACCACACCCAAAACGAGTGGCCATATGAATAGATTTAAGCACTACCTAAAAACCCAATGGGAATCCAATGTCTACGGCGCGATCTGGATACCTATTATATTTATAGCGGTCGGGACTGGCGATGTTATTTTCATACTGTCCAGCCTCTTTTTAGGCGCGGTGGCTTTGTGGATAATCTACCTGCTGATCGACAAATATGAAAAATTGCAACTCGAAAAGCGCAAGAAAACCCAAGTGTTTGGCGGCCCGGCGTCTGGAATCGCGCGCAGGGGGATCATTTTTACCGTCGGGCGGCAAGTGGAGACAGTCGCCTACTCGTTGCACGGCCTCAAGCCCGAGTTTGTCGGCTTTATTTGCACGGGGGAAACCATCGGCACGGCGAAAAACGCGGATTTTAGCAAACATTTCACCGAAGACACCGCGCGGTATGAAATCGTCAACCCTTACGAGATTGAAGACATCCGGACCAAAACCAAGCTCATCATCGACTGGATGGAAAAGAAAGGCCTGAGCGCCAAGGACATCGCGCTTGACCCGACCGGCGGTTTGACCTCCATGTCGCTGGGCGCTTATTCAGCCGCCTACGAGCGGCAGATCGACTCGCAATATGTGCGCTCCGACTATGATGAAAACAACAAGCCGATACCCGGCACACAGCAATTGACGCGGCTGACCGGCTACCTGGAATAGCGCATCCGACCGCGCCGCCGCACCCTGCAAAATCGGCCTGCCGCGGCGGCTGGCCTGAACCCGCCCTTTTCATTTTGGGCCAACGCCTTGCAACCCAAGGCCGGATTTTTGCGCGAACCCCAAGCGGCGTTTCGGCCCCGCGCCGGCTGGCCGGCAAATTTTCCTTGCCATTCAACAAGCTGGCGGACATTGCGCGGCGATTTCCGGAACCGGGGTTCGCGCGATGAACAAAATCATTGGCTTAGGCTGTTTTGCGGCGAAAAAAACGGCTAGAATGAGGCCACCACGGCGAGCTTCCAGGCGGTTCGCGCAATGACCCTTTCCAAGCCACGCACGGCGCGGGCTCCAGAGCCTGCCGTATCGCCGTGGTATTAGCCGTTAAGGCTGTTGAAACAGTAGGGGCGGGGTTGGACCCGCCCCTACGCGGCGTATCGCCGCTAATCGTTCCCACGCTCTGCGCTCATCGTTATACACAAGTCGGTGCGGGGCCTGTTGAAATGGAACCCCGGAGGGGTTCAAGCGATTAGCCGGGGGTTGAGCGCAGCGACACCCCCGGATAATGCGGAAAAAAATGCCACGACCCCGAAAGGGGTCGCAGAAATCCAGGCTTCAGCGAATTGCGGCCCAAATGACTGCGACCCTTCCAGGGTCGAAAGCGTGTTTTCGCCGCTATCCGGGGGTATCGCTGCGCTCAACCCTTAGGCTTTTGGCTGGCAACCCTCCGGGTTGCAAAACACCGGCATCTGCGCGCTTGTGTATAACGATGAGCGCTCCGCGCGGGAACGAGAGAGAAACCCCCCGCCCATTCCCGGAAACCCCGTGCCCACACCCGAACTGATTTTCTACGACGCCGAATTCACCGGCCTGCGCCAACACACCACCCTCATTTCGGTTGGATTCAGCAGCACGTCGGGCGCGGAGTTTTACGCCGAATTCACCGACTACGACCGCGGCCAGTGCGACGGCTGGATACGGGACAATGTGCTGGCCCACACCCGCTGGCTGCGCGACGGGGAGGCCGGGCCGCGGTGGTCGCGGGAGGGGGGCTTGACCTTGTGCCTGGGCGGGCGGGCCGAGGTCGCCGGCTGGCTGGCCGAGTGGCTGGGCCAGTTCCCCGCCGTGGAAATCTGGGCCGACTGCCTGGCCTGGGACTGGGTGCTGTTCTGCGAGCTGTTCGGCGGGGCTTTGCACATCCCCCGCCAGGTGTTTTACATGCCCCACGACCTGGCGACCCTGTTCCGCTGCCGGGGCCTGTGCGCCGACACCCCCCGCGCCGAGTTCGCCGGCCTGGCGCAAGCCGGCGCGGCCGGGCCGCGGCACAACGCCCTGTGCGACGCGCGGGTGGTGAAGGCGTGCTATCAGAAGATCGGGCTGGGCATTTGACCGGGCCGGCCCCGCGTTTGGTGAACCTCGCGCGGTTTTCCGCCCATTCCGGCGCGGTCAGGCGTTTTTCCAGTCAAAACAAGCGGTTGCGCGGAGGTTTGGGTTTTTTTCCGGCTTGAGGTCCACCAAATCTTTTAAATCAATGGCTTGGGCTTGTTTTCGGGGTCAAAAACCGCGTAAAATGGCCCCACCTCTGCGACAGCCACCGAGGTCTACCAAACAGACCGTTCCAGCCCTTGCGTCACAAGGCCCCTAGAGGCCAGAGTCGCAGAGGCATTAGCCGCTAAGGCTGTTGAAACAATCTGCGAAACTTTTTGATTTTTTTCACAGAAGTCGCAGAGGCATTAGCCGCTAAGGCTGTTGAAACTGGATGTTGGGTGAGGTTTAGGATTGGCATTTCAGTGTCGCAGAGGCATTAGCCGCTAAGGCTGTTGAAACCCGTAGAAGAGGTTGACGGCGTCGATGACGCGGTGTCGCAGAGGCATTAGCCGCTAAGGCTGTTGAAACTTTTTGCCTATTCCCGGCTGTCCACTCAGACACATGGTCGCAGAGGCATTAGCCGCTAAGGCTGTTGAAACCCAGGTTGTCAAGGATGAACATCGGGGGCAGCCCCTGTCGCAGAGGCATTAGCCGCTAAGGCTGTTGAAACATTCCTTGACCCGATCCAAGCTTGGGAGAATGTCGGTCGCAGAGGCATTAGCCGCTAAGGCTGTTGAAACGCTGATTCGTTCTAGTTCGGCTTCAAACGCTGGTCGCAGAGGCATTAGCCGCTAAGGCTGTTGAAACTCGTTCCAAGTTCTTTACCGACCTCGCCCGAATTAAGTCGCAGAGGCATTAGCCGCTAAGGCTGTTGAAACGACTTTCCACCGCGGCCCTTTGCCTTCACCTTGTCTGGTCGCAGAGGCATTAGCCGCTAAGGCTGTTGAAACACTTTTAAATCCTCAGAGTTTATTGGCTCATACAGTCGCAGAGGCATTAGCCGCTAAGGCTGTTGAAACCTTCACCATCAGGACACAATGATTTCAGGACACTCTTGTCGCAGAGGCATTAGCCGCTAAGGCTGTTGAAACCGTATGTGACTACCGTCCCCCGGCACTCCTCAGCGTCGCAGAGGCATTAGCCGTTAAGGCTGTTGAAACGGCATCCGTCCCCGGGCGCTGGCCCTTCACGAAGTGTATCGCCGTGGTATTAGCCGTTAAGGCTGTTGAAACCCTTTAAATATCGCCTTGAGGATGTCGGCTTGGGTGGTATCGCCGTGGTATTAGCCGTTAAGGCTGTTGAAACCGGCTTCAATCGTGCGGTCGATGCGGTGGAGATTGTATCGCCGTGGTATTAGCCGTTAAGGCTGTTGAAACGGCGTTGCGCTCGATGCTGTGGAGGCTGTTGCGCGTATCGCCGTGGTATTAGCCGTTAAGGCTGTTGAAACGGGCTGGCCTCGGCCAACCTGGACGGCCATCTCGGTATCGCCGTGGTATTAGCCGTTAAGGCTGTTGAAGCATTGCAGATGGCGTCCGACAATTCGGGAATCACCGTATCGCCGTGGTATTAGCCGTTAAGGCTGTTGAAACCCACAAAGTGCTAGATTCTGGAACGGAAGAAGGCACGAGTGCCCCGGCCATTTTGTCTTGCCAGGTTTGGGCGTGACGGAGCGCCAAGCCCCAGCTTGGCCCGAGGCTGGACAACGCCAAGCTGGGGCTTGGCGTTCCGGCAGCCGCACAGGCGTAAGGCGAAAAAAGAAGGCCGTCAAACTATCGCGGTTAAGGCACTCGTCGCAGAGGCACTAGCCACACGCGGATAAAGCCTTGGCCGATGCTGTTGATGAAATCCAAGCGGCGCCCATTCCCCCGGCAAACAAAAGCCGGGGCGTTTTGGCGGCCTTAATCCTTTCCACCCTCCGCAAAACAGGACACCCGCCGACATGGATGCCGCCTGCCTCCCGCTAAACGCCCTGCTGCCTTTGCGCTCCGTCGTGGTCACTTTGCGCTGGCTGGAAGACACCGCCCCGGCGTTTTTCCACCAGCCCGCCCTGGGCGCTTTTCTGCGTTTTCTGGCCGAAAGCCCCGAGGGCTTCGAGCGCTGCATCCGCTTCGACGCGCCGGAGAGCGGGCGGGTCAGCTACCGCGCGGGCGATTACTACCGTTTTACCTTGATTGGCCTGGCCGGCGGCGAGCCGATGCTGGACACCTTGCTGCGCAACCTGGCCGGCCTGCCGGGCAGCAGCCCGAACACCGACCGGCGTTTGCCGTTCCGCGACAATTGCGTGTTGGTGGCGCTGCATGACGCTTTTTCCAGCCAAGCGGTCGGCGGCTTCGATGAATTGAGCGCCTACGCCTTCGACACGCTGCGGCAGGAGGCGGAACTGTGGCGGGGTTTTGGGCGGCTGTCCTGGCAGTGCCTGTCCCCGGCGCGCTGGCTGAAAGGCAAGGAACAGCGCGGCGAGGCCAAGGGCGAGGCGCGCTACTGCCGGGGCCGCGCCGATGTCGACGCGCCACTGTTGTCGGCCCGGCTTTACGACAGCCTGGCGGAACTGCTGCGGGCGCGGGGCGTGGCGACGCCCGCGCGGCCGGCCGCGCCGGCCCTGGAACTCGCCGACGGGCATTTGTTCTGGATGGACGCCGCCTACACCGACGGCGAGGGCGCAAGCCACAGCATGGGCGGCATGAGTGGACGGCTGCAATTGGCTTTTCCCGAGCCGCCGCCCGCCGCCTGGCTGCGACAAGCCATCCTCGGCCAGTACACCGGCCTAGGCCAGCGCGCCGCGTTCGGCTTCGGGCGCTACCGGCTGGAATCGCCCGAGGGGGCGTTTTCCTACCGCCGCGCCTTGCCCGCCGCGTCCTTGCTGGCGCGGGCGCGGGACGAGGGCAATCTGGCCGACGCCTGGCGGCATGTGCGGGCCAAGTGCGAAAGCCGCCGCGGAACCGCCGCCGAAGCGGACGGGGAAGCCTGGGATGAGGCGGACGGCGGGCTTGCGCCTGAAGACGGGCCGGCGGACACCGGCGAAATGCCGCTGGAACGCCTGCAACAGGCGTTGGATCGCGCCTTGCAAGGCGGGTATGCCCCGCCGCCGTTGCTGGGCGTGATCCATGCCACCTCCAGCGGCGGCGTCCGGCCTTTAGCCATTCCGCCGTTCTTTGACCGCGTGTTGCAACGCGCCGTCGCGCAAGTCCTCAGCCCCGCGCTGGAAGCCTCGCAATACCGCCACAGCTACGGCTACCGGGCGGGCCGTTCCCGCTTCAATGCCCGCGACGCCGTGCAAGCCGCCAGCCGCGAGGGCTACCGCTGGGTTTACGAATCGGACATCGAGGATTTTTTCGACAGCGTGGATCTTGGCCGGCTGGACGTCCGCCTGCGGGCTTTGTATGGGGAAGACCCGGTGGTGGATCTGCTGCTGGCCTGGATGGGCCAGCCGGTGGAGTATGAGGGCCAAACCATCGCCCGCCGCGCCGGCCTGCCGCAAGGCTCGCCGCTCAGCCCGGCCATGGCGAATCTGATGTTGGACGATTTCGACAGCGACATGGAGGTGCTGGGCTTCAAGCTGATCCGCTTCGCCGATGATTTTGTGATCCTGTGCAAAAGCTCCGAACAAGCCGAGAACGCCCAGCGCGCCGCCGCCGCCTCGCTGGCCGAGCATGGGCTGGGCCTGAACCCTGGCAAAACCCGGATCAGCGCCACCGCCGACGGCTTCCGCTACCTGGGTTATCTGTTCGTCAACGACATGGCGGTCGATGTCGCCGGCCATCAGGCGGAAACCCGCGGCACGCCTGAGATCCCGCCGAAGTCTTGGCTGGCGCGGCTGGGCGGGCGCCGCCCGTTGCCGACCCCTCTTCCGCCGGGCGAGGGGCCGCGCAGCCCGAGGGATGACACCGCTCTGAGGGATAACATCGCTCCCAGCGATGTTATCCCTGCCGCCAAAATCGGCGAAATGGACGAGCTAGGCCAACTGCTGTGCATCACTGGCGAGCGCGCCACGCTGTCCACCCACGCCGGCCGCCTGCGCGTGGAGCGCGACGGGCAAACCCTGCACGACCTGCCTTGGAGCCATCTGCAAGCGGTGGTCTTGTTCGGCCAGCACACCCTCACCACCCCCGCGCTGCAAGCGGCGCTCAAACAGTCAGTGCCGGTGCATTTCGCCGGGGCGCTGGGCGGCTATCGCGGCGTGCTGTGGACGGGCCGGCCCGCCGAGCCGGGCTGCGGCCTGTGGCTGAGACAGGCCAACCTGTTCGCCGACCCCGCCTTGTGCCTGGCGCTGGCCCAAGACATTGTCGCCGCCCGCATCCGCCATCTGCGCGAAACCCTGCGCCTGCGCGGGGAGACGGACGCCGCCGGGCGCTTGAAGGCCCGGCTTGAGGATGCCGCCCTGGCGGCGGACTTGGCGGCCTTGAACGGCGTGGAAGGCGCGGCCACGCGGGAATTTTTCCAGGCCATGGCCGGGCTGCTGCCGCCGGAATGGAATTTCACCGGGCGCAACCGCAAGCCGCCGCGCGACCCGGCCAACGCCCTGCTGTCCTTCGGCTACACGCTGCTGCACGGCTATGTCGAAACCCTGCTCCACGCCGACGGCCTGCTGCCGTGGCTGGGCTTCTACCACCAAGCCCACGGCCGCCACGCCACGCTGGCCTCCGACCTGATGGAGCCGTTCCGCCATCTTATCGAGCGCGCCGTCCTGTCGGCGCTGCAACGCCATGAGCTGAAGCCGCAAGACTTCTTCACCGCCGCGAACGGTGCCTGCCTGATGCGCAAAGACGCTCGCCGCGCCTTTCTGACGCGCTTGCTGGAACGCTTCAACACGCCGCTGGCGGCCCACGGCGCAGACCAGCCGCTGACCCCGGTGCGGCACATCCACCGGCAAAACGCCTCGCTGCTCCGCTGGCTCAACCAGGGCGAGGCGTTCCAGGCGTTTCGGACACGCTGAAACAGCGGGTGGGAGCCGCGCCCTCGCGGCGACTCAACTCGCCCGCCCGCTCCCCAGGTTCCAATCGCCGCGAGGGCGCGGCTCCCACGCCACGAGCAACCGCCATGCACATCTACCTCGCCTGTTTCGACATCAGCGACGACAAAAACCGCGACCGGGCCGGCAAGACGCTGCTGGCTTACGGCGAGCGGGTGCAAAAATCCGTGTTTGAAATCGCCCTGCGCCAGCCGCAAGAATTGCAGGCGATCCGCGCCGAGCTGCTGCCGCTGCTGGAGGCCGGCGACGACCTCAGGTTTTACGCTTTGTGCGCCGACTGCCGCCGCCAGTCGCTCGACATCCACGGCACGCCGCTGGCCCAGTTCCCGGCGGCGGTCGTGGTGTAGCAGCGCCCCAGGGGCGCGATGGATCGCGCCGCCGCCGCCGGTGGGTTCGCGCCCATGGGGCGCTGCTACGGCGGCGGCGTCAAGGCCGCCGCAAAAAGGGTGAACCTCCGCGCCGAAACCGGCCAAAATGCCGCAATCGCCAGTTTATTCAACAAAATCAGTTGCTTGGATTAAAACGCAGGAATTTTTCCGGCTTTAGGTCCACCAAGCCAATGGAATCAACAGCTTAACCCTTGCCAAGCCGTCAAAACCAGCCTAAAATCGCCCCACTGCTGCGACATCCCAGTCGGTTCACCAAACAGGCCCCTCCAGGCCACACGCTGCGCAGGCTCCAGAGCCTAGAGTCGCAGTAGTACTAGCCGCTAAGGCTGTTGAAACCTGATTGATAATATCAACCAAGGATTGTAGTTTATGTCGCAGTAGTACTAGCCGCTAAGGCTGTTGAAACGGGATTTTGTGGCAGTGGCGACTGCGGCGGGGTCTTGGTCGCAGTAGTACTAGCCGCTAAGGCTGTTGAAACATTTTCCATCGCTTTTACCTCGTAGAAAGTGATTTAGGGGTCGCAGTAGTACTAGCCGCTAAGGCTGTTGAAACCGACAACACGAGCGTCGAATGCCGTTTCCCCCAAAAAGTCGCAGTAGTACTAGCCGCTAAGGCTGTTGAAACTTTTAACCATTGACACGGATCGGCTAGTGGATTTTTGTCGCAGTAGTACTAGCCGCTAAGGCTGTTGAAACTTTGTCGTCGAATACTTCCAAGACGCGACGCTTGGTCGCAGCCCGTAGGATGCGGTGAGCGCAGCGAGCCGCATCATTCGCGTGAACCCTCAATAGCCATTAGCCATGGCAGCCTCAACCGAGGCGACGTGAATGGTGCGGTTCGTCCCTCACCGCATCCTGCGGCCCCCGGGAGAGCCTTGTCGAATCATGAACGGCTTGGCTCACAATGGGCTGGGAGTTTCCGTCCGCCCCCTTCGATACCTCACTCAGGCTCAGGGCGGACGGAAAATCCTTTAACTTAACGGCATTGGAATTGACAGGCGGGCGGAAATCGCCGACAGTAAGCCCGGATTTCCGACCGGCCCGCCATACCAGGGAGGCACACCATGAACGCAGCCGCGCCCGCTTTCCTGCTGCGCGTCGAAGGCATCAACCTTGACCCGCTGTTCAGCGACACCCAGCACATCAGCGTGATCCGCGGCGCCAGCATGGCGTTGCGCGAGGCGGTCGCCGACAGCCATGACTGGCTGCGGCAACGCCATCCCGGCCAAGTCCAAGCCGTCTCGACCGGCGCGTCGGTCGGCCTGTTCCGCGTCGAAGGCGGCGAAACCGCCGCGCGGGACAGCCGGGATTTCATCGCCGGGCAATTGAACCGCCACCCGCTCTACCGCCACCTGACCTTCGCCGTCGATGTGCAGCCCTTGGCCGACTTCGGCCTCGACCGCGAAAAAACCCTCGCCAAACTCCGCTTCCGCCAATTACGCCAACCCAGTGTGGCGGTGCCGCCGCCCAACTCCGACCCCGCCGTCCAGCCCTGCCCGCTCGACGGGTTGCGGCCCGCGACCGAGCAGGCGGCGATCCACGCCGAGCCGGGGTTGTACTCGGCGTCGGTCGCGCAGCGTTACCGCCATGGGCGCGGGCGGAAAAAAGACTTCTACGAACGCGAGACCCGGACCCCGCTGCCCGGCCATGTCGCGCAACTGACCTGGGATCTCGGCGAAATCGCCGACGGCCCCGGCTACCGCCAATTGAACGGCAAGCTGGCTTACGTCTATGTGGACGGCAACCAGTTCGGCCAAGTGGTCGACGCGGCGGCCCGGCAAACCGGCGGCGGCAAGCTCGACCTGAACCGGCGCTGGGACGCCTACATCCAAGACCGGCGGCGGCAATTCCTCCAGGCTTTCATCGAAGACGCCGCCGCGCGCCCCGGCTTCCTGACCGCGGACCGGCGCCTGCGGCTGGAAATCCTGCTGTGGGGCGGCGACGAGTTTTTGCTGGTGGTGCCGGCCTGGCTGGGCTTCCACGCCCTCGACCGTTTCTACCAGGCCGCGGCCGACTGGTCTTTTCCCGAGCCCGGCGGCCAGCGCCTCAGCCACGCCGGCGGGCTGGTGTTTTGCCACCACAAAACCCCGGTCCACCGCGCCAGCCAGTTGGCCCGGCAGCTTGCCGAGCGGGTCAAAGAGCAAACCGGCCGCCAGACGGATGCCTTCGAGTACGCGGTGCTGGAATCCATCGACTACCCCACCGAGGCGCTGGACCGGTTTTTCCGCCGCCTGTACTTGTCCTTGGCCGACACCCGCCAGCCCTTGCAACCGCGCCAGGCCATGGCGGCGGGCAAGCTGCCGCGGCTGCCGAAAAGCCAGGTTTACGCGCTGGCCCGCGCCGCGCTGCGCGGGCCGGCGGCGTTTGACGCCCAGTTCAAGCGCCTTGGGCAAGTCGTCGACGCGGCGCTGTTGAGGCCCGCCTTGGCCGAGTTGGCAAGCCTGTTCGGCGCCGACTCCGGCCCATGGCCTTGGGTGCATTTGGCGCAATTGTGGGATTACCTCGCGCCGACGCCTGAATGAGCCTTGGCGGGAGCGCTCCCGCGTTTTTTGGAGAGTTTAAGGATGCCCGACTATCAATTCACCGTGTCCATCACCTTGCAAACCCCGGTCTTAAGCCAGGAAAGCGGAGGCCGCGCCTTGGGCGTGGACACCGCCGCCGTCTGCGACGGCGGTTTCCCCGCCTTGCCCGGCGCGTTGGTCAAAGGGCATTTGCGCGAGGCTTGGACCCGGCTGGCCGCGCTGGCGGCTGACTTCATCACCCCCGCCGACATTGCCGCCTGGCTGGGCGACAAGTCCGCGGACGGCGGCGACAACGCCCCCGTCCGCTCGCGCCTGCGCTTCGCGGCGTTCTGGCGGGCGGAAACACCCGGCGGCGGCGACAACGTGTTGTACCGCATCGCCAAAAACGCCCAAACCGGCGCGGTGGAACGCGGCGCGTTGCAAGTCATCGCCGCGCCGCACCCGCCCGGACAGGCCGTCGTCTACCAGGCCGACATCGAAGCGACGGTTAAAGACGGGGCGGAAGCCGCGCAATTGGCGCGTTGGCTGCGCAAGGGCTTGGAATTCGTGCCGGCGCTGGGCGCGTTCAAAGGCTCGGGCTATGGCCGGGTGCTGGGCGTGGCGGTGGCGCACCGGGCGGCGGAACCGAAGCCCGCCGCCGCTGTATCGGTGGCCGACCGCCCTTTCAACCCGGACGGCTTCGGCCTGCGCCTGCGCTTGGACCGCCCGTTCTGCTTCGCCCGTCCGCACACGCCGGACTCCAACCGCTTCGAGTCGGAAAGCTTCATCCCCGGCGCGGCGGTGAAAGGCGCGCTGGCCGAGACGCTGAAGGCTTGCGGGCAGTTCGACGGACACGGCGCGTTCGCCGCGCTGCACCGGCATTTCAACCGGCTGCGCTTCACCCATGGCCTGCCGGCGCCGAAAGGCGCCGGTGTCCGCCCGCTGGCGATTCCGTTGAGCCTGGCCGTCGACGGCCAGGGCGCGCTGCACGATTTGGCGCTGAAGGCCGCGCCCGGCTTGCTCGCGGGCCGCGCCCCGGCGTTCCAGCCGGATTGGAAGGGCAGGCATTGGGCGGCGGCGGCCGATTTCCTGGGCGTCGACGAACCGGGCCGGGTGTTGACCGTCCGCACCGCCATCAACAGCGAGCGCGGCGCGGCGGAGACCGAACAATTGTTCGCGCTGGAATGCGTCGAAACCCAGGCGCATGACTGGCTGCTGGACGTGGATTTGTCGCGCATCCCCGGCGAAGCCGAACGCCGGGCCGCGGGCCGGCAATTGCGCCAGGCTTTGGCCGCCGGCCTTGCGCCCTTGGGCAAGACCCAGGCGAAAGCCGAGGTGGAATGCTTGGAGGAGCGCCTGCTTCCGGCCTGCCGCTCCGCTTCCGGCCTGCGCGACAACCTCGCCGTCATCGTGCTGCAAACCGCCGCCCGGCTGTCGCTGCCCGCCGACCTCGCAGACGTGCCGGCGACCAACGGCGAGGACAAAATGCACCAAGCCTATGCCCAGGCATGGCACAGGCTGTCCGGCGGCGCATGGGCTTTAAGCCATTACTTCGCCCGGCAGCGGCTGGTCGGCGGCGGCTATCTCAAGGCCCGCTTCAACCGGGGACGCCAGCCCTACAACCCGGAGTTGTTGACCCTGCCCGGCGCGGTGTTCGTGCTGGCCGCGGCGTCGGGCCGCGCCGAAGACGCCGAGCGCAAACTGCGAGACTGGCTGGCGCACGGCTTGCCGCAACCCGACGCGGATTCCGGCCATGCGGAAGAAGACGGCTGGCAAGACAACCCGTGGCTGGCCGTCAACGGCTACGGCGAGATGGCCGTCAACTTGCCGTTGCATTGGGATTTGCAGCCCAGCCATCCGGTTTGGCAGGAGATCGGATCATGAGCCAGCCCATCCGCGTCCGCCTCCACGGCTGCTTGGAATGCCAAAGCCCGCTGCATGTCGGCAGCGGCGAGCGCGAGGCCGTCGTCAAGCGCGACCGCGCCGCGCCGCCCGGACAGCTAGAAAAGGAAAAAGGCGATTTCGACGCCGTCTGCGTGACCGGCGGCGACAGCCCCCGCCCCTACCTGCCCGCCACCACCCTGCGCGGCTTTTTGCGCGCGCAGTTGGCCGGCGGCGAACGGCAAGCCTTGCGGAAAAGGCTGTTTGGCTATGTCGAAGAACATCCCGGCGAGCCGGACGGCCAGAAAAAAGCCTGGGCCGGCAAGGTGCGGGTTTACAACGCCTTGCTGCGTGACGACGCGGTGCCGCGCGCCGCGCCCGGCATCGTTGGCAACCGGCTGTGGCGGCGCGGCAGCCTGATCCGCCAAAACGTCGCCCTCGACCCCCTCACGCTGACCGCCGACGCGCACAGGCTGTTCAGCTACGAATACCTGCCGACCGGTAGCCGCTTTGGCTTGACGCTGGAACTGGAGGATCCGGGGCAGGACGATCTGGCCAGCCTGCTCGGCCTGCTGGACGCTTGGGACGGCGGGGTGGGCTCTGCCGTCGGACGCGGGACCGGCCGCTTGCAAGGCCGCTTGCGGTGGACATTGGAGCGCGTCGAAGCCTTGGACCTGGCCGGCTTGGACGCCTGGTTAAACTCCGACCGGCCCTTGGATGAATGTTTCCAAACCTTGCAGGCAATCCCGGCCCCGCAAGCGCTGGCGAAACCCGCGCCTAAGCCTGTCCCGTTCCGCATCCACGCGCTGGCGCCGGTGCTGGTCAACGACCCCGGCCAAGTCAAACGCCGCCCCAAGGACGGCGGCCCCCAGGAAAACGAAAACGCGCCCAGCCTGGAATACAGCCGCGCCCCGGACGGACGGCCTGCGCTGCCCGCCTCCAGCCTGCGCGGCGTGGCGCGGGGCCGGGCGCGGCGGATTCTCGCCACCTTGCTGGCGGGACGCGGCCTGCGGCCCACGCAAGCCACCGGACAAGCCGAAACCCTGGCGAAGCAAGTGTTCGGCCAGGAAGACCGGCGCGGCTTGGTGTGGATCGGCGACGCCGTGCAAACCCCGCTCCCTTCGGAGGAGGGCGGCGAAGCGCGGGCGGCACTCCCCCATCCCCAGCATTTCAACGCCATCGACCGCTTCACCGGCGGCGTGGCCGACGGCAAGCTGTACAACGTCAACGCCCAAGACGGCGGAGTCTACGCCGGCGAGCTGGCTTTAGAGGCGGAAAAACTGGAAGACTGGTCGCGGGGCCTGTTGCTGCTGGTGTTGCGCGACGCCTTGGAAGGCGATTTGACAGTGGGCTGGGGCAAGGCTCGGGGTTACGGCGCGTTCCGCCTCGCGCTGCAATCGAAAGGACGCTGGATCGCCGACTGGCCGGGGCTGCTGGCCGAGTTGGGCCGGCCTCAAGCCCAAACCTGGATAGACGCGCTGCACCGGCAAATCCAGCAAACCGCCGCCGCCCTCCAACAGAACGAGGCCCAGCCATGACCGATTTTTACAACCCCTACAACTTCATCCCGGCCACCGGCAAAATCGACGGCAAGGACTCCGCCCGGACGCCTTACGCCGACCTCGACACCGACAAAAACGCCCATTGCCGCCACGACCTCTGGGCCGAAGGCACCCACTCGGGCCGCATCGTCTGCCGCCTGGGCCTGGAAACGCCGACCGTCGTCGGGGCGGTGCAAACCGGGGAAGACGGCGGGCCCAAGCGCGTCGAGCCTTACCGGCGCAACGGCCAGGCCGCGATCCCCGGCAGCAGCCTGCGCGGCATGGTCGGCAGCGTGCTGGAAACCTTGAGCCAGTCGGCTTTGCGGGTGTTGGATGACCGGGAAGGCAAACCGTATTCCTACCGGGTGCCGGTCAACCGCAACGCCGCCGGCAATGCCAGGCCGCTGTCGGCCATCGGCATGTTGAAAACTTCGAAGACGAATCCAAAGGGGTTTGAGCTTGTTCCATTGACCTTGCCTACGTTGGTGACGCAAGGCAACCGTTTTCAATTGCCTAAAGAATGGCAAAAAGTGTTCGATGGCCGTGATTTATCGGATTGCCTATCCGCATATGTCAATGGGTATAATGATACAGAGCCAAAGCGTTATGAGGACGGCAGCTTCTTAGCCAATGCCAAGCTAAAATCTTTCAAAACACAAAATTTACAATTCTATTACGCGAAAACTGAAGGACGTTTTAATCAATTGGCAACGGCTGATATTTCAATAAAAACAACAGGCCTTTATATAAAAGAAAGGACAAATAAAAAAACGCAAAAAACAACGTACTTTTTAATCGGTCGCCGTTTAATTAGCCCTCAATTTAAGCAAGTCATAACAGATGACGAATACAAAGCGTTGTCTACTGCGCAAAAAGATGAATATACAAAAGGGTTTTTGCGGATACTAGGTATCGCTGGGCGTGAAAATGATATTCCGGGGACAAAAAAGCATGAATTGTTCATTCCTAAACCACCCAATACTAAACGCCTGCCCGTCCCGGATGCAGTCATAGAACGCTTCATCCGTTTGGGCGAGGAACGCGAGCAGGCTAGTAAAGACAAGTCACCACGCTTGCCATTTCATCTGCAAGGCTATGATGAAAACGACCCCGACCGCTGGAAACCACAAGACTGGCTATTGGTTTATTTTGATGTGAAACTCGATGACCAAAGCAACCCGGAAATCAGCGAAATCAGCCTATCGGCTATTTGGCGGCGCGAAACCAATGCGTCGCCACAGCAGTTTTTTGCCGCGATTGACAAAAACTTGCTGCCATGGACAAAGCGGGGAGAAGATGACTTGCTCCAGCGCGGCCAGCTAACCCCGGCGGAAACCCTGTTAGGCTTTGTCGCCGAAGGCAAGGAAGAAGCCGAAAAAAACGCGCCCGCATTGGCTTCACGGCTGCGCTTTTCCGACGCGACAAGCCTGTTCAATCCACGCCAGTTGCGTGAGTTCACGCTGAAAATCCTCAGCAGCCCGAAACCGCCATCGCCTGCGATGTATTTCCATAATGTGGGGCCAGGGCCGCGCTATGCCAGGAAAACCGAATTATGCCAGAAGAGCCACCGACCGAATGGCCGCAAAATCTATCTGCACCATCCGAAAGAACTCGCCGCCGCGCAAGGCCATGGCCGGGGCCAGCTATGGGAGACAGCAGACCCAAACGAACACCCCGACCAGAAATTGCGCTGCTCGCCGCTTGCGGCAGGCCAGGACTTATTTTTCCATGTTGATTTTGACAACCTATCTGATGCCGAATTGAGCCTTTTATTGACTGCGCTCAAGCCCTCTGAAGATTTCATGCATCGACTTGGCTTGGGCAGGGCTTTGGGATTGGGCAGCGTCATGACAAGTATTGAAGGTGTATTTTTCATCGACCGGGCCAAGCGCTATGGCCTTGCGGCGCTCGACAGCCGAAAATATCACGCCGCGTGGCGGCCAAACGCGCCGCAAGCGCCTTGTGCTTGGCAAGGGCAATATCCAGAGGAAGCAACCTACGCCCCGGATATTAGCCCAATCGAACAAACGCTATTCTTTGACACAACTTTAATCGACAGCGCAACCCGTCAATTAGTCGAAACGTCAGGCGAACCACGATTCATGGATGAAAAAATCGCTATCCACACTCCGCTTAGGCAGACGCAACTAAACAACGCGCTTGCTAAAGAAAAGGAAACCTTCAAATGGTTCATGGCCAATGAAGAATCGCGCAACCCGCAAGCCTTGCCGCCAATTGTGGCGCATAAAACCTTACTGCCTTTGCACTGCGAGCCGGAAGCTTAACCATCTGGACAGACGAGATCGTGATGCTCCATTTAATCCCCGGAAATCCCAGAAATCCACCAGGCAAAAAGCCCGCCAGCTCCACCCGCTTTGTGCTGCCGTTTGCTTACCGGCTGGGGCCATTGGCAGACCACGCGGCTGTCGATCTGGACGCGCCAGTTTTCGCCGAACTTGCCAATGCCGACAACCCAAACCTCAAACGGCGCAAGCAATACCTGACCAAGGAAACCGCAAAGGTATTGTTTGAACGCGCCCATTGGTTTGTGTTGAACAAGCTGCCCGACGGGCTTGCGAAGCTCGCGCTGGTTTTGCAAGACGGGCGCAGCGTGGAGGCGGCGCTAAACCCGCCGCTGGTGATTTTGTTTGAATGTCCAAACCAGCCTTGTTCTGACCATGATGTCCTGCGAACCGGCTTTCTGGTGTTGGAATTATATTTTCCCGGCGACGCCACGCCACGATTCGACGACCTGTTGGACATTAACGAGTTGTTTCGCTATTGGCGGGAGCCTTTCCATGGGCATCGCCAGGAAAGGACAGGCGCTTCGCCGGGTTCAGGCTATCAACGCCTCTTGCAAAACTGGCCGCTGTCTTCTGGCGGGAAAATCAAGGATGCCAGCGCAAAAGACGAGATTTACACGCGGCGCTGGACGGGGTTGCTGGCGCATCTGCTCAAACCCCACACTGGCCCATGCCTGAAGTTGCTCGTCGATGATATAAGCGATTGCCCCGTCCACGCCGACGACCGGACGTATGTGTGGACTTGCGCATTGATTGAAGGCGGCGGCGAGGCGTTGCGCGACGCCTTCAAGCCGGGGGCGGATTTGGATGCCACCGACTACGGCCACTGGATCAAACTGCTGAATGTCGATCCGCCGGGTGGCAGCCCCGAAAACACCCATTATGCCCGCCGTTTCGAGCAGGAATGGGCCAAGCCTCTGACATACCGGCGCTGGGAGGAATGCGGCACGTTCTACGGCTTCACCCCGCACAGCGGCGCGATGCTGTCTGCTGATGTCGCCGAACCGCCGCTGTGGCAGCATTTCGGCCAGATGTATTTCGACCAGATTTTGCTCCTGCTGTATGTCCGCACCGCTTTGTTTCGCTTCAGCGAACGGCTTGCCGACATCTCGGCCAAGGCCCGCGACACCCAGGAAAAGACCAAGGGCGAGGCTTGGCTGGACGATTTCGACAAGCTGCGCGAGGATTTTGTCTGGTTCACCAACCTGTACCAGTTTCCGCTGCTCTCCAACCAGCAACAGGCGGTCGAAATGTACGGCCTCGCCCGCCAGGCCATGGACATCAACGAGTTGTTTGCCGAAGTGGAAAAGGAAATCCACGGCAGCCATGAATATCTAAGCCTGCAAAACCAGCGACGGCAGACGGAAATGAGTACGCTGTTGACCGTGGTTGCGACGATGGGCGCGGTCGCGGCACTGGCAGGGACATACCTGGGCCTGAGTTGGTTAAAAGCTGATGGATGGATCGCCACCACGGGGGTGTTTGCCGCCAGCGTTGTTTATATCCTTCTCTTTGTGTGGCTCGCCAAACCCGTTAGCAGCGGGCTTGAGAAGCTGTACAAGGCTGGCCGGTGGTCAAAGCCAAATAGGCAATAACAACAATAGAAAACGGATTTCGTGAATATTGCCAAAAACCGCCACGTTGCCTGCAAACCCGGCTAAACTGTCCATGGCTTTATAAATCAAGTGCCAGGCGGCGACGCCCTGGTGTTTAGAGGCGCCAAACAGAGACTGGGAGCGACGGACGTGGAGCGAGGGTATTGGAAATATTGGGGCAAGGCCGCGCCCAAGGCGGATTCAGCGGCAAAGTATCATCTCTTGCCGTACCACTGTTTGGATGTGGCGGCGGTGGGTGAAATTCTCCTGGCCAAGCATCCTTTTTTGAGGCGCCGGCTGGCCAGCTTTCCAGAAGAAGCGCTGGCCGGCTGGGTCACGACGCTGTTGGCCATGCATGACCTTGGCAAGTTCGCCGAGACTTTCCAGCAGCTCAACCCGGACATTCGGCGGCCGTTCTGGGGCGAACCCAAGCTTCGCCACTACTCTCCACGCCACGACAGCTTGGGGTTTTTAGTGTGGAATGACGCCGACCACGGTTTTCACAACCATTGCCAAGCCTGGTTTGGCGACGAAGCCGTTTACGACAACTTCCTCACGCTCTGGCTGCCCGCCGTCACCGGCCACCATGGCACGCCGCCAAAACTATCCGGCTTCGACACCAGGGCAAGGAAATACTTCCAGCCCCACGACCTGGAAAGCGCCCGGCAGTTTTGCGAAGACTTGCTGGCGCTGTTCCAGCCTGACGCGGCGGCGGTGCTGGGGCGCGTCAAAGACAAGGCGTGGAAGACTAAGCTTAAAGAAAACGCCTGGTTGCTGGCCGGAATTGCGGTGCTGTGCGATTGGCTGGGTTCGGACAGCGCTATTTTCCGCTACGAAGACCGGCCCATGCCGCTTGAGGCGTATTGGAAAAATATCGCCTTGCCAAGAGCCGAGGAAGCCTTGCTCAAATCGGGCGTCCTGCCCGCCGCCAATGCCCCGCCGCAGACGCTTGAGCGGCTTTTCGCCATCGCCACGCCCACGCCTTTGCAGGCCTTGTGCGGGGAAATTCCGGTGCCCCGCCAGCCGCAATTGTTCATTCTGGAGGATGTGACCGGCGCGGGCAAAACCGAAGCGGCCCTGCTGCTGGCGCACCGGCTGATTGGCGAGGGCCAGGCCCAAGGCGTTTACATCGCCCTGCCCACGATGGCGACCGCCAACGCCATGTACGAACGCATGGCCAAGGCGTATCGCGGCCTGTTCGCCGAAGGCGGCCAGCCCTCCTTGGTGCTGGCCCACGGCGCAAGGCACTTGTCAGAAGCCTTCAATCAATCCTTGCTGGACAGCCTAAACGCCGACCGCCCCTACGGCGGCGTCGAGGAAACCGCCTCGGTGCAATGCGCAAGCTGGCTGGCCGACCACCGCAAGAAAGCCCTGCTCGCCGATGTCGGCGTCGGCACCGTCGATCAAGCCCTGCTCGGCGTCCTGCCCGCCAGGCACCAGTCCTTGCGCCTGCTGGGCTTGGCCAACAAAGTGCTGATCGTGGACGAGGTCCACGCCTGCGACCCCTATATGCATGGCCTGTTGCAGGCGTTGCTGACTTTCCACGCCCGCCTGGGCGGCAGCGCGATCCTGCTGTCCGCCACCTTGCCGCGCGCGATGCGGCGGGAATTGTTGGACGCTTACGCCGACGGGCTGGGCGAAGAACAAGGCCCGGAACCGGCCAATCCCGACTATCCCTTGCTGACCCACGCCGCCGCCGGCTATTTCAAAGAAAGCGAAGTCGCCACCCGCCGCGAAGTCGAGCGCCAAATCGAGGTGGCGCTCGCACACACGCCGGACGAGGTGTATGCCCGCGTCATTGCGGCCAGCGGCGACGGGCAATGCGTGTGCTGGGTGCGCAACACCGTCTTTGACGCCCGTGAAGCCTATGCGCATTTGCTGCAATCGGGGCGTGTCCCGGCCAGCCGGCTGGATTTGTTCCACAGCCGCTTTGTCCTGGAAGACCGGCTGCGCATCGAGGCCGACACCTTGCAAGCCTATGGCGAGAAATCCACGCCTGAAAACCGCCGGGGCCGCGTGTTGATCGCCACCCAGGTCGTGGAGCAATCGCTGGATTTGGATTTTGACCTGATGGTCAGCGACCTGGCCCCCATCGACCTGATTATCCAACGAGCGGGGCGTTTGCACCGGCATGTGCGCGACGCGGAAGGCCGTCGCCTGCGCGCAACCGGTGCCAAAGACTTGCGCCCCGCGCCGGTGTTGCTGCTGCACACCCCCGAACCCGTGGAGCAACCCGCCGCTGACTGGTTTAAAAGCCTGTTTCCCAAAGCCAACACGGTTTATCCAGACACGGGGCGGTTGTGGCGCACCGCACGCCGCTTGGCGCGAACCCAAGGCTGGCGGATGCCGGAGGATGCCCGCAGCCTGATCGAATCGGTCTATGGCGTGGCGGGCGAAGCCATACCCGAAGCCTTGGAAAAAGCCAGCGACAAAGCCGAAGGCGAACGCCACGGCCAACGCAGCTTGGCCGGTTTCAACGCCCTCCGCGTGGAGTCCGGCTATAGCCGCGAGGACAACACATGGGACGACGAAGCCAAGATCCCCACCCGCCTGTCCGACGACTCGGCCACGGTTTATCTGGCCGTGGCGGACGACGGCGCGCTGAAACCCTACGCCGACATCGGTGCGTACCCTTGGGACTTGAGCAGCCTGCATGTGCGGGCGGCGAACCTCCCGGCCGTCGAGCCGTCGGCGGCGGCGCGTGAATTGAAGGAACGCCAGCGGCAGTTGCGCTACGGCGAAGTTTTGGAGTTGCGCCCGCAAGACGGCGGCTTGTTCGCGGCCATCGGCGAGGGAGGAGCCATGGTGGCGGTTTACCATCCGAACCTAGGCTTGTTACTGGGTGACGAGGTGGAGCAATGGCAGGGTGTCGCGGTGGTTCCGCGCGAATCGGCCACGGAATACGACTTTTCCGAAGCGCGGCGTGGCGCGGTCATCGAACCGGCTGGCAAGTCGCGCATCACCATCTATCTCGACGACGACATCCTAGCGGCATTCCGCGCCCGCGCCGAGGCCGAGGGCCGGGGCTACCAGACGCTCATCAACGAAGTCTTGCGCAGCGCCGTTAATCCAGGATCAGCACCGGTCGCACCGACGGTGTTGCGGGAGGAAAATTGAGGCTTGGAAAAGAAAACGGCAAGAAAAACTACAGGCGCTTGACTGTTGAGACCAAGCGCCTTGCATCCCCACGGGCGTGGGGAACGGAGCAATTCCTTTCGCCAGAAAAGCGGCTCAACACGGGCCAACCCCTCGATTGAAGGGAAGGAGACATTGTAATCGAAAAAAATTGGCTTGTGCGCTAAATAGAAATACGGCACAACACTTGAAAAAAATTTCAGAGCCTGTAAACTGCCATTTTTGAACAGGCAGGAGCGGGCGATGAATGGCTGGTATCTCATGTTGAGGCTTAAAGTTTGGGGGTTGTTTTCCGTCATGGTGAAATGCGGGAGCAGCAAGGAAGTAGCGAAAGAACTTGCAAGCAAAAGGTAGACCGCCAAAGCAAGATCGCCCCAGTGCATGATAGCTGCGCGTTTCAAGCGACCTCCCCCGTGCTGCCGGAAGCGCGTTTGAAGCCACAATGAGCATTGTTGTTATCCAAGAAGGAAGGCTACAGATGAACTTATTGAACGACTGGAAATGGATGCCCGTTCTTCGCGGGACGAATGACCGGGGTGCCATCGAACCCTGGCAAATCACCGAAAACATCGACACCGCCCCCGTCGTCGATGTCCTCGCCCCCCGCGCCGACTTTAAAGGCGCGCTCTACCAATTCCTGATCGGCCTGCTGCAAACCGCCTTCGCGCCGGAAAACCGGGACGAATGGCAAGCCTATTGGCGCAAGCCGCCGGACGGTGAAACCCTGCAAGCCGCGTTCGCGCCTTTCCTGCCCGCGTTTGAACTGGACGCCTTCATGCAGGATCGCGACCTGTCCGAGGGCGAGCCCAAAGACATTGCCGCGCTGTTGATCGAAGCGCCCGGCGGCAAAACCTTGCGCGAAAACCTGGATCATTTCGTCAAAGGCGGCCAGGTGCGGAAAATAGCCCCGCACTGGGCCGCGCTGGCTTTGTTCACCCTGCAAATCAACGCCCCGTCAGGCGGCGTCGGCCATCGCGTCGGGCTGCGCGGCGGCGGGCCGTTGACCACGCTGGTGCTGCCGCCCGAAACCCAAGGCCCGGCCAGCCTGTGGCACAAGCTTTGGCTCAATGTGCTGACCCGTGAAGAAGCCGCCGGACTGAAAAGCGGCAACCCCAAGCTGAAAGCCCCCGCCGACATTTTCCCCTGGCTGGCGAAAACGCGCACCAGCGAAGCCAAAACCGGCGTCGAAACCTACCCGGAAAACGGCCATCCCCTGCAAATGTACTGGGCCATGCCGCGCCGCGTCCGCCTGGACTTGACGAACACCGAGGCGGGCCATTGCGACCTCAGCGGCGAATACCACGAACATCTCGTCACCGGCTTCATCACCAAAAACTACGGCGTCAATTATGTCGGCCCATGGCAACACCCGCTGACGCCTTATTCGGTTGACCTGAAAACCGGGCCGCTGTCGATCAAAGGCCAGCCGGGCGGCGTGTGTTACCGCCATTGGCTGGGTTTGGTGCTGGACGGCGACGAGCCGGGAAAAGCCAAGCGCCAACCGGCCCAGGTGGTATCCACTTATTTTCAAGGCGGACGGCAACGCGCGATAGGACGCGAGGCCGATTACCAGCCGCGCCTGTGGGCCTTCGGTTACGACATGGACAATATGAAAGCCCGCTGCTGGTATGAAGCCACTCTCCCTATTTTCCCGGTGGAAAAAGAGCGGCGCGGCGACATTCAAGCCGCCGTGCAAATCCTGCTCGAAGCGGCCAGCGAGGCGCTGGGCAATCTGCGCACCGCCGTCAAACAAGCCTGGTTCTCGCGGCCCAAAGATGCCAAAGGCGATTTTTCCTTTTTGGACCGGGATTTTTGGCAAGGCACGGAATCCGGGTTTTACCGGCAACTGCAAGAAATAATCCAGGAATCGCCGGGAGACGAAACGGAACAAGCCAGGCGCAAACGGTGGCGGGATAATTTACACCGGCAAACCCTCGCCATTTTCGATTACTGGGCCTTGTCCGGCGACAACGAAGACGGCGACTTGAAACGGCTGGTGCAGGCGCGGACTGGGTTGGAGCGCTGGCTGAACCATGGCAAGCAAATGAAGAAATTGGTGGCATGACATGGCCGCATGGATTTTCTTCTGGTTCCCACGCGCCGCGTGGGAATCCAGGCGATCCGCGCCGCGGATCGGTGGCGCAGCGCGCCACGGCTTCATTCCCACGGTGCCCGTGGGAACGAGAAAACGACATGACAACAGGAGAGCATCATGGCTGAAACAGAGGAAAAGCCCAAAGGGCCTTATTTCCACGAGCTGAAAGACGAACAAGTGAGGGAGCAACTATTGAAATGGTGGCAATCCATCTCTGAAGTTCGCAAACGGGGCGAACGGGATAAACCACGCGACGTGGGCGGACGAGGCGAGCGGGCCGAACTGCGGCGCGCCGAAACGCCAATGGAAATTTTGCCCGCCAAGGCATTCCACCGGCTTTGCTGGATATTGCCTTGGTGGGCCAATAAGGATGACAACTTGCTGGCTTTGGCGATAGTGGCTGGAATCCTGGCCCATGTCGAAACCGCCGGGCATGGCTCTTTCCCGCGCCAACTCGGCACGCCGAAAGAAGGCAGCGACAAAGCCATCTTCAGCGAACTGCGCTTCCAACAACTATTGTCCAGCGAAAACCATAACGAGTTTTACCAGCGCCTGCGCCGCGCCGTGCAACTGGTGGGCGGGACTGCCGATATTTGCCTGCTGGCCGACGGCATCTTGCACTGGGCCAAAGACCGTCAAGATTCCTCCGCCGAAAAGCCCAGCCAGCGTTTCCGCTATACCTGGGCCAAAGACTATTTCACCCCCACCCTTCACCTAAGCAAGGAGCCTAAGCCATGAGCCAATTCATCCAACTGCACATCCTGACCGTCTACCCGCCGTCCAACCTCAACCGCGACGACATGGGCCGGCCGAAAACCGCCGTCATGGGCGGCGTCAACCGGCTGCGGGTGTCGTCGCAAAGCCTCAAGCGGGCCTGGCGCACGTCGGACGTGTTTGCCGGGGCGCTGGGGGAGTGGAAAGGGACGCGCACCAAGCGGGTGGGCCGCGAGGCCTACCAGTTGCTAGCAGGCAAAGGCGTGGACGCGAAAAAAGCCTTGGAATGGGCGGCGGCGATTGCCGTTCAATTCGGCAAACTGAAAGGCGGCAAAGACGAACAGGAAGCCTTGGAAATCGAACAACTCGCCCATGTCGCGCCGGAAGAATGGCGGCGCATCGACGCATTGGCGGCGGTGCTGGCGTCGGAAAACCGCGCCCCCGAGGCGGGTGAGTTGGAATTGCTGCGCCACCGCCCCAAAGCCGTGGACATCGCCTTGTTTGGCCGCATGCTGGCTTCCAACCCCGGCTTCAACGTCGAAGCCGCCGCCCAGGTGGCCCATGCCCTGACCGTCCATTCGGTGACGGTGGACGACGATTACTTCACCGCCGTGGACGACCTCAACCAATACCAGGAAGACGGCGGCGCGGCGCACATCGGCGAAACCGGCTTCGGCGCGGGCGTGTTTTATCTGTATGTCTGCATCAACCGCGACTTGCTGGTGGAAAACCTGCAAGGCGACGTCGAGCTTGCCAACCGGGCCGTGGCCGCGCTGTTGGAGGCCATCGCCAAAATCTCCCCCACCGGCAAACAGAACAGCTTCGCCTCCCGCGCCTACGCCTCGTATATCCTCGCCGAAAAAGACCAGCGGCAACCGCGTTCTTTGGCCGTGGCGTTCCTCAAGCCTGTGGGCGGGACTAATCAACTGAAATCAGCCATCGACGAGTTGACCAGTCAACGCAACAACTTCAACAAAGTCTATTACCAAGGCGTGGACACTCCCCATCAAATCCTCGATGCTACGGCAGGCACAGGCAGTCTGGACGAACTCATCCGCTTCGTCACGGAGTAGCGGCCATGCGCGGCTATTTGCTGTTCCAGCTTTACGGCCCGCTGGCTTCCTTCGGCGAGGCGGCGGTGGGCGAGGCCCGCCACAGCGCCGCCCGCCCCAGCCGCTCCGCCTTGCTGGGCCTGGTGGCGGCGGCGGCGGGCCTTAGGCGCGACGACGAGGAAGGCCAGCGGCGCTTGGCGGAAAGCCTGCGCTTCGGCGTCAAAACTTTGTCCTCCGGGTCTGTGCTGAAGGATTACCACACCACCCAGGTTCCGCCGCAGGAGCGCAAAATCCACCACTACCACACCCGCCGCGACGAGCTGGGCTCGGAGCGGCTGGGCACCATCCTGTCCAGCCGCGAATACCGCCAAGACGGCTTGTGGCTGGCGGCGGCGTGGATCAACGGGAGTGCGCCGGATTACACTCTGGACGGGTTGGCGAAGCATCTGGCAAACCCGGTTTTCCATCTCTATCTAGGCCGCAAATCCTGCCCTTTGGGACTGCCGTTGAACCCGCGGGTCATCGAGGCGGAAACCCTCAGGCAAGCGTTTGACAACTATCCCAAGCCGCCCTTGCTGGATCAAAAATCTTGGCGTGGCATTGGCGCGGTTCAATACGCCTGGGAAGCCTGCGACCACAGCGGATTCCCCCAGGAAGATTTCCACGCCCCGCGCCACGACAACCCCTTGAGCCGCGCCCGCTGGCAATTCGGCGAGCGCGAGGAATACATCAAACTGGAACCCGAAGGAGGCTAGCCATGTATTTCAGCAAAATCACCGTGGTGGCGGATCAGCCGGAAAAAGCCATGCCGCTGCTGAAAGCCGGCGAGTACGCCCTGCACCAATGGCTGTGGAGATTATTTCCCAACGATCCTGAGGCCAAACGGGATTTCCTGTTCCGCCATGACGCGGAAAAACGCTGGCCGGTGTTCTACCTGCTGTCCTCGCGGCAGCCGGATGCCGGGGATCCTTTGCTAAGGGTGGAAAGCAAACCTTACCAGCCTCGGTTGGGCGCGGGCGAAACCTTGTCTTTCAGCCTGCGGGCAAACCCCACCCACACCCGCAAGACCGGCGACAGCAACCCCAAAAAGCGCAAACGGGACGATGTCGTCATGCACCTTAAGCAGCGCTACCGGCAAACCACCCCGGACGACATGCCCAGCGAAGCCGAACTGGCCCAGGAGGCGGGCGAGGAATGGCTGGTCCGGCAAGGGGCGCGACATGGGTTTGAGGTGCTGGCGGTGCGGGCCGACAACTACCGGCAATCCCGGCTAGGCGGCAAGGGCCGGGGCATCCGATACAGCACCTTGGACTTCACCGGCCTGTTGCGGGTCAACCAGCCGGACGCTTTCACCAACGCTTTGTATCAAGGCATCGGCCCCGCCAAAGCGTTCGGGTGTGGTCTGCTGCTGGTACGGCGGGCGTAGCGCGTGGACATGCGCCGCCACCATCGGCGCGGCTGGCGATTCGGTTAGAATGAATCCGTTCCCCACCTTTGTGGGGATGAACCGATCGCCGCGAAGGAGCCTGCCAACTCCGAACGCAGTTCCCCACACCCGTGGGGACACCCCTAGAGCGAATCTCGCTGCTGTTCATCGAATGCGGCTAGTTCCCCGCCACTGTGGGGATGATTAAAAACCGGACAAAGCCGGAGACAAACCGTGTTGCCCCCGTTAAAACCCATCGCCATGAAAGAGCGCGTAAGCCTTTTGTTCATCGAGTACGGCGAGATCGACGTGATCGACGGCGCGTTCGTCGTCGTCGACGCGACCGGCATCCGCACGCAAATCCCGGTCGGCTCCATCGCCTGCCTGATGCTGGAGCCGGGGACGCGGGTCTCGCACCGCGCCGCCGCGCTGGCGTCCAGCGCCGGCACCTTGCTGATCTGGGTCGGCGAGGCCGGGGTGCGGCTGTACTCGGCGGGCCAGCCCGGCGGGGCGCGGGCCGACCGGCTGCTGTACCAGGCCAAGCTGGCCCTGGACGACGCCGCCCGGCTCAAGGTCGTGCGCAAGATGTACGAGCTGCGCTTCGGCGAGCCCTCGCCGCAGCACCGCAGCGTCAAGCAACTGCAAGGCGTCGAAGGCGCGCGGGTGCGCAAGCTGTACCAGTTGCTGGCCCAGCGCTACGGCGTGCCGTGGACGCACCGCGAGTACGACCCGGAAGAGTGGGACGCCAGCAGCGTGCCCAACCGCTGCATGTCCTCCGCCACCGCCTGCCTGTACGGCGTCACCGAGGCCGCCGTGCTGGCGGCCGGCTACGCCCCGGCGGTCGGCTTCATCCACACCGGCAAGCCGCGCTCGTTCGTCTACGACATCGCCGACCTGGTGAAATTCGACACCGTCGTGCCGGTGGCATTCCGCATCGCCGCCAAGGAGCCGGCCAACCCCGAGCGCGAAGTGCGCCTCGCCTGCCGCGACGTGTTCCGGCAGACGCATTTGCTGAAGAAGATCATCCCGCTGATCGAAGACGTGCTGTCCGCCGGCGGGCTGTCGCCGCCCGAAGCGCCCGAAGAGTCGGTCGCCCCGGCCATCCCCAATCCTGCGAGTATTGGCGATGCCGGCCACCGCGTTTGAAACCGTTCCCCCGCTTCCCAGGGGATTAACCGAGGCCATGCGATGCTGGTAATCGTCGTTGAGAACGCCCCGCCACGCCTGCGTGGCAGGCTGGCCGTCTGGCTGGTCGAAGTGCGGGCCGGGGTTTATGTCGGGGATCTGTCCACGCGGGTGAGGGAGATGATCTGGACTCAGGTGCAGGAGGGCATCGAGGAGGGCAACGCCGTGATGGCCTGGTCCACCAACACCGAAAGCGGGTTTGACTTCCTCACGCTCGGCCCGAACCGGCGGCTGCCGGTGGAGCTGGACGGCCTCAAGCTGGTGTCCTTCCACCCGCCGCCGAAGGCGGAAGACCATGGCCCCGCCTGACTGGACTCGTGGGAATTTTCCCTTTATATTCAAGCACTCCGGTAAATGGCTGGAGCGGCTCTTTGACAACTTGGAAGTGTTTGAAATCAAAGGCATTTTTTCGGGCGGAAAAATGCCATTTGGCGGTAGTTTTTTATGCCGCTGTTTTTCTTTTATCTAACAAGGGGTTATAATTGGTATGTTCCCCACGCCCGTGGGGATAAACCGACCCGCGCACGGAAAGCTTGCAGCCCCTGGCCATGTTCCCCACGCCCGTGGGGATAAACCGGCGGATTTCATCCAGCTTGTTGCCCATGGACTATGTTCCCCACGCCCGTGGGGATAAACCGGCGGCATCGCGCCAGTCGAGGCGGGCGGGGTGATGTTCCCCACGCCCGTGGGGATAAACCGAATAACGCCGACTATGCCGCCGAACAACCCAAATGTTCCCCACGCCCGTGGGGATAAACCGCAGGTGGCGATTGACGTGGGGTGCGCGGAAAGATGTTCCCCACGCCCGTGGGGATAAACCGGTGGAGGGCGAGAAAGACCCGGAATGGGAGCATGTTCCCCACGCCCGTGGGGATAAACCGGCCCACCGTTACTACAAAGAGGGCGTGGTGGAATGTTCCCCACGCCCGTGGGGATAAACCGGGGGCGAGGGTGGCTTGGTGGATGGCCGACAGATGTTCCCCACGCCCGTGGGGATAAACCGAGGAGCGGGAGCGGCTAGAGTCGGCGCTAGAGATGTTCCCCACGCCCGTGGGGATAAACCGTTCCAGCGCATTACCAAAAACCACGCCTCGTTATGTTCCCCACGCCCGTGGGGATAAACCGCAGGCTCAAGGTCTTTGAACCCTCTTCTTCTTATGTTCCCCACGCCCGTGGGGATAAACCGCCGTTCGGCGTGTAGTGGGTCCGCCACCAGACATGTTCCCCACGCCCGTGGGGATAAACCGACTATTGCCGGAACACCGGCATGGAGCCATGGATGTTCCCCACGCCCGTGGGGATAAACCGCACTACGGCGGCGGCTGCACCAACCCCGCCGCATGTTCCCCACGCCCGTGGGGATAAACCGCAATGTTTCAGCTGGGCAAGTGAAGTACGACGATGTTCCCCACGCCCGTGGGGATAAACCGTCGCCGAAGGGTTTGCCGTTGCCGCGATGAAAATGTTCCCCACGCCCGTGGGGATAAACCGCGGTCGACAGTCGACTGTTGCCGGGGCGGGCGATGTTCCCCACGCCCGTGGGGATAAACCGGCCGGATCGCGCAGCAGCGCTTCGAGGCGTTCATGTTCCCCACGCCCGTGGGGATAAACCGGACAGGCCGGACGCTTCCGCCAGGCGCATCTCCATGTTCCCCACGCCCGTGGGGATAAACCGTTGCGGCGAGTGCGCGCGACACCTCGGCGTTCATGTTCCCCACGCCCGTGGGGATAAACCGCGATGCGCGGCTAGGCTTGAAAAGATGGACGCATGTTCCCCACGCCCGTGGGGATAAACCGGCCGCGGCCAAAGTGGTCGCCTTCCCCAGGCCATGTTCCCCACGCCCGTGGGGATAAACCGCGCCTGAAGGCCATCATTGAGCCCATGGAGGCATGTTCCCCACGCCCGTGGGGATAAACCGGATCTCGATAGCGGTTGCCGGTTGCAATGGCTATGTTCCCCACGCCCGTGGGGATAAACCGGCACGATGCGGCGGACAAAGGCATGGACAACCATGTTCCCCACGCCCGTGGGGATAAACCGTCGGCAACGTCTACATGCTGTCAATTGAGGGCGATGTTCCCCACGCCCGTGGGGATAAACCACCGCCGGGCTCGCATCCCCGGCGCGGGGATCCATGTTCCCCACGCCCGTGGGGATAAACCGTCGCGGGCGATGGTCGAAGGCTCCATGCCGTCATGTTCCCCACGCCCGTGGGGATAAACCGCTGTACCGCGTCCCGATATGCCACTTTCTTGAATGTTCCCCACGCCCGTGGGGATAAACCGTCGCACACCCATTGCTTGCCCATCCCTTGAAAATGTTCCCCACGCCCGTGGGGATAAACCGCTTGGGCTCCCTCCTCGCCGCTGTTTCCTGGCATGTTCCCCACGCCCGTGGGGATAAACCGGCTGCTGGCGCTGGTGGCTGGATATGAGGCGCATGTTCCCCACGCCCGTGGGGATAAACCGGTACAGAACGACTTTGAGGCGAAGCGGGAACCATGTTCCCCACGCCCGTGGGGATAAACCGTTGTACAATTGAAAAAGCCCGCGTCGGCGGGCATGTTCCCCACGCCCGTGGGGATAAACCGCGCTGAAAGTCCGCGTCGCCAGCCAAACCACCATGTTCCCCACGCCCGTGGGGATAAACCGCGTCAGTTTTTCCCGTTGCAATCCGCAGCGGAATGTTCCCCACGCCCGTGGGGATAAACCGTGACAAACAATTATGCTGTCAAATGCAAGGCGATGTTCCCCACGCCCGTGGGGATAAACCGTTTGGCTGACGTATTCGACAATCGCGTCCCCGATGTTCCCCACGCCCGTGGGGATAAACCGGCTTCGCCGGGTTCGCCGTTGCGCAAATACGGATGTTCCCCACGCCCGTGGGGATAAACCGGAGGCGACCTCGTTTAATCCCGCCATGGCGTCATGTTCCCCACGCCCGTGGGGATAAACCGTAGCTGTCGATGACGGCCTGGAAATCACCGCCATGTTCCCCACGCCCGTGGGGATAAACCGGCGTTGGGGGCGACCGTCAGCAGGTAATCCACATGTTCCCCACGCCCGTGGGGATAAACCGAAGAGGCGCTGGCGCTGCTGATTGAGCGGCGCATGTTCCCCACGCCCGTGGGGATAAACCGTGACCGTATTGCACTGCAAAGAAAACGGCCACATGTTCCCCACGCCCGTGGGGATAAACCGGAACGGTTGAACCGGGCATCCTGCAACGCCTCATGTTCCCCACGCCCGTGGGGATAAACCGATTCCAGGTTGAGTTCGGCTTGGGTTTGGTCTATGTTCCAGCCCTTTCAAAATATTATAAAGAGCAGCAATAATACCTATGTTTAATTCAATATTGCAGTGTTTGCCATGCTAGAGAAATTTCGCCAGAAAACCCCGCTGCCCTGCCTGCTGATGGGCCTTTTG